>Ga0210393_10001087_pt1 | contig 23307 bp, 21 predicted proteins | sample IncBWC27OmetaG_FD_160068 | JGI IMG/M metagenome (GOLD analysis project Ga0210393, IMG submission 160068) | Forest soil microbial communities from Barre Woods Harvard Forest LTER site, Petersham, Massachusetts, United States - Inc-BW-C-27-O ... | reverse complement strand
CATGTGAATTATTGCCGGGTTCGCTGTTAATCAGGGGTCCGGACTCCGGCGCGACAAAATCTCTTCACAGTTTGGCTAGCTCTTCGAGCAGTCGTGCGTGAAACCAGGTGCCGACGGCAAATGTCTCTTTGACTTCGGAGACCGTCGCTTCTTTTCTTGCTCCGGGTACGGACGGGATTCTTCCAAAGCTACAGGCCCCTGGAGTCCAACTTCGAATCTCAGCCAAGTCTGAGCGCGATGCTAAAAGTCGCCACCGAAGTGATTAACGCAGGGCTCGAGGCAGAGCGACGAACAAGGCTTCAAGAAATATCCAAAATGAAGTTGCAGATGGGCCGCGAAGCTTGCCGTCAATGGCAGTCGCAGCAGGGGTTCAAGGCAGGCCGAACCAAGTAACGAACAGCAGGAAGCCCGCAGTTAAGAGTGCGTAAACGATGTTAAATCCAATGTCTTCACGCGTGATCCGTTTCTTGTCGAACCATTTATACGAGCAGAGAGACACAAAGACAATGACGAAAACAAAGAAGAAGAGGTTCCGCGGGCGAACGTAGTAAATTGGTTGATTCATGACGAATGGAGTTCGCGCAAGATCGTTACGCCGGCAACTCCTATGATGAGGCCTTCCAACAGACCCAAGATGATAGGCGATTGCACGAAATTATTCCGACGCCGGTTCCCAAGCATGGTGGGATTCACGCGGTAAATTCTACTACATCAGATTTGGGTTGGACGAACGTAATCATCCATCGTTCGGTGTTATGGTGGTTCTGGAGCGGGATGGTTGACGTTTTCAGCGTTTTGGTGCGACTAGCAATCTACAAGTCCATCATCAACAGCCACGGAGCTGCCTCGGGCATGAATGCGCCGAGAATCTGATCACGCTTTGCGTCAGCTGCCATGAACACCAGCACAAGAGAAAACTCGGACGCTCGCACCCACGTTAAGAGAGAGCATCGGTCAAGATCGCCGGAAAAAGATCGCGCTGAAATGAATGGTCTTATCATCAGTTGCACACCCACACGCCGTGAAGACCTTTGGCGAAGGCACCTGTGCCGCCGCCGGCACACGGATTGGTTATGGTGCAGTCGGAACAGTAGATGATCATGCCGTTGGTCGGGGTGCCGAGAGAGGAAAAAGGTCGTGGTTCGAGAAACATTTGCGGCGCGTAGAGGCCAGTGGAATTGAACATCGTGGGGCCACCTCCTGCTCCCGTAGGCAGTGAGCCTCCACATGAACCAAGGCTGCTTATCCCGTTCCAGATGTAGGAAGTCGAGGAACCTGGCATGTACGCGCTTGGTGCAGCGCAGTTATTATTGGGTGGAAGAGGCCCGGTCTCGTTTACTGCCACATAGTAATACTGTGCCCCAACAACGGAAGTCCAATTGATCGTAATGGTCTGATTCCCGCTCGTCGTCACGCAGCTAGTACTGGCTGGTCCAAAAGCGCCCACCCCGCCGTTCCAAAATACTGGAGCGACCTTAAAGGTATAAGTGCCAATTCTCACAGAACCGCCAGAACTCACCTTGCAAGTGGGAGCGCCGACCGAGGGACTTCCAGAGAACAACGAATAAGGGCTGCCTAGAACAACCGTAGCGTCAAAAACCGTAGAAGATACGGGAACCATGCCTCCTGTAGTCTGACGGTTGAATACTCCGTCTACGGGCGTGGACGTTGCAGCATTGTATTGAATGTTGCTGTTGATGCCTGTAGTCACAGCTCCAGATGACGCCGAAACCCCAGCAAATGGATTCCCCGTGAAAAAGTTATGTCCACCTTGTGTGCTTGTGGTCCCCAAGACGGAGAGGCCAGTGAAATAGTAGCGAGTAAAGTTGGCAACCATTGCGGTCGGAAAGTCCGCAGGCGTGAATCCCTCTATTTCCAAATTCCCGGTGCCAGAAAAACCAGCGTTTGTGTACTGCAGAACCGGGACTGTACTGTTCTGTGTCTGGATGTCTTTCACGTAGCCGTAGTACAGTCCTGCCTTTGCTCCTGTGTAATCTTGCAGAAAAGACCCGCGGTATAAAAACCAAGAGTGTTCGATCGTCCAATTTCCAGTTGGGGTGCCGTCCGATCGCGTAAGAAACGCCACAGACGGAAGTGGCGAATAGCCGATGAAAGATTCGTGCGTGCCCCCCGCTGCGCCCGTGGTGAATAAGTTTTTGTTAAAACGGTAGCTGAAGCCGCCGGACTGAAATACGGCTAGCATTCCAATGTAATCGTTGTTTGACCCTTCGCCACCAGAAAAGGTGACGTAATCGAAGCTGTCGTTGATGGTTGCGGGAGCATAGAAGGTCAGATAACCGTTTTGCACGTTGCTGACCAGTGCGACGTATTGGAACAGGTCTGAGTTGCCGAAGGTTGCAATCAACGGGTACGCCGTACCTGAAATCTGGGGAGCGCCGCCCCAGGAGAACGCCGTTCCCGGAGGCGCAGTTAAGCCCGTCACTGTGGCGCCATCGCTAAATTCCAAAGTGTCGTTGACGGTGATGTTGCTCATCAAGTTCAACTTAAAGTTGATGACCGCAGGGTCGAGCCGCGTATAGGAATTTATAGTGAGGGGGAAAGAGACCTGAACTGGCGCGCTTCCGCGAGCCGCAGAAACCGCGGCTCGCAGAGCTGGTCCGTCATCAGACTTGGCCGTCGCTCCACTTAAAGAAGCAGCTGCGTTTGCCGCGAGTTTGAGCAAGGTCGTGCCGGCACCGGAAATGATCGTAGTGGTCAGGTGATCGTTGGCGCCAACCGAAGGAGCCGTAGTTGGAATGAATGCCAGGAACGTTTGATTATCGTTCATCGGCGAACCGAAATCGTTGTAGAAATTGTTCAGCGTTTGACCGAGCAGAGTGAATGTTCCACCTGTGCGCCCATAAACGTAATACTTCCAGGCTCCCGTCACCGCAGTCCAGGTGACGTGGTTGGCGTGGTAGGCGTAGAGGGTGCCGCCAGCCGCAGAGGTCGTCGCTCCGGTGCGGGTGTCCATGCTGGACAAGAATGTGAAGTGCGTCGAGTCCACGATCGACTGAACAATCCAATAGCCCTCAAAACTCGGGTCCGTGGAGCTGAAATAGTTTATGAGGATAAGTTCACCGGCCACCAAACCGTGAGCGGCGTTAGTTGTAACGGTGACGACGTTGTTGGAGCGCGCCAAATTTGAAATCTTTTCGGTCAACCTGCCAAGATCTGTGCCCGTGCTGGTTGACCCGGAAGCGGACGCCGCCGTGTAGCAGCCGAATTTGTCGGCAGCAACGACCTTGTAAGCATAGGTGGAACTACCTGGACGGCCCGGCAAGGTATTGAGACCACCTGAATCTATTGAAGGTGTAACCGTGAGGCCAGATGGAGCAGAAAGACCACACGGGAGGCCAGCATTGAAGATCGTAATATACCGGCCGTTCTGGAAGTTCTCAGCACTGTGCAGAACTACCGTAGGCTGGCCGGAAATCGTATTCGCGGTGGTGCTTGAAGGAAGCAAAGTCTGGCCATAAGCGAACGTGTCAATGGGGGGCAAGCGCTGTGCCGCGGTAGGACTGACCAGCAAAAGAGCGAGAACGGCCGTCCCCTTCATTGCGTGTTCACCTCCCCAGGAAATCTTGCGACCTCTTACGGTCGCTAGTTTGGTGACAGTGTGCATCAAAACGCATTGCTCGGCTCAGGCAATTGATCGTGACAAGGTCGCCCGATAGGAAATTTACTGCCGGGCAAGCGCAATGATGGTCACCTGTGTTTTATCGTCATGGAAAATGGTTCGCACGCGCGGACCCGTCAGCCCCGGATCGCTTGCCGGAATAAAGACGAAATAATCGTAGTCCGCAGGAACCAAGGAGTTGGGTGTCTGCCAGAAATACGATCGATCTTTAATGTCGTACGGCAACAGCCATTCCGCCTTATTCCGGCGACGGTAGAAATTGATTTCCGGCTCGTACCACCACGTACCGCCAACACGCACACTCGTCAGGCCTCGCGGCACGGCGTCCTTTGCGATGGTTTCAAAAAGCTCTCGGGAAATCACGTCGTAGGCGTTATATCGAAAATAGGACGTATTGACTGATAGCGCGTAGTCAAACAGCACGATCGCCACGATCGCCAAGCCTGGGAGTTTCCAATAGACGCGGGGAACGAGTGCGTAGATTTCTCGGTATATAAGCAGCGCGCTGATCGTGAATAGAGGAATGAAGAACAGGCAGTAGCGGCTATAGGGATAATTGATCTTGACGGCCACGTGAAGCAGAAAAATAAACGCGACCGAACTAATGGCGGCCCCGGCGAACACGCGGCAATGCGCATTTCGTTTCGTCCTTGCTTCAGTCGGGGCGCGTGAGGCAAGGATCAGTCCTATCGCCACAAAACAGAATAGAAGCGGCAACAAAATATACACGCCCAGGTCTGAGACTCTGGCTGGCCAGCTGCCCGGCACGGGCGGAATTGCACCAAGGCTGGAGAGGAGATCATCGGTCCATTTGTAGAGAAATGACGCATCAAAGGTATCGCGAAGAGCATCTGCTGCGCCGCCCATGTTGGTCTCCACGTGCGCTCTACGCACCTGAATCAGGAACGGCCACAGAATGGCGAAGCCTGCAACCACTCCCGGAAGAACTAGATACCTGGCAAAAACCAGAAACTTTCCGTCGCCCACTTTCTTGATCTCAGAGAAACCTCCGAGCACAGCTATGAAAAACGAGAATGTCAGGCAGGCCGCCGGGACAATATTGGTAAAACTTGCAGCCACGGAGAGAGCCAGCAGAACTGACGCCATCGCGCATCCCCAGTGCCAACTGTTGTCATCAGGATCGAAATCACCTCGATCCAACAACCTCGTGAAGATATACATGGCGGCCGCGAGGCACGCCAAACCCAGGCAGTAGCCGCGAGCGGCCGGCAGGAAATCCAGGACCTGCGGGTTGAAGCTCAACAACGCTACCGACACCGGCAGTAGCAGGCCATCGCCAAAAAGCCTTGCGCACAGCAAATAGGTGGCGAAGAGATACGCTGCGGCCCCAAAAAGACTTGGTGCACGCAGAGTGAATTCAGTGACGCCGAAGAACCACACAATGGGCTTTGCCAGAAGTGTGAATAAAATGTGATTGGCGGGGTGGTAGAGCAATACGCGGGAAACGCCGCCGTCCAGGAAGACCTGATAGGTTGTTGCTTCGTCGTGCGCGATTGATTGGACATGCGCCCGGTACACTGCCAGAACAAAAGCAGATAACAGAATCAAGCCAGCCAAGCCCCGGGTGAGGAGAACACGGATATTCATGCGGATTTGAGGCCGAACACGGGTGTGCAGGAGTACGTCCTGCGCCAAAAGGCAGTGACCGACGAAGGATTTTGAATAGGTCCTCCCAAGCAAGACCAGACAAAATGATACCGCGAGTTCACCTGGGCTGAGTAGGGCCGATTGTTTTCATAGAAAAAGATAGACGATCAACCCAACTGCTACGATCCACGTTAGATATTCGGTTCCCTCCAGGTTATGAAGAATCAATAGAGTCTAAGGTAGAGTTATGCTCTTCCGGAATAAACGAAACTCGGTGATAATCATGAGACTCGGCTCAGAGCTAACCTATGAGAATTGCATCTGATTTGTCGTTGCGTCAGTTACCGAGAGGTCCGCTACTCACCATCGGAATCTACGTACTGGGCGCATTCGCCGCCTACGAAGCCGCCCAATACGTGATCAGAGATGATCTCACAGGCCTAGCCTATGTGGGCCTGGCGTTGGCCGGCGGCGCGATTGTCATAGGGATTCTCAATAACTGGCGAAACGGTGTTTATTTTTTCCTTAGCTGGCTGTTGTTTGAGGACTTTGCTCGAAAATTCCTTGGCAACAACATGGCAATCTATTTTGCCAAGGATTTTCTGGCGCTCGTAGTTTTCGTTTCGTTCTTGGCGGCTCTCCGGCGAAAGGAAGTGACTTCCTTCCGCCCTCCTTTCCTTGGACCAGTGCTCCTCTTTGTGTGGTTCGGCGTCCTCCAAATATTTAATCCAGCCTCCACCAGTATTTGGTACGGCCTTATGGGTTTCAAAATCTGCTTCTACTATTTTCCGATGGTCTTTTTAGGCTATGCGCTTATCAATTCCGAGGCTCAACTGCGCCGTTTTTTTACGGCCAACATAGTTCTGGCTCTTATAATCATCTCACTCGGCATCGCTCAGTCCATTCTTGGTCCATCATTCTTGAACCCCGCACAACCTGCTGAAGACCTCGTAACGTTAAGTACTCTCTATCGCGTTTCTTTGACCGGCGCTGTCATGGCTTACCGCCCCACGTCCGTCTTTGTCAGCACCGGTCGCTATGCGGATTTTATAATTGTGGCCTGGCTGCTGGTCCTTGGATATAGCGGCTACCTCCTTCTCCGCCAAAGACGAGGTAGGGCGCTTGCCTTCATAGCCATAGCAGTGACTGCCCCTGGGGCATTCTTAACCGCATCCAGGGGCTCATTCATGTGGGCGATGATCAATGCGTTAGCGACCAGCATTGCCTTTATCTGGGGTGCCCCCTGGCGACACAATGAGGCGCTGCGAGTCCTTCGCGCCGTTCAGCGAGCCGCCATAGGGATTGCGCTAGGCATTGTTTTGCTCTTCTTTACATACCCCGACGCCCTCCTTTCGCGGCTGGCTCTTTACGAAGAAGCGCTCACGCCCAATAGCAAGACGAGCGAATTGTCCAGCCGTGGCTGGGACTATCCCGTTCAGAATTTCCTTGGTGCCTTCGGCTACGACCGATGGCTCTATGGCTACGGCATCGGAACCACTGCGCTCGGCGGGCAATATGTCGCTCGCATTTTTAACGCTAAGCCACCCGTCTCTGGAGTCGAAAGTGGATTTGGAACCCTTGTCGTCGAGATGGGGATCGGCGGGCTTGTTCTTTGGTTCACAATGAGCTTTGCGATTTTGTTTTCCGCGTGGAAGGTAGTCAAGAAACTAAAAGGATCTCCTTGGTTTCCGCTGGCTTTTGTAATCTTTTGGTATGCTTTTTTCCTGCTTTTTCCGGCTACTTTTGGCGGCATACAGCCTTACGAAGATTTCCTGCTAAATGCGTATTTTTGGCTGTTGCTTGGCGTGTTGTTCCGACTACCCACGATCGCGCTCTCGGCACAATTTGCGGCTGACGCCCCGGCCCCGCGACATCGGCGCAGCTGGATTCGTTGAACTGCGTCTTTCTGCCGTTTCACGCTTAGCCGACAACCGCGCCATGAAACAGAGCTATCTCCGATTAATTTAAACGGCATAACCACTCATATATTCTGACCTGGAGTCAACTTAGTACAGCAAAACCTCGAACGTGCAAACGCGCTGGCTCGGCAGGAATCGGCAGCGCCGCTAGCGGTGGAGGCGACGGCGCACAGGGCGCGTAAGATCCAGGACAGAAAACCAGACAGGGTGCCAAACATCGTTCAGCAGAACCCGGCCCGCTTGCCTTGCATAGCGTTTCACAGCGGACCAGTGGCGCCTCGGGCTGCTCTTCAGTCCTCCCGCGGCGAGCGCCTCGGGAGCATCGGCGATGGTGCGGAGGTGACGCCATCCCCCTGCAAGTCTTCCATTTTGACTGGCCTCATCCCCACTCCAAACCCCTTCCTTCCCCTTCGGATGGTAGCTGTAGTCGTGATTCTGGTGCACCGCGACAACGACGGGGGATACATCTACAACCGGCTTCTGCGAATCCAAGGCCTTCCATACCAGCCAATTGTCCCAGAAGACGCGCAAAACGAACGGCGGCATGTCCGCTGCGTAAAGCTCGCGAGTAAAAACAAAATAATCGATCCACTCGGCCGTGCGCTTCCGGCCGTGGAACATCGCCAGCCTTCGCAGCTCCGTCTGCCAGTCTGGCCGGTCAAACGTCAGTGGTTCGGTAATGTCGGTATCCCAGCGGCGGCCTACCATTAGAAATTCGCGATGCGCGGCGCGCACGCGTTCAAGCGCCCGCCGGAAATCCTCCATCAATATAATGTCGCAATTGACATAGCAGAGGAGCTTATGCCGCGCGATGGACTGCGCTTTGGCGAAAAGATAGTCGAGCCGCTTGGTGCCATGCTCATTCCGCTCGACGTGTGGCTCGTGCCGCAGTCCGAATTCCGCCGCCACTTCTGCGGCTCCTTCGTCATCTCCAAATAGAATGATCTCAATTTCGGGGTGTAGCAGCGTCCAGCTCTTCAGAGCATTTCGCTGGATGATGGCCGTGTGCCCTCGAAACGGTTTCCCCGTGGCGAAAATGGTCAGCATGGATTTTGCCTCAGATTAGCATAGGGGGAAGTCTGGGCGTCAGATGAGGGACTACTCGTAGGAGGTGACATCGTTCAAGAGGGTACTGGCATTGCGCAGAAAGGCGAGTTCGCACAGCCAAAGGACGCCGTGCTTGGGACTGCGATTAAGGTCTGTTATATCGATCAGCCGATATCCGGAGTTGGCCATGAATTGAATGACTTCCGCTGCGGAATTCTCATAGTTTCCGCACACCACGGCTTCAACCAAAAAAACGTCCGTCTCGCCAAGCAAGTCGGAAGCTCCCTGTAAAACCTTGAGATCAAAACCTTCAGCATCAATCTTCACCATTTGGGGCGGAGGCGCGCTGCTAGAAGACATGATCTCGTTCAAGGTCCTTACAGGGATTCTGGTTTGTTGCGGACCTGTAGACTGTCCGTGGCGATCGGTGAGCACAAAGGTGCTGCTGTCGTCGCGGTAAGAGAGGCTCATCGGCATGTTTCCGGACTTATCGCTTGCCCCCTCGTTGATCCACTGAATCTTGCAGCCGCGATCAAGCAGGTCTTGAATATGGCTCTTCAAGTGGTCTTGCGGCTCAACGAGGGTGTAGCAGGCGTTGGGAAAATGTTTGAGGGCGGCGCGTGTCCAATTGCCGCGGTTGGCGCCCACGTCGAGGATATGTTTGGGTGCGAACCCGCGCCTCTGAAGTAATGTGAAAAAAGGATCCAGCCCGCCGCTCGGCTGCGGACCGTCGTTGATGCGGATGAGGCGGAAGCCGAATCTTCCCAGGAGAGATTGGAACAAACGTTTCATGGGAAGGAAGAGTATAGCGGAGAAATCCTCCCGCAGTTGGGGGATGTTATTTGAGGAAGGGGTAATGCTTGGGGCCGGTGAGAAGTGAGGCGAGGGCGTTGAAGTAGTTGATGCCCCGAAGACGCCAGCCCATTTGGCTTGGATAACAGTGGATGTACGTCAGCAGATAGCGCAGGAACCGCAACCTTCCGGGTGCCTCGGCCCGAAACTCTTCGCTCTCAAAGTAAACGATTGCTCGCTTCACACCTAGTGGCACGTGCAGGCGCACTATCTCCCACGGCCAACATATGGCCGTCTGCCGACGCCTGGATTCCCAGTCGGCTGCTGCAGGTGCGACGCGGCCCAGAATCCCACGGATAACTTCCAGGGCTTCCGCAGTGTCCAGTCCCGTCCGGTTGCTCTTACTCCGCACAGTTTCTCCATGAGTCCGATGATAGTTGAGCGGCTCGGCCAAATAAGCGATTCTTCCCTCAAAAGCCATTGCCGCCCAAAGCTTCCAATCGCCGCACAGACGGAGACTCTCATCCGCTCCACCGACACGCTCATAGACCGCCTTCCGAAAAACGACGGCGCTGGCATTCGGGACCGGATTGGTGACAACGAAATAATCCTGGCATTCCTCGAGCCCGTCTGCATGGAAATCCCTCGCCCATCGTTGTGCGTCAAGAAAGCCCAAAGGTACATCCAAAAACCTATCCTGCCGGCCGTCTTCAAAAACCTCCCAAGATCGACAATAGGCAAATGTAAGAGCTGCCTCCTCGTCCAAAACTCCCACTAATCGCTCCAGCAACCGCTTGTCGGCATAGTCATCCGATTCCGCGACCCATACATACTCCCCGCGAGCCAGCCCCACGCCCTTATTCCACTGCTTGAACGAACTGCCCGAATTTTTCTCGTTCAACGAGATTCGCACTCTCGGGTCATTCGCATACTCGCTGAGAATGGATCGGCTTGCGTCCGTCGAACAGTCATCCAGCAGAATCACTTCAAAGTCTTGGAATGTCTGCCCAAGCGCACTCTCAATCCGCTGTCGCAAATATCGCGCGTGGTTATAGTTCGGGATGACTACGCTGACTTTAGGCACATTCGTCGCTCACGATGCTGCCCCGTTAGTTGGCATGTGTTTCCCGAGGAGGTGACACGTCGCGCGGTGGCCGTGTCTTTTTCCTCAGGCCCATTGCGTGGCGCACTGGCCGCGTAAGATTGAGGAAGGGATGCCAGAGGTAGGTCTGGAGCGCCCAATGAACCAAATTTGCGGTTGACCACACGTACGGCGTCCAGTTCCGAATAATCCCGAAACGCGTCAGCCGATGCGTTGCCTCGGCCATAGTGCGGTTGTGTTGTAGAGTGCCCATTCGCTCGAGGTTGAGCTGCGAAAGCGCGTCTGCACCCTTTCCTTTAACGCGGCCAAATTCAGGTGCGTATCCATGATTTTGGTGAACCGCGAGTACGCACGAGCTTACATCTACGACGGGGACCGCCTCGAATAAGGCCTTCCATATCATCCAACCATCCCACCAGCCATGGCCCACGATGAGAGAGGGCATGTTCAGGTACAGGCCTTTGGAGAATAGGAAGAAATCGATCCAGCCTGGCCCTTGTTGGAACCCCTTCGCTTTCGCAAGACCCCGCAAGTGTTGGTCCCAATCAGGTCGGCCGAAAGTGATTGGCTCAGTAACGTCCGTGTCCCAGCGCCGCCCGACAAGGAGAAAACATTGCCGCCAAGAGCGGCTTTTCTCGAAAGCGTTCCAGAAATCACTGAATAAAATGATGTCGCAGTTGGAAAAACAAACGTACTGAAAGCGCGAGATCTGCTGGGCGCGCGCAAACATGTAATTCAGATACTTGGTCCCCGATTCGTGATGCTCGACGTGGGGTTCGTGGTGGAGGCCAAGTTCGGCGCAAACTTCGGCGGCCCCTTCGTCGTCGCCAAAGAGAATCACTTCCACGTCGGGATGGAGCAGCTTCCAGCTTTGCAGCGCATTGCGCTGGATGATCCCATCGTGCCCGCGGAACGGCTTGGCTGTTGTGAAAAACGTGATCATAAAGCGGCCTTCTTCCGCAGCGCGAAGCAACCTAACGCGTAGAGGCACCAAATGGCATTGTGGGAATCATGACGAGGTGGAAGCTTCAACGCGATATTGCGAGTGGATTGAACCCATTGATTGTTGTCGTTCTTGGTCCAAAACTCCTCCCGCTCAATGGCAAAGGACTGCAGAAGCACGGGTAAGCGCTCAGAGCCATAAACGCGGCACCAGGGGGCCAGCACAGCGTCCTGCCCGCAGGGCGCGGTCATTAAGAGAAGACCGTCCGGTTTGAGAATTTCCGAAAGGCGGCTCATGACCTGGAAGTCACCGTTATCCTGATTGACCTCGATCCCATACCTGCCCGCGACGCCGACATGCTCGACGGAGGAACAGTTGATGGCGAGGTCGTAGTGATTGCGAGGGAGGTCCAGCTTCAGAAAATCGCCCTGGCGAAATTCAACGCCGGGGTGCTGCCAGGTGAAAGATTGTGATTGGAGATCGTTGGCGATGACATGGAAACCCTTTTGGGCGGCAAGCAGGCTCATATAGCCCTGCTCGCAGCCGAACTCAATTGCCTCTCCCGGACCGTCGGGCATCTGCGTGGAAAGGAAGGTCCATTCGACGTGTCGCTCGCCGAAGATGTTAACGGATGGAGCGACCGGCGGAGTCGGGGCCGGGGCGATGAAAGCGCGCTTAGCCTTGACAATCGGCTGGTGTAGCCAACGCGGCAGGTAGATTGGAACGAGAAGCTTTTCGGCCATAGTGGGTTTCTAGCGGTCCTATTTTCCTGCAACGATTCTCTTAATCACCTTCACCTTGTCCGGCAGCGGTTTCTTCGCAAAGCGTTTGATCTTGTCTACCGCGCCGTTTGTAGGCGGCGCCTCAGGAAGAGCGCAGGGGTGAACGAGAGATTTAGGCTCCGGCGTTCTGACGAGAAGTTTCGATTGAACAGCCGTGTGTGTGGCGGCAAGCATTGTGCGGATGCGCGGTTTGCGAGGCTGGGCGCCGTACTCTGGGTGCCTCGGCTGTGTTGAGAACGTGTAAGCGTGAGAGAAGCCAGCCCGATAGAACATTTTTAGCAAGCAGGCTTCGGTCGGGTAGAACGCAATGTGGTTCAGACCTTGATCCTCCTGAGGCGCCTCTTCAATAAGAGCCATCGTGGGCTCGTCACCCGGCTGGATTACCGCCTCTACCAAAAGTAGTTTGCCCGTCATCTCCTCAAGGTGGCGGATGGTGAGCATCGGGTTTTCGAGGTGATAGAGAAGGCCGAAACAAAAGACAAGATCAAATTTTCCGAGTGACCGCATGGCTGAGTCTTGAGCGTCGAATCGTAGAAAGCGAATATTCGGGTTGCGACGTTGCGCTTCGTCCAAGTTCTGCTGACGGCCATCGATGGCCGTAACGTCGAGGCCGGACGACTTAAGAAGTCCGGAGAAATGGCCCAATCCGCAGCCCACATCCAGCACAGTTCGCAAACCGAGCTTGAGTTGCAACTCAGCGAGCAAATGCGTAACGACTTCACTGCGGGCGCGATTTATTAGCTCGTAGTAGTGCTCGTCAAAGATCCTAGTCGTACTCAATCGGGCTTTCCTCCTGAGTGCTACTGGCAAAGGTCGAAGGCAAATTTAGAATACCATTCCATTCGTCCATATAGTGCTGGTGAACTTCGGTGGCGATGGTCATTTCTGGAATGCAGTCCCACATGTCCAGCATTTCCCCTTCGTCCCAAAGACTAACTTGCCACTGGTAAGCGCCAGGGCGTAGAGGCACAGACGGAAACGAGTGTGAAAAAACATGGATTCCCGGTTCGAATGAGAGGTTCCTCGCGGCGCTCGCCCACATTAGCTGGCGCTGGGCATTGAAAAGAGCGACGCCGTGGTCGCCGTTGGTGACGGGCTCGGCGAGCTCGACGGTGAAATGGACGGTGACGGGGCCGAGAGAAGATAGGACGTGAGGCTTGGCAGCGCGCGGCTCGGCGATTTCCCACCGAAGGAATTGAGCTTTGATTCCGGCGCCGCGCTGCAAGCCCTGAGAGCGTTCGCCTGCAAACATGGAGGATTCGTAGGCGGCGAGAACATCAGCGGCGGCGCCGTCCATGCGAGCCGCTCCAGCGTCGATCCAGACGACGCGATGGCAGAGGCGGCGGATCTGGTTGAGTTGATGCGAGACGAGCACCACGGTGCGCCCGGCACGGGCGACATCACCCATCTTGCCCAGGCACTTTTTCTGAAAATTGATGTCGCCGACGGCCAGCACTTCGTCCACCAGCAGGATTTCTGGCTCCAGGTGCGCCGCCACCGCAAACGCCAGCCGCACATACATCCCGGACGAATAGTGCTTCACCGGCGTATCGATGAACTTTTCCAGCTCTGCGAACGCCACGATTTCGTCGAACTTGCGGATGATTTCCGCTCGCGTCATCCCCAATATGGCTCCGGAGAGAAACGTATTCTCACGCCCCGTCAGCTCCGGATGGAAACCCGTCCCCACTTCCAGCAGCGACCCCACCCGCCCGTGAATCTCCGCCCACCCCGCCGTCGGCCTCGTAATCCGCGACAATATCTTCAGCAGCGTCGTCTTGCCTGCCCCGTTCCGCCCGATTAGACCAAGTACCTCGCCATCATTGACTCGCAATGACACGTCCTTCAGCGCCCAAAAAGTTTCGTTGTGCTTCCGCCGAAACACCGCGAGCGGCGACCGTACAAACCCCTCCAGCACGTGACGCAGTCCCCCCTCCGCCTGTAGCCCGCGCCGGTACAGCTTCGACAACCCCTCCGCGTGAATCACCGTCGTCATGAGCGGACCAACTCCGGGGCGGTGCGGGACAATTCATTCGGTTTGGGCTCGGCGTACTGGTAGCTGGAGCGGTGGCCGAAGCGAATCAAAGGCTGCTCGAAGAAGCGCCACGAAAGCCGCGCAATCACAAGGGTCAAAGCAAGCGCCGCGATTGCCGTCAAGAGAGTTGGCAATCCTGTGATCTGCGGCTCGTGGCCCCAAAGGTACCCGAAGAGCACCCCCTGTATCGGTTGATGAAAAAGGTAGGTCCCGTAGGCAATCGTTCCGAGCCAGGCCAGCCATTTGGCGCGCAGGGCCCTGCTCAGGAGACTGGCTGGTCGCGTAAGGGCGAAAACAAGCACGAGCACGTAAAAAAATGCGAGCCACGTAAGACCAATGGACTGCATGACAAGGCCATCCAAGCTGGGAGACAGCCAATCGAGGAGGCCAACGCCAAGCAGCAGGATGGGAAAGGAAACGGCGAAAAACACCTTGCCGCGCTGAATTCGCGTCTTCCATGCCGGATCGCGAAGCAGGATCGCCGCCAGAACACCAAGCAGCAAGCTATCGGCTCGGCAGGGCATGAGAGCAAACGAAGCTATCCAATCCCCAGGTAGGAGGAGATGAAGCGTGGTCCGCAAAAGTGGCGCAAGGACTATTCCCGCAAGGACCAAGGCCATCAGCCGGCGCCCGGCGCAGAGCCGCACGAGCAATGGAAGGGTGAGATAAAACTGCTCTTCGATGGCCAGTGACCAAGTCACCCCCAGCGCGGCAGCGCCGAGGACCCCGGTGATCGCCATCCAAAAATTCTGCGTAAACGTCCAGTAGGAATACCACGGCATGGGATTCTTGATGAGCCAGGTCAGATCCATCAGCCGCGCGCTGTAAAGAAGCAACGGAAAGCACACCAGCAGCACCGCGTAAATCGGCACGATGCGGAAAAATCGCCGTCTGTAGAACGCCCGGAAGTAGTTCGTGGAGCTGCGTGCATCCAGCAGGATGCCCCCGATCAGGAACCCCGAGAGCACGAAGAAAAGGTCCACCCCGGTCCACGTCAAGCGCCCGAAGACGCGTACGTAGGAAAGGACCGTGCCCGGTGCGGGCGAGATGCCAAGGACAAAGTAATGCCAGACTAGCACCACCCCGATGGCGATCCCCCGCAGTCCGTCCAGTTCCAGGATTCGCCCAGAAAGATTGAGGGAAGTGGAGTTAGACACGGTCTGCAATGGTGGACTCCATGCGATTGAAGAAAAAGAGGCCGCCAAGGAGGACGAGAGCGACGGCGGAGGAAGAGGCGAGAAGGAGCAGGCCGGGCGCGCGCCCGCGGCCGGTGATAGCCCAGCGGAAGCCGTCAATGACGCCGGCCATGGGGTTAAGTCCGTAGAGCCACCGCCAGCGTGGAGGAACGAGCGAGGAAGGGTAAGCGACAGGAGACGCGAACATCCAAAAGGAGATGACGAAGGGAACGACGTACCGCACGTCACGATAGAGGGCGTTGAGCGCGGACATCCACAGGCCGACGCCAAGAGCGGTTAGTACGGCGAGGAGCAGAAGCACGGGCAACCAAAGTGCAGCTAGAGTGGGGCGCATCCCGTACGCGAAGGTGAAGAGCGCGAGAACGACGAAGCCGATGGCGAAGTCCACGAGACCGGAAAGTACAGCGGAGATGGGAAGAATTAGGCGGGGGAAATAGACTTTGGTGATGACTTGCTGGTTGTCCACGACGACGTTGGTGGTCATCTGGAGGGCATAGGAAAAGTAGGTCCACGGAACAAGCGCAGCGAAGTAAAAGACCGGATAGGGAAGGCCGTCGGAGGGGAGCTTGGCAAGGCGACCGAAGAAGAGAGTGAAGACGAGCATGTTAAGGACGGGCTGGAGAACGACCCAGAGGACGCCGATGGCGGTTTGTTTGTAACGGATCTTGACGTCACGCCACACAAAGAAATAAAGGAGCTCGTGATAAGCCCAAACTTCGCGCAGCCGCAGCTCAAAAAGACCGCGTGGCGGTTCAATACGAATCGTATTAGAAGCGCCAGAACGAAGTGGGAGTGGCTCGGTTTGCGGAGGTGCAGTGAGCGAGGCCATGTGTGTTGATAAAACTCCGAGAGAAATGGACCCCCAAATAAGGATAGCAGAGATAGGAGAAAGAGAACGACGTTTGGAACGGGCGAAGAATCAGAAAGCGCCCCGAACTGGTCGGGGCGCTACATAAGCTCAAGAACTTGCAGGAGAAACAGGGCTACTCGGAATCCCTTTTCGCAGATCCTCCTCCACCATCGCGGAAGACCGGAATCTTACCCTCAGCAAAAGCCAGCACGCACAAACAACCATTACAAGCGCACAGGCGAAACCGAAGGACCGCTGGATGTGCGCAATGGGAAGCACCCACCACCACACCGCAACGACACGCAGGGCGCGAGAGGAGGCGATCGTCTCGCTGGGAGTGCCCCTTTGGTGGAAGAGTTCGCGGACATCCTGGTTTCTCGCGTCGGTGATTTCACGAGAAGCTGCGCCCCAGCCATGAAGCAGCGGTGCACGCACTGGAGACCAGTTCAACTGGCTCTCGGAGACTCCCTGCTCGTTAGCTTCCGCATAGTAGCGTTCATAAAAGGATATAAGTGTGGGCGCATTTACTAGGAATCCTAGGAATGACAAATAGAGGAGAGCCTTGGCCGCTTTTCCCTCAAGCAGACCCGTCAGGGCCATCAGTCCTGGCAGAGCGGGAAGGAGATACCGCGGCCCCCAGGACCAACCGCCGTTCCAGTTTTCGTAGAGGGAATGCAGCCCCAGGAAACTGAGAAAAAGTCCAGCGATCAAGAGCGACTCGATTGGCTTTGTTTTCCAAGCTTTGCGGAATGCCGGGATAGCCAAAAGCACAGCAGGACTGTACCAGATGAGTCCGCGTCCAGGACTAAGGAGCAAACCAGCCATACCCTCCGGAAGTGCGACGAGAGAGAAGATCCAAGGCTGGCCGAAGGTGAGTGGATTTGCGAAACGCAAGTAATTATAGAGGAGGTAGAGAAGCAGGCCCAAACCGCCGCCGAATGCCGGTGCCAGCGCGAGGCGCGCTGGCGTTCTCTTCAAGAGAAGATAGGTCGAAAGTGCTGGAGCAAGAAAAATGCCGGGGGGTTTTGCCAGCACGGCCAGCAGCCCAACCAAGCTAGCCAGCAGAATCGTGCGGTTCGAGCGAACAAAAACTAGATAGATACCGGCAGCAACCAATAAGGAAAGCAGGGGATCAGCGTAAAAGGTCCGAGCGTAAACCATGGCGATGGTGCCTGCTGCATAACAGAGCGAAGCCCGGCGAGCGGCTTGTAAAGTGCTCCCGAGTTGAAGGGAGATCAGCGCAACCAACGCGACCGTTGCTGCAGTAAAGACAGCCGGCAAGACCCCGGCGAGTGCGGCGGCAACAAAATGCAACGGTATGTGCAACAACCGAGATGCAAAGGAGGCGGTCATGACGAAGGGGACCGCGAGCAGCGATTGCAACGGATACCAGGAGGAATAGATTTGCCCGCTGCGCCCGGGGATGCCAAGTCCAACGGGTACAGTCAGATTGTGCCGGGTCACGATGGATTCGGCCACCGCCAAGATGGAATTCCCGTCGATGGAGTAGATGCCGGGAGGAAGAAAGGCGAGGTAAATGAGCCCTGTCCCGAGTGCTAACACCCACGCGAGTTTTCGTGCGTCTGAATTTTCCATGCGAGAGAGAGATTACACCAAGTCAGACCTCTAGGCGCCTTACGAGGGGTCGATCCGTACTGCTGAGCCTATCTGTTCCCTTCTTGGGTGTTCTCCGTTTACTTGTGCTAGCTTGAGGGTGGACACAAAAATTTGCCCCAGCCTCGGAGGCTCGGATTCAGTCCCCCAATCCAACAAAGGCCAGGATTCCCGAACTCGACGGCTTGCGCGGCATCGCTATTCTGCTAGTTCTGCTCTACCACTTCGTTAGCAGCCCCCGCATCCAGCCGCCTCTGTTTCATCGGATGTTCGCGATAGGTTGGTCGGGTGTCGACCTGTTCTTTGTTCTCTCTGGTTTCCTCATCGGTGGCATCCTGCTGGACGTCCGCGAATCGCCCAATTACTTCAGGACTTTCTACGGGCGGCGATTCTATCGAATCGTGCCCTTGTACTACCTTTGGATTGGCGCGTATTTTGTCGTCTCGTCAATCTGGGCGAGTCATATACCGTGGCGGTCGATCCCGATCTACCTGTTATTCCTGCAAAATTACATAAAAATCGATCGCGCGGTATTAGCCGTGGCCTGTCTCGGGGCCCTCTGGTCGCTCGCAGTTGAAGAGCAGTTTTATCTGATAGTCCCGACAGTGGTTCGGTTCCTTTCGCCGCCAAGACTGCTTTTGATGCTTTATTGCGCAATTATTTGTGCGCCAGTCTTTCGCATTTTGGTCTATACGTATCTGCCGAACCATCCCGCTGCGCCATATACGTTGACTCCCTGCCGGGTCGACGCGCTTGCCATGGGCGTATTGTTGGCATATGGATGGAGAAACGAGCGATGGAAGCTTGCCTTCTACCGCTATCAGACATCCATTTTCGGCATATGCTTTCTGCTTCTGTGTGGGTTCTTGTATCTAGCCATCTGGAGACCCGTGCAGTACTCGCTGACAATGAGTTCCTGGGGCTATTCAGTGGTGGACGTCTTGTTCGCGAGCTTGCTAGCGATAGCGATCATGATGCCTGGCAGCCCGTGGGCCGCTGTATGCCGTTTGCCTTTTCTTACGGAGTTGGGCCGCGTCTCCTACTGCCTCTACGTGATCCATACGGCCGTGAATCTCGCGTGTCACGAACTCTTTTTTCACCGCATACCTCGATTCGAAAGTTGGAGTACGGCTCTGGTATCCGCACTGGCAGCGGCGTTGAGCTACGGTCTGGCGGCTCTTTCTTGGAAATTCTTCGAACATCCACTGCTAAGCAGAGGCCACGCGTTGAAATACTAAGCTGCGTTTTGCAATCCAGCATCGCGGGGCCGAATCGTGAAGTTTTGGGGCATCGGTAGCAAAACCGATTCAAGTGACGGATCTCCACGTGGCCGTCAATCGGCCATATCCCTCCTCGATGCGGTATCCCTTTGCCAGGAGAAAAGCACTGCAGTCAGCATGCAGTTGAGTCCCATGGATTTCGAGAAAAATCGCCGGGTGGAATTCCGTGAGGACCCTACTGGCGCCTTCCAAGACTTCCATCTCTGCGCCTTCCACATCGATCTTTAGGATGTCCGGCGGTCGGAAACGCCGTTCTCCGTAAATACAGCTGTCAAGACTTGTTGAGGGAACTGATATTTCGCCATCTGGGGAGAGATGCGCCATGGAAGAACTCCAAGAAGCTGCGGAAAACGAGCGTGTTCCTTCTCTGTTGCAGACCGCCGCTGCTTGGACGACGCAATTCTGTATCTTGTTCAGAGTCAGATGGCGGCGAAGGTACAGCAGGTTGCGCTCCAGCGGCTCGAAGGCGTAGACCATTCCGGAGGGACCTGCCAGCAAGCTAGCAAGTAGTGAGTAAATGCCGACATTTGCGCCGACATCGTAGACTACGGCACCTGGGCTCACTGCATTTGCAAGAGCGCGCAGCCGTTCCACTTCATAGGTACCAAACCAGTAGGCATTCGGGCCTGCGCCCTTGATCCACTTTTTTCCGCGGAGCGGTCCCTTTAAGATGCGGACTTCGGCCTCGGACGGGATCAGCGAAAGTGGCAACCGAAGAATTCTACCTAGCAATGTTCCTGAGGAAAGCATTGTCGGTTAGGCAAGAAATTGAAGGTATTTTCCCGTACAGACGCACATCAATCGAAGTTCCTCGACACCATTATAGCTGTATCCAGGCTTAGGAATTAGCGATCGCAGAGGCCAATTGCGACTTCCAGTCTGGCAGTTCCAACCCAAAGATCTCTTTCAGGTGGGAGTTCGAGAGCACTGAATAGGCAGGACGACGGGCCGGAGTTGGATATTCAGCCGTTGTTATTGCGGTGACGCGGCGTGTAACCAACGGCTGCCCCTTGGTAGCCGTTTCAAACCAAGGTATGCCCCGCGGCAGTCGAGAAGTCTTTTCGAGAATCGTCTCTGCGAATTCAAACCAGCTGGTTTTGCCAGCGGCTGTCATGTGGTAGATGCCGCTAACGCTGGAAACCGCTTGTTGCCCTTGTTCAGACAGTTGCGTCAGGATATTCGCAGTGCCTTTTGCGATTTCCCGGCTCCAGGTCGGCGCTCCGAATTGGTCGCGCACAACCTTCAATTCCTCTCGCTCGGTCGCGAGCCGTAAAATTGTAAGCAAGAAATTGCGCCCTCGCGTACCGTACACCCACGCGGTCCTAAAGGTCAGGTGAGGAACCCCAACGGCCTGTATGGCCACTTCTCCGGCAAGTTTAGTCCTCCCATAGGCGTTGATCGGGTTGGGAAGATCGGCTTCATGGTAAGGATGGCTGTTAGAACCGTCAAAGACATAGTCGGTCGAATAGTGCACCAGAGCTGCGCCGATCTTTTTCGCCTCTTCGGCCATCAAACCAGGAGCTTCCACATTTATAATGTGGGCCTGTTTTTCCTCCTTTTCGGCCTGGTCCACTAAAGTGTACGCAGCGGCATTGACGATGATCGTGGGCCGAACGTCCCGTATCGCCCGGCGGATCTGATCGGGGCTTGAAAGATCCAGTTCATGGCGATCAAACGCGGCCACCTCTCCGATAGACGGAAGAAGCGCTAGAAGCTCTGCGCCAACCTGCCCGGTCTTGCCCGTCAACAGAATCCTGGAATTCATTGTTTCCGGTATCGAGGTAGAAATTCAGTTGGCATCGACGCCAAGGTTGGAAGTTTCGAGTCTTTCTCGGACACCACAGGGCTTTCGATGCCCCACTGGATCTTGAGCTCAGGGTCGTTCCACAGAACCCCGTACTCATCCTGCGGATGGTAAAAGTCACTGCATTTGTATAGAAATTGCACCGTCTCCGAAAGGGCCAAGAAACCGTGCGCAAATCCAATCGGAATATAAATCTGGTTATGCTCTTCCGCGCGGAGAACGACAGTGGTCCATCTCCCGAAGTAGGGTGAACCTTCGCGTACATCCAGTACGACATCGAGTGCTTGGCCTTCGACTACGCGGCAAAGCTTTGCTTGTGGATGATGCAATTGATAGTGCAGCCCGCGAAGCGTGCCTTTCCTTGAGGACGAGTGGTTATCTTGGACAAAAGTATCCGCGATTCCTAATTCGCAGAACCTTGCAAAATTGTAGGTTTCGAAGAAAGCCCCGCGCGTGTCATGAAAGACTTTGGGTCGCAGTTCCAGCACACCCGGTAGTGAAGTTTCAATCCGCTGCAAGAAAGTTTGGACCTCAGAGAATCCAGAATACGTCTCGATGAACAAAACAAGTAAAGAATTTTAGCAAAACAGCGCCGCAGGCTGGGAAAGCCTGAATTTACGCGGAAGCCTTCGGCTCCGAGGGCGAAATGGAGTGGAGCGAGGCATCGCGATTGTCGTAATACTTTTCGTAATAGGAGCGGTACTCGCCCGCCTGCATGTTATCCAGCCACTTGGTATTGGATTCATACCACTTCACCGTCTGCTGCAATCCTTCCTCCAGCGGAATCATTGGTCTCCAGTCGAGCTCCTTCGCGGCCTTCTTGCAATCGAGCGCATAGCGGCGGTCGTGACCTGGACGATCTTTCACGAAGGCAAGGAGAGATTCGGGTTTGCCCATGGTCCGGAGAATACGCTTCGACATCGCTAGATTCTCTTCAATGTCTGAACCCCCGAGATTATAGATTTCGCCATTTCGGCCTCGCTCGAGAACCGCCAGGATTCCACGACAATTGTCTTCAACGTGTAGCCAGTCTCGCTGTTGTTTACCGTCGCCGTAAATGGGCAGAGGCTTCCCGAGAAGCGAGTTGGTGATCAGCAAAGGTAAGAATTTCTCCGGGAATTGAAAGGGGCCATAGTTGTTCGAGGAGCGCGTAACCAGCGCTGGAACGCCATAGGTTCGCACAAACGAGAGCACCAGCAAGTCTGCGGCAGCCTTTGAAGAGGAATACGGACTGCTAGGCCGCAGCGGCGATTCTTCGTTCGCAAAGGTTTCTGGAGCCAAGTCGCCATACACTTCATCGGTGGAGACATGGACGAAGCGCTTGATTCCCTTGCGCCGAACAATCTCTAGAAGGACGAATGTGCCCTTGATATTGGTTTCAATTACGGGGGCCGGCTCGTAAATGCTGCGATCCACGTGGGACTCTGCGGCGAAATGGACTAACGCGTCGCAACCTTGCATTGCGGCTTCGACGGCAGTGGCATCGCAGATGTCTCCTCTCACAAACCGATATCGGGGGTTCTGTTCAACAGCTCTCAGGTTGGCGAGATTTGCAGCGTAGGTTAGCTTGTCGTAATTCACGACCTCGTAGTTCCGATTTGACTCTAGAAGATGGCAAATGAAGTTGGAGCCGATGAAGCCCGCTCCTCCGGTAACGAAGATCTTCATCGACGCACGTCTTTGCGGGCGGGGTTGCCGGTGGTCCGTTTTTCGGCCATTTTATTTGCACCCGTTTTCGCGACGAGATTGTTGGCGCGCAATAAGGAGTCGAAAGTGCCAGCGTCGGTCCACCAACCGTCCAGAATCTCGTAGCTGAGGGTATCTTCTTGAATATAAAAGTTATTGACGTCGCTGATTTCCAGCTCCCCACGACCTGAGGGCTTCAGGCGGCCAATCTTCTTAAATACCGTGGAGTCGTAGAGGTAGACACCGATGACAGCATACTTGGACTTGGGAATTACGGGTTTTTCTTCTATGCCCACAACGCGGCTGCCTTGAATCTCTGCCACACCGAAGCGCTGGGCATCTTCCACCTCTTTTAGAAGAATTTTCGCGCCCTTTTTCTGCTTCTTGAAAGTCTCAACGGCGTGACAAATATTGTTCTCGATGATGTTGTCGCCCAGGACAACGCAGATTGGCTCTCCTGCCGCAAAATACTCCGCCAATCCCAGCGCTTCGGCGATTCCGCCCTCGCCTTCCTGGTACGTATAGTTTAAGTGTTTCAGACCGAATGCGCGGCCGTTCCCAAGCAGCCGCAAGAAATCCCCTGCGTTTTTTCCCCCGGTGACGAGGAGAATTTCATGGATCCCGGCGTTGACGAGGGTTTCAATCGGATAATAGACCATCGGCTTGTCAAAGACGGGTAGGAGGTGTTTATTGGTCACCCGCGTGAGTGGATTAAGGCGGGTTCCCGTTCCGCCGGCAAGAACTACACCTTTCATATCTCTCCCTGTCTCCTGGCGCCAATCAATGTGAGTTGTTGAGTTGCAGTACGATGCGATTATCCCTTCGCGTCAGATTGGTCGCAAGCTCGAAACGCTGTGTTTGGCTTTTCCATCCGACGTTCAACGTCAAGAATTACGTTCCTCTTTCGGTCCGATAGCGTCTGTATTACATCAGCTAGGCACTGACTTCTGTGATGCACTCCCCCTTCTCCACGAGAAAGTTACCGATGACGAGCGCGTCCATCCCCGAG
>Ga0210393_10001086_pt1 | contig 23312 bp, 18 predicted proteins | sample IncBWC27OmetaG_FD_160068 | JGI IMG/M metagenome (GOLD analysis project Ga0210393, IMG submission 160068) | Forest soil microbial communities from Barre Woods Harvard Forest LTER site, Petersham, Massachusetts, United States - Inc-BW-C-27-O ... | reverse complement strand
CGCGGGACTTCGACACGTCATCGTGTACCTCACGAAGACCCGCGATTACGGGATCGTGCAGTATCACGTGAACGGCAAACCGCTCGGCCCCACGATTGACTGCTTCCATCGCGACGGCGTCATCGCCACCGGCCCGATCGATCTCGGCGTCGTCGATCTCAAGCCCGCCACCGCGACCTTGCGGATCGAAGTCGTCGGCACAAACCCCAAGTCCGACGGCGTGCGCTTCATGTGGGGACTGGATTGCGTCGTGCTCAAACCGTCACCATAACAAACAAGCCCACGGACGGGTGTCCGTGGGCTTCAAACGTCGCCGACTCATGCGATATGGCTACAGCGAGTTCAAAAAAGCCTTGAGCTGCCGTTTCTGGTCGTTGGTCAGTGCTTGGTAGTTACCCGGCAACTGGACATTACTGGGCCCCGGCCCTGCCTGGTTGACGATGTGCCTGATGATCGCATCTTCTATCGTGAGTGCCGTGCCATCGTGTAAGAGTTGCGGCCGAACCCGCAAGCCCCAGAGCGGCGCTGTTCTGATCTTGTCGGCGGTATTCTGATCGAGCTCCTCCTCGGAAATCACTGGGGGACACTGATCGCTGCCGCCCTCTTTTTTGGAGTCGCTGGTCGCAGCGGCCTTGCGTCGCGGTGTGCGACCGACGCGCAGGATATGAGCCTGCTCGCCAGTGGGATACTCTGCCCGTTTGAGATTGTCGACGCCCCGTGGCGGGCGCTGCGCGTGCTGCGTTTGGGCAATCCCGTCGCCGGTGCCGATATCGTGCAACAGGAAATCACTGTAGGGATGGATCATTTTGTTCCCCAGGGCGGCAGGAACCACACTTCCCGGGAGATCGCTGGCGGGTTGCTTCGTCCCTGTGACGACGATCGGCGTTCCGGCGGGCGGCGTGGTGTAGCAAGGATGGTGACAGACGGCGCAGCCAAGCTTCTTCGCTCCAGTCGTCGTGTCATTGAACAGCAACTCGCCGGCTTTGACATCATCCGTGTTCGCAAGCGAGAAATCTCTTGGAGGCGCCTTGGTCGCTCTCATGAACTCTGCGAACGCGTTAACGTCGTCTCCGAAGGGCCGGTCTTTGTGCTTGTCCACCTTGTCTTCGGGATCCAAGACCTGGTCGAACTGAGACACGTCTCGGCCGTTCGACTTGTTCTCCTTGGGGTTTAGCGGATTTGTAATTCCGATTTCATTGATGTAAGCACCCGCCGCGAAATTGATCAACGAGGCCTCCTGACATTTCCATCCGAATCGTCCCAGGCGCTCAACCAGGTTGAACGTAAAGCTGCCGTCTGCGTTGATTGTGCCGCTGACAACGACTGGCACGGGAACGGCGTAGCCCTTGAGGTCCGTCGGCTCCGAGTTCAAGACGTCGAGAATGACCGAATCGGGGATCACTTCGACAAAGCCATCGCCCAGAGTCGTGGTCGACATGCGCAGCGTGCGAACGTTGAATTCTGGAAGCACGCGTTCCTGCGCGGCCGCATCGATGGTCCGTTGATGAATCAGCGATCCTCCGAGGGGTTCGACAAACTTTCCGTCGATTTTCATTCCGGCTCGAAGTTCGGAGATTTGGCTGGAACTGCCGGTCACCGGGTTTTGATGGCAGGCGACGCAGCTCGTCGAATTGTAGACGGGCCCCAAGCCGCCTCCCGATTCTTCTCCGTTGTCTTCCGTTTCGGGGAGAATGGTGTCGACCTCCTCGAAGGTTTTGCGGTCGGCATCGAAATCGGCCTGCGACACTAGTCCGTTTGTCGAATTGTTGAAACCTGTCGGTGCTTCAGCGGGTTGACTGACGGGCTCGTCAGGAGCCGTACGCGATCGCGCCGCCATTCTCTTGCTGGGGGCCGACCTCAGGAACCGCTGGAGCGGGCCCACTCGAGGACCATCAGCCCCCATCGAATTCAGGCTGAGCGCGATGGCGACACCTACCAAGAGGGCCGCCGCGATTGCACCTCCCCGAATCCGTCCTTTCCCGGTCCCCCGAGACTGCCACGTTCGAACTCTCATCGTTTAGGTCTCCCGGAAAACTGCACACCTTGAAAGGGGCACCGAGGAGATGGATCCCGTGAAAAGGGCTCGGCAGCCTGTACGTATGCTCAACAGCCTACGCCGTTAGGCCCGGGATTCACAGAGGGGACTTCATTTTGATGACTTCGGACGCCGGGATCTGTAGGCAAAAAATCCTCGCGACGTGAGTGCTTCTGTTGTTCGGGAAACTGTCGGTTAAGGTCGCGATCGTTTTGCGGATCCAAGGTTGCCTTTAGCGTGGACGCCATTTCAGAGGATTCGATGTCACTAGCTTCAAGGTTTGACCCCATCGTGATCGCGGGCGGCAGCGGATTCCTGGGGATTTCGCTGGCCACGCATTTTGCCGAGCTGGGACGTGCAGTGGTGATTCTGTCGCGGCATGCGCCCAAGGTCGCAGGACCGTGGAAGCACGTGCGTTGGGATGCTCGCACTGTGGGCGAGTGGCGGCGGGAGTTGGTGGGCGCGGCGGGGTTGGTCAACTTGGCGGGCCGTAGCGTCGATTGCGTGAAGACGCCCGATCACCAGGACGAAATCTTGCGATCGCGCGTTGAGGCCACGCGCGCCCTCGGCTTGGCTCTGCGCACGGTCGACGATCCGCCCCCCGTCTGGGTGCAAATGAGCACCGCCCACATTTATGGCGATCCTCCGCAGGCGATCTGCTCTGAAGAGTCGGCGTTCGGTGTCGGTCTCGCGCCTTTTGTCGGCAGGGCGTGGGAAGACGAACTCCGAGCCAGCGTGCTGCCTTCGCAGCGCAGTGTGATCTTGCGACCTGGTTTTGTGGTCGGCCGAAACCAAGGCGCAGGAGGTGGAGCGCTCGATCGGTTAAGAGCGATCGTGCGACTCGGTCTGGGGGGTCGCGTCGGCTCGGGTACTCAGGGCATGAGTTGGATTCACGAGACCGACATGAACTGTCTGTTCGAGCGGGCCCTCGACGATCCCGAGATGCAGGGGGCGTATATCGCTTCCTCCCCAAATCCGGTCTCACAACGGGTATTCATGCACAGTCTGCGCCGTGTGGTCGGAATGCCGATCGGTTTGCCCGCACCGGAGTGGATGGTGCGCATTGGAGCCCGTTGGTTGATGAACACCGATCCCGAGCTGGTGCTGTATGGACGTTTCGTCGTTTCGCAACGACTGAAGGATGAGGGATTCGAGTTTCGATTTCCGCAACTGGACGGCGCGCTGCGCGACCTGTTGAGCCGTGAGGCCGAGCGTCGCGAGCCGATCTCCAAGCCTTCGCCTGCGCTGTCGCTCAGCTGATCGTCCGACCCAGCGGCTCGGCAAGCTTTCGCAAGGAGGTCAGTAATCGCTCGAAATTGGCAAAGTCGAGCGACTGGGCCCCGTCGGACAGGGCTCGCTCGGGCTCGGGATGAACCTCCAGAAGCAGTCCGTCAGCACCGGCTGCGAGAGCGGCCAGCGCCATCGGAGGAACATAGTCGCGCTTGCCCGTGCCGTGGCTGGGATCGACCAGGATCGGCAAGTGGGAGAGGGCCTTCACCGGCGGCACGACCGACAGGTCGAGCGTATTGCGGCTGTGGTCCGAAAAGGTCCGCACGCCGCGTTCGCAGAGAATCACGTCGTAATTGCCTCCGGCCATCACATATTCGGCGGCCATGAGCCATTCCTCCAGCGTCGCGGCCATCCCCCGTTTCAGCAGCACGGGCTTGCGAGCCAAGCCCACGCGTTTGAGCAGGCTGAAGTTCTGCATATTGCGCGTGCCGATCTGGATGATGTCGGCCACCTCCTCGACGGCGTTCGCATTCTCGGTGTCCATCAACTCGGTGACGATGCCGATGCCTGTCTGCTTGCGGACTTTGGCCAAGATATCGAGCCCTTCTTCGCCCAGTCCCTGAAAGGCATATGGGCTGCTCCGCGGCTTGAAGGCGCCGGCACGCAGTAGATTCACGCTATGGCTGCGCAAGAACTCGGCGGTCCGGAGAATCATCTCTTCGTTTTCGACCGAGCAAGGCCCGGCGATCACGGTAAAGGTGCCGGGGCCGATCGTGGCGTGAGGAACGCGCACAAAGGTGTCTGCCGCGTGCATCTCACGGCTGGCGAGCTTATACGGCTTGGTGACGCGAACCAGGTCCTCGACGCCGGGCAGGACTTCGAGCGAGCGGGCGTCGATCGCGCTATTGTTGCCGGTGATGCCAATTGCCGTTCGAGTCGGGCCGGGCATCGGGTGCGGATGCAGTTTCATCCGCTGGATCGCCAGGATCACCTGATCGATTTGTTCCTTGGTGGCCTGACTGCTCATCACCACAAGCATGGGAATCGCTCCGGGTCTCGGACGGCGACCGCGGGAAACTGGCGTAGGCCGTTCCCGCGGCGAAGTCTTCACAATACACCGTCCGCCCGGGCGATTGCAGCGCGGCCGGGGTCCGCCGATCCAAGTCAGAATCGGGCGACTGCCAGCTTGCGGCGCATTTGCAGGACCAGGGCGTCAGGATCCATCAAGACCCGATCGGGTTTGAACGGGCAGTGAATCTTGACGTCCTTGGACTCTCCGGCACGCAGCTCGACTGCCGTTCGCGCGTCCTTGTAGTCCGCGTTGGCTTTGCCGTCGGACTCAAATCGTTCGCCAGTTGCCGCGGCCACGTCGACCTTGATCTTGCCGGTGCCCCCGTTTTCCACGTGCACCGCGACATCCCACTCATCCTTACCCGCAACCTGATTTCGCTCGGCGTTCGTCAGGTGATACTCGGGGGCGACGACTTCGAAGAACCATTGCTTCACAAAAGCATCGAACCCCGGCTTGTCGGGAGCGAAGCGACGCATGGACTCGACGAAGTCCTGCAGGACCGGGTAATCGGGGCCGTTCTGATACTCACGGATGAAAGCTTGCAGCCCCTCCAGAGCTTGTTTGCGTCCCATCTGTCGCAACAGCATCCAAAAGACCCAGCCGCCTTTGTCGTAGGTGACGGTCGTGTCGCCGTCCTGCGCTCCGTCGATCTTCACCAGCGGGCGCTCCGAGTCGACGCGCCGCGAGGTTTCGTAGCGATGCTCAATGTTCTTCAGGAATTCGATCCGCCCGCGCGGGCCTTTCACCTGCTCGAAGAGCAAAGCCGTCGAGAAATGGGCCATCCCTTCCGAAAGGATATCCCCGCCCGGCCCCTTGCCGGGGGTCAGGATGTTCCCCCACCATTGGTGAGCCGACTCGTGGGCCGCCACCATGAAGGCGAGCTCGGTGACTGCGTCGCTACGGGTGAGGAAGCCGATCCCTTCCGAGAAGGTGATGTCGGTTGGAAAGCCCTGCGCGTAAGTCGAAAGGTTGGGAAATTCGCTGAGCTTCAGCTCTTTCCACGGGTAAGGGCAAAACCACTCGGAGTAGTATTTCCGCGCCGCGTCGAGTGCCTCCGAGATTTCGCCCAAGTTGTAGTTATGACTCGGGTGGTAATAGATGGCCGTGTCGTGGCCTTTCTGCACGGCCCACTTGCCGGCCACCACGTTGAAGAATCGCACCGGATGATCGCTGCGCCATTCCACGGTTCGCTTGCCGTCAGCGACTTGCTCCTTCTCGAGCACGCCGACCGAGTTGATCGTGTACGCCTCGGGCGCGGTGATTCGCAAATGCGTGGGGAAGCCACGCGCCGTTCCGAACGAAGGATCGGTCAGCCCCTTGTAGAAATCATCGGGATACTCTTTGGCTTCGTAGCGATTGTCTTTGTCGACGCCCACTTGTTCGAGAAACCCGATCACGGGCGCGATGGAGGGCGTGAAGCTGGTCAACACGACGCCGGACGGAAGGATAAATTCCATCACGCCCGTGCCGTTCTTGGAAATGCCCTTGGGAAACCGCCCGTCAAAAGTGAAGCCGATTTTGACCTTTTCGTTCGGGGCCAGCTCCTTGGGCGGCGTGAAGACGTAAAGGTGCGAGCGGTTTTGAGGCTCGTAGTCCTTCCCGTTCATCGTCCAAGAGATGTTGCTCCAGTGGTCGCCGGCCGTCAGCGGAATCTGTCGCAGCGGCGTGGCACGCTGATTCGTGATCTCGTACGTCCCTTCGACGTGAAAGCTGCGATTCGGCGGGTCCAAATTCAGATCGAGATCCACGCCGGAGAGCGCCGGAATCGGCACGTCTTTCCACGTGGCCAGGTTTTTCCGCCAGTAGTCCTTGCGATCTTTCTTGGCAGTGTTGCCTTCGAAGCCGCGGTCAACCTGGGCGTAGAGCATCACACCGGCGACCAAAGGCACGATCGCGTACGGGAGCAGCAGCAAGGCCCGCTTAAAGAGCGCTCGCGGATAGAGTCGCGTCCAAACTCGGCCCGGGTCAATATCGCGGCGGCGAAACCAGGAGACGGACAGCACCGTGAAACAAACGGTGAGGCCGAGCACCATGACTCGGTTGAGGATCAGCGCAGTGCGATCCAACTCGAGCACGCCCATATCGGTCCAGTGCACACTGTTCAGCAGAGGCCAGTTGCCGACCCAGTTCATCCAGCCAATGCGCTGCATCCAAATGGTGGCGATCAACGCGCCCAAACTGATTCCGTAAGTCGCCTCTCGATTGTTGGTGAGAGAAAACGCGGCCGTGACGAACGACGTCCAGACCAAGAACGTAGGAAGCAGCAGCAGGCCCCACACCAAAGCAAAGGGCCAAAGCGTGATGTGCACCTTCCCTTGGATCACGATGACGATGAGGCAGGCAACGAGCGTGGCCAGCACGATCACGACACCGACCAGGCTATTGGCGAGCGCTTTGCCGAACAGCAGAGCCGAGGTCCGAATTGGCGTTGCATAGTGGATCGAGGCCAGGCCGGTCCCCTGCTCACGACGCAACGATTCGACGGTGTAGAACATGAGCAGCAGCGTCACGAGCAGGGTCAACACGCTCATTGTGCTGACGGCCATGGTGCCGGGCGTCTGCAACAGAGGCGTCCCGAAGGCGCCTTCGAGGAAGAACGCGGTGCCGATCGTTTCGAGCAGAATCAGCGGGACGAACAAATAAAGCCCCGGCTGGCTGCGGAGTTCGCGCAGCTCGGTGCGTGCGATCAATGAAACGCTGCGCCAAAAGCCCGGGACGCCCGAACGCATCGCCAGCGGCGCCGCGGGGGCCGGCGCGGCCGCAGCCATCGGCGGTAGGGGCATCGCGGGAGCGCGTCGACGGAGCGTATCCATCAAGCTGCGTCGCGGCATCGCGGCACCGCGCAGACTCATGCGCAGATGGACCTGCGAGAGAGCGACGGCGCCCAGGCCCAAGCCCAGGAAACAGAGCCGGCTTACAATGATCCCCGTGTCCAACGGAATTCGCGACGAGTTGTAGAAGTGAACGCCGCGATCTCCCTTCAGCCAAGTCTCGCTCAACCAGCGAAACGCCGAAGGGTCGATCAGCATCAGGGCGCGGTTGATCCGCGGGTCCAACCAGGAGGGGGACCAGTCCCAGAGAAAGAAGGCGCAGATCAACAGCTCGGCCACGGGCAAGAAGAACAACAAGATGGGCCGCCGGGTCCATTCGCCCACCGCAAAGGACACGCCGGCCAGAAAGACGATCGTCGGCACGGCAAACACCAACCCGGGGAGAAGATAATTCGCGATTTCAAACGGGCCGCGAATTTCGAGCGATCGTTCGTTCGGCACGATGTGACTGAAGAACATCATCAGCAGCAAATTCAGGCCGAGCACCCCGAGAAAAGCGATCAGCACTGCGGCGAACTTGCCCCAGATGTACTCGCCCACGCGCAAAGACGACGAGTGCAGGAGGTCGACCACTTTCAATTCGTCGTCGCGAATGATGGGCATTCCCGAAGCGACGGCGATGAAGAAACCGTAGAACAAGAAAACCAGGATGATCAGCATCTGCGCGACGGCGAACTCGGAGGTGATCCAAGCCTTGGTGCCGCCGACGCGGCTATCGCCCGTTTGGATTTGCATCACGCCCGTCGAGAGTCCCCAACAGCTGAAGGAGACAATCAGAACCAGGATCCAGAACAGCGGACGTCGAAAGCAGGTGAGAAAATCGAGTTTGAAGACACGATAGAAACGGGCTGGGCTCATTCTTCTCATTCCACTATTCGGGTCGCGATGTCTTCGCGAATGGACTCAGGAACGGCGCGCGTGACGCGGCAGCGAAGGACAGCGTCTCAGTGGACCGCGTGGACCCCAGCGCCGTTCGTCAGATCGCCCTGCATCGTGAGGAGGTAGGCATCTTCCAGCGTTGGGACCGCCGCGGCGAAGCCGCTGGGCGGGCTGCCGTTGGTCTCGTAGACGCGAACCCGATTCTTGCCTTCGAACAGCACAGCCTGCGTGACGTAGCGCGACTGTCGGAGCGTTTCCAACTCTTCGGCGCTCACCGTCGCTTCGTAAATCGCGCCGTGCAGACGGCCAAGCGCTTCACTGGGCGAAGTCTGCGCCACCAGCCGGCCGTGGCGAATGATGGCAAACCGCGTGCAAAGGACGGCCACGTCTTCGACGATGTGGGTCGAGAGCAGCACGATGCGGTCTTGAGCGAGTGCTGAGAGCAGATAGTAAAAGCGGAGCCGTTCTTCCGGATCGAGGCCCGCCGTCGGCTCGTCGACGATGATCAGCCGCGGACTGCCGGCAATCGCCTGGGCCAGCCCCAGCCGTTGACGCATGCCGCCGGAGTAGGCCTTCATTTTGCGCTTCGCGGCGAATGTCAGATTGACCCGCTCGAGCAATTCGCCGCAGAGCCTTTTGATTCCCTGCGGGGCCTGTACCCCCTTGAGCTGCAGCAAGTAAGCCAGCATCTTTTCGCCCGTGAGATGTGGGTAGAAGCCGAAGTCTTGCGGCAAATAGCCAAGCTGCTTCCAGAGCTGCTGCGGATGGTTCAGCACATCCTGGCCGTCGAGGGTGACTTGACCCGACGTCGGCTCCAAAAGCCCGGCCAGAATCCGCATGAATGTCGTTTTGCCGGCACCGTTTGGCCCGAGCAGTCCAAACATGCCGTTGGGCAAGTCGAGGCTGATCCCTTGCAAGGCAGTCACGGGACCGGGGTAGACCTTCACCAAATCTTTGGTGGAAAGCACGAGGTTGGCCCAAAAGAGGAAAAGGGTAATGTCCAAGCGTCGCAATGCAGGGACGGTCGCTTCGATGTCTTTCGTCGGCGACCGAACTTTATTGACTCAATGCTACAAACAAACCGCGAGATTCGCCGCTGTTAGGGGCTCGTTTGCGTTCGCCAAGCCACAGAAACCCGCCGCGCTCGCCTAGGCGAATGTGGACACAAACTGAAGCGCACTTCTCCAACTGCCTTTTGGTACATGACTTGCTGCGTCGTAGAAACTCGCACAACCAAATCAGAGGTCGAGCCGGGCCGGCGTGCCAAGCGGGTTGTCTGGACGGGGAAGAGGCCGACTTCGCGGCCAGCAAGGTGATCTTCCAGCGAGCAATCGTCAGTCGCTCGTGGGCGACAGGCGGAGAGTGATCTGCTCGCCCGTAACTCCAACCGACGTTAGGTACCGAGTCATGGATGCACAGTTGGTCACCGAGGTCCCGCGCCGAACGCGTTCGCCCCAACTTGAGCGCCAAACACCGGAGAGCGAATTGGAAGCGACCCAGGATGTCACAGGGCGGCGCAGCGCTCTTCACGATGGCAAAGCCAAGATCCTGCTCGTTGATGATCGGCCGGCAAACTTGCTGGCGTATCAGGTAGTCCTGGACGAGTTGGATGAAGAACTGGTCATGGTTCATTCCGGCGAAGAGGCGCTGGAACAACTCCAGTCCCACAACTTTGCCGTGATCCTGCTCGACGTCACCATGCCGGGCATGGACGGTTTCGAGACGGCCAAAGCCATCCGGGACACCGAGACCCAAGCCCATACGCCGATCATTTTCCTGACGGCATTCAGCGACGACTTCAAATCGGCGGAAGCCTACGCACACGGGGCGGTTGATTTCATTCAGACCCCGGTGATCCCCGCCGTTCTGCGGGCCAAGGTCAAAGTCTTTTGCGACTTTGTGCGGATGACCGAGGAACTGAACGATCGCAGACATTCCGAGGTCGTCAAAGAGAGCTTGGATCGCCTGCGGCTGACCCTGGATTCCTCGTTAGATGCGGTCGTCGCGATTGACGAGCAGGGAGTGATCTCCGGCTGGAATCCGCAGGCCGAAACCGTTTTCGGTTGGAGCCGAGACGAAGCCACAGGCCGGGAGTTGGCTGATCTCGTCATTCCGGAGCCCTATCGATTCGCCTTCAAACGGGGGCTTGAACACTTCCGTGCCACGGGCGAAGGTCCCTTGCTGCGTCGCCGTCTGGACCTGACCGCAACTCGCAAAGGCGAGACGACCTTTCCGGTCGAATTGACAGTCACCCCGCTGCGCGTCGGCGGGCACTGCGAGTTTTGCGCGTTCGTGCGTGACGTCAGCCAGCGGAAGGCGACCGAAGAGCAAATTCGCCGCTATGCGACGGAGTTGGAACGCAGCAATCGCGAGCTGAACGATTTCGCCTACTCGGCCTCGCACGATCTGCGTGCTCCGTTGCGGGCCGTGGCTCAAATGGCCGCCTGGATTACGGAGGATCACGGACCCGAACTCTCGGAAGAGGTACGAAATGATCTGGGCCTGATGCAACGGCGGGTCGAGCGGATGCAGGCCCTGCTCGATGACATGCTGGAATATGCCCGCGTCGGTCGTAGCGACGGAGACTTGAGCCATGTCGATTGCGGCCAACTGGTGCGCGAGATTGTCGACTCGCTGCCACTCAGCCCGGAATTCAAAATCAACATTGGGGCCTTGCCTACTTTGTTGAGCCATCGCACGCCGTTGCACCAGGTCTTGCGAAATCTCATCAGCAACGCGGTCAAGCATCACAATCGACCCGACGGCCGCGTTGAGGTTTCGGCGGCCGATCACGGCGACCATGTCGAGTTCATCGTGCAGGACGACGGGCCCGGAATTGCGCAAGACTATCACGACCAGATCTTCCGGATGTTTACGACGCTCAAGCCGCGCGACGCCGTCGAAGGCAGCGGTATGGGCCTCGCATTAGTCAAGAAGATCGTGGAAGCCCGCGGCGGGACCATTTGCCTGGAATCTGCCGAGGGCCGAGGCGCGACATTCCGCTTCACTTGGCCCCGATCTGCGGAGGGATGAGGCGTGTTGAGCGACACGGTCAGCATCATGATTGTCGACGATGATGAAGTCGACGTGCGGGCGATTCAGCGCGGATTGAAACAACAGCGGATCGTCAACCCGGTGTTTGTCGCCTCCGACGGCCGTCAGGGGCTCGAGATGCTCCGCGGTCAACAAGGTCACCCCAAGATCCCCCAGCCGGCGCTGATCGTGCTCGACCTGAACATGCCGCGGATGACCGGACTCGAATTTCTCGAAGCGCTGCGAGCCGACGCCGACCTGGCCAATAGCATCGTGTTCATTCTCACTTCGTCAGATGCCGACGAGGACAAAGCCGCGGCCTACAAGCATCACATTGCCGGCTATGTCGTCAAATCAGATGCCGGCGTCAGTTTCTTGAAAGCCGTGCAGATGGTTCAGAAGTACGTGCTGTGCGTCCAATTTCCTCCGGAACATGGGTGATCGATGACTCAGGGCCAACAGAGACCACTCCGAGTTTTAATGGTGGATGACGATCAGTGCGATCGTCGGTCGGTACAGCGGGCATTGGGAGACCGGTACGGGCTATTCGAGGCATCAGACGCGCTCCAGGCGATGCGGCTCGTCGACGAGCACGAGCCCGACTGTATTCTGCTGGACTACAACATCCCCGGCACCAACGCTCTCGAGTTGCTCGACGATTTGCGGCTGCACGCCCCGGTGGTGATGCTGACCGGCCAAGGGGATGAGATGGTGGCCGTGGCCGCGATGAAGGCAGGAGCGCTCGACTACTTGAGTAAGAACGACTTTTCCGCCGACTCGCTCGATCTGGCCATCCGAGGGTCGATCGAGAAGTCCGACCGGCACCGTCGACAAATCGAATCACGTGCGCGACTGCAGAAGGAATACCGGCACGAAAAGGAGCGGCGACTCGAGTTGGAGGGCGCGCTGCAAGTGGCCCGCGACATTCAGCAAAATCTGCTTCCGTCGAAGGCTCCCGCGGTCGATGGCTTTGATATCGCCGGTGTCTGCCTGCCCGCCGAGGCGACCGGCGGTGACTTTTTCGACTACTTGCCCGCTGGCGACGGCTCTCTAGGGCTCGTGGTTGGCGACGTCTCCGGTCATGGCATCGGCCCCGCCCTCCTGGCCGCGGAGGTTCGCGCTTATATTCGCGCGCTGACGCGCGTTCGGTCCGACGTCGGGCAGATTGCGACGACCGTCAACAAGCTCCTCTGGGAAGATACTCTCGGGGCCCGCTTCGCCACGCTATTCCTGACCTGGCTCGACCCGAAGCTGCGGGCCTTGACTTACACGGGGGCCGGGCATTGCGCTTACATTGTTCACGAGTCGGGGGATTTCACGATCTTGAACAGCCAGTGCGCGCCGTTGGGAATCTTCGAGAACACGGTGGCGGCAACCAGCGAACCGCTGTTTCTGCGGCACGGGGATATCGTGCTCCTGGCGACCGACGGCTTGTTCGACGTTTGCGGCCAGGACACGACGCACTTCGGAAAGGATCGCTGCATCGGATTGGTACACGCGTACCGGAGTCACCCGGCCGAAAAGATCATCGACGGCCTCCTCCATGCGGCCCGCACGTTTGCTCACAACGGACCGCTGGCGGACGATTTGACGCTGGTCGTTGCCAAAGCCCTCTGAGAGAAACGGTGAAGGGCACGCTTCCGCGCGATCAAGCGGAAGTTGCGGCTGCATGCACGTCGGTCGCTTGTCCCAACAACGTTCCGGCAGCGCTGGCACCGCCGCGTTTGGAAAACTCGAGAGTCCCGTCTTCGACCGCGCCGAACCGCATCATCATCAGATCGCGGACGTAGTTCTGGGGCAAGACCCACGGCTTTTTCGACCCCTGCTGGGGAAACGCGCTGATGCCGCGCTGCACATAACCCGACTTGAGTCCCAGCAGTGGCTCCGGCCGCAACGACGGATCGCGGGGACGGGGAACGCACTGTGCGTAGCCGCCTCGATCCATGTGGTTGATCAAGCGGCAGACATAGGCCGACGACAGATCGGCACGGAGCGTCCAAGAAGCCGTCGTGTAGCCGACGCAAACGGCACAATTGGGCACATCGCTCAACATCAGGCCTTTGTAGGTCAAGGCGCGACCCGGCTCGACCGTCGTACCGTCGACCGATAACCGGATGCCGCCGCAAGCCAGCAGGTTGAGCCCCGTTGCCGTCACTACGATGTCCGCCGGCAGCTCTTTCCCGGACTGGAGCAGGATGCCTTGCTTTGTGAAGTTGGCGATCTGATCGGTGACGACCTCGACGCGTCCCGTCTTAATCGCCAGGAACAAGTCGGCATTCGGCACGAGACAAACGCGCTGATCCCACGGCTCATACTTGGGCTTGAAATGCGTATCGATATCAAAGTCGGCCGGCAGCTCGCGGACCAAGCCGCGGCGCAGCAGACGTTTGGCCAACCCGGGTGTGCGGCGGCAGAGCTGGTAAAACCAAATGCCCAGCAGCACATTTCTCCAGCGGAGGGCGCGATGCGCGGCCCGCTCGGGAAAGACCTGGCGAATGATTCGCGCGACGCGATCCTCGGACGGCATCGAGACGACGTACGACGGCGATCGCTGCAGCATCGTGACGTGCGCCGCCGTCTCGGCCATGGCGGGGACGAGGGTCACCGCCGTCGCGCCGCTGCCGATCACCACGACCCGCTTGTCACGGTAATCAAGATCTTGCGGCCAGTGTTGCGGATGAATCAGCCGCCCCTGGAAATCCTCGCTGCCGGCGAACGTTGGCGTGTAGCCGCTCTTGTAGTCGTAGTAGCCGCTACACAAATAGAGAAATGAGCACGTGTAGCGGACGGCCTGTCGGTCTTCGCCGACTTCCGCGTCGACGATCCAGTGGGCATCGTCCGACGACCAAGCCGCCGATTTGACGCGGTGCTTGAATCGAATGTGGCGGTCGATCCCAAATTTCCGAGCCGTTTCGCGCAAATAAGCCAGGATCGCCGGGCCGTCTGCGATCGACTCGGCGGCCGTCCAAGGGTGAAAGGAGTAGCCCAGCGTGAACATGTCGGAGTCGGAACGGATTCCGGGGTAGCGGAACAAGTCCCACGTTCCCCCGATGTCGGCGCGCCCTTCCAGGATGGCGTAACTCTTGCCAGGACAATGAGCGTGAAGGTGGTACCCCGCACCGATGCCGGAAATGCCGGCGCCGACAATCAAGACATCGAAGTGCTCGACGGACACGCTCAACTCCCGACGGGGTTTGCTCAATGCTGTTGCCAGTGGGGGGACGGATGCCCCTCAATTCGAGTGAATCGGGGGGGATCTCCATTGTCCAACCCAGGCGGCGGATTGGCGACCCCGCGCGTTCAAAAAACCGCGATCGCGGGCAAGTTCACGGCTCGTCTGGGCTCCCGAATTGACTGACGAGCAATTTCCGCATTCCGCGCAAAGAGGGCCGAATTCCGAGCGAGATTGCCATCCCCGTGTGGCCGTTCACTGAGACGACCACGCTGATTGTGATCCGCGTGAAATCTCCTTCGCGCTCGACTTGGATCTCGGTTTCTTGCGAAACCAAGTCGGCCTTGTCGCTACTGAGAAGTATGGTGCGAAATTGCCCGTGCTGCCCGGGGTCGTGCCGGACGACGAAGGTGAAGGCTCCCTCTTTCGTTTCGCGATGCAGCTTCGACTGTCGCCCGCGGACTCCCAGCACTTCTGCCCCGGTGCTCTCATCGATCGCGGTGGCATTTCCTTCGATCCAGCGGCAGATCGCTTGCTCATTCGCGCTGACCAAAAACGTCGTCGTCTGGTGGCCCGTCCCTGCCTCGGCTGTGTAAGCACCGCATACGATTGCGACGAACAATCCGAGTCGCGTTATCTTCATAGAGCAGTCCTTGCCATTTCCACATGCGGCGGCAGCCGATGCCCGTGCGATCACCAAGTGCCCGATCGTACTCGAGCACGCACGGCGGCCGTAAAATAACCGTCGCCGGTTGGTTGAGGCAAGCGGACTCTCACCATCGAGGCTGCGCGCACCCAGTTCTCGGGCTGGATCCTGCTCGAGCGTTCGTAGTGCGCTTCGATCCACATATCAAATCTCGACGAGAGAATTCACGGTTCGCCCCAACGCGCGAAGGGCCTCTTCGGCCGCACGCACGCCGTGATAGACGGCTTCTTCGCAGAGCGCGACGCCGCTGAGGTCGGTACCCGCAAAGTGAATCGGCCCCAAGGCGGTTGCCGCGGTTCGACGAGCATGGCTGAAAACAAATCCCGTGCGCGGCCGGACCATCGCGTGGCCCCATTTCATGATGTCGAGCCGCTCCACGAGTGATCGGATTTCCGGATGCGCCAGCTCTAGATCGCTCAGCACAATCTCCGCGGCTTCGGCCCAGGTGAGGTCGAAGAGTTGCTGCCGGGCGGCCGAAGGAGTTGTGGACGGATCGACAGAACCGTCGCCACACAGTGCAGAATACCACGTGAGCACCGTCGGCCCGTAGTCGATTCCCGTTTGGTGAGTGGCCGTCACGTAGCCCAGCGAGCGACTGTCATACACGACATTGTCCCAGCACAACGGGAACCCGCGTTCGCGTGGCCGCGCGCTCAGATGCAGATTGGCAACCAGCCAGGGACTGTATTGGAACTCGCGTGCGCTTCGTTTGCGTTCCTCCGAAAGTTCGGGAATCAGGTAGGGCGCCAGCAATTGGGGCGCGGCGAACACGGCTCGCTGCGCGCGAAATCCCACGGCGTCGCCCGTCTGCACATCGACGGCCGAAATCTCGACCATCGCAGTGTCACGAACCTTTTTCGGCGCGACGTCGACGACCGCGAGGCCGCAGTAGAGGTGCTGTCGAACCTGGTTCGTCAGATGTTGCACGATGCGGCCGTTGCCCTCGGGCCATGTGATCAGGGGCTGAGACTCGCCGTCGGCCCCGCCCACCCGAGACGCGAAATAAAACAGTCCGGCCCAGCCGCTCGTCTGCGCGCTCGTCGCGCCGTAGTCGTCCCGACAGGAATAGTCGATCAGCCAGAGCAGTCGCGGCGACGTCCAACCGTGTTGACGGATCCACTCGGACATCGAGATCGAATCCAGGGCCGTCACTTCCGGATCGTCAGATCCGGTCGACACCGGTATGGCGAACGCGCGGCGACCTTTGCCGTCGCGCCAGGCCGCCCACCGCGCGACTTCTGCACGAAAGGCACGCAGCTCGTCGAGGTCGTGTTCGGTCGCACCCTCGTTGGGATAGATTCCTTCTTGCCACGCTCCGTCACAGAAAACACGTTCGCTCGGATCGCGGCAGAGATACTGTTCGGCGACGATTGGCGTTCCGTCGGCGTCGAGCCGTTCGATGATTCCCATCTCTCGTAAAATTGCGATGAGCGAGTGATTCTCGGCCATGGGGACGGGGACATAGTGAGCGCCCCACGGGTAGGCCGTCAGCGACGAAGTGCCCGACCGGGACGTGCCGCCGGGGACTGTTTCCAATTCGAGTACGACAAAGCGCTCGAGCCCCTCGCGTCGTAAGCGCCAGGCCGCCGCCAGCCCCGAAATGCCTCCGCCAATCACAACGACGTCGGTCTCCTGCCAGCGGCCACTACCGGGCCGAGGTCGGAAGCCGTCGCGGATGCGGTGGCCGATCGAGAAATTGGGGGCGAGGATCTCGCCCGCTGGCGGGAGCGTCGGGTCGCGACTCTCGCAGCCCGCCAGCAATCCGGCCGAAGTACCAATCAGCCCGGCCAGCAAGTCACGGCGAGTGAGTCGAAGCATGGGAGACGTCTGCTAGTCCAACTTCCGCCATTCCGCGTCGTAATACCGGACCAGCGCCTGGTTATCGAGGCGGTTGATTTCGGTTTCAACGCGTTGGAGGTCGTGCGGAAATTGAAACAGCGCCGCCAAAGCCGTCCGATCGAGAAATCGCAAATGGGTCGCGACCTCGGAAGGAATTTCAGTCGGAACGGGCGTCGGCTGCGGCGTGGCGAGCGCAAATCCCCAAATCCCAAACGCGGGGACGGGCACCTGATAGGGGTGTACCGAAAAGCCGGCCGCCTCGAGCGTGCTGATGATGCACCAATACGCCTGGGGAGCGACCAACGGCGACGTACACTGCACGGCCAGCGCTCCCTGCGTCGCGAGTCGCGACTTCAACAGACGAAAAAAGCGAGTCGTGTAGAGCTTGCCGACAGGGAACGTTCCCGGGTCAGGAAAATCGATGATCGCTGCATCGAAGGTCGGCCCGGGTTGCTGCACCCACAGAAATGCGTCCTGATTGATGACTTGCACGCGCGAGTCCGTGAGCGAGTGATGATTCAGCTTCGCCAACGGCTCGAAACGTTCTGAGAGGGACGTCATCTCCGGATCGAGATCGACCAAGGTCACCGACTCGACCCCCGGATGTTTCAGGATCTCGCGAACGGCCAGGCCGTCTCCCCCGCCCAACACGAGCACGTGGTGCGGCGATTTCGCCGTCGATAAGACGGGATGAACCAAGGCTTCGTGATAGCGGTATTCGTCGATCGAGTTGAACTGCAGGTTGCCGTTGAGATAGAGCTGAAAGCCCCCCTGCCCTTTCGTCAACACAATCCGCTGATAGGGGCTCGACTTGGCATAAACGATTGTGTGCGGCAGCGTGTTTTCCTCGGCAAGCATCGTCAGCGCGTCGGCCTTGAACAGACCTACGGCCAACAACCCGATCACGATCCAGCCGCGAGCGCGGAGTGCCCATAAGCCCCGCTGCGCCAACAGGGGCCGCAAAAGAAAAGTGCCCCAAATTCCGACAAGCGCGTTAAGAATGCCAAACACCAGTGACGTCCGAACCAGGCCGAGGCGCGGCACAAAAAAGATCGGAAAAAGCAGGGACGCCACCAGAGCCCCCAAGTAATCGAAAGCCAGGACGCGCGAAACAAGGTCGCGAAAGTCGAGATGGTCTTTGAGAATCCTCATTAACAGCGGCAGCTCCAATCCGACCAGAGTGCCGATGACGAGGACAATGCCGAAGAGCGCGACGCGGAACCAGCTCAAGTAGGCAAACGACAGGAACAAGAGCGGCGCCGACGTGCCGCCAACGAGCGCGACCCCCAGTTCGACCTCGATGAACGAGCGCGCCAGCCCCTCGTCGATGAACCGCGACAGCCAAGCCCCCACGCCGAGTGCGGAAAGATAGACGCCGATAATCAATGAGAACTGGGTGACCGAGTCGCCCAGCACGTAGCTCGCGAGAGTTCCTGCAAGAAGCTCGTAGACGAGGCCGCACGTCGCGACGGCCAGGACGTTGAGGTAGAGCAGAAAAAACGGAGCACGGTTCATGAGGGGCCGATTGCCGCGGCAATAATCAACGACACGCCGATGATGATCGAACCGATGATGATCCCCAAGGCCGTGTTCTGGTCTTGTTCGATCTCACGCACGACCGAGAACGGCGCGAACTTCACGATTAGCCAGAACCAGACGGTCAACACCGCCAGGCCGAGAGTGGCAAAGACGAAGGCCGCCACCACATGCTTCAACAACACCTGCAAATCCATGAATTCCTCCCGATTGAGCGCCAGTTCATTTTTGGTCGTGACAGTGTTGACTGAGCTCGGTTATTTTCCCCCGCCCCACGATCCGCCCGAGGATCGCGAGCTGCCGCCGTAGTTTGATCCGCCGTAATAGGGCGCAACGCCGTAGTAGGGTCTTCCGGACGACGACGGATTCTTGGACGGAGGCGGGCCGGCCTTCCAACCGCTGTACGCTGCCGTCGTGAGCCAGACGGTGGCGAACAGACAGAGACCCACTTGAATCAGGTTTAAGATCTTCATCGAGATTGATCCTCAATTCGCGACCCGTGCCGGCGATTACATTTCCTGAGAGCCTTAACGGCCCACGCTGCTATTTTGCCAGCGACGACTTTCGAAAGAGCCGCGATATAACAGAGCGGCGATCGGAATGATCGAAATCAAGAACAGGGAGTAGAACAAGAATCGCTGGTCGACCACGGGAGTCTTGCGTGCCGAGAGGATGATGTCGATCAAGATCATCAACACGGCGAACGCGATCCAGTTCAAAGTGACGAATCCAATCGCCGGCGCAGGTTGGTTCATGCCGATTGACCAGGGGCGCCTCAGATTGCTCACGCCGAAGGCCTGTTCGATCTCAGCCGGCGTGGTGTAGATCGCCAGCGAGACATTCTGCTCGCCTTTGGCTGTCTCGATCGACAGCGCCTCCGGAGGATGAATCAAATCGCGGGTCTGGACCTCTTCACCAATCTCGACCTTCCAGTAGAACTCGCCGAGCACGCTCCGCACGGTCGCCAGGCCGCCGCCGAACAGACGGAAGGCCTTGCCCGCGTACGTTGCGTAGCGATGATGATCTTCGACTTCTCCGGGCGAAATGGGGATCACGAAGTTCCAATGGTCGTCGCTGTGAACGAGCCAACGAAATCCCACGGCAGGATTGTAGAGCAGATACTCCTGCCAGCGATAAACGGTTCCCTCCTCGGTGACGCTTCGCACGAGGAAGCCGATCACGGTGTAAGAGGTACCCGCGAACGTGCCCTTGGTCCCGAGAGCGATCAGCGGGGCGATGCGACTGGGGCGGAGCGTCGACAAGTACCGGAGATTTCCCTGATCGACATCGAGCAGCGAGTTGCAATACGGGCAGGCCACCCGCTGAGCACTATCCGGAGCGTGCAGTTCCAAGGACCCGCCGCACTTCGGACAACTCAGCAGCAGACCCTTCACCTCTTGGGGAGTTTTCGGTTCTGAAGCAGCGCCTGACGGCAAACCCAAGTCGACGAGCGGAACTTCGGCGCCAACATAGATCCGCGGCTCGGCATCGCTGTAGTCGAGAGTGGCGAACTGCTGATGCGGTCCGTAAAGGTCGGCGAATCGTAGCATCACTCCCGGCTTGAATGGCCAAGGAATTTCGCCCTGGGCCGAGGCGGCGATCGCCTCATTCCTCTCGCCCACTTTCAGCGAGCCGATCTTTCCACCCAGATTGTAGACTCGGCCTACGTCCAGTTGATCGAACGTCGGCACTTCGGTCGAACTGTGAATCGGGACCTCGACCGTGACGTAGAAGCGGCCCTGCGCTTCGGCCAGCCAGCCCCACCGATTCCCGCCGAAGGCCAAATACCATTCGTCCCAAACGCCGCCGGCCGGATGCTGATACTGCACGCGACCGACGATTTCGTAGTTCTTGCCGCGATAGTTGCCGTTCAGCCCCATTCGCAAGGGCGATTCCGACTCGACGAGGTCGGCGACCTTGCCGACATCTTCCAGCGCCTTGTCGCCGCGAGCGATCGCTGAATGGCAATGCTCGCAGATGGTGACGAGCGAGGACGAGACATGGAACTCGATCAGGCCTCCGCAAGACGGACAATGAGCGACCTTCATGGCTGTCCCTCGCACGGGAAGGTATTCGGCTCCGCCGGGCCTCGCGGAATAGATCGCGAAACAACGTGGGTGGCTCCCAAACGCCGACCGAGAAAGTCCTCCCAATCACAGGCCGGTCGTCGTCGACAGCAATATAAGTTAAATGCCGCTCGGCCCTGTTCAGGGAAGGTGTGGCAAGTCAAATGGGACTCCGCCAGCAAGTAGAGTCCCGTAACACCACCCGGCTGGTCATCGCCGTCGAGGTTGGGGAACTGATGCCAGTGAGGCGCGCCGATCACGCGGAGCCGCAACGTGTCGACCAACTCGGCGCAAATGTCCTGGAGATGGCGCAGGTCAGACAACTGCCGCGGGTCACAGCCCGCGGCGTCAACCAGCCATTCGGTCCCCGCTTGCAAGACGGTCGCGGTCGTCGCGGGTCCGTCCTCGCGCGTGGAGCCTGCCTGCTCCGGGCGGAAACTTTGCATGGGCCAGATTCTGCCAAATCAGAGGCGCCGCCGAAAGCACTTCCGCGTCAAAATGTTGCGACCGGGCAACGGCCCTTGAAGTCGGCGACCCAAATTGCCGTCGAGAACGTGCGCAGTATCAGCCTGCGCTGTAACTCGAATACGCTGGTGGAATTCGCGCGGATCTTGAAAAACCGCTACTCACCGACAAAATCCGGCAAATGCCGTCGACGCGAACGGGTCAGCTTAGCTCTTCAGTTTCTTGTCGAAGAACTCGAACATCGCCTTGTCGGCGACTTCGGCATCATGGCCTTTGAAGCCATGGCCAGCGCCGGGGAGCGTGAGCAGGTGGGCCTCGACCGTTGAGGCTCTGAGCTTGTCGACGAGCCACACCGCTTGTTCGTGCGCGACGTACTTGTCCTCGGTGCCGTGGATGCAGAGCGTCGGCGCGGCGTCGGGGGTGACCCAATACAGCGGGCTGGATTGAATATGCAGGTCGCGCGCCGTCTCGAGGTTCCCGCCCAGCCACAGGGGCAATACCTCGTGTGCGTCGACGCTTTTTCCATACGACTTGGTAAAGTCGCTCGGCCCAAAGAAGTTGACGACACACGTCACGGCGCTCGACTGGTCGGAATTCCCGCCGTCACCTTCAAACCGCGGCACATGAGCGGTCACCGCCAAAAACTGTGCGAGATGGCCACCGGCTGAGCCGCCCATCACGCCAATCTTGTCCGGATTGATGTGGTAGGTCGCCGCGTTCGCTCGCAACCAGCGCACGGCAGCTTTGCAGTCGTAAATCGCGGCTGGATATTTGTGCTGGGGTGCCAGGCGATAGGTGACCGTCGCCGCGACGTAGCCCCGCTCCGCCAGTTTGATGCAAAGGCTGTCGTACGACTCACGCGTGCCAGCGCGAAAGCCACCGCCGTGAATGCACAGCACCGCCGGAAACGGCCCGTTGCCCGCCGCCGGGCGCGCCAGGTTGAGACGCAAGTGCTCGTCGTTGGGGTTTGAGTACTCGAGGTCGGGCTGCCAGATGACGCCCTCGGGAACCTTCGGACCGGCAACGAGTGGGCACGAGCTGCACGCAACTAAAAGGCAGCCCAAGCTCACGGCGACCAGGAATTTTGCGAGCGACAGCGAAATCTTCATCGAGACAAACCTCGGTTGATCGCGTGAAACGGCTTGGAGTCTCTCACAACTGAATTCGTGAAAACAGGTATCCGCCCAAGAGTAGAAAGAAGACCGCAACCGCTGCCAGCACGGCCATGTCGAGCGCCGGATTGAAGAACGCGATGCCGGTCAGCGCCCCGCGCAGGCCGTCAACGCCATAGGACATCGGATTGATGTGCACCAAAATGTTGAGCGCCCAGGGAAGATCGCGCATGGGGAACAGGGCGCCGGACAGAAAGAAAGTGGGCATCACCAGGAAGTTCATAATCAGTTGAAAGCCCTGGAAGTCGGACAAGAGCGAGGCGATCGCCGTTCCCAGGGCCGTGAATAAGAGCGCCATCAGCGCCATGAAGACCAAAGCGAGCGGGATCGCGCTCCAATCGGCGACGCGAAAGCCTGCCAAGAAACTGATCGCCACCACGAGCAGTCCTTGGACCACTGCCACCGTCGCGCCTCCCAGCACGCGGCCCGACATAATCGTCAGCCGTGAAACTGGAGCGACCAGCGTCTCTTTCAAAAAACCGAACTGCCGATCCCAAATTAATTCGATGCCGGAAAAGACCGACGTAAACAGCACCGTCATCGCGACCACGCCCGGCGTCAGAAATTGGATGTAGTTACCTTGCCCTGCTTTCTGAAAGACGGGGCCCAAGCCGAATCCGAGCCCCAATAAGAAGAGCAGCGGCTGACCGAGCGCTCCAACGATGCGTGCCCGCGATCGCACGTAACGCTTGAGCTGTCGCATCCATAACGCGGCGATCACATTCATCGGCGTCTCCACAGCCGGCTCATGTTCCGCATCTGATCGAGCGAGCTGGCTTCTTCCTCCCGAATCGACGATCCGGTCAGTTTCAAAAACGCTTGTTCGAGCGTTTCCGCGGCCGTTTGACTCTTCAACTCTTCCGGCGACCCTTGGGCGACGATCCGCCCGTGATCGATGATTGCGATGCGGCGAGCAACGCGTTCGGCCTCTTCCATGTAATGCGTCGTCAGGAAGACGGTCACCCGCTCCTCTTCATTGAGTTTGCGAACATGCGACCACAAATGATTGCGGGTTTGCGGGTCGAGACCGAGCGTTGGCTCGTCCAAAAACAGAATCTTGGGCGTGTGCAACAGGCCGCGGGCAATTTCGAGCCGTCGTCGCATGCCGCCGGAAAAAGTCTTGGCCCGATCGTGGCGGCGGTCCCACAGCTCCATCAGTTTCAGCAGCACTTCGATCCGCTCGGCCCGGGCACCTCGCGGCACCTTGTACAGGACGCCGTGGATGTCCATGTTTTCGTAAGCGGTCAACTCGTCGTCCAGCGACGGGTCTTGAAAG
>Ga0210393_10001085_pt1 | contig 23318 bp, 10 predicted proteins | sample IncBWC27OmetaG_FD_160068 | JGI IMG/M metagenome (GOLD analysis project Ga0210393, IMG submission 160068) | Forest soil microbial communities from Barre Woods Harvard Forest LTER site, Petersham, Massachusetts, United States - Inc-BW-C-27-O ... | reverse complement strand
ACGCGATCACCACGCGTATCAAGGTCATGGCCGAACTCGACATTGCCGAGCGTCGTCTCCCTCAGGACGGCCGAATTGAACTGAACGTCGGCGGCAACCCTGTCGACCTCCGCGTGAGCGTGCTTCCCACGATGTTCGGCGAAGCGGTCGTTCTGCGAGTGCTCGATCGCACAGTGGTACAACTCGACCTCCAAAAGATCGGGATGGATGCCACTATCCTGAGGCGGTTCCGCCAAATCATTCGCAACCCCAACGGCATCGTGCTCGTGACGGGACCCACAGGCAGCGGCAAAACGACCACGTTGTACTCTGCCCTCAATGAGCTCAACGAAGTCTCGACTAAGATCATCACCACGGAAGATCCGATCGAATACGAAATTGACGGACTGATCCAAGTCCCCGTCAATCCAGACATCGAAGTGACGTTCGCCAACGTGTTGCGTGCGATTCTGCGGCACGACCCGGACGTGATTCTGGTCGGTGAGATCCGTGACTATGAAACGGCGGAAATCGCCATTCAAAGCGCGCTCACCGGTCACTTGGTCTTCAGCACGCTGCACACCAACGACGCGCCGACGGCCATCACTCGTCTGCGAGATATGGGCGTGCAGCCGTTCTTGATCACCGCCACGCTTGAAGCCATTCTGGCCCAGCGGCTCGTGCGCAGAATCTGCACGGAGTGCCGGACTGAGTTTGAGCCCAGCGATGAACTCCTGATGGAACTTCAATTGCCGATCGATCAGGCTCGGCAGTACAGCTTTTATTACGGCAAGGGCTGTGCGCGGTGTAATAACTCCGGGTACAAAGGCCGCACGGGCATTTACGAGTTACTCGAAATCAATGACGACGTGCGCGACATGATCACGTCTGACGCGTCGGTCGACGACATTCGCAATTTTGCCCGAACCCAGGGAATGACCACCCTGCGGGAATCGGGGCTTAAACTGATTTTCGACGGCGTGACGACGATTGACGAGGTGGTGCGAGAAACCGTCATGGAAGACGTCGAGTAGCGTTTCGTAGCCGGCGGCGCGCTCAGGCTGAGGCTGATTAAACCCAGCCCGAATACCAAGCTGAATCAGACGCGGTAGCATCGAGCGAACAAGGCGGAGAACGGCATGCCAACCTATCAGTACGAGGCGATGGACAACACCGGCCTTGAGATCAAGGAAACGATCGATGCCGGCTCGGAGGCGGAAGCCCAACAGAAGATCAAAGAGAAGGGCTTCTTCGTCACCAAGATCCAGGAGAAAGGCCGCTCCACCAAGACCAAGGGCAAGACCAGCGCCGACCAGAAGAAAAAGGCCGCCAAGAAAAAGACGACCTTCTCGATCGGCGGCGTGCGCCCGAAGCAGTTGTGCACGTTCACTCGTCAGCTCTCCACGCTGCAAGACGCCGGTCTGCCGATTCTTCGCAGCCTGCGAATCCTCGAGGGGCAGTCCAAGCCGGGTCCGCTCAAGAACTCGCTGATCGGGGTCATCGAGGACATTGAATCGGGAAGCACACTCTCCGAGGCGATGGCCAAGCAGCCCAAGGCCTTCGACAACCTCTACGTCAACATGGTTAAGGCCGGAGAGGCGGGCGGTGCGCTCGAAATCATTCTGCAGCGGTTGGCCGAGTTCAAAGAACGCTCCCAGAGCCTCAAGCGCAAGGTTCAGGGAGCCATGATCTACCCGGTCGCCGTCATCACCGTCGCGACGGGCATCGTCGGCTTCATCATGTACTGGATTATTCCGAAGTTCAAAAAGATCTTCATGGATTTCGGCATCGAGCTGCCCGCGGTCACCATCTGGCTGATCTTCATCTCGGACATTGTCGTCGATTACTGGTATTTGATCCCGGTGGTCCCGCTCGCGATCTGGCTGCTGTTAAAGATCATCCGCAAAAACAAGATGGGCGAATACATCTGCGACAAGATCCTGCTCAAGATCCCCGTGCTGGGGAAGATCGTCGAGAAATCGGTAGTCGCCAGAACGGCTCGGACGTTGGGCACCCTCATTTCTTCCGGCGTGCCCATCTTGGAGGCGTTGATCATTGCTCGCGACACGGCCGGCAACGCTGTGTTTCGGCGGGCATTTGACAATATCTACGCGGCGATTCGCGAAGGGGAATCGATGGCGGTGCCTCTCAAGGAAGCCCGCGTGGTCGACGACCTGGTCGTGAACATGGTCGACGTCGGCGAAGAGACCGGTGCGCTCGACACCATGCTCTACAAGATCGCCGACGTCTACGACGAGGAAGTCTCGGTCCTCGTCGAAGGATTGATCAACTTGCTCGAGCCGATGATGGTCGTGATCCTAGGCCTCATCGTCGGCTTCATCGTCATCGCTCTGTTCATGCCGCTGATTAAGCTGCTGAACAGCCTGGCTTGAACGCTACAGTCCAAGGTCGATCTGCACTGCTTAGGCTTGGCTTCTAGTTCAACATTCAAAGTCCGAAACACGAACGTCCAAGGCTCGTCCAGGATTTCAGGTTCCATTCGATCCAAAGGTCCGCGGGCGCCCGTCATCCGGTCGCGCATCCTGCGGTAGCGCCTTTGGTCCGTGGACGTTGAACCTGTGACTGTAAGGAGTCCGCCGCCCATGGAAAGCTTTGCCCTGGGGCGCTCCCGTCGCCCAGCCTCTGCTCGCCGCCCGGCTCCTGCTAGCCGCGCTTCGGCCGCATTTACACTGTTGGAGCTATTGATCGCCATCGCCATCATCGGCATCCTCGCCAGCCTGATCCTGACCGTCGCCGGCTCGGCGTACAGTCGAGCCCGAATCACTCAGGTGTCCGTCGACATTCAGGACCTCGCGAAGGGCATCGCCGCATTCAAGCAAAAATTCGGCGTCGAGCCACCAAGTCACATCACGCTCTATGAGCAAGCGTCGGGGTGGAACGGCGATCCGCGCTCGATGGGATTGATCCGTCAAATTTGGCCGCAGTTTGACTTCACCTATGCGGCCACGAGCGGGGCGGTCGACATCAACGGGAATGGAACGAGCAATGACGTCATTTTTCTTTCCGGTTCAGAATGTCTGGTCTTCTTCCTGGGAGGAATGCCCGCACTAAATACTCCCAACGGAGGAGGTGCGCCGACAGGCTTTTCTCAAAACCCCGCAAGCCCATTTACTCTCGGCGGATCGAATCGGGATCGGTTTATGGAGTTCGACACCTCGCGATTGCTGCTCTACCCCCCCGCAAATCAAACGGTGAGCGGAATCCTCCACCACAGCATCAATGCCTACAGAGACCCGATTCCCAATCAGCAGCAGCCCTACTTGTATTTCAGCAGTTACAACGGTCAGGGATACGATATAACCAACGAGCTTCCCGCCGGACCGGGCAGTCCGGGAACATTCGCGGACGTCTATCGGCAAGGGCCGAACGGCGCGACCTCGGCCTCTCCGTCGCCGCCGTGGAATGCCAATTCCTATCAAATCATTTCACCGGGCTTCGACGGGGCGTCGGATCTCACGTATGGGGGCTTTGGGATCGGTGGCCAATACGATCCCAACACCGCGGGCTCGATGCTCGTGGGGCCAGCGCCCACTGGGCGCGGTCCCGAGCGCGATAACATCACCAATTTTTCCTCGGCGACACTGGCGCCCTAAGATAGGCCTGCACAACGGGCCGTTTGCAACATTCCGAGGTCCACGATCCGCCGAAGGCGTCGTCCGAGGTCCAACTTCCCGGGCGAAGGTCAGATGCCCGTAACTTCTGCCGCTGACGTGCGGCCGACTCTGAATCTGGACTCATTTTGGATCGAGCACCGATGACCCGTCCAACGACATCCACTCGACAGTGCCTGCGGGGTCAGGTGAGCCGGCGGGCCGGATTCTCGCTCATCGAAATCTTGGTGGTGATCGGCCTGATCGCATTTCTCACCGCGGCCATTGTCGCCGTAATTCCGCGAGTCGCCAACTCGGCGAAGGTGGCCGCCACGAAGGCCACGATCAAAAAAGTCGACGAGATGCTCAACGACCGCATCAACGGCTTTCGTCGTTGGATTCAAAAACAAGATCAACTAGCCGGCCCGGGCAATCCTCCTTCGTACGTTACGAACTCGCCTTTCGCCAGCGCGTTTGCCGCCAATCAGGTCCAGACAAGGGCTCTGGCGGTCAAGTACGCGTTTCGCACGTATTTCCCGCAAGCATTTTCGGAGTTCAGTACTCCGATCACTCCGGGGACAAATCACACCCCGGTGACCGAGAGTTCCGAGTGTCTCTATCAGTTCCTCTCGAATGGTCCGTTGTTCGACACGGAGCCGCCCAGCGCCGCCGACCTCAAGGCGATTGAAACCGCTGACACGGATGGGGACGGCTTCCCGGAAATTGTCGACGCCTGGGGGCAGCCGCTCCGCTTCTACCGATGGCCCACGCGGTTAGTGCGACCCGCGGCGTTTTCCCCAACCAATCCGACCACAGGGAATCTCCCGGCTCTGGTGGCTAGCGCCGGACCGATCGACGAGATTGTGCAACCTTCGACGGCACCACCTGTCTTGATCCAGCCCAGCCCGCTTACGCTCGCGATGATTGGCGCCGCCCCGCGACCGTCGTTGCCGGTCTGGCTACCCAGTCACGCGTATGTTCCTGGAGCGAAGGTTGTCTCCGGCAATACCACGCCCACCAGCGCCTTTTCAGTGATTTTTCAGTGCGTGACGGGCGGGACGTCCGGTACCGGTCTTCCGGCAGCCTTCGCAACGACGCCGATCGGCGGCATCGTGTCGGACGGCACGTCAACGCCCGTATTAACCTGGCAGGTGCTGCTCGACCCACTTTCGGTCGATCCTGACGATCCCTATGGAATCGCAGCATCGTTGATCAGCGAAGTTCCTTCGGGGGGTTCGCCGCTGCCTGCGCTGACGCCCAATACATGGAGCGTGCCGTTGATTATTTCGTGTGGGCCGGATGGCGCGCTCGGTTTATTCGAACCTTACGACATCGCGAACTTCGGCATGCTCGCGCAGCCCCAGCTTTCTCCAGTCAACGGAGCATCGCCACCGGTGCCGACCGAGCCATCGGGTTTTAACCGTGATCCCATGTACGACAACATCACCAACCACCAGCAATGAACCCAGAACCCACAGAACTCCAGTGCGTCCATCGTAAAGTGCGTCCCGCAGCGACCGGGCTGCGCGCTTCGTTCACGCTTTTGGAGCTGTTGATTTCGCTGAGCATCATCTTGATTCTGGCAGCGCTGACGATGCGGTTGCTCAACGCCACGCTCAACTCCGATCGCATTCGCAACGGGGCTCGCGAGCTGCAGTCGTTTCTGGCCGGCGCTCGCGACCGCGCAATCTACGCTGGCCAACCGCGCGGTGTTCGTCTGATCCAAGATCCCAGCGACGCCTCGACATCTCACAGCTTCGTCTACATTGGTGCGCCCTCGACGTTCACGGACGGATTTCAGGTGACGCTCACGACAGCCGCGGGGCTGACCACCATCGGTTTTAGCAACCCCTCGACAGCGACCGTGTGGGCTGGGCTGGTAAGTCGCGGCCTGTTGACCGACGGCGCAACGATCAGGTTGGGAACTGGGGCGTCGGCTGCCATTTTCACCATGGCGCGCAACCCCGCCGGTTCGACGACGTGGGTTTTGACGACTTCCCAGCCGTACACCGGCACAACGCCGATCGCCTACTCGCTGCAACTGCTGCCCACAGTTCTTCCCGGCGAGGAACCCCGCAGCTTGCCGCAAAATATCGTGATCGATTTGGATAACAGCCAGCTGCCGAGCACCTGGGGATCACCAGGTGCGATTACCGGTTCGCTCGATGTTCTCTTTTCGCCCAATGGCATTGTGACGGGGGCAGTGGCGGCCGCCGGCCGAGTTCATTTGGTGCTCTCGGAGTATGTTGATGCCACTGTGCCGATCCCAAATCCTGCGAATAGCACAGTCACGGGTGTGCCGCTGCTCGATGCCACGAACACTTGGATCGGCAACCATACCTACCAGGTCGAGCAGTGGGTCGTTCCCAATCCACAGAACGACCTCGCCTTTCGTTGCGTTACCTCCACGGCTCCAAATCAATCGGGTGGTACGCAACCGGCGTTTCTCACCGCGGTGCCCGGACAGCAGATCACCGACGGAAACCTCACTTGGGAGTGCTACAACCCGAAGACTCGGCTGGTCGTGACGCTGGCCACTCAGACGGGGCGTGTTACGACCAGCCCGATCAATCCTTTGGATAAATTCCGCTTTGCCGAGATTGGAGAGGTGACACAATGAGGCGTGTGTCGAAGCGAACAGCCTCTGGCTCTCCCGCCGGCCTGACTCTCGTCGAAGTCTTGATGTCGATGATGGTGGCGGGCATTGGCATCTTGTCGGTGATCGTGCTCCTGCCGCTTTCGTTTGTCCGAGCCATCCAGGCGACCAATCTCACCAACGGGACCATCCTGCGTTTTAACGCTGAATGTCTCTCGGACATCAACCCCAGTCTGTTGCTGCGGTGGCAGGCGAATCAGACCTATTCCAGTACCACTGTCACGGCCCTCCCGGGCACCGGCGATATTGTGCTGGTTTCAGGGCTCACTACCGTCGCGTTTCAGTGCACGACCGGCGGAACGTCTGGCCTTGTCGCGCCTCAAGTGACGGGCACCGGCACTCTGTGGAACCAAACGGTGGGAGGGACCACAACTGACGGCACAGTCACGTGGACTACAATCGCCGCCCCTCCGACGGCATTTGTGATCGATCCCCTGGGATGGAACACATTGGGCTCGCCGCTGCAGACAAGACTCGGAAACAATGGCGCGGGGGCCGTTGATCCCAACGCGCTGCCGCGCTTTAACGGCGAACTTTCCTTGGCGGGTGCGGCGGCGCAAGCAGTCACACTTCCGGATAGTTGGGTCGAGCAAGCTCGCGGGCCGGTGACGGCCTTCACCGCGAACACAGTCACGATCAGTGGTCCCGACCTGAACGGGGTCGTCTATTCAACGCCTGCGGCACTCGTTGGAGCTTTCCCCATCCCAACGATGTCGCGAGTCGTGATGTTCGACGCCACCGGCAGGGTGAGCGTTACGCGGATCATCACCTTAGTCACTCCGGCTACGGGCGTGGTCACGTGGGGCGGTGGAACCAGCGATCCGCTCCCCGGTGGCTTCACCCCGGTTCAGGCCCGGGTGGAGACTCAGGTGATGCGCTACACGTGGCTCCTTACGGTACATCCGAATCCACCCGCCCAGCCTGGCTCCAACTCGCCCTCGTGGAATGTGACTGCAACCGTTTTCTTTAATAGGCCACTCGTCGCCCCAGATGAGCAGGTGTATCAGGCAACCGGTGCCGACGGCACGCAGAGCCCGTTCACGGTCAACTATCCGGCCGGCCAAAAGCCGCTCTTCAAGAAGGGCGGCTTCATGTTCGACTGCTACTTCGGCCGCTGGTACCGCATCGTCAATGTCGCGAACGACACGGGTTCGCAGGTCCAGATCTACGTGGATAGCGCGCGGCCGCAAGCCGACGTGCTTACCAATTTGAATTTCGGCGTCGTCTTCATGCGGGGCGTCGTCGATCAGTTCCCCCTGGTGCTTAAGTGATTGGTCCCATCGTATGAGTACACGGACCCGCAGCAAACGTCATCGCGTATCGCGGCTGCCGCACACGCCCGGCTTCACGCTGATCGAGATCATGGTCGTGCTCGCGCTGACCTTGGTCATGATGGCTGCGTTCGCCCAAATTTTTTCGATGACGGGAACCTTCGTCACCAAACAGAAGGGTGTGGGTGAAAACGATCAAAGCGCCCGCATCGTGACGACCATCCTCAAGACAGATTTGGAGGCGCGCACGATGCGTCTCCTGGCTCCTTTTCATCCGAATATGAGCACCGCCTCGCTTGCGGCATTCGCAAGCAACCAACAGGGATACTTCTACGTTTCCGAAAACGATCCGACCGATGATACCGACGATGTGCTGCAGTTCACGATTGGGTTGAACGCAACGGGGCTGACTGCGCTTAACAACCCGGCGGCGGGAGGCCAAATGTACGGCGCCGCGCTGTTCCTGGCCACACCTTGGGTGTCCGGCGCGAATTATGGTCCGGGTGCTTTAATACGTCCTTCAAGTGCCACGAAAAATACGGCTGGCTTTGTTTTCAAAAACAAGGGCGCAGCTTTTACGAGCGGCGGCACCGAGCCAACGTGGCCGACGACGCTGACCACGGTCGCCGACGGCGCCGGAACTTGGACTGCCCTGGCTTCTCCCGTTGATCAACCCGATGGCGACGATGGTTCGATCGCCTATGACGCACTGGGGAATCGAACGCTCGACCCCACCGGGGGAAACCCGAACAACACTGGCGGCTCTCAGTATGCGGAAGTCACCTATTTTTTGCGGCATGGAAATCTATATCGCCGCGTACTGCTGATCCGTCAGCCTTATGACCTGGGAGGCCAGACGGATGCTCAGCCCTATGACACCGATACACCTGCGACGTCGATGATCCCCGGCGTTTATCCCAACCCCTCGAACGCTGTCTCTGGAAACTTTTGGACGGACTTCGATTACTCGGCGCGCATTCAGCCGCCAACAGGCGCGGCGCCAGCGACAGGCGTTCAATTCCTCGGCGTTCTTCAGCCACCAGGTTTCAATTCGTTGGACAACACGAATGCGGCTGGGGCATTGCCGGCGTCGCTGCCGATCGGCCGACCGGACAATCGCTTCGGATTCGATCAGACCTTCGTCACAACGGGAGGCCCGGTCGCCAACGGGGCGCCACGCGAGTTTGCGTTCCAGTACAACAGCGCAGCAAACTCGGTGACGGGATCCGCCCCGGCGCTGATGTTCTTCTTCGGCCGTTACACCCAAGAGGAAACCTCGAATCTTTTGTTTCAGTTTCCCGGCAACCTGCCTACCGTGCCCACGGGAAGCGCAACGACAGTGTCGCCGATGGGATCGAACACGCTGCTGGGGCTCGATTCCACCAGCTACACAATGTGGATGCTCGACGCGACTCCGACGCCGACCGCTCCCGTATCGCTCGCGGGTGGCGCTCGACGTGGCGAGGACATTCTTTTGACCAATGTCGTCAGCTTCGACGTCAAGTTGTGGGACCCGCATTATTCGGAGACAACCGTAGCCTACGACGTGAACCGCAACGGTGTGATCGACAATGGCCCGGCCTTTGCGGACATCGGCCATGTCGCCACAGGTGACTTTCAGCAATCCAAAAACATCTTTCCGGTTTACGGGCCGCGTATCGACACAGGCTACGCGGTTCCGGCGGCGCCGCTGTGGGCCCCCGCCTTTACCCGCACGGTCAACACCACGCTCTATAACTACAACAACGTGTTTGATACATGGTATCCGTTTTTCAATTTCGACAACCTGGCACGCACATATGACGCCGCAGACGCCGGGCTGTTTTATGCGCCAGCTCCCTACCGACCGCGCGCGGGCGCCACTTGGACAGCGGGCGCTACCTATGCTGTTGGCGCGCTGGTCGATCCGCTGAACACGGCTAACGGCTACGTCTACCAGTGCACCGCAATCACCTCGGGCGTTGCGAGCGGGACGGAACCCTTCTCATTGTCTGACACCGTGGGTGGGACGATCACCGATAATGGGGTGACGTGGACGGTGATGCCCCCACTTGGTGTGAAGGCCATCCAAATCACTGTGAAATACTTGGATCCGACCCAGAATTTGTTGCGTCAGGTCACCATCGTTCAATCTCTGACGCAATAACCGATCGACATTTTCGCGATCACAATGAGGCCGAGCGGGCCGCGGCCTTTTGTTCGCAGGAGTTCGACTTCGATGAAAACGTATCAATTGCTGGCGCGGATCGGCCACCCGCTTGCACGCCCTTGGCACCGCTTGGCTCAATCACGTCAGGGCACCGTTATTATTGTGGTCCTGGCCCTCTTGGGCATGCTAACGCTCATCGGCTTCTTTATCTTCGCGTTCACCGCGTCGGAGAACCAGAGCGCCACCTACTTTGCCAATAATCCCAGCGCGAAAGTGCCCACGCCGACTATCGACGCAGACGCACTTTTTAACAACGTTCTGCGGCAACTCATCATTGGCCCCGCAGCCACTGAGAAACAGAGCGTGCTGTACGGCGGCAACAAGTCGCTGCTTCCCACAATGTTTGGCCGCGATCTCTCGCCATTCAACGGGGCCGGCGTCAACCTGATCTGGAACTCAACTCTCAACCAAGCCTCGGTCGACCAGAACTATAATGCGAAGCCGGACGACCTCACTGCGGGCGAGCCGGACAATCGGGTTTTGGCCTTCCTCAATACGTCCCCCGCGGCCGCAATCGCCTGGCAGGCGAACACGGCATTTGTCACGGGCGCACTCGTCCGGCCGACGACGACTCAAACCGGATTCCTCTACATCGCGACAGCACCCGGCACATCGGGCGGAGGCGAACCCACGTGGCCGGCAACGGTCGGATCGACCGTTACCGACGGTGGTGTGACGTGGACCGCGGCAGTGGCGCCGAATCTCAGCAGTTACCCCGATCCAGACGTCAACGCAACTTATCCCGACATCAACAGTCCGTTCTTGGCGTACGACGCGCTGGTTCCCAATTCCGCTAGCCCGTTGCTTCCGATCCGTGTCTACACGCCGTCGTTTCACCGGCCGCAATTTCTGCGAAACGCGACCGCCGCCGGTGGTCTCGGAAGCGTTGCGGTCCAGAATTGGTATATCGATCCGCTCACTGCTCCGTTGGTGCTTTATCCGCACGCCGAACATACGGCGATTGACAACAACGGAAACATCACCACGTTCCAGCGGTTCGTGACGAACACTCATCCGGATACCGCGACGACTGCTACCACTTGGGCCGCCTCGACGGCTTATACCGTGGGACAAGTGGTCCAACCCAGTCCCGCCAATGGGAACAACTATCTCTGCACGCAAGCTGGGAACAGCGGGGCCGCCCCACCGGTTTGGCCCACAGTAAAAGGATCGACGGTTACTGACGGCACGGTCATTTGGAGTGACACCTCTGTCCAAGCGTTTCCAATCCCTGGTGACGGAGCGACTCCGATCACCTCAGAGGGCGTTTGGACAGCCACGGGAGCTTTGCCGTTTAATCCGGCAACACCGCCTGCCATGACCTTCCTTGTCGACACCGATAACGACGGCATTCCCGACGCCAACTACATTGATGTCGGTTTTCCGTTGATGACTACCCCTGACGGCAGCCAGCAGTTCGTGGCCATGGCTGCGATCAAGCTGATCGACGCTGACGCTTTGTTCAATCTCAACGCCCACGGCAATCGCAGCGGCAACGTCGTGCTCGGGCCGGCACCCATCCCCATTCCTTTCGGCGGCAACGGAACGTTGCCGGCAACCACGCAGTTTCTTTCAAGATCCAATCTCGGGATCAGCGCTTCGGAAGTGAATGTGGAATGGGCTTTCAACGCGCGGCCCGTTGCGGGCACGCCCGATTTTCAAGGGACGCCGGCTGCCCTCCTGTCGGCCCTGACGCAGTACGTTTCGTTCTTCCGTAGCCCCGCTCAAAGTGGCACGCTGCCCACCGACGACCATAGCCTCGGCAACTACGAGTTGGCGAACATGGAATGGTGGAACATTCTCAACGGTCGGCCGCAGCTCACTCCCAGCGCGTCGCCGACCACGATCGCGGCCTCGGTGTCCGGTTCCAGCCTGCCCGGTCGTTGGGGTGAGAACATTCCGCGGCTCGACCCGAACGTCAGTGCGGTCCTCAGCGGGACCGCCGTCGTCCAAGCAGGCCTCGGAACTCCTGGGGGCGATCCGTGGCCGCTTCCCGGCACCTCCGGTGTTGACGACAACAACAATTCGCCCGAATCAGGCACGTTCACTGACGAGCAGATGATTATTCATCCGGCTTTCGTCACTCCGCTCGACTTCTTCGGGTCGGGTACTTGGACTGCCGCACCCCAGGGTAAAGCGCGGGTGCTGATCACTGAAGGCGCTCAAAAGATTCCGCAGTACGCCAACTATTTCACGAACCCAACGGTGCAGTGGACAGGCTTCTTCGCCGGCGCGTTGATGTCGGGCGGTGGTGGACAGCTCTTGGTCGATGAACCCGACGAGACTTATACCGAACCATCTGCCGTGGCGACCCAGCCCAACGACCAAACCTTCGGGCCGGGAGAAATGGTTCTTGCGCTCAACGGGACCGACTTCACATCATTTGGTAGCTCGTCGCGTGCCGCCGGTTTGGCGCCATTCAATTTGGTGTCGAGCAATCGGGCCGGGCAAATCCGCCAGCGATTGACGTCGGCGAGTTGGGATTTGAAGTCGTTCGGGAAGGAGTTTTTGGGAACCTACACGGGACTCAACGACGCGCGCCGCTTGTGGGAATTCACCGATACCAGCCCCGGCGCGACTGGGGTTGGACCCTTCCGGTTTCCACCCGACTTCGGCGGCACGGGCGTGATCCCGGCACCCCCACTCACGGCTACGGCTTCCACCCCCTATCCGCTGCGCATGGATCTCGCTCACCTGCTATGGACGCTGGCAGATCCCAATCAACTCGGTACGAACACCCAACTACTGTCTCAGCGTCCGCTCAGTATCAATCATCTCGTGGAGCAAGTTCAGCTCACCAATCCGACGACGGGTTTGCCTTACACCGGTTTCCGGTTCCGCCCGCTGACCCCGCATCCGACGGCGATAAATCCCCCGGCCACGCTGCCCAACACGCCGATTGTTCCTCCGGCTCATACCGCCGATCAGATCGGCTACGTGATCAATCGGCCGGACAATTTGATCGGGGCAAACGCCACCCCCGCCAACCAGGAATGGCTCGCTCGCTACGATCGCCAGAGATTGGCGCGGGACATCTATACGCTGCTCTATCTAACGGGCGGCGGGAACGATTCGGTGAATTATGCGACCGCCTCGAATCAGCCGACTGGTACGCCCGCTGTGCGTCCGCTCTACACCGATGATCAGTTGCGGGAAATGGCGCAGTTCGCCGTCAACCTCGTCGACGCGATGGACCCGGATACGAACATCACCGTGTTCGAGTACGACAAGGATCTGTCCAACGGCTGGAACCTTGACGACAACGCCTACGACAGCACGGCTGACCTTGCGGCTCCGTTCAGCATCATCCCGGCGGATCGCGGTGTGGTGTACGGCGTTGAGCGCCAGCAACTCGCGTTCAATGAGGCGCAGGTCACGTTTGCCGAGTGCACGAATCCCGTCGGCAACGTCCCGGCCGACCACCCGGATACACAGTACGACGAGAACCAGGGCTACTGGAGCTTCTTCTTTTCAGAGTTCGAAAACGTCAGCCCGTTCCCGGTGACGTTCGCCAACCAAGGCTGGCAAATCGCGATCAAGGAATCGCCGATTAATGCTCCGTCTGGTTTGTATGGCCAAGAAACGCGGATGATCATCGGGGCCAATCAGCCGGACGTGCAGCCGGGCCCCAATGCGCGATTCACGGTCGGCACAGCCGGCGCGACTCTCAATGGCGGCAGTTACGTCTCCAACATGAATACGTTGGCTACGCCGGCGACTCCGTATCCCAGTTGGTTGGTCGTCGATCCTAACGACGGGGATCCCGTCTTCGGGGGCACGCCGTTCGATAATCACGGCACGAACCCCGGCTTTCCCATCGCGCCGCGAGCCGCGTTCACAGGGCCGACGACGACCAATCCCGCTGCACTCAGTCTCGACATGGTATTGCAGCCGAACAATTGCTTCGTGATGCCGGCCACGGGAGGGAACGACGGAATCATTTTCACTCCCTCGTCGCCAACCGCCCCGAATGGGACGCAATTCGTCCAATTCTTTAACTGGGGCAACATCCTGCCGAATTCGGCGATTACCGTGCGGATTGAACTCCGTCGGCGCGCCGATCTCAGGCGGCTGCCACCCGTACTCCCCGTCGACGCGCTCACTCAATCGCAAAATACAACGCAAGCCCAGGATAATCCCTGGATCGTCGTCGACTATATGGACGTCCCGGTTAGCATGCTCATGCTGCATCCGGGGAATAATTACCTGCAAATTCAGCCACAGCTCACGCTGCCCGCCACGGGAGCGTTTCCGTTCCCCGTCGCCAGCACCGAGCGTTCGCAGCCCTTGTATCACGCGAATGGGCTGGCTCCCACCCCTGGCAAAGTGTCCGACATCGCGCCGACTTGGCAGGCGAACAGTCTCGGGCAGGACAATGACGGGACCAACGCCATTGTGCCGCACACACTGTTCCAACCGCATTACGACCGCGATTTCTCCTCGATCATTGAGCTGTTCAATGTTCCGCTATGGGGCCCCTACGGACCCTCGTCCGATACCGCGCTCAATAGCTCGCCCAACTCGGGTCTCGCCTATCGAATGGCGTCTCGATCGACCGACACGGGAACGCCGATCGGTCAAGAAACGCTCGCAGGGGGTGACTGGAACCCTGTCGCATATATTTTCGTTACCGCCTCTCCTCCTCCTCCGCAGGTCGTTGGGCATTCCTTGGGCTTTGGGACAGCCGGCTACCGCATCCAGCATCCAGAAGGCGGTGGCACCACACCGCCAAATCCAACCGTCGACGTGACCGAAAACCGGTGGCACCGGCTGCTCGGTTTGGTTGAAGTGCCGACTCGATCGCATCGTCAACTCGAGGAACCTCCCTACCAGGTCACTGCCGGGTCGATCGGTGGCCCGCTCGGCTTTTATCGCACGCCAGGCAAGATCAATCTCAACACGCTGCGCCACGCCGACGTACTCGCTGGCCTGTTGGATTCTGGCGACATCTACACGCTTCAATATTCAACGGCGTTCCCCGCCGGTCTGAACTTTACGAGTGGCCTTTCGGTGCCGTATTCAGTACCAGACCAAAATGCATTGGATACGTTTCCGCCGGCACTGGTCGGCCAAGTGACTTCGCCCATGGCGGGGCAGGTTCGCGACTGGTGGTTGCAATTCGTCACCGCCCGCGACGGTACGGATCCGCTTCCCCCTGCGCTTGGCGGCACGAATATGGCGCTGCCCGGCTTGCCACGAAGTCCCTCGGGGACTGCTCCGCCGCCGGCGGGCTGGAATGTGCCGTCCGGATCACATCCATTCCGAGGAATGGGATTCTCGGCGTATGCCAACGCCGCCGGGTCGACCATCGGAGGAGTGGATGCCAGCGGATTCAACGGCACCCTGGATTCGAATATTTTGCGAGCGCTCCCAGGCGACCCAGCCACCATACCGACGGCAACGACGCCGCCTAATACGCCCGACAGTCGCCGACGGATCTTCGAAGTGGGAATGGCGACTGAACACGCCAGCGACACCATTGATTACGCAACGAGAAACCGCGTGTTGTCGAAAATCCTCCAGAACACGACCACGCGCAGCAATGTCTTTCTCGTGTGGATGCAGATCGACTTCTTCCAGGCCAAAGACGTTAATCCGCCCAACGGCGTGGTGCGGATTGGTGCCAAGCTGGCGTCGTCGCCCGCGTATCGCGGCTTTTTTGTGATTGATCGCTCTCAGGCGATGGGTCTGATGGGGCAACAGTTTTTGCCGACAAGCGGCGCGACGCCATTTGTATTCTCTTTGAACCAGTCCTTTAACTACCAATCGCTCGTGTTGTTCCGACAGCGGCTTCAGTGAAACGCCCCAGCGACTATGTGGATAAATGTACACTTGAGTGTATTTGAAGGCTCGAGTGGGGGCTTCCATCGGATTTCGGTCTCGAATTCGCGGCGGAAGTCGGCATAATGGAGAAGTCACCATGCCTGATTCTTGACAATGGCGCTGTCTCGTTCTGAAGACGGCGACAAAGGCAGGTTCATCATAGATCGAAATAAATACGATGCGGGGCGAGGGCCATCGCCGGCATCGAAATCGAATTCAGCCGCCCCGATTGGCGGCAAAGATTCAAATCGCCGCGGATCACCGCGGCCAAATCCAAATCGGCCGCACAAGTGGGGCCGGATTTGGGCGAGCCGCGCTTGCCGCGGCAGGATTCAGCTGAGCCGCGCTTGCCGCGGCAAGGATTCAGTAGCCGCGTAACGCGCGGCGAGTTTGAACGGGCCACGCATCGCATCGAACGTGGTACGTACCAACAACACAAAATTTCCCTCGTGGATTGGAGACAGTAATGAAGTCGAGTCGTTTGCAATCACGTCGCTCGCGCGCGGGGGCCCGCATGGCCTTCACGCTGATCGAGCTGTTGGTGGTGATTTCCATCATCGCCGTTTTGATCTCACTGGTGTCGCCGGCCGTGCAAAGCGCACGCGAGGCGGCCCGCCGCACGCAATGTCTCAACAACATCCGCAACCTCGGTCTGGCGACCATCAACTTCGCCACCGGCAGCGGCGATCGCTACCCACTGCTGGAAAGCACCCCGCCCCCGACCGGCCCAGGAGCCAACCGACTGAGCACCGACACGGCCATCCCCAACCACGGCATGTCCTGGGTGGCACAGATCATCGGCTACATGGATCAACCGGCCATCTCGCGGCAAATCATTCAGAACGGTGGCATCATCGTACCGAATGCGGCAGCGACCGGATTCAACTCGTTCACCGGAGTCGACCCGACGAACACGGCCGCCTTCCGCCTGATTCCGGTGATCGGACCGCTCACCTGCCCCGATGATGCCCTTAATCAGAACGTCCCCGGCGGCTTGAGCTACGCGGGTAACGCGGGCTACATCAATTCGGTGAACTGGGCCTTTGGGCCTCTGGGGACTTCGGCTGCGCCGCTTCCGGATTACGGAACCGGTGCTCAAGACGCCACGCTGATCGATTGGGATGGACAGGGTGCGACTGCAACACCAATCGCACAGACGGCGCTGGGAAGGCAGATCGGTTACTCGACTGGAATCTTCTGGCGAAATGATCCGACCGGATTCCGCATGACCCAGGACTTTGTCCAGCGCGGCGACGGGGGGAGCAACACGATCATGCTTGCCGAGAACGTCAACGCGGGATTCTGGGCGGATATCGCCGGGCCCAGCCCGACGACGACGACGCCGGCGCCAAACCGGCGCGACCTGCAGACCGGCTACATCGGTTTCGGAATTAGCGTCGCCGCGACGCTCGTCGCGGGAACCGGTACCACGTCGGTGCCCGCCCTTTATACGGTCGACCAGACCAAGCCGACCGGCTCGTTCAACATTATCACGCCCCCGGCAAATACCGAGTTGTTTACTCCGACAAGCGCCGGCAGCCCTCCTCCGACATACGCTCTGACAGACGGGACGGCCGGTTCAAATGACGCGACTCCCAACTCGAACTTGCTCACAGCCACGCAAGGGAGGGCACCCCGACCTGCCTCGAACCATCCAGGCGTGTTTTGCGTGTGCTTTACGGATGGCCATGCCACACCGCTGTCGCAGAATATGGATGCCAACGTTTACATGCGGGCTCTGTCACCTGCGGGAACGCTTTACGGCCAGCCGACCGATGGCGACGTGAAGTAGTTGCTTTAGACAATTTGATCGCGCGATCGACCCGGCCCTCACAGGGCCGGGTTTTTTTGTTGACTTGATTTCGACCCGTCCGCGACGAGGCTCATTGCACGGGGACCAGCGAGTGGCTAGATGCCACTCCCCGAACTTGGCGGCGTCGATTTTTTGGGGGCGACCGTTTTGGGCGCCGGCGCACGCTTCACGGGGCGGGGCGGCTGCACATTCAGATTCAGCTCGGCTCCGACGGCTTTGCCGGTATCGGACCAGGTGGCCGCTTGCGCTTCGGGCTTCAGTCGAAAGTCCGCGGCGTCGGCCTCCTTGACGGTCGACACGTCGCCGGGAAGCAGGACTGCTCCCGCTCCGCCGATCGAACGCACGATGTGCGCGGGTCCGGCAACCTGCTGCCAGCTTTGCAGCGGTTCGATGGTTCCGTCCGATTTGGATGCCTCGGCGAGCGGGTCAGACCCGGGGAGTCGGATCAAATCGCTGTAGGCACTCCCGTACTCCCACCAGTCGACGCGCTCGCGGAAGAATTCGGCCGAGATGGAGCCGATCAGCACTGCGTGCGGCGATCCGGTATCGGCCTGATGAACGGGCGGCGCAAAGAGCGAGTTTTCGACGAACACTCGGCCCCGGTTGGCTGAGCCCTCCGCGGACTTCGTGCCGAAATGAAAGTATTCCCCGCCCGCCGACAACGTGCAGGATCTCAGATCGAGGGCCGACGGACTAGGACCGATCGGCAAGCGCAAGTCAAAAATACGATTTCCTGCGACAAACAAAGAGTTTTCGCAGATCAGATTGCGCGCAGAGAGGTCACCCCGGAACAGGGTCTTGGGACTCGACAGGAAACTGTTGCGGACCAGACCCGAGAATGTCTCGCCTTCGCTGGCCGTAAGTGCCTCGTTCTGGCTGGATGAGAATCGAATCAGCTCTTCGTAGGCGGGATATTCGCGGCGTGGTCCGACGAGAGTGCAATTGCGGATCGAAAAATTGCCCGCCCGCACATCCAACAGGCGGTGAGTGGAAGCTCGCGTCGACGATTCGATTCGTAGGTTCGCGTTCACGAGTTCGATCGAGCCCCCGATGACCGTAACGAACGCGTTGCGATCGCCCGAGGAATCGATTTTGCGGTCGTCGAAAGTGAGCACCATTCCCTTGTCGAGGAATTCGATTGAAAGCGATCGGTTCAGCACGTGAATCGGACCGCAGGTCTTCCGTTTGGTCCCGCGCACCAGAAACCGCGTGCCGCTCGGCCAATCGGCTGCGTTGATCGTCTTCGACAGATCGGCTTTGGCGGGAACGCCAGGGTTATCGAGATCGATCTCGCGCACGACGCGCTTAGGCGTCGCTTCAGCATCCAGCTCGGGCCCAACGGCCGGCCGTCGAGAAAAAGCATCCGCACGGCGGATCATGTCGGCACCCGTGACGGCGAGCAGGGCCGCGTCACAACCCGGCTGCGAGGTGTCCCCGCCAGTGTCGTGGAGCAGCGAATTGTCTGATTTGAACTGGACTGGCGCCGTAGCGGAGAGGTCGCCCAAGGGCGGAAAAGGTGCCGCTTGATAGTCGACGCTCGAGCGGGTGTCACCCCAGAATTGTCCCCAGTCTTGGGCGTCTCTGACCGACAAGTGAGCTCCCGCCGTAGTGCCAACCAGATTGTCCTGCCAACCGCGGGCCACAAACGATTGACTCGTCCACGACAGGTTCTTGAAGCGAACGCGATGATCGGCCGAGTCAGACAGCGCAGGCCAGTTCGTGAGCGCGATCATCGGAGACTGCGTTTGGGTCGCGACGCCAAACAACGAGTTGAGTACCTGGAATCGCGTGGTTGGCGGGTCAGACGCATCCGAGCCCGCACGCAGCAAAATTGTGGATTCGTCGCTACAAGCGGTGCAGGAAAAAAATCGAATCATCCGGGCCGAAGCGCCATCGGGGGGCGCGGGCGCTGATCCTTGGGAGGAGGAATCGGCCGTCAGGTTGAGGATCGGCGCGTGGCTGGTCGCAAACAGCGAATTGATCGCCAAGAAATCGACCGACGGCAAGTCGACTTCGATCGCCGCCAACTCACTGCCGCGCACGACCGTTCGATCCAACAGCAGCCGCGGTGGGCGATCGGCCGTGGGCGGCGAGACGGCGAAGGCAATCGTCGGAGCAACCCGGCTGCCGACCAGTGTGAACGAGCATTTCTGAACTGTCAGATCCCCGGAACGTACTTCGACGAATCGCAACGGACTCTCGCTGCGAAATTCGTCCGCGAAGGCGACCAGATCGACTCCATAAAATGTCAAAGATGTGTCGGTCGCGAGGAGACCGCTGGCCGCCTTTGCACCGGCCGGGCGGGCCGACCGCGCCGGCGGCAAGATGACGATCAAGGGACGTGGATCAGTCGCTCCGCCCCCGCGGCTTGTCGAAGCGGCATTTCGATCGGGCGTTTCCGGCGTCGGACCGTTTCGGCCGGCGACTCCCGTGAAGATCACATGGTGTCGTTTGTCGATTCGCTGCGCCGGTAGTAGGAAGGGCCCCGGTCCGCGCAACTCGATCACACCGCCGTCGGCGGGCAGTCGGGCAAGCGCCTCAGTGAGTGATGAGGTTTGGCCCGGATCTTTCCCGGCTCGGCCCACCTTGATAGTCGTCAGGGCAGGTCCTTTCGCGGCACCGGCTCCGCGGGCATCCCACAACTCGTCAATCCAGCTCGGAAATGCTGCGCGTTCCGCAGGCCCGGCTGGAATCGACGTCGCATGGACACCCCCGCCCGGCTTCTTGGCAACGGCGACGACGACGGGCTTGAGAGGTTTGGACGTCGACCGCGCCTTCTCCTCAGCTCCCGCCGCTGGGTTTGTGGCCGACTTGTCGGTCTTCTTCGTCGCTTCGTCGTCAGCCGTAGCCGTCTGGCCGCCGGAAACAGGCGCCGAAGGATCGAACGGATTGCGGACCGCAGTCGCGTTGCGGGACTTGTCCGTATTCCAATAGGGCTCGGTGAACCAAGCCAGCAATCCGATCGCGGCCACCGCCGCCGCACCGATGCCGACTTTGACTGCCAACGGTTGCCAGTCAGGAATCGACGACCCACTCGATTCGAGCGGCTGGTTCGGATCGCGGTACGTTCCCACGGGCTCGTCCGACACGACTCCTGCGCGCCGGGTCGGCGCTTTCCGGTTGAGGGCACCGACTTTCGAAGGAGCAGACTCGCCGCGAATACTTTGGCGCTCACCGGCTACGCGGGCGGGCATCGGCCCCGCGGGCGTCGGAGTTTGGCGACCGGACGAAGGCATCGAGCGATCCGGAGGTGGAACCGCACGGGCCGACGCTGGCGTCTTGCGCGGTGGCGGGGGGGCATGTCGGTCGGGCGCGGGCAGCTGTCGGGCCGGCATCCGATACTCGGGTACAGACCGTTCCGATTCGGCCCGGTTGCCGCTCTCGGTTTCTCTCGCACCCGGCCTCGGCGCATGCCGCGGCGGCAGAGGCAGCGGCGAGCCATGCGCGGGCGTCGCTTGGGAGTAGGAGGGCGCGTTGGGCGAATTGTCGTCGGCATCGCTGCCCAGAATCTCTTCGAGCCGCTTGTATCCGGTCCCCAGGTTATCGAGATCGTTGAGCAGGTCCGTGGGTGTCTGATAACGATCGTCGACCTTACGGGCCATCATCTTTTGCATGACGGCAACGATCTCTTCCGGCACAGACGAATTGAACCTCCGAGGATCGGGCCGGGGCTTGGAGATGTGCGAGTAAAGCTTGTTGGTGACGCTTCCCTCAGGAAAAGGCGGCTCGCCCGTGAGCATCTGATACCATGTGCACCCCAGCGAATAGATGTCGCTACGGATGTCGGCAGCTTGGCTGTTGCGGGCTTGCTCGGGAGCCATGTAGTCGACGGTGCCGACGGTTGTCCCTTCCCGCGTGATGTTGGATTCGAGCGACTCGTCGACCGCGCGGGCCAGGCCCAAATCCGTCAGTTTCACCGTGCCTTCCTTGGTCAAAAGCAGGTTCGACGGCTTGATATCACGGTGAACGATTCCCTGCTTGTGCAAGTGCTCCAGGGCGCGGACGACCTGCTTGATGAATCCGACCGACCGCTTCAGCGGAATGGCGCCGCGTTTGGCGACCAGCTCGTGGATGTCGGTGCCGTCGACGAACTCCAAAGCAATGAACAGGTGTCCGTCGATCTGCCCCGCGTCGTAGACAGTGACAATGTTCTCGTGTTTGAGCTGGGCCGCGGCGTGTGCCTCCGATTCAAAACGCCGGACCAGGGTCTCATTGGAGGCACGCTCTTTGTGCAACACTTTGAGCGCGATCGTGCGTCTGAGATTCGAGTCGACCGCGAGATAAACCGTGCCCATCCCGCCGGCGCCAAGTTCTCGCAGGATTTCGTACTTGCCGAGAGAAGTGCGGCCAGCCATGGGCGAGGGCTGGCGCGACGCGTCGGAAGCGCGCTGTCCCCCCGGGACGATCGATCCAGAAGACATCGACGCCTCGAAAATCTAGAGCGCGTAACACCGACGTCCGCTGGGCCCGCCGCAAGCTAGAAGAGCCGCCGGATGGTCAGCGAGAGCTACGATACGTGAGTGCTACAAGCTTTGTTGCCCGCCTCAAGCCAGTCTACCAAAGCCCGGTAAACGGCGTCAAAACGCTGACCAGCGTCATTTTGGACAGAGCAGCAGAGGTCACGGGAAGGGGGTGCCCCAGTCGAGCCGCACGACCCGTCCCCCCTCGAAACCGCACACAAACCCTGCACCCAGCGGGTCGCAGCGTAGCGAGAGAACCTCTTCGGGAGTTTCGACCGCCCAGAGAATCTCGCCGTCGGAATCGAGCCAAATCAAGCCTTTTTCGACCGTCGAGGTGACAACCCGACTCAGCATATAGCTGGTTGAAACTCGCTTCGGCGTTCCCTCGACGATGTAAGTCCCCTGCGAGTTTCCGCTGCCGTCAAATCGCTGGATGCCAAGATTCAAACCAGCCAAGAAAATTGCTCCGGCGTCTCCCGTAATGCTCAAATCGCCGATGTTCGACCACCAGGGCTCGCCCCAAACAGGCGTTCCGTCGAGGTGATGCCGGCAGACCAAACCGTTGTCCGCGGCGCCAACCAGGTCGGACTGGGCCGTCACGAAACGGATGTGCGTGAGAGGCCGTGTGGTCTTGAAGCGTCCGAGCGTTTTGCGGGTCGAACTCAGAACTCGGGTTTCGCCACTCTCGAGGCACGCCGCAAAATGGTGGCCGTACGGGTCGACAGCGATGGCGAGAATCGGCTCGCGCAAGTCAGACGTCCAGACGAGACGTAACTGGCGATTCAAGACCGCGAGTGTCGTTTCGCCAACCACCACGGCGCCGGTGTTCCCGGCGTCGGACCAGGCGATATCCATCAACTCGTGCAAACCGCGGGAGAGCGTGACGATTCGGCCCCGACGGTCGAGCAGATAGACGCTTCCCGAGGCATCGGCAGCCACGGTATCGCCGCTTTCTCGCGCGAGGTCCAGCCCGACCAAAGGAGCGTCCGCGGTGAAGGACCAGGTCCATTCGGGACTCAGTCCCCGGCCTTGGTCCAACCAGCGTTGCTCCGACTCGGTCATCGTCCCGTCAACTGCGCCGGGTGAGTGAGGACCTCGAGGGCCTTTCGCATGTCCTGGTCCTCGGGACCAGGCACCTCTCGCAGGCTGGGCCGAATACGCATCGCTTTGTGCCGCACCGAAGCACTGGCAGTCGGCCCGTCGCCGCGCGGGGCGACGGCACTTTGTCCATCGACGGGCGGTTTGAGCGCGATGTATTGATCGTCATCGGCTGTGACCGAGACATCCGGGCGAACGCCGATCTCGGAAAAATTGTGACCCTGCGGCGAGAAGAACTTCGCCGTGGTCAGCCGCAGGCCCGCTCCGTTGGGCATGTAGAAGATGCTTTGGACGCACCACTTCCCGAAAGTCGTCCGGCCAACGAGCGTGGCCCGCTTGTGGTCGTGAACCGCACCGGCAACGATCTCGCTGGCACTCGCGCTGTTCTCGTCCACGAG
>Ga0210393_10001084_pt1 | contig 23320 bp, 24 predicted proteins | sample IncBWC27OmetaG_FD_160068 | JGI IMG/M metagenome (GOLD analysis project Ga0210393, IMG submission 160068) | Forest soil microbial communities from Barre Woods Harvard Forest LTER site, Petersham, Massachusetts, United States - Inc-BW-C-27-O ... | reverse complement strand
ATCCCCGAGGACGACCCAGCGATTTCGCTGGATGTCCCCCACTCCTGGAAACCCGAGGTAACCGATAAGGGCATCGCTTGCGAGTCGCCAGACCAGGTGGCGACGGTCTATTTTGAGGTAACGTCGCAGAAGGGCCTGGACGCGCTTATCGACGAGAATGTTGAATGGCTCATGAAGGACCAATCGGTTCGAGTCGATAAAGGTTCCGAGCAAAAGCAGGGCTTCGAGGCTGCCGGCCTCAAATGGGAACGCATCTCGTGGAACGGCGAGAGCAAAGACTGGGGACCGGCCACCATCGGCTTTGCATTCACCGACGCCGGAAACGGTAAAGTACTCGCGGTGACCTATTGGATCACCAAGAAGGATCAGGAAAAGCATTTCCCAACCCTCACAAAAATTATCGAGAGCGTGAAGCTGATCGGGAGCTAGTCGGAGGCTAGTGCGACGCTTCGAAGCGCGGAATGTCTCGCTCCGGGACTGTGGGCCGTTGAGAGACTTGCGATACACGCGCGACGTTCGCGATCTCGAAGCCGTCAATCATTGGCTTAAGTCGCGGTTCCAATAACCGCATTTGGTCGCACATTGTAATATAGTACACTCGCAAATATTCGCGTTTCATCTCGTCGGTGCGTTCCAGCCGGGCCCGCCGCAAAAAATAAATCGCGTAGGGGTTACGCGCGGCAATTGTCCGAAGCTGACGAAAGCGGAACTTATCCTTCTCCAACTGCTCAGCGGAACTCGGATTCGGGACTGAACCCGGAATGCTCGGCTTGGTTCCTTGCGGCATCAGGTCACGGGGACGCGGCGTTTCGGCGGGTTGTGTCGGGAGCGCATTGGATTCCGGTAAAAGCTGAGGTTGCTCCTGCGGCGCCGGAGTCGGCGAAACAGTGGGCGTCGGCGAGGCGGTTTGAGCCTGCCCGCTCTGCCTCGCGGGTGTTGCGGTAGACTGTGGCGCTACGGCAGTTGGGGTCGCTTCAATCTCCTGAGCCGAAGCACCTGTAATAGTGAGCAGCAGGACCAGCGACGATAGCAGGAACCTCATGGAAAACTACCATAGTCTGAAACTCAACTCAGCTTCAATCCCTGAATGGCTCGCGCACCCAGAAGCGTTAACTCGCGGTGTACCCGCCGTCCACGGGAATTGTTACGCCGTTGATCAGCTTTGAGGCCGGCGAGGCAAGGAAAATGGCGACACCCGCCAACTCTTCGGGCTCCGCCCATTGGCCGCCGGGAATCCGAGCGACGACTTTTTTGTTGAATTCCGGGTTTTCGCGGCCGATCCGGCTGATTTCCGTCTTGATCCAGCCCGGGGCGATCGCATTAACGCGAATGCCGTCTTCCGCGAATGAGATGGCCAATGATTTTGTCAGCGATACTACCCCGGCTTTCGCTGCGCTGTACGCTGGTGCGTGCGGGGCGCCGAAATACGAGTACATCGAGCCAATGTTGATGAGGCAGCCGTTGCTAGCTTTCAGATGAGGACGGAACGCGTTAGCGAGCCGCAGATTGCCTGTCAAATGAATGTCCAGAATATCCTTGAACACTTCCGGCTTATACTCTTCCCAGCGAGCGAGACGCCCCGCGCAATGAATCACCACGTCGAGCTTTTCAACTCGCGCAGCAAGTGCTTCAATCGCCCCGTCGTCGCGCACATCCAGCTGTTCGTATCGAATACGCGGATCGGTCCCATCCTTCGGGGCTGCGAGGTCGGCTACGATAACGTCTGCTCCATGATCAAGAAAGGCCTTTGCGAAGGCGCCTCCGATCCCGCCGGTACCGCCCGTAATCAAAACATGTTTTCCTGCTACGCTGAAATCAGGTGTTTTCGCCATATCGTTACCTATCAAAAATCGCCAGAAATGCACTAAATCGAGAAATGAACGATCGTCGGCGTCGCAAATGCAGTATTTTTCTCCTTTGTTGTCGTCACTTACGGTATTGCTCGTCGCTGACCTTCTCCATCCAATCGACGACCTTCCCATCGAGCTGTTCCTGAATGGCGATATGCGTCATGGCCGTTGTCGGCGCAGCGCCATGCCAGTGCTTTTCCGACGGCGGGAACCACACCACATCGCCAGGCCGAATTTCCTCGATTGGACCGCCCTCACGCTGCGCCCAGCCGCAGCCGGCCGTGACAAGCAGGGTCTGGCCGAGCGGATGGGTGTGCCACGCGGTGCGAGCACCCGGCTCGAACGTCACGCTCGCGGCGAACGCGCGAGCCGGAGCGTTTGCCTGGAACAGTGGATCGATGCGCACCGTGCCGGTGAACCAGTCGGCGGGGCCTTTGCCGGATGGTTGTGAACCATTTCTTTTGATTTCCATAATTGAGGTAACGTTTTCAGTCGCTTTGCACAGCGGTAAGAGGCTCAACGGCATGGGCGCGGCGGATCGTTGGTGCGCCCACTTCACAAAGACCGAAATGGTTCACCTTGCCTTGCCGAATTAAATCCTTCATGGTCCCCGCGACGTCCTCGATTGGCACGTCGGGGTCAAAGCGGTGTTGGTAAAAGAGGTCGATGCTTTCGGATTTGAGCCGTTTGAGAGATTCTTCGGCAACTTGGCGGATCCGCTCCGGTCGGCTGTTCAGACCCGTCGGCTTTCCGTTCTCAAAGTTGGACCCGAACTTCGTGGCAATGACCACTTCCTTGCGGAAAGGAAAAAGCGCTTCGCCCACAAGTTCTTCGTTGATGAACGGGCCGTAGACTTCTGCGGTATCGAAGAAGGTAACGCCAAGTTCCACCGCTTTGCGGATCAGCGCTATCATTGCTTCCTGTCGGGGGCGGGGCCGCGATGGTAACTCAGGCCCATACAGCCGAGCCCGATCGCCGAAACTTCCAAGTTGCTCTTTCCAAGTTTGCGCTTTTGCATTTTTTGAATTCAAGAAAAGACACAGTTTCCGGAATGGGCGCTACCAAAGCGGTAATTGGAAATTGCACCCCCCTGACGCACTCGCTTTTTGTCTCCGATATTCCGCGTAGGTAGCTTCGGCGCGTTTCTCTAGCGAAACCGACTTCTGTTCCTTTGCGATTCTGATGGCTTCGCAAAACGAAGCCTCAATCTGGGTCTCCTCAGCACCCAAAGTGGCGAGAAACACACCGCGGAGCCGGTGCAGTCCGGCGCCGTAATAACCGTGCTCAAATCTTTCAGCAATTGCCACCGCCTCGTTGATTGCCTCAAGAGCTTCAGAGGTACGATCCGCTAGATGTAAAGCTTCAGCCTTTCGTGCGAGAAGAGTCGTCAGCACTAGCACCGCACCGGTTGCCCGAAGATCTCTTATTCCCTGTTCGATGCAGGGAATACCTTCCGCTGCGTTACCTGACGCGCTGCGCGCCCAACCGCGGTAGACCGTTCCTATCGCCAGCCAATAGGAAAAATTGTGACGGATGGAGAGTTCAATCACATCCGATGCCAAGCGGTCCACTTCGGCAGGATCACACTCAAGAATAGCCAGACCCGCTGCCCAAGTTAGCGCGTCGGCTAATGAGTTCCTATCCTTCAGCTCCTTAGCGATTGAGATCGCCTCGTCCATCAGCGCGTGGCAAGAGGCGATCTCTCCGAAATACCACTCGGACCTGGCCCAAAAAATCAGACAGTCGACGACTGGAGAAATGTAGTCTTCCGCATGAGTCGGAACATTTCCCGAACGCCAGGTTTCAACACCACGCATCGCGTATTGTCGCGCGGACTCGAAATCGCCCAAAAAGTACCGCGTGCATGCCAAAGCGCGACAGGCTCCAATTATTAGCGCTGAGTCGTTCTGTTCCTGCGCCAGTGAGTACATTCGTTTGGCAATCTGCGTTGCAGCAGACAGCTTGTCCGTCACGAGGGTATAACGACAATGACCACTCAATACGCAAAACAGGAGCCGGGGCTCATTGAGCGAATGACACAAGGGCTCGGCGCGCTCGTAACAAATTCGGGGCTCAGGTGCGGAGAGCCCCCGTGTGGCCGTCAGGTATAGCCCCGTCTGCATGAGGATGAAGAGCTGATCTTCTTCCGTGAGACGCTGCCCTTCGATGGCCGTTTCGATCAGCGATCCCCAGCGCCCGTGTTCGAAGAAATGACCTAAGGCAGAGAGCAATGGCCCTGTTGCTCCAAGAACGTTGGCCGCAAAGTGGGCATTTCCCCGCTGAATCCGGGGGATATAAACTTCATGCAGCGCCTCTCGAAACAGACCGGCGTTGCAGCCACAAATGACTGCTAAGAAAAGTGGCTCCATCTCCGCAAAACTTTCCGGCAGCTGTGGCGCAAGGGCTCGATAATAGTTAAAAAGCCGTTTGTTGCATTCCTTCCAAGCATCGCTTCGTTGGCCTCGCAGTTGTTCGCCGTAGTACTCACGAACCAAAGGATGCGTATCGACATAGCCCGGATTGTGCGGATCTTCCCCAGCCAGAAGTCGCGCTCTTCTTAGTCTGGCTAGAATGGTCCGCCATTCAGTCGGGCTCAAATTCGTTAATGACTCTGTCAGGCCCGGAATCGCAGGCGGTTTTAGAAGTGCTGCAATTGCCTTTCCCTCAGCTGGGCGATCAAAGAGCCCTAAGATGCGCAGAACCGACAGCTCAGGACCTTCCCCAAACCAGGTTTGGTAAGATTTCATTACTTTTCGGGCATGGGTTCCCTGTCGTACGTCCTGAGCAAGATGTCCCGACACTTCGTTACGGGAACGAATGTCTCCGTTGTACGCATCAGTCAGATAGCCGCCCAACAGCGTCAGCGCCAGACCATGGCCGCTGAACTCATCGCTGGCAGTTTGCAGCTCCTCTTCATCCCCCTTTACGCCCAGTGCTCGAAGCAGCTGTGCTCCAGCATGGCTGGATAGATGTTCCAGGTGACGACGGAGAGCTGAGCTACCCTCGTGATCCGACAGATCAGCAACCGGCATCCGCGTGGTAATCACGCACAGGCCCATATTGAAAGCAGCAAGCTCTCGCAATAGTGCCTGAAGGGAAGGGTCCCGTAACCGCCCTTCTTGTGCACCAGGTGGACTTTGGAGCGGCTCCAACCCATCCAGAACAAGCAAGGTTCGCCGATGCCCAACCAGCTTCGCCAATCTTTCGCCCTTCTCCCATGCTGTTCCGAGCCGTGGATCTGGATCGCCAAACCAGGTAAGAGCGGCATCAAGAAATTCATCGGCAGACGAAGTGTCCCCACTCGTACCCTGTCTATAGAAGGACCAGCCAAATACGAGTTGCGCAGAACGATAATGTTTAGCAGCCATTCGTCGGAGCCAATGGTTGATCAGCGTCGATTTTCCGACTCCGCCCCAGGCCACAATTGTGACAACATTGACCTGCTGGTTTGCCCATGCATCGTCCAGGAAACCGATGTCCTCTTCGCGACCAAAAACATCACTTCCTGTGATGGGCAATCTGGCTACGGAAATCTTCTTTGGACCTAATCTTGCTTGCGGCTTCTGAGTTCCGACGCGTGAAGTGGGAGGGGGGATCCGCTGCAAGTTCCGACGTGTGATCCCACGTCGTGCCTCGATAGCGCCGGTTATCGTCTGCACCGCCTTCAGCAGCTCGTCCGGAGTCTGGAATCGCTGTGCCGGATCTTTCTCAAGGAGTTTCTCCAGGAGAACTGCGACCGGCTGTGGAACATCCTTGAGTCGCTCAAGCGGTAAAGGCGCGTGCTGATGCTGATACATCACCTCAGCGGAAGTACCTCGGAATGGTGTTTGCCCAGTCGCCATTACCCAGAACGTCACGCCAAGCGAGTACAGGTCCGAGCGGATGTCGACCTCTACCCCTGCGAACTGTTCCGGACTAGCAAACTCGGGTGTTCCGGCAAATGCTCCGGGCGATGAAATGCCCGCTTCAGAAGCCGATTCGTCGACTGTCTTTGCCAAGCCGAGGTCGATAATTTTAGCCGTTACACCCCCTTCCTCCTTCAACCTGACCATGATGTTGGTTGGCTTGATATCTCGGTGGACAAGGTGCTGTTCGTGAACTGCGGCTAATCCGGCAGCCACCTGCATTGCAATTTCCAGCGCCAGCTTTACCTCGAGTCGGCCTGACCGTTTGATGAGCTCTTCAAGCGTTTGCCCTTCGACAAACTCCATTGCGTAGAAATAACTCTCGCCGGTTCCACCCAGATGGAACACGGAGGCAACATTTGGGTGACGGACGCTCGCCGCCGCCCGGGCTTCGCGGAGAAAACGAAGCCGTGCCGATTCATCAGCGAGATATCGTTCACTGATGACTTTCAGAGTCACTGGGCAGTGCAAATTGATGTCGAACGCCTTGTAAGTGACCCCCATCGCGCCGCGACCCAACTCAATGGGTTTGCCATCTTCACTCACTAAGACTTCATAATGTTCGAAGCGCTGAGAGGCCGCCTCGGAGGCCGATGCGCTTCGAACGACTTCCCGACTGGCTACCTCTAACTCGATCTCTCCCTTAACCCCCATACTAAACATACACACTGGACAGAATTTCAGCCCTCCAGAAAACCCATTGCCGCAAACCGAGCAGATGCGTGTGTTCGCCACTTTCATGGACCCAACCGTCCTTCGGACGCCACCAATGCTTCGCAAAGCGAATGGATCTCCGCGTCGATTTCCGCTGGATCTGACACCGTGCGAGCGACCTCCTCTCGTAAAAGGGTAGTAAACTGCTTTCGCATCCGGTGGATAAGTGTCTTGACCGCGACGATGCTGACCTGAAGCTGATCGGCGGCCTGTTCGTACGACGGTACTACTTGGACGCCGCCGGGAGCCAAAAAAGGTTCCAGCACCTGCAGAGTGAGGGATTTTCCTTGCGCGGCATATTGATGGCCAAGGCGGGCCATGGTTCCGTGCAGCAAAGCCGTAGCCCATCGCGCATCGAAGATTGTTTCTGCCGTTAAGAAATCGGCCGGCTCGAACTGGCAAATCTTCTCGGCATTCTCTGTGTCCAAAGGAACAAACTCTACGTTACCGCCTCTCTTCCAGCAGCGGGCGCGGTCGGCCTCCTTTGAAAGATAGTTCTTGATCGAGGCGAGCAAAAAGGAGCGGAATTTTCCCTTGCGCGGATCGACCTCCGCCAACGCCTTATGGTCAAGCAGGTGCAAAAAAAAGCCCTGGACCAAGTCTTGCGTGTCAGCGGGACTGTATCCGCGCCGCCGGACAAATGCATAAAGCGGAAACCAATAGAGCCGACACAACTCGGCCAGCGCGGCCTTTGAGCCAGGCGCCTGACTCTGAGCTGAGAGTAAGACCACGCTCCATCGCGTGGTCCGAAACCGCCCAGCCTCCTCCGTAGACGAATGATGGTCCAGATCCAATTGGGGTCCCGATGGTCAGTTTATCGTATAATCGGCGAGACTGTCATTTCGTCCGCCAAATAAGGCACCAAAATCTCTTTCGCCTAGAGGCTGTCACCTCCTAGCCGTTTAGCGGCGGTACCGTAGTTGCCGAGCTTGTAAACGTTGAGCTTGTTGACGCCGAACTCAAACGACTGGAATGGCTCCCGCTGGCGTGCCTTGAGCCATTCAAGTGGGGCGGTCCCCGTCGTAACATGCGGATTGTAGTTCGTGCCCGCCTGCTTCTCCACGAACGAGTCGACATACTTGAAAACGAGGGGATCAAACGGCGTCCCGGTCGGATCCGGTGCGAATGCCGCTTGGTCGCCGCCCGACTTGCGAAACGGCGCCATTGCTTGGATCACCTTCGTTTGGAGCGCCAGAATCTCATCGGATGGTTTGATCGTGATTCCCTGAAGTCCGATCTCACCGCCCGGTATGTGATAGAGACCTTTTGCGGTCAGCTTCATCTTCTCGAGAGTAGCGGTTGACGCAAGCGACTTGACCACTGCAACCACCGCATCCAGGTCCTTCTCGGCGACGTACTGCTGGAGAAGTGTGATATGCGGGTGGTGTGTCTCATCGAGCGAGAATCCCTCCGGCATCTGCTCGCGCAGGCGCTGGTTCCACTCATCCGCTGCTGTCAGCATTCGTTGGTCAGGCTCCAAGAGAAAGTCTATAGCGACGAGTTTGTCTTGAGGGGGTGCGTTCATGATGTCCTTCCGCGTTTATTGCAAAAGTCCAATAGACTGGCGTGGCAGTTTGTTACATTCAATAACCTCGTTTGCCCTGCGTTTCGAGATCTTTACTTGCGGCGCCATTTTGGGTCGCAGCAGCCATCACCTGGCGCTGCATATGTCCAGGGTGGCTATTCGCGACGAAAGTCGCTCGTCACCCGCCTCTTACATTGGCTTCCGCCAACTTCTCCGAAATTCGACCCACCAACAAAAAAATGCTGCATGATTTTCAATTCAATTCGGAATTTAGGTTAAACTGGTCAGGAACGAGAAGAATCTGGCTTTTAGACCTCAAGACCGTGTATTGATCCGGTAACCCACGATGGGGATAATATTTTAGCAAGTCGGAACCACGGCATCGTGGTAAACGCACGCTGCCATCGCAGCGACGGGAACCACCCACAACCCCCCAATGAGAACCGTCGCGTCCATCGCTCGGGCAAAACAGCAACAACAACGCCTACTCCGAGCGCTCCGAGCGCAGCTGTAGCGGTCCAGCCGTACCAGTACATCGCGGGAATAAGGGCTGAAGAGGCGGAGTTATTTCGGGATAGCGCATCGCTCAGCTGTCAAGACACTCGGAAATTTCTCATTACCGTATTGTTTACGTGCTTGGTTTACACTAATCCTAAGTCCGGTAACCTATGGTAGGCACACAGTCTCTTCCTTCCTGGAACGATGGTCTAGTCAAATCCGCCATTCTCGACTTTGTCTCGCGCATAGCGAAGCAAGGCACAGGGGACTTCGTGCCGCCGGCAGAGCGCATCTGCACGTTTGACATGGATGGCACTCTTTGGTGCGAGCAACCGCTTCAAGTGCAGGTTTTTTTCCTGTTCGATCGGGTGAAGGAATTGTCGGCCAAGGACCCGGAATTGGTTAAGCGCTTGCCTTTTAAAGCGATGCTTGAACACGATTACGATACCCTCTTTCGGCTTGGTAAGCAGGCGGTGTTTGAATTAGTATTCGCCACCCATGCCGGCATGACGGACGAAGACTTTGAGCGGGTCGCCCGCGGATGGCTGGCAACAGCGAAACATCCCAAGTTGGGTCGGTTATTTAAAGAATGCGTCTACCGGCCGCAGGTCGAACTGCTTGCATATTTGCGGGAAAATGGCTTCAAGACCTACATAGTCTCGGGCAGCGGGATCGAATTCGTTCGCGCGTTTGCCGAGGAGGTTTTTGGCGTCCCACGGGAGCAGGTAATCGGGTCAAGTGGAAAGATGCGATACGAACTGAAGGATGACCGGGTTTCGCTCATGAAGCTGCCAGAGCTCAACAGCTTCGACGATCGCGAGGCGAAGCCCCTGAACATCAGCCTGCACATCGGCCGCCGGCCGCCGCTTGCCTTCGGCAATTCCGATGGCGATCTCCCCATGTTGCGTTATGCCAAGTCCGGCCGTGGCGCGCGGCTCGCGCTGCTGCTTCATCACGATGATGCTGAGCGCGAAGTCGCTTACGACCGGGAGTTCAGATTGAGCCCCCTGGCCGAGGGACTCGATAAGGCTGGCGAGTACGGCATTACGGTCGTTAGCATGAAGCGGGATTGGAAGTCCGTATTTTGATTGGTGCACCGAGTGTTAGAAGGCTACTATCGCTATCATGCCCCACACGGCATGTGCGTTTTTCTCGGTGCGATGCGCACTGAAATCGCTCAGCGAGGGTATCGCAGTTTGTGCGGGGGGCACGGGGTAAGTCGGGTCCCTACCGCGACCATTGAAGCAACTTTGTCCCTCATGCAGCGAACTCAAGATCTTTTCCATCGCCTCGTCCGACGACACCTTGGCCGCTCTCCCTCTGCGCTAACTCCGACACCCTTCCCCCGACGCCGCGCTAAAATCCGGGAGCTCCCGCACGAATTTTTTCTGAAAAACCGGGAGCATCTCCGGCTCCTAGCGCGCGTTCGTTGATCAACGCTCGTTGCTTGAGCTCTGCGAACGGGAGATTTCCCGCCAGAAGATGTTTCTCACACAGCATCTGTTCCATAAACCCATTCACCAGCGTGCGCCAATCCCAAGGCATCTGGTGTGAACTCGGATGCTGCGCTCGAATACTTGTCGTACAATTTTCGGTTACCTCATTGTACCATTCCGCGCGTTGATGGAGCTCGTTCAACCGTTCTAGATATTCCATTAAACGCGTTCGGACATCAGGCAGCGGCAGCGTCAGGCGATACAGGTAAAGATCTTCATGTTTGCAGTTGGTTCGCAGCAGGATCACATCCCGCTCATCCGCGGCAATGTAGATGAGCTCGTATCTGCGATACAGGCCGGCCAGCACTGAGTACGGTTGTCCGACTTTGGGGCGGATCTCGATCGAAAAACAGAGATGACCGTGCGGTCCGAAATCGAACGAAACAATGGGATTGTACTGCCCGGTACCGTGGTGGATATCGGCTATTCAGGTCCCATTGCCAAAGATCCCATGGTACTATCTCATCACTGTTGCGGCCTCGATTGAAGAGTATAAACCTTGGTTCCACGACTTAAGAGGAGAGACCAGAGTTGGCCTCGGCCGATCACTCTGCTGATTTCTCTGAACGCAAAAAACGGGATTAAGGCGACAAACAAAGTCACTCCCAGAGACAATATTCCCGGCACACTTCCACCTCCAACGTCCGGCAAGCTTTGAGCAATACTCTTCCCGTGCAGGACTCCGACAATCATCCTCTCGAGGATGTGAAAGCCGATAATGAACAGGGCAAATACGAAACACTTGTAAAAGATCGAGTAGATAAGCGGCTTATCCCTTAACCTGCTTCCAAGCTGCAAATCCTCGCCGATAAGCAACACCTTTGCCAGGATGAAGGCGTTTAGGATTGCAAAACCGTGAGCTTGATAATTTTGGGCCTCTCGCGCGAGGACGACGCTCTGATTAATGATCATCAGGGCGAATAAAGTCCAAAGATAGATGAACATTACCAAGAACTCCCGTAGTTGATGGGCGGCTCTCTCTTTTAGGCTATGTTTGTGCTCACTCGGGCTACCTTCTTCGGCGGAGCTAGGGTCCTGTTCTGTCCTCATAGTCTCTCTCCGATTGCACTTATGGGCGGCCGGCTTGCTAGCTTCGTCTCTCCCCTGACAGTGAGTGTGGCGATTGTATCAGACGGTTTCAGCTGGAAAAAAAACGCGAATTGCATCAGCGCGCCCAAAGGGCGGATCTCCAAGTCTACTCTTTGTGGGTTTCGAGGCATACCTGATCTCTCTCAGCGCCCTTCGGCCGGCCGGAGCTTATTGAGGGCGGATGACGCACCGAAAGCCGATGTGGCTCATTCCGGTATCGATCATCTGCGGCTGGCGCGCCGCTGGGCGGTAACGCAGACAGTAATTGGGAGCACAAAGAAACGATCCGCCCTTGACGACCTTGCGAGGAATGCGGAACTGGGGTTGGGCTGGGTCGTAGCTTTTCTCTGGCGAGACGATCCGAGGATTGACCGCCGGACCGCAACACGGTTTGACCACCTCGTCTGCGTGTCGGGGAACGTAACAGTCGGCGGTCCATTCCCAGACGTTCCCAGCCATGTCGTGCAACCCGTAGCCGTTTGCCGGGAAGGCGCCGACCGGTGAAGTTCCCTCATAACCGTCGAGGAGGAGGTTTTTCCACGGGAAGTCGCCCTGCCAGGCGTTGGCCATCGCCTTTCCGCTAGGGAAATGCTCATCACCCCACGTGAACCTCGCTCCCTCGATCCCGCCTCTCGCAGCATATTCCCATTCAGCTTCGGTCGGTAGATCCTTTTCGGCCCATTTTGCATAGGTCTCCGCGTCCTCATATGCAACGTGAACCGCCGGATGCCGCTCAAGGCCTTCGAGGCCTTCGGATGGGCCACGTGGATGACGCCAGTTTGCGCCTGGGGTCCACCTCCACCAATTCGCGTAGTTGCGCAGATCGACCGGACCTTTTGTCTTCTGAAAAACCATCGAGCCCGGAACGAGGTTTTCATCAGGGGCGCCAGGAAAATCCGCTGGATTGAGCGGGCGCTCGGCCACGGTCAGGTAGCCCGCCTCAGCGACGAAGCGGGCGAACTGCTCGTTAGTCACCTGGTAGCGATCGATCCAGAAGCTGTCAACAGCTACTTCATGGACAGGGCTCTCTTCAACGTAGAACTCTTCCGAGCCCATGCGAAACGTCCCGCCCGGAATCCAGACGTTGTCCGCGTGCGCCGCCTCACACGAACGACTGGTGGTGTTCCTTTCGCGGTGACTTCTCAAGTGCATCGCTAATAGAGAGTACCTGTACAGAGTCCGGATTGGTCTGTCTACCTTCGCTGAACACAGCCGAAAATCGACCTCTCGCCCCGAGCGCGGTTAAACGCGGCCTGCGATGCCCTCCTTCAGTTTTGCCAATACCTGATCAACTGTAAAGCTGGCAGCCTTTTGGCGCGGGGGGAAATCCTTGAACGTCGCCAGGAACCTGCCCACGATATGCTGCGCCGGCACGAGAAGGAAAATATGATCGAACATCCAGTCCCAGTAGGTATTAGAGGTGATGGTTGAAAATTCGAACGGGTCTGTGCGCAGATTGTAGAGCTTCGGAACTCGCAATGTCACAAACGGCTCGGCCCAGATCTGGCAGGTGCCTTCCACTCGCTGCTCCATAAACATCATCTTCCAGTTGTCGTACCGAAACGCGAGCAAGTCGCCATCATCCGAGAAGTAGAAGAACTCTTCACGCGGGCCCTTGTCCGTCTGGCCGGTCAGGTACGGAAGCTGGTTGTACCCGTCAATGTGAACCTTGAATGTCTTAGCTCCCGCTTGATGACCTTTAAGAAGCTTCTCCTTGATTTCCGGTTCACCTGCTGCGGCCAGGAGCGTGGGCAGCCAGTCCATGTGGCTGATCATTTGATTGGAAATGGAGCCTGTCTTGATCTTGCCGGGCCACCGCACGAAACCCGGCACCCGGAAGGCGCCCTCCCAGTTCGTGTTCTTCTCGCTGCGGAAAGGCGTCATGCCGGCGTCAGGCCAGGAGTTCCTGTGGGGCCCATTGTCGGTGCTGTAAAAAACGATCGTGTCCTCAGCGATGCCGAGTTCGTCGAGAATGCCGAGTAACTCCCCGACCGTCTTGTCATGATCGATCATGACGTCATGATATTCCGATTGCCATCTCCCGGCCTGACCCAGGCTCGTCGGTTTGGCATGAGTGCGAAAATGCATGTGCGTCGTGTTGGCCCAGACGAAGAACGGTTTCCCCTCCTTATGTGCGCGCGTGATGAAACCCTTTGCGGCCCCGACAAATTCGTCGTCGACCGTCTCCATGCGTTTCTTGGTCAGCGGCCCGGTGTTCTCGATCTTCTGCCCGCCCTTTCCATCCGCCCAGCAGTGAAGCACGCCACGGGGACCAAAGTTCTTCCGGAAGTTTGGGAACTCCGATTCGGGCGGGTAATCTCGCAGTTCCGGTTCCTCCTCTGCATTGAGATGGTAGAGGTTCCCGAAAAACTCGTCGAACCCGTGCATCGTGGGCAAGTGCTCGTCTCGGTCGCCCAGGTGGTTTTTACCGAACTGACCGGTTGCGTAGCCGAGCGGCTTCAAAAGCTCAGCGATCGTAGGATCCTCGGCGCGCATGCCCGCCTCTGCGCCCGGTAAACCAACCTTACTGAGTCCCGACCGGAAAACGCTTTGGCCCATAATGAAAGCTGCGCGCCCCGCCGTGCAGCTCTGCTCGCCGTAGCAATCGGTAAGGGTCATTCCTTCATTGGCGATGCGATCAATGTTGGGTGTCGTGTAGCCCATCATTCCTTTGCTGTAAGCGCTGATATTCCAATACCCGATATCATCTCCCCAGATAACCAGTATGTTTGGTTTGCCAGCCATGCAGTTCCTCCTTTAACACGGATTTTCTTTTTTTGAGTTTGAAGACGGCAACACTTGAGCGCCACTTGCCCTATTTCGCAATGTGCCAAAGAACTTTCTGCCAGACCGATCGCGCGTAACCGCATGGTCCGCCGGCGATTCGTGCTCATGACGCCGGGACACTTTGACCGGATGGCGACAAAAAACCTACGATTCCAGTTTTCGCTTGTCGAGCCTTGAATGCACGACTACGCGGAAAAATTTGCTGAGCGAAAGCGGCAATTCGTCAGTCGTGCTCCGTTGCATTCCAGCTCAGACATCCTGGTACCCTGGAGAAGCGGCTCGTCCACCTTCCTTGTTAGCCGGCGCTACCCGTTGGTGATTTGAAAATATTTTTACCTCATCCTCAGAATGACGCTGAACAAGGCGAGGATGCCGAGCAACGCGAAGAAAGCCGCCATGACACCTGCTAATGATGGGGCAGCTCTGGGCATCGCTCATGCATTGCCCTTAAAGCCCGAAATCTTGTGCAACGTTACGAGATAGCCTGAATCGCTCACATCTTTAGAGATCATCGAGCGATCCAGGCTCTAGCCCCGAAAACTGCTCCTTTTACAGGTTTGTTTGTCCCGGGCTTGCTCCCACCGTTCGAGAAGGGCGCCCGAGATTTTCAATGAGGATATAAATGCTCGTCAAAAGCACCCAAACGGGGAAAACCATGAAAATCCAACCAGTATGGCGTCCGCTGAGCAGCAGAAGCAGCGCGCAGGCAAAGCCGAGGTACGCACTCCACCGTGGAGTGAAACCAGTACGCAGCCCGATCGTGGAAGTGGAGATCATGAATACGGAGGCCATCTTGACAGCGTAGAGGTTGATTAACTCGTGGAAAAGAGCACGACCGAAGGCAAATGTCGGCGAGTCGACGAAGCCTTGAGGCTGAGTGGCATAGGTTAAAATGATTCCGCCCGCGACGGCCGCCGAGGCGAACAGCATGGCGAGAAACACGAGACCGCTACCCAGAAAGACGGTGGTAAAGAATCGGTCTTCAAGCTCTCCCAGGCGGTCGTGCAACACACCGACAAACCATAGAAAGGCAATGCCGGCGAATGGGACAAGGTTCAGCGCCAAGGCGACTTCATTCGAGCTCGTCCTGAGCCAAGCGCCGGTCTCCCGTGGATCGGCCCGGACTAAAAGCTCGAACACTACGAGCTCGGCAATCAAAAGAACCGAAAAGATGATGCCCGCTACGGCAGCTGCGCGCGGCGTCTTTAATTGCGCACGGATCAGGGGTGCTTCTTGCTTCATGTTGAGCGCACGGCCAGGGCCGCCTGTGGCAACCTTCTTTCTAGCCTAAACGTTTTACAAGCTTTCAAATTGTGGGGAAGTGTGATCTGGGTTAGTCGACGCAGTCGCTTGGAATCCAAACGGTTGTGTTGCTTCCCTTGGATCTCACTTGAGCGAACCTGGCGATCAAATCAATGCTCTCCAGATAAACCTCGGATCCTTTTCGGAGTCCGACGGCTTTGCCTTTGTCGACCATTGACTTGGCACAGATCGAGTCGGCGTGCCAGCAAGTCTTGAAGCTCGCGATAGTCAGGACACGTTCTAAGTCGACACACCTGTTGGCGGATCGGACACACCTGTTGGCGGATCGGATACGCCTGGCCTAACCCCATGTGGGGCCGTCCTCGGTTCTAATAGTGCTCCACATCTTCAGGCTTTGTATCTCAAACCGTCCGTGCATGCCGTGGTCTTCCGCGTTGACGAGAAGACCGCATCCAGGCTCAGATCGTTTGGATGAGGTATTGCCCCTTTCTCCTGGCCGCGCCGAGCGGCACGGATTCGGTATTTACCGCCATGGCACACTTTCGCTCTACAGCCCTCTGAACACGCAAACCGGAGAGGTGTTAGCCAAAGCCACCGCACGGCATACCGGTGAGGAGTTTGTCGATTTCTGGTACAGATCGTCGACAGTCAACCCGCCAAGCGTCAGATCCACGTCATTGCCGATAACCTTAGTGCCCACAAGACCGAGAAGGTCTTTGCATTTCTTGCAGAGAACCCCACCGTCCGAATCCATTACACTCCGATCTATTCCAGCTGGCTTAACCAAGTCGAGATCTGGTTTTCTAAAATCCAACGTGATGTGATTTCGCGCGGTGTCTTCACTTCGGTTAAGGACCTCGCACGCAAGCTCATGCGCTACATCCGAAACTACAATAACATGCTATATGAGGGCACGGATTCGTTGCACTAGTTGCTCGGATAGATCTGCCAGAAACCATCCCGCGCAATTTCTCCGGAGTGCCGCCACAACTCCATTTAATGGAATCAATCGAAGCTCAGCGTTTGCCTGTATCACTACCTTGGTTCCGAAACGTACCGCGACCTATTACACTATGCGCCAGGCCGAGTGGTCAGATTCCATACGCGCACGTCGGGGGGATTCCAAGCCCGGCGAAAGGTGGACCGTAAGAGAAACCAATGGCGAAACCGTGATGCTCGGGCGAGATGGGAAGGTTCGGCAGTTTAGACCATCTGCCAAGGGTAAGTGGGATGTGCTCGTTCCATCGACGATGCAGGTCAGTGTTACATCATCCCGCTAAGCATAGACTTACAGAAAAGCCGATGGCTGATTCAAGCCAGCGGATATTACCTTAAACTTGCGACCTCTGTCGATCCGCGTGGCTTTCTATACCGTTCAGGAAGTCTGGCCTGGAATTCCGGGCTTGTGGATGTAGCGCTGGGCTATCGTGTTATCGAGACCACCCCTTCTTTCTCTCTAGTTCAACAAGGATGCAGCCGTCCCCAAAAAACAACTTTTGACAATATCTCAGCGCGTAAACAGCTGTAGCATAAAGATCGGCAAACCCGCGTGGCAATTTATGGACGTGTTACCAGCATCCGAGAAGAATTGTTACCAGCACCATTCCACTGCGGGTTCGTCTCTACTATATAACTGACTCATTTTCAGTAACTTAACCAAAATATGGTCGGGCCGGCGGGATTCGAACCCACGACCTCTTGAACCCCATTCAAGCGCACTACCAAGCTGTGCTACGGCCCGACAAGAAGCGCAAGATGCGGCGCCGAAGGGGCATTTTCAAGCAGGAAAAGCGTTCAAACGACGCCTGGACGGCGGCGCTGGCCAGTAGATTGGCCAACGATCGTCAGCCTGCCGGTCAGTTCGCGCCCGGCTTATCCTGCGCTCTGCAGGATCATCTGCGCGCACGTCTCGTCGGTGACAAGACCGTTTATCCAATGACCTCGGGGGGCCTAGAACGGCTTCGGGTTTCGATTCGCCGGCCGCAAAAGCGATGACCGGCGTCTTTGGCGGGCGCCGCAATTGAATGCTGGTGACCCGTTCATGGATCGAGGTGCGCACCGGTTCCCCTGCCCGGTCGAAAACCCATCCCAAAGTCTCCCCGACCGCTCCCACCTCGACGAGTTCATTCACTACCGCCTCGTTGATGAACCCTTCACGATGCATCGGACAACCGATGCCCATTTGCCCAATCCCGACAAAGGCCACATCCGCCTGACCCGCAAGCGTCTCGACCGCACGGTACAAACGATGGCGGCACCACTGCCTTCGTTCCTCCGGGGAATCCGCAAGGAACGGAGACGGCAAGAGAAAAAATTTGCTGCTGGTTTTCTCTGCGGTTCGGAGGGCGACGTCGTAACGATTGCTGGAACCATCGTGCGCGATTGCCCCCACCAGGGAAACAAGACGATGTTGCATTCTGACGAGCGCCGGCAACTCATCGATCACCGCCTTCATGGTTCGTCCGGAAAAATGACCATCGGTTCAGCCCGAAGATCACTCCGAAGACGGAAGTCTTTTCTTCCACGATTCCCGGCTTAACTGTTGCGAACCCTGGTAGACGCCAGCGCCAATTCCCGGACCCGCTCTCGCACTTCGGACGAACTCAGGTGTCCGTCGGTGAAATCCTCGCTCGTCGCGTAAACAATCCGCGGAATGATCAAACAGCGAAAGTCGAGCATGAGACTGTTGGCAAGGCCCATGACCGACATGTAGCTCATCGATCCGCCGGCCGCGCATAAAAACCCGACGACTTTGTCTTCCCAGGAGTCGCCGGTCAATTCAATCAGATTTTTCAATGCTGCGCTTGCGTCGAAATTGTAGATTGGGGTTGCTATAATGACGACGCGAGCCTCGGAAATTGTTTTTGAAAGAGCAAACACGGAATGATGGTCGTAAGCTTCTTCTCCGTCGCAGAAAGGCAAAGGTAAGCCGCGAAGGTCGATCATCTTCGCCGTAATACCTGCCGACCGGTAACAATCCGTCAGAAAATGTGCCATCGCCCGACTCCGGCTTTTTGAGCGGAGGGACCCGGAAACGATCAGGTATTCGGTCGTCAACTCCATTGAGAGAAGATTCAAGCGCAGACCCTGAAAATCCGCCAGCGGGATTTTGGAGAGCCGCGGAATCCGGGAGCCTTATCTCTAAGAGTCCGATTCCCAGGAGAAAATATCATTAGGTATTTTCTTGTTACTCGCCCATAGTACTGCTTTCCCGGAAAACGGGGCGTAGCTTAGCTTGGTAGAGCGCCTGCTTTGGGAGCAGGAGGTCGCACGTTCGAATCGTGTCGCCCCGATTCTTTGGAAGTGATTCAACGGCAGGTATTTGCGCTAGGTAATCGCTAGAACGGGAAATCGAGTGCCGCAACTGTGGTCACTCTAAATTGTCGCAGCACAAACGCCTGACCATTGGGAGAAACAACGAAGAACTCCGATGGCCAAGCGAGGTCAAAGGATCCCCTTTTCCATGAAGACCTTTTTTTGCTTTAGCCTCCCCCGAGGGTCACTCCCGAGTAGCTCTTTTGCCAACCGTGGCTTCCGAATCCGCACTGGCGATGTTCATTCGTCGCTGATGGCGATCTTGATCTGCTTTTGCGGGCGGACAGCCAGCTCGGATTGCACGGGTTAAGGCCCACTGACGCTTCGATCTTCATTGAAAAGGATGATCCGGGCCGCGTACACGAGACTTTGGGGATTTCGCACGCGTACCCGAATCGCCTTAACGAGTAGTATCTGACAGCCAATGAGATATCGGCGTTCAAAGAGTTGCTCGTTGGACGGGCAGATGATTCGGCGCGGAGAACCTTGTCTTTAGCGGACGGTCGAGTTTATTCGGTCGCCTTACCACGGAACAAGTGTCGTGCCGAAAAAAGGAGCACTACACCGAAAAAAGGAACCAATACCCACCCTGCGTTTGCCTCGGGAATCACTGGAATGCTTGGGTTCCCGCCTTTGTTCTTCCCATTTTGATTGCCGTTGTTTTGGCCGTTGTTGCCGTTACCGTTATCCGTGCCGGCATACGCCAGCACGGGGAGAATCAACGTGGCGGCTAATACAGCGCAAACCTTACCAACGCGGTTGTGAAATCGAGAAATGATCATTCCTTGCAATATCGGAATTATTGGACCGGAACTAAAGGACCACCATGGAATCGATTTGTCGCTCCTTATAGATTTTATGGCAATACGCCAAAAGAGGTGTTAACTCGACGCGGAGCCTGGGAACGGAACTCACCAAGAGTACGGTCGGAAATCCCAACTCGCTCGGGAGATCGGCGTGTCCCGGCAATTGGTGAGCGGCTGGATTGCCGTGCAGCTGCGGCACGTAACCGTTTAGGTAGAGTCGATCGATCGAATCCAGTTCCAGAGTGATATGGCCCTCAAGCACGTCGCGCACCTTCGGAAGAGTGTTCATGAGCCAGAGTATAGAACACTGGTCGGTTTGCGGTCGACCAACACCCCAACACCCCAATACTCCGACACCCCAGTACCCTTGGTCGGTTTGAGGTCGAAGACTTCGCTAAAACACATACCTCCCAACAGGAGCCGCAAGTGACGATTCGCGACCCACGATTCCTGATCCAATTGGGAAGCCAACAAATCTTTAAAAGCGCCCAATTCGCTGGAGCGTCAATTCGATTTGCGCACTCACGTTATTTCCGCAATGCCATGTAACTGGAGTCGAGCAATTTTCGCTGTTCGTAAAACATTTTGAGTAAAATGACTAAATTTCTTTGGAGGATTCCGTAATATGCATAATATATGACTTCATTCTGCCCCCACCATGATTTCCGTAAGGCCTGCGTTTTAGTAGGAGTCGCCTTGATTCTTCCCGCGCTGGCATATGCACAAAACGATTACTGGAAGGGTCACGACGGCAAAGACAACGGTAGAAGAAACGATAAGGGTAGCGAAAGGCGGATTCCGGTTGTTCCCGAGGCCAACGCAGGATGGGTATTGGTTCCCTTTTTCGGGGCAGTCCTCCTTTTTTCGGCACGACACTTGTTCCGCGGGAAGGCCACCGAATAGAAGGAGGCGTTCGGCGTTCAACGTTCGGCGTTCGGCGTTCGGCGTTCGGGGGCGCAGTCAGGACATAGGTAACAACTTATGGGTCAGGACATCGGTAAAACTCGTCTGTTTCCATTGTCACTGTTTTAGTTCTTTTGTTTCTGGCGTCTGCGGACGAATATCGGTCTGCAGGAAACTGCGGTTGAGCGGGTCGAAGTATCCGAGCAGAAGCCAGCCGATCCAGACTTCGAGTTGGCTCTGTTCTTTCCGTTGGAGGCCCACCTGTCAGCCCGCAAGGCCGCTCGTGAGAAAGACCTTTTGTTGCTTCCAAGCAAACTTCCCGTTTTTGTCCACCGAGCGCGTCGCCATCCGAGGATCGCTCCATTGCACTTCTGCACCGCTGTAACGCCGGACCGACTCGCGATAGAGCTCCGCCACGAAGAGTAAGTTGCGGGTAATCTAGATCGCCTGCACTTTTCATGTTTCCCATGCGAAGCAGTAAATTGAGTTGTTCATTGCTACCTAGTGGATGTTTGCAATGTGGTAAAATGTCTCTGTGAAATCCCCCGGTATCAAAGAAATGATACTGACTCCCGTCCATGGCGAAGATCCCGTTCAGGACCAAGAACTCGACTCTCTACGGGCTTCCGAGAAGCGGATTAGGATCATTGGCTTGGCCGCCGTATTCTCGTTGCTGACCTTAACGGGAATGCTGTTATGGTGGGCGTTCGCCTAGCCGGCGTTTGCGTAGTGTTCTCCACGCCTCTCTAGTTCATTCTGAAGATCTTCGATGGCGTGCGCAGTGTTTGGTTCCTCGCTGTCTCCGAATGACATCCTGTCGTTCTCATGCCATGCTGGATCGATGACAGAAGGCGGACAAGACCCCGAAAGTTTCACCGCCGCGAAGCGCATTCTGGAAGAGTATCTCAGGCGAGCAAGCCCGGAGATATGGCGCGTGCTGGAAGATCCCGGAGTCGAATTTTCCCACCTGCCCGAAGCGCTAGTATTCGCCTTTGGATCTGACGACGAAGATGTCTTTGACCGCATCACGATGGCCCCATCCCTCGAGATCCTAAAAGGGGCAACCAGGGCCACAGGGTACAAGATCAAGCTTAAATGGGGATCGAAAGAGGTTTTGATAGACGCAAGGTGAGCGAACGATCGCCAGCGAAATATTTTTTCAGACAAGCGGATTCAGCCCAAAGGTTCACTATCATCCTCCGTAGTCCAATCCTGGCTCCTTGACTCCTTGACTTCTTGACTTCTTGATTTCTTGATTTCCGCAGTCAGCCATCCCGGCATGCATCGGCCGCCGTGGCGCAGTTGCCGATCGAATTGTCGATATTCAGGCAGATAGGACTCGACCAATCGCCAAAACTTGGATGAATGGTTTAAGTGTTTGGTGTGACACAACTCGTGCACCAGCACGTAGGTCACCAAATCTGCCGGCAAAAACAACAAGCGGGCGTTTAGACTGATCATATGCCGCGACGAACAACTGCCCCAACGGGTCTGTTGCTGCCTGATTGAAACCGACGAGTAACTGAGTCCGGTTTCGTTGCTTACCCGTTTGAGCCAAGGGATCAGATGCACTTTGGCCGCATGGGTTAACCAACCTTTCAAGGCGTTCTGGCAGGCGGCGGCATCATCGGTCGCGCCTTGGATCAGCAGAGTTGTGGCGGACGTTTCTCGCACAACTACCAACCTCATGCCGTCCCGGCAGGTAAGCACCCTCCATGTCAGGTCGAGGGCGGGCGAAGTAATTTCTTGTGGTATCTGCCATTCCGGCACCGGACCGAATCGTCCTTGGAAGGCTTTCGCCTTTCGGAAAGCGCGTTCGATCCACTGGCTGTTCTTCTCGACCAGCGATGGCACCCGTGACGCACTGAACCGCTTAGGAACGACGATTTCCAAACCCTTCTCCGCACTCACCTGAAACCGGACATGTTTCGCTTTTTCACTGATCCGGAGAATGTAAGGAAACTTTTGCTTCATTCGATGTCGCTCGCAGCACTTTCAACCACGAAAACGCCGAGGTACTTACCCGCGTTCGGCTCGTTATGCAACTCGCGCAGGAGAGACGAAAACGCACCCACCGCGCAACTTTTTCGATCCGAAGAAGTTGCGAAAGAACAGCATCCCACGTTTCACCAGCCGCCCGTCTAAAGGCGGAGATAACCAGCGCCGTCAGCCTATCGCTCACAGGTTAGTGGGAGGGATGGATGCCTAACCGGCCGTGGGTTGGATGAACTATTCGCTTCCTGTGACGAAGAATTCGATTCGACATTTGGTTCCTAGGCGTCTCTTTAGCGGGTGCCCCTTCAGCCTCGACAGTTCTTCGGGCCTTCTACAGACCATGAACGCTGTTCCCTTCCCGGGTCGTGATCCCTGATTCATATCGCTCCAACTTCCGACCATTCTGCTCCAACCACCCTATGCATTCCTATCTGCTGCTCACTGTGCTCTCCAGAGATAGATAGGTCGCGAAAGTTCCGCTCTCCCTTCACGGGAACGGTTTTCCGTTCATGGCTTCGCCACAGATAGGCAGGCTCGCCAATGCATCTTGGCCGAATCGGGTTCAACATTGTTTGGTTTACGGACTGGTCATTCGCTTCCGGCTGCTCTCCACCCTTCCTCTCGTCCACCCAGTTGCCTTCAGCTACGGACAGACCAGTGCTTCTGTCCGATAGGGACTTTCACCCTACTGTTGATGCGTACTCTCAGGCGCACCTATTTTGGCTCTTCGGACCGTAAAACCGACGCCAAACACATACTTAACGCCGGGAATCTCCCCTGTCCCCAGACTGACTCCGTGGCTCTTGGCTCCTTGGCTCCTTGGCTCCTTGGCTCCTGACTCCTTGGCTCCTTGACTTCTTGCCTTTCGCTAACCGAGGATCTTGCAATCTGAGTCAACATATGTCGGATACATTCAGAGCAGCGCGAGATTTCCTCCTCTCGAACCGCACCGATTACGACGTGGCCTACAGAGACTTTCGATGGCCCAAGCTGAAACGGTTTAATTGGGCTCTGGATTGGTTCGACAGAATCGCCGCTGGCCAAAACCGGGATCAGCCAGCGCTTTGGATTGTCTTCGAGAACGGGACCGAAACAAAGCTTTCTTTCCGCGAAGTCTCTTATCGATCATCGCAGATGGCAAACTACTATCGCGCGCTAGGCGTTCGTCGCGGCG
>Ga0210393_10001083_pt1 | contig 23321 bp, 18 predicted proteins | sample IncBWC27OmetaG_FD_160068 | JGI IMG/M metagenome (GOLD analysis project Ga0210393, IMG submission 160068) | Forest soil microbial communities from Barre Woods Harvard Forest LTER site, Petersham, Massachusetts, United States - Inc-BW-C-27-O ... | reverse complement strand
GAGCGATGGCATACGACGACATCCTGCCCCGTCGGAATCGCAGCAGTGGGATTCAGCGCCTTGATCTTGTCGTCGTCCCACTTCGTTATCTTGCCCGCGTAAATGTCCGCGATTACCGGCCCGGTCAGGCGCAGCGTGCCGGTAAATCCCGGCAGGTTGTACGCGACTACGACCGCGCCCATCACGCTCGGGAAGTGCAGAATTTTACCCGACGTATCCGAGAGCTGCTGATCGGTCATCGGCGCGTCGCTCGCACCAAGATCGACGGTGCGATTCGAGAGCATCCGGATGCCACCGCCCGAACCGATCGATTGGTAGTTGAATTTGATGCCGGGATTTTCTTTCGCGTAAACGTCGAACCACTTGGAATAGATCGGGTACGGGAACGTCGCGCCGGCGCCGTTGATTAACATGTCGGCGTATCCGGATCGCCCGACTCCCGCGATCGCCAGCGCTATGAAAAAAGCCATGATTAGTCGTCGTTTGATCATCTTTTGAACTTGCCTCGAGGTTAGTCGTTTCCGCACCGATCTGAACTGCGGCGCGCAGAAGCTATGCACTGAACATTAAGGGACGATGAACCGAGCGTGTCGGCGGATTGAATTCATCCGCGTGAACCCGGATTCCCGTGCATAGTCGCGCGCTGGCTCGATCGTTTGCTTTTCTTGGCGTCGCTCGATGACAATCCAATTCCCAGACAACGCTTGGAAGTTTTTCAATGGTCAAATCACTCGACGGAATCAACATCGTTGAATTCGATTCCAATATGGGCGCGGCTTACGCGACCATGCTGTTGGCGGAAAACGGCGCGCGCGCCATCAAGATCGAGCCGGTGGGCGGATCGCGCGAGCGCGGCACGCCGCACTTTCACGTCCTCAACCGCTCCAAGCGCGCGCTCGAGCTCGACCTCGACGATCGCACATCGCAGGCCCGCGTCGTGGAGCTGGTGCGATGGGCTGATATCGTCGTCACCGGCTTCACGCCCGCCCGGCTGAAGCAACTGAGCCTCGACTACGAATCGATTCTCCGGATAAATCCGCGCGCGATTGCACTCGGCGTGCCTCCGCTCGGGAGCCGCGGCCCCGACGCCGATTTCGACGCCAACGACGACCTGGTCGCAGCGCGCGGCGGAATCACCGGCAGCCAGTGGGCGCGCAGCGGAAATCCTGTCGCGCTGGTTTTCCCGGCGGCGAGCTATTCGGCGGGCGTGATGGCGGCGACCGCCGCCGTTGCCGCGGTGCTCGCGCGCGGCGCGAATGGCGAAGGGCAGGCGGTCGAGGTCTCGCTGCTGGCCGGCGCCTTCTCGCTCCATACTGGCGGAATCCTCCGTCATGAAAAAATGACGGCGCTGTATCACGGTCCGCAGGATCCACTTGGCCCGATTCCGGTTTATCGGCTGTTCGAGGCCGCCGACGGCAAATATCTCTTCGCCGCATGCGGCAACGCGACCTTCTGGGGCAAGTTCGCGATTGCAATTGATCGTCCCGATCTGGTCGGCGACCCGCGTTTCGAAAATGCGCCGTGGGGAATCGCGCAAGAGCACTGGCAACCGCTCAAGGACATCATCGAGCCGATCATCCGCACGCAATCTCGCGACGAATGGCTGAGCATCCTGCGCGAGGCCGACGTTCCATGCGCGCCGGTGATGTCCCGCCACGAGTTCATCGATCATCAGCAGACGCGCGCGCTCGGGATGCGCCAAGAAATCGACGACCCCACTCTCGGACCCATGATTCAGATGGGCCTGCCGGTATTCCTCAACGACACTCCCGGCGAAATCAGCGGTGCGAGTGCTGAGAAGGGCGACGATCGAGCGGCGTTGCAGTGGCTTGCAGAGCCACCGCGCGACACTTCGCTGAAACAAGATCGGCGCGCCACTGAAAAACCTCCGCTCGACGGCGTCACCGTCCTCGACTTCGCCAGCTACATCGCAGGCTCGTACGGCCCGATGATCCTCGCGCAACTCGGCGCCAAGGTTATCAAAATAGAAAGCCTCGAAGGCGATTCGTTTCGCCATTTCGGTTTCGGTTTCCTCGGCTGGAACCAGGGCAAGCGCGGCATCTCGCTTAATCTCGCGAGCGACCTAGGCCGCGAAATTATTCATGGGCTCGCCGACAAGGCAGACATCGTGGTCGAGAATCTACGGCCGGGACGTATGGGCAAGTTCGGTTTCGACTACAAGAACCTGGCGGCTCGCAACCCGCGCATCATCTATATGTCGGTCAATGCGTTCGGGAATCGCGGGCCTGATCACAACCAGCCCGGCTTCGATCCGCTGCTGCAGGCGCGTTCGGGCGTGATGGCGGCGCAAGGCGGGCACCACGGGCATCCGGTGTACCTGACCTGTGCGATTTGCGATTACGGCGCCGCGATGCTCTCCGCTTTCGGCTGCGTGCTTGCGCTGCGTGCTCGCGAATTGACGGGCCGCGGGCAATTTTGCGAGACCTCGCTGTTGCAATCCGCGATGGCGTTCCAGGCCGGTGAGTTTGCCTTCTATTCCGGCCGGCCCGACATGGAAAATGGCGACACGGAGCATCGCGGACGCTCTGCAGTCTCGCGCGCGTATCAATGCGGCGAGGGCGAATGGCTATTCATCTCACTATCCAACGAATCTCAGTGGAATGCGCTACTGACTATTCTGCCCGGACTGCCAAATACCAACTGGGATACCGCGGCGACAGAGCCGAACGAGGGCGCGCTCGCATCGGCGCTGGCGGAGCAATTTGCAAAGCTGAATCGCGACGACGCTCTCGCAGAGCTGAAGAAATCCGCCGTCCCCGCTGTGCGGATAAATCACTCGCGAGAATTGTTCGACGATCCGCAAGTAGTTGCGAACGATTTGACCGCCGAGCTGCTCCATTCGCAATGGGGCCGCGTACAGCAAACCGGAATGCTCACGAAGTTTTCCGCTACTCCAGGCAAGATCGAGCGCGCCGCTCCGATGCTGGGCGAGCATACCGACGAGATCCTGCGCGAGTACCTCGGCTACTCGCCGGACCGAATCGCCACGCTGCGCGCCGCCAGCATCGTTAAGTGATCGATGAATCCTGAGGCCGCTGCCGTCATCACGCCGCATTTGCTCGCGCGCGAAGAACTCCTCTGGTGCGGACGTCCGCATGACACGACCGCGCTTAGATGGCGCGCCGGCGTGGTCGTCGTGGTCGGAGTCGCCGCGCTCTTGTTGCGATCGGTGCCGCTCGATTCCAGTCTAGCCGAGCGTGCCGACCTCAATTCAATCTTGCTGGCAGTGCTGGTTTGCGTATTGATCGCGGAAGCGATCATTTTCCACACCTATCTGTCGAACACGTTTTACGGCGTCACCAATCAGCGCGTGATCATCGTCTCTGGATTAAGAGGGCCCGAAATGGTGGCGGTGCTGCTCGACCGGCTGAACACTCCGCAACTACGCGTCCAGCGCATCCACCGGCACATAGAATTGCGCGCTCCTGGTGCGCAGGTTTATCAAACGAGTTATCTGCCTTTCACGAACCCTTCCGTTCCGCCGGATCGGATCGGATGGCCCGAGTGCTACCGTCTGCTCGCGCTTGAAGACGCCCCCCGTGTGTGCGACTTGATAATCGAATCGGCGCATAAACTGGAATAGTCAGAATCGGAGAAACACTATGCCACTGGTTACTGCCGAAACCGTCAAACAGGTATTGCGTGATCTGTATGGCTACGAGATCCCCGACGCCGACGCGCACTCGATCGCGCATAGCGCCGGCGCGATGCTCACACTAGCCGCGCATCTCGGGTCGATCGGTATTGCAGGCATCGAGCCGCCTTTCAGCTATCCGGTGCTGGTCGCAGAAGCGACTCGCTCCGCGAAGTCCAGATCGTAATACTACTTCATTAGTCACTTCGAGGAATCATTCCTATGTCGATTCCATTTCAGGAACTACTCGAGTTTGATGTTGCTACCTTGTCCGGGAAGCTGCGCGAGAGAGAAATCTCGCCGGTCGAGCTGACCGAGGCGTACCTTGCCCGAATCGAACAGACTGACGGATCGCTTCGCGCCTACATCACGGTTACCGATACGCTCGCGCGCAAAGCGGCCAAAAAAGCCGAGGCCGAGATCGCCGCCGGAAAGTGGCGCGGGCCATTCCACGGCGTCCCGATTGCGCTCAAGGATCTGGTGTACACCAAGGGCATTCGCACCACCGGCGGCTCGAGAATTCTCACCGACTTCAAACCCGATCATGACGCGACGGTGTGGACGCGCCTCAATCGCGCCGGCGCCGTGCTGCTCGGCAAACTCAACCTGCACGAGTTCGCTTATGGAATCACGTCGTCGAATCCGCATCACGGAATCGTCCGCAATCCGTACGCACTCGATCGAATTCCCGGCGGATCCAGCGGCGGCTCGGCCGCAGCGATCGTCGCGCGCAGCGCCGCCGCCACCATCGGCACCGACACAGGCGGCTCGATTCGGATTCCCGCTGCTCTCTGCGGATGCGTCGGGCTGAAGCCGACCTGGAGCCGCGTGAGCAGGTACGGCGTCCTGCCGCTGGCCTACACGCTCGATCACGTCGGTCCGATCACGCGCACCGTTCGCGACGCCGCCATGATGCTCCAGGTAATCGCTGGCGCCGACCGCAATGATTCCACCGCGAGCCGCGAGCGCGTTCCCGATTTCTCAGCCGGCCTCGGCAGCGACATTTCCGGCGTACGAGTCGGCGTGATTCGCGAACTGAACGACGGACTGAGTGAAGACGTGGCGCGCTCGTTCAACACCGCGCTCGAGACACTGCGATCGCTCGGCGCGATCGTCGACCAAGTGACTATTCCATCGCTGCCGATGGCCGGGGTCATGAACGGCATCATCACGTGGGCCGAGGCGCTCGAGATCCACGAAGAATGGATGCGCACGCGGCCCCAGGACTACGGCGACGACGTCCGCCGCATCCTCGAGATAGGCATGATGACGACAGCAACCAGCTACATCCGTGCACAGCGCGCCCGCGCGCGCACGTTGTCCGAGTCGATAGCGGTGCTGGCCGATCACGACGTGCTGGTCGCGCCCGCCAGCGCCATCGTCGCGCCTGAAATAGGCAGTACTCACATCCTGGAAGCGCGGGAAGATCGAGTGGATGTCGTCTCTGCGATACTGCGCTTCACGCAGCCGTTCAATTCGACCGGCCAACCGGCAATAGCTATTCCTACTAGTCTGTCGCCAGAAGGACTACCTATTGCGATGCAGATAATAGGTCGCCCGTTCGGTGAACAAGAAATTATCCGCGTCGCCGCGGCCTATGAACGAGCGCGCGGCGCCCTCGCACCTCCACCCGAGATTGCGTAAAACGCCCTACACGATCCGCAGATAGTCGGGCGACGGCAGCGGCGGGAAGTTCGCCGACGGCAGTGTCTGGTACCAGAACGCCACTGACGCGATATCGTCCTGCAGCGGCAAGAACTCCGCGCCCTTGCGCGGATCGCCCATCCATCCGAGCGCCTGGATCGTCACTCGCAGGTCGCGCGTGAACCTGATCGGATCCGCTATATGCCAGCGGTACATTCCGAACCTCTGCTGCGACGCGTACAGACCATCGGGCCTAATCACTTGCGGCAATCCCGCGTAGGGCGTCGTGAACTCGCGATATCCGCCGTTCTCCTTGCCCACGTCGAAATTGTACGAGCCGCAAAAATAATCCTCGGTGCCGGTGCCGCAGATCGTCGGATACTCGGCGTCGCCGTCGATGAAAAACTTTATCTCGCCCTCGCCCCACCATCCGCTGTTGTGAACTCCCCACGCCATGTAAGTGCCAACGTATTGCCCGCGTCCCGTGACGCCGTCGACGATCGTGTAAACCTCTTTGTACGGGAGGGGGTTGACGCGCCGGAACTGCGCATGAAAGTAGGCAGCGTCAGTAGGTACTTCAGTGAGTACATAGTTGATTTGGTAGAATAGTATCATTGCCGTATCGGCGGTATTGGACATAGTAATGAGGCAGCGCTTGCGAAATGGCATTTCCCAATAGCAATTGAACGCGCTGCCGGGATTCACGCAAACCGCCAACGACGACACCTGTGCGTAACGGTTCCATCCGCAGGCGAAAAAATCGCCGACCGGACATTCCACTGACGGCTCCGGCGAGCCGTCCCAGTAAATTCTCAGGATGCTCGAGCGCCACGGCCCGGTCGGCGTCATCCAGATTTGCGCGATCGCGCCCGCGCCCGAGATGTCGGCGAGCACCTTCACTTCGCCCGGCTCGATGACGACGTAGGGCGTGACTTTCCATCCTCGGCCCAGTTTCCTCGCCGGACTCCTGGCCGGGTCGGGAATCGCCATCGCGCCCTTGCCCTTTTCGCCGGTCGGATTTTCCGGACAAATCGAACGGCTCTCCGCATCGGAAAGAATCGCAAGGTTGCCCATGTGCATGCCGAGTCCGTTGAACGATGCCATCGCGTGCGCCTCCTCGTGACGAGCCGCGCAATTCTAGTCAGGTCACATCGCGATGCGGAAGGATTTTACGATTGCGTTTTACAGTTCGAGATCGACCGTCACGAAATCGTGATCGGAGACGCGGCGTAGCAGAGTCGGGGACCGCGGGGTGACGACCGCGGCCGTTCCCGCGATCGGACGAAGCTCGCGGATTGCCAGCCAATCCAGCTTTGGCCTCATCGATCGCGGAATCAGTCCGGAAAATGTGAACGTCGGGCGATTCGGAACGTTAACGCCGTCGATCTCGAGCCCATGCTCTCGCAGATGATCAAACAACGGCTCGTATGCCTGCGGCGCGCGGAACCGCGCTGGGTTCGCGATCATCTGCCGCGCCGTTGCCCACAACTGAGACCCGTTCGATAGCTCAGTAGTCGTCGTATTCAGATCGCCGCCGAACACCGCGCGGCCCTGTGTCGGGAACGACTCCAGAAATGTCGCCATCTGGCGAGCGCGCTCGGCAGGGATGCACCGGCTGTGCAGGTGCGCGAGGCCGACGGTCAGTTCTCGACCACCGAACTTCATCCGTGTGACGACTCCGGTTGGTGTGCCTACTCGCGACCAATGCGGCTTGCGCATCAACATTCGCGGCGTGCGCGGATTGTGCATCGGCACGGCGACCACGTCGTCGAATGGCGCCGCACTCAGGATCGCATTGCCCATGTAGCCGACGATTTCTCTCTGCAGATTCGTGACGCCGAACTCGCGAATGTACGCGCAGCTCATCTCGAGCATCGCGGCCATTTCCGCGGCAACGTCACGGCCCGCCGACGGCTTCGTTCCGGCATTGACCTCGCACAGCAGGATCACATCCGCGCCCTGGAGCGCCGGACGCTTCAGACACGCCACGATTTCGCGGAACCTTTTCCCGCCGGCCGCGTTGAGCAGCACGACTCGCAGCCGCGATCCCGGCCGGCGCGCCGCGCGATTTACTACGATTGGCGGAAAAGGTGGCGTCAGCTTTGAGCCGGCCGCGTTAAGGTCGAGCGCGCGATCCATCGCCGGGAGCTAGTCGGCCAGCTCCTTCTGCAGATCCTTGAACGTCGTAATCGGCGGCGTGCACGTATGCTCGCGGCAGACGTAAGCGGTGACGTGATCGCCGATCTGCCGCTTGTCGCGCACTTGCTCCGGGATGAAACCGGTTTGAGCATCAGCCGGATCCGCGACGAAGATCGCAAGATTCGGAACGTAGATGAGCCCGAGCCGCTCGATCCATTCGAGCAGTTCCGGCGAGTTGCGGTCGCCGACAATCACAACCTCGGTTGGTCCGCGCTGAAAAAGGTCAACCGCTTCGAGCATGTGCGAGAATCCGAACGGCTGCTTCTCGATAAATGCGCGAAACAATTTCAGCGTCCGCTCTGCCTCGACGCGGTAGCGCTCGTCGCCGGTGTAGCCGTAGAGCCGCAGGAGCGCCATCGCCGCCGCGCTGTTGCCCGACGGCGTCGATCCGTCGAAGGCCGCCTTCGATCTCATGATCAGCGCTTCGTGATCGTCCGACGTGAAGTAGAATCCGCCTTTTTCCTTGTCGATAAACCGCTCGAGGATCACGTCGGCCAGCGTCCGCGCATGCGCCAGATATTTCGCGTCGAGTGACGCTTCGTACACGTCGAGCATCGCGCCAGCCAACTGCGCGTAATCTTCGAGGTACGCGTTGTGCCGCGCGACCCCGTCCTTGAAGGACCGGCGCAGCGCGCGACCGTCCCACATCGTCGTCATCATAAAATCCGCCGCATGCTCCGCCGCTTCGAGATACCGCGGCTCGTGGATCGCGCGATATCCCTCCGCGAACGCACCAATCATCATCGCGTTCCACGCCACCAGGATTTTTTCGTCGCGGCCCGGCTTCACCCTTTGTTCGCGAGCTGCGAACAGCTTCCCGCGAATCTCGCGGATCTTTGACGCCATCTCATCTTCCGGGATCTTGAACATACGCGCCGCGTCCGCCAGTTCGATCGTGCGATGCGGAATGTTCGCGTCCTCGAAATTGCCTTCTATCGAGATGTCGAAATAGCGCTCAGCAATCGCGCCGAGCTCGGGACCCACGACGGCGTCGACCTGCTCCGGCGTCCAGACGAAGAACTTCCCTTCCTCGCCCTCGCTGTCCGCATCCTGCGCCGCGTAGAAACCGCCTTCGGGACTCGTCATCTCGCGCAGAACGTAGTCGAAAATTTCGCGCGCGACGCCCAGGAACTCAGGCTCGTTCAGTGCACGCCCGGCGTCGAGGTACAGGCGCGCGAGCAGCGCGTTGTCGTAGAGCATTTTTTCGAAATGCGGCACCAGCCATCGCTCGTCGACGCTGTAGCGATGGAACCCGCCGCCGATCTGATCGTAAATTCCGCCGCGCGCCATCTTCGACAGCGTGTGCCGAACCATCTCGGCCATCGAGTCGTCGCCGTCGGCCGCATGCGCGCGAAGAAACAGCGAGAACACGAACGTGTTGGGAAATTTCGGCGCCTGCCCGATTCCACCGTTGATACTGTCGTAGTGCGACGCGAGCGCGCGCGCCGATTCAAGAGCCAGCCCCGGCTTCAAGTCGCCGCCGGTCGGCACGTAGTTGGTAATCGCGCCGAGCGCCTCGGTCAGCTTCTCGAGATTGTTGGTCACTTCCTTCGCCTTGTCGCGATACGCCTGCGACACCGCGACCAGGATTCGCGGGAAGCCGGGCATCCCTTGCCGATCCTCCGGCGGATAGTACGTACCGCCGAAGAACGGCCGCCCGTCCGGAGCGAGGAACATCGTCAACGGCCATCCGCCGCGACCCGTGATGAGCTGCACCGCATCCATGTAAATCTGATCGAGGTCGGGCCGCTCCTCGCGATCGACTTTGATCGGAATAAAGTTCTCGTTGATCAGCCGCGCGATTGCGTCGTTCTCAAACGACTCCCGTTCCATCACGTGGCACCAATGACACGCCGAGTAGCCGATCGACAGCATGATCGGCTTGTTCTCGGTCCGCGCACGCGCCAGCGCGTCGGGTCCCCACGCATACCAATCCACCGGATTGTACGCATGTTGCCGCAGGTACGGACTCTGTTCGTTGATCAATCGGTTCGGCTTGCGGCCGACGTGACTTTCGGGATTTTTCGCCTGGCTCATGAATCTCACGTCATAGTATCTGCCTCGCGATGCTCTGTCATTCTGATCGAGCCGCCTTATGGCAGAGCATCGAGTGCGCCAGTTACAATTCGCTGCTATGACCTCCGCATCCGCACCACTCGGCTCCGCAGCATCGCAGAGTCCGGTCGACGCCGAAAACAATTCGCAATTCCGAATACGCGCCGGTCTCGTCCTCATTCTCGCCACGATTCTGTTCTTCGCGCGCCTCGGTGCGCGAGCGTTGTGGTCGTCGGAATTCCGATGGGCCGAAATTGCGCGCGAGATGATCGTAACGCACAACTACTTCTGGCCGACGATCAACGGCCACGTATATTACGACAAGCCGCTCGGCTCGTACTGGCTCGTTATTTTTTCGACACCGTTCACAGGCGGCCTCAACGAGGCTGCCACGCGCGCGCCCAGCGCGATCGCCGGACTCCTCGCAGTACTGCTGCTCATGCTGCTCACCCGACGCCTCTACGACGCTCGCACCGCGATACTCTCCGGCGTGATCCTCGCGACCTGCTTCAGCTTCGTATTCTTTTCGCGCGACGCTAGCGCCGACGTCGAGACGATCACCGGCGAACTCGCCGCATTGCTGCTCTTCAATCACAATGAGAAGCGCGGCGGGGGCATCTGGGTCGTCGGCCTGTGGCTGATCATGGCCGCGACTTCGCTCACCAAAGGCCTGCTCGGATTCGCGCTGCCACTGCTGATGATCGGCGCGTACTCATGCCTGCGCGACGGCTGGTCGCAATTGTTTGAGGAGATCGCCCGCGGTTCGCTCGCGGATCGAATACAACGATTCATCGATCGCAATCGATGGTTCTTCAATTGGTACACGCTTGTCGGCATCGCGCTCGGCGGCCTGGTGTACTACATCCCGTTCGAAGTCTCGGCGCGCATGATGGGCACGCAAAAGGGCCTCGCGATGGTGTATCGCGAAAACGTCGTGCGGTTTTTCCATCCGTTCGACCATCGCGGGCCGATCTACTTATACATTTACGTAATCTTCGGCCTGATGGCGCCGTGGTCCGCGCTGTTGCCCGGCGCTCTGGTTGAAACTCACAGCCTCCGTCGCGCCAATGCCGAGCCCGCCCGCGCAGATCGATTCGCACTAGTGTATTTCTGGGCGACGTTCATATTTTTCACGCTCTCAGGATCGCGCCGCAGCTATTACATCCTGCCGATTATCCCCGCCGCCGCGATACTAATCGCCAGAACGCTCGCGTATCCAGGCGAGCTACGCTCGATGATCGCCCGCCGCCTGCTGACCGTCGGCTATCTGGTCGTCGCATTCGCCGCGATCGCCGGTATCATTCTGCTGATTCCCGCGTGGGCAGTTCTGCCGAGCCCCTACGACACACTCCCGGACTTGCCCGCCAAATTCGCCTTCGTCGTGTTCTGGATCGTATCGGTCGCCGCGGTCATCTACGCCATCCGCAAATTCAGCCCATATCGCGTCGCAATTTCGATGGGCGTAATCGCGTACCTCGTGATGGCCTACATATATATCTTCGCGATGCCGGCGGCAGAGGCATACCGCGGCGAAAAGCCGTTCGGCTACGCGGTATTGAACAAAATCGGCGGATCGACCGACCATCTCGTCCTGTTCAAGACCGAGGGCCCGCTGTTTTATCTCAATCCGCCAAAGCCACTCCCCGAGCTTGACGATAAGCAGGACCTGCAGGACGCAATCGCAAAGGGCGACGCAAAATGGATGATCGTCCGCCGCCGCGACATGCCAAAGCTCGATACTCCGACAACGATCGAGCTCAGCGAGGCGTCATTTCCGTGGGAAACCGACTACAATTTTCGAAACAAAGTAGTGCTAGTCCGCCTCGGCAACTGATTCTTTGCCTCGCCGCACGTGGGGGAAGCCCCGTCGACGCTCGTCCACGAGGGGCGGGTGAGGGACCAAATTTTCTGAAGATTCCGAATGTGCGGCGCAACAGACAATCGCGCCACACAAACGTCCCTCACCCTAACCTTCCCCCCCTCGTGGGGCGAGGGAACCAGAGAGAGGGCGCGCCCTACAGCCGCATCGGCATCACGACGTACGTGTACTGCTGATCCGTCTCCGTCCTGATCACACCGGGGCTCACGTCGTCGCTGAGTCCCAACTCCACTGTCGAGTCCGCACCCTGCGGAATCACGCCGAGCGCTTGCTGCACGTACGATGCGTTGAATCCGATCGCGAATTCTTCGCTCTTGAAATCGACGTCGAGCGATTCGCTCGCTTCTCCCGTTTCCGGACTCGTCGATGAGACCGTCAGCGTTCCGGCCGACAGTGCGAATTTTACGCCGTGGTACCGCTCGCTCGAGAAGATCGCTGCGCGCTTGATTGCTGCAAACAGCAAATCGCGCTTCACGGTGATCTTGTACTTCGACTGCTTCGGGATTACGCCGCGATAGTCGGGGAATTCGCCCTCAACCAGGCGCATCGAGACTTCAGTTGCGCCGCGCTTCAGGTACGCGAGCTGACCTTCGAGGCTGAGGCGCACCTCGGGTTCGGTACCGACGTCCAGAATTTTTCGCAGCTCCGCGAGTCCCTTTCGCGGAATGATCGCGCCGGTCGCCATCGTGAATCCCGGCACTTCGCGCTCGATCATCGCGAGGCGATGCCCGTCGGTTGCGACCATCCGGACTGCTCCCGGAGCATTGGACTCGACGTACACTCCACTCAGGTTGTAGCGAGCTTCGTCGGGGCTGACCGCGAAGATCGTTTTGTCGATCATCTGGGCCAGCACGGTCGCTGGAATCGCCAGCTCGGCCTTCAGTTGTTTCTTCGCGGCACCCGCGTCCTTACCGGTGCTCTGACTCGGCATCGCCGGGAAGCTGCGCGGATCGAGGCCCATCATTTTGAATTTCGCGCGGCCGCATTTCAGCTCGACCCAATCGCCGTCGAGCGAGGTCAGCGCTACTTCGTCGCCTTCGGTCTCGCGCACGATCTCGAAAAGCTTGCGCGCGTTGAGCGTCAGGCCTTTCTCTTTGCCCGAGCACACGACTTGCGTGCGGATTCCGACTTCGAGGTCGGTGGCGCTGAGCGTAAGCGCATTTCCATTTGGTTCGAGTAGAACGTGGCCAAGTATTGGAACCGTCGTGCGCCGTTCCACGATGCCCTGGACCAGTCCCAAACCGCTTAGCAGCGAAGCGCGCTCGATTGCGAGTCCCATGAATTGTTAGCCCGTCTTCCTATTCCGGATCTTTAGATCTCTAAAAAAGAATAGCAGTAATAGTAGGAGTTGTGGATTTGTGGATTGATCTTGCAAATGCCCGAAAACGAAGGCCGATCGATCGCTGAAAAGCTGTCGGCGCAAAAACGGCTGACCGACAGGGCCGGCCTTGCGCGCACCGGCCCTGTCGATAGCTCCAACGTTATGCTCCCCTCGTCCACAACCTACCCCACAATCGATTCACGCCGCATTTGCGCGAATCGATTTAAGCTCGCGCTCGATTTTTTCGATCGAGAGCCGAAAAGCCGAATCACTGGTGACCCGCCGCATGATCAGGTTGTGCGCGTGAATCACCGTCGAATGATCACGCCCGAAATGCTCGCCGATCGTTGGAAACGAGCTGTCGGTCAGCTTGCGGCACAGGTACATCGCGACCTGGCGGCAGAATGCGATGTGCTGGGTGCGCTTCTTCGACTTCAAATCCGTCAGCCGGATATGGAAAAAATCGGAAACCGTCTTCTGAATTGAATCGATGTCGGGCTTCGCGTCGGAATTTCGAACCAGGTCCTGCAACGCATTCTTCGCGAACTCGACCGTGATCGCTGATCCGTCGAACGACGCCAGCGCCGCCAGCCGCGTCAGGCATCCCTCGAGCTCGCGAACGTTAGACGAAACGCTCTGCGCAATATACATCGCGACCTCAGGCGCCAGCCGGAGATTTTCCAGCACCGCCTTCTTCTGCACGATCGCTACGCGCGTCTCTAGGTCGGGCGGCGCGATATCCGCGATCAGTCCCATCTCGAAGCGGTTGCGCAGCCGCTCTTCGAGCCCCGGTATTTCGCGCGGAATCTTGTCCGAGGTCAGGATGATCTGATGCCGCTCGGCATGAAGCACGTTGAAAGTGTGGAAGAATTCCTCCTGCGTGCGCTCGCGGCCGGCCAGGAACTGTACGTCGTCGAGGATCAACGTATCGACGCGGCGAAACTTTTCGCGAAACTCGTTCATCTTGTCGCGCCGCAGCGAACCGATCAGCTCGTTCATGAAAATCTCGGCCGGCATGAACAGTACTTTCCTCGGCCGCTCGCCGCTGGCGTAGATATGGTGTCCGATCGCGGTCACCAGGTGCGTCTTTCCAAGCCCGACTCCGCCATAGATGAAGAGCGGGTTGTATTTCTCGCCCGGCTGGTTGGCGACCGCCTGCGCCGCCGCATGTGCGAACTGATTGGCCGATCCCACCACGAACTCCGCGAAACTGTAGCGCGCGTTCAGGGTCGGATGCCGATCTCCACGTGGCGCGCCAGCCGTCGGCCCACGATTTGCCGCAGACGCCTTGCCGTTCCCGTTCGTATGGCCATTGCCATTCGCATGGCCATTGCCGTTGGCATGACCATTGGCCGGGCGTTGCTGCGACGGCCCGACGGCCGCATTCTCGCCGAGCGTCAGCCGCACCTCGATCTCACCGCCGGCTTCCGCCGAGAGCGCTGATCGCATCAGGCTCATGTAACGATCGTTGATCCAATCGCGAAAAAACCGATTAGGCGCCGCGACTGTTACGGTCGATCCCTGATGAGCGACAAAATTCAGCGGCCCGATCCACGTCTCGTACCCGACCTGCCCGAGCTCATCGCGCATGCGATCGCCCGCACGTTGCCACAATCCATTCATATCGTCTCCCCCTGACCAAACCGGACGCAAATCACGCTCCGGAAATTAGCGCGCCGGCATCGAATCCGGCGCGAATTACGCACAGTCTTATCCACACCTGTGGATAAGCGGTATTTCCTTCGTTACAACCAACAATTTGACGGCACGAGACGCCGGACTATCAACTTGTCCGGGTTAAGATCGGTTCTGTTTGGGTTAAAATTCTGATCGAGAATGCGAGTGATATACACGTGCTTGGAAGCCATAGCTCACGCGCCGCGGATGAACCTGTCAGTGGAAATTGGTTCTTACAAGTACGAAGTGTGCGGCCAAGTGAACGTGATAAACTTATTTCGTGAAGAGGACAAGCGCGCAAAAATTTTCGTCGCTATACGCGCGGATTGAAAAGGAAATTTCCCTCGCGAGCGATCGCGCGCGTCGCGCACGAAATTTTGTACAGATCGCGCGATCGCGCACATCTGCTCTGGAAGCCTGTATGCGCGATCGCAACTTTTCTCGTCGTCGAGGATTTTTCTCTCACGATGACCGCGCGCGATCATATTTTTCTTCGTGATCGAAAAAATATTTTCGATCGCACTGAATTCTTCAAGGAATCGCGGTGGCCTCAATAAAAAAATCAGATGAACTCTTCCACCGCGCCAGTGTTAAGATTCCTGGTGCGGTGAATTCTCCCGTGCGCGCGTGGAAGGCCGTCGGCAGTGCGCCAATCTTCATCGAAAGTGGCAGCGGTGCAACAATCACTGACGCCGACGGCAACACTTTTCTCGATTACGTTTGCTCTTACGGTCCCGCGATTCTCGGACATGCTCATCCGCGCGTCATGCAAGCGATCGCAGAACAGACGCGGCTGGGCTTGGGTTTTGGCGCGCCGACGCGCCTCGAAGTTGAACTCGCGGAATTGATCTCGTCGGCGATCGAATGTGCACAAAAAGTAAGATTGGTTACGTCGGGAACTGAAGCTGGCCTCACTGCGATCAGACTCGCGCGCGCAGCGACCGGGCGCTCGAACATCGTCAAGTTCGACGGATGCTATCACGGTCATAGCGACTCGATGCTGGTGCGTGCAGGTTCAGGCGGGATGACTCTCGGTCAACCCGACAGCGCGGGCATCCCATCGGCGCTCGCCGCGATGACGATGGTTGCGCGATATAACTCGATTGAGACAGTCGAAAGTTTATTCCGCGCCGCACCTGAGAAAATCGCCGCGGTGATCATCGAGCCGGTCGCCGCCAACATGGGCGTCGTAAATCCTGACCCAGGTTCGCTGAAAGCGCTCGCGGAAATCGCGCACAACAACGGCGCTCTTCTGATCTGTGACGAAGTTATATCCGGGTTCCGTCTCCGCTTCGGCTCGATTGCCGAAAGCACGGGCATCGCGCCCGACCTCATCATGCTCGGGAAAATAATTGGCGGCGGGATGCCGGTCGGCGCCGTCGCCGGCCCGTCGAAAATCATGGACCTGCTCGCGCCGATCGGTCCGGTGTACCAGGCGGGAACGTTGTCGGGAAATCCGCTTTCTGTTCGCGCCGGTCTCGAGACGCTTCGCATCCTGAAGGAAAGCAATCCTTACGCCGCACTCGACGCTGCCGGCGCGCGCCTCGAAGCCGGACTTCGCGATGCTCTGAAAAAAACCGGCCAGCCTGGATGCGTCAATCGCGCGGGATCTTTGCTGACGATGTTTCTCGGCCCCTACCGTGTGCGCGATGCCGACGAAGCTCGCACGTCCGACTCTGCGAAGTTCGCCAAATGTTTCCATGGCATGATTGCTCGCGGCATCAATATCCCACCGTCTCAGTTCGAAGCCATGTTCCTCTCGACGGCGCACACCAACGCCGACATCGACCGCACGATCGCCGCCGCTCACGAATCGCTCAGCGATCTCTCGCGAGCCAAGTGAAACCCGACTAATGTTTTTTGGGCAACCGCTTGAGAGTTCTCAAGATCTCGAGGTCATAGCAATGTGCCGGAATATCAAAACGCTTTTCAATTTCGAGCCGCCGGTAACCGACGAAGAGGTTCGCGCCGCCTCGCTTCAATTCGTGCGGAAAATCAGCGGCTTCAACAAACCGTCGAAGGCGAACGAGGGCGTGTTCATCGCCGCCATCGACGAAATCGCGGGCATCTCCGCCCGCCTTCTTCGCTCGCTTGAAACTAACGCGCCGTCGAGAAATCGCGACGAAGAAGCCGCGAAGGCGAAAGCTCGCGCTGCGGAAAGATTCGGTACCTGATCGCTTACAAGGTGAATTGCTGTTGCCGTTGATCCAGGGAAAATACGCGCGCCCGCTCGCGATGGCGCTCGAGATTCCGATGTCGCCGATCGCGGGCGGCGTAATGGGCCATTACATCGACGTGTATTTCCACACCGAGCCCTGGTTTACCGGCATCCTCGCGTTCGCCGGCTTCATTCATTCAATCGTGACTGTCATCAGGATTGCCCGGGAAATCCCCCCGACTTCGCAAGGCTAGCGACACCGCGTGCGCAACGATCAGATCCCGACCATCCCGGCGATTCAGCGGATGAACGCGATTCTCGTCGCCGTCACCGCCGCACTTCTCTTTTATTTCGATTCCACCGCGGCAGCGCTGGGATGTCTGCTCGGTGGCGCGATCGTGATCGTGAATCTGTGGGTGCTCAGCCTGCTCGGCGCGGCGATCCTTGCGGCCGCCGGCGCCGGCATCTCCGGCACAGCCGCGAAGTTTGGCGTGATGGCGATACCGCTGAAAATGCTGATCGTCGTCGGCCTGGTCTTTCTTGTCTTCCGCCGCACGAACATTGACGGTGTCGGATTCGCGCTCGGAGTCTTGACTCAGATGACCGCTGCCATTATTGAAACCGGGCGTGCTTCGCTCCGCGGCTCCAGCTAAGATTGCCGCGGCGGAGATGATTTTTTGCAGCACTCAATAAACTTCCTCGAAATAATCGGCGGCGGCAAAATCCCCGAGGTCCTGATTGGCACCTGGCTGGTGATGGGCATCCTGCTGATTTTCGGCCTCCTCGCGCGACGCTCACTCGCAGCAGCGCCCGACCCGATCGTTCCCGACGACACGATCACCGTGCGCTCGGTCGCCGAGACTATTGTCGTATGGGCCGACGGTTTCGTTTCCGAAGTCACCCAGCTCCATCACTATCGACAGTTCGTCCCGTTCTTCGGCACCCTGTTCCTGTTCATCCTGCTCTCGAACTTTCTCGGTCTCGTGCCGGGGATGGAACCTCCGACCGCCGACTCCGATCTCACTTTTGCGCTCGGCACGATTTGTTTCGTCTACTACATCTACCAAGGGATGAAGGCGAACGGAGTGCTCGGCTACTTGCGCACTTATCTCGGCCCGATGATCGCGATCGCGCCGCTCATGCTCATGATCGAAATCGCCGACAACCTGTTCCGCCCGTTTTCGCTCGGCGTACGTCTTTACGCAAACATGTTTGCCGATCACATGGTGCTCGGCATCTTCACCGGCTTGACCAAGTTGCTGGTCCCGCTGGCTTTCCTGACGCTCGGCTCGATCGTGTGCATCATCCAGGCGATGGTGTTCATGATCCTGTCGATGGCGTACGTGCGGCTCGCGGTCGAACACGAACATTAGTCGAAAAATAAAATAGAGATTCATGCGCTCGGGATTCCGCCCGGAAATTGTGGTGGTAGAGGAAAGAGAGGCGGCCGGTTCTGGAACTTAGAAGCGCGCGAAACAAGGAGGAACGAGAAATGGTTCGAAAGATTGGCAACGTCCTGGGAATTGTCGCTCTCGCGATCGTGGCGTCACCGCTGCTCGCGATGGCGCAGGAGGCCGCGGCCCCCGTCCGCATGACGCAGTCGCCGCTGAGCGTCGGCTTGATCGCACTCGCCGCCAACTTGGGCGTGGGCATCGCAGCGTTCGGCAGCGCACTCGGTCAGGGCCGCATGGCCGCATCCGCGATGGAATCGATCGGCCGCAATCCAAACGCAGCCGGCCAGATTTTCACCCCGATGCTACTCGGCCTGGCATTCATCGAAGCGCTGACCCTGTACGCGCTCGTGATCGGATTCCTGCTGCAGCTCAAGATCTGAAGATTCGTCGCACGCTCGCAAAAAGCGGGGCCCATCGCGGGCCCCGCCTTTTTTTCTGATTCCCTCCCCCATTCGTCGGGGGAGGGTTAGGGTGGGGGACCGTTTTGAGGCGCGATTGTCTGTTGCGCCGCATGCCTCACAATCTTTTTGCAGCGTCAGACAATCGTGCCCCCGCCCCTCAGAGCAAAGTAGCGCGCCGCGCGCAACTTTGCGTTTTTCACTTTCACACTGGGTGCAGGGGTCACCCCTGCCGCCCGCCGCGCAGGCGATTATTCTCTTTCTTGATAGGTACGAGCGAACCACTCACATCCTGAAGACACCGAAGTTGGCGTGCTCCGGAATCGGCGCGTTCATCGAGGCTGCGATGCCCAATGCCAGCGCTGCACGCGTCTCGACTGGATCGAGCACCCCGTCGTCCCATAGCCGCGCGCTCGAATAGTAGACGCTCGACTCGAGTTCGTACTTCTCGAGTGTCGGCCGCAGAAATTCTTTTTGCTCGATGTCGGTCATCGTCGCGCCTTCGCGCTTCAACTGCTCGAGCTTCACCGTGAGCAGCGTGTTCGCCGCCTGTTCTCCACCCATCACCGAAATGCGCGCGTTCGGCCACATGAAGAGCAATCGCGGCGAATATGCGCGCCCGCACATCCCGTAATTTCCCGCGCCGTTCGACGCCCCGATGATCACCGTGAACTTCGGCACCTGCGCATTGGCCACCGCGCTGACCATCTTGGCGCCGTCCTTCGCGATCCCGCCCTGCTCGTAGCGCTTGCCGACGATGAAGCCCGTGATGTTTTGTAGGAACAGCAGCGGGATGCGCCGCGCGCAGCACAGCTCGATAAAGTGCGTCGCCTTCAGCGCCGACTCGCTGAACAGGACGCCGTTGTTGGCGATGATGCCAATCGGGTAGCCGTAGATTCGCGCGAATCCTGTGACGAGCGTGGTTGCGTAGCGCGCCTTGAACTCATGCATCCGGCTGCCGTCCACCAGCCGCGCGATCACTTCGCGTACGTCGTACGGCTTGCGCGTATCGACCGGGATGATGCCGTACAGCTCGGCCGGATCGTAGTGCGGATCCTCGGGCGCGTCCTGCTCGACCGCTGCCGTCGCTCGAGGCCCGAGATTCTCGAAGATAGCGCGCGCGATCTGCAGTGCATGCTCGTCGTCATCGGCCAGATGATCGCTCACGCCCGACAATCGCGTATGCACGTCGCCACCGCCAAGCTCCTCTGCGGTGACCTCTTCGCCGGTCGCGGCGCGCACCAACGGCGGTCCCGCCAGAAAGATCGTTCCTTCCTCGCGCACGATTATGTTTTCGTCGCACATCGCCGGCACGTACGCGCCGCCCGCCGTGCAGCTGCCCATCACGACCGCGACTTGCGCGATACCTTTCGCCGACATCTGCGCCTGGTTGTAAAAGATACGTCCGAAGTGATTCACATCGGGAAAGATCTCGGACTGCATCGGCAGAAACGCGCCGCCCGAATCGACCAGGTAAACGCACGGCAGCATGTTCTCGATCGCGATTTGCTGCGCGCGCAAATGCTTCTTCACGGTCATTGGAAAATAGGTGCCGCCTTTCACGGTCGCGTCGTTGGCGACGATGACCGCCTCGCGCCCATAAATTCTACCGACGCCGGTGATGATACTCGCTGACGGCGAGTCGCCGTCGTACATATTGAATGCGGCGAGCGGCGACAGCTCGAGGAACGGACTGCCGGGGTCGAGCAGTTTTTTGACGCGGTCGCGCGCGAGCATCTTGCCTCGTTCGACGTGACGCTCGCGCGCAGTCGCAGGACCACCCCGGCGAACGCGCTCGATCTCGTCGCGCAGGCGCTTGACCAGCGTGTCCATCGCGTCGCGGTTGCGGCGAAACTCATCGGAGTTTGTGTTCAACCGCGATTCAATTCGATCCATTTCATTATTCCTTGATGCGAGCGGACCAAAGTTGGGCTAAATATTAGAAAGCTGACTGGATATTAGCGATGCGCGAACGCGATCTGAAAGCACTCGAATTCGACAAGGTGATTCACCTCGTGATGGATCTCTGCGCCTCGGAGCCGGCGCGCACTGCGACCGCCGAATTGCGCCCGTCGCTCGAAGCCACCGAAGTGCAACGGCGGCTCACCACGACAGCCGAGATGGTCGAGCTGAGATCGCACGCCGGCTCGATTCCGATTAGCGAGTTCACCGATCAGCGGCCGTACCTGCTCGCGGCGGCGCGCGTGGGTGCGATCCTCGGCGGCGAAGCGCTGGTGAAAGTGCGCGATTTTATCGTCGGCTCGCGCCACGTCAGCGGATTTTTGCGCTCGCGCGTCGAGCGCTTTCCGCATGTCGCGGCCCTCGTGCACAACCTGCTCGCGCCGAAGGAACTCGCCGACGCAATGCTCTCTGCTCTCGCCGACGACGGCACGCTCCTCGATGACGCGAGCCCCGAACTGAAGCGTCTGCGCAGCCGGCTGCGCGACGAGCGCGCGGATCTCGAGGCGCGGCTGCTCCGCTCACTCAACGCGTCGGGCATGGAGTCGTTCGTCTCCGATTTCATTGTGACGATTCGCAATCGCCGCTTCGTCCTGCCGATGAAGCTGAATTACTCGGAGCGCTTCGAGGGAATCGTGCAGGACCGCAGTGTGTCCGGAGAGACGCTGTTCGTTGAGCCGATGTGGGCCGTCGAGCTGAACAACCGGCTGATGATGCTCGAGCGCGAAGCCGAGGCGGAAGAAACGCGAATCCTCGCGCGACTGACTGCGATGGTCGGCGGCTACGCGCCGGAGCTGCAGCTCACCTTCGACGCGATGGTCGCGCTCGATGCCCTCAACGCGCGCGCGCTTTTCGCCGAGCGCTTTCGATGCGTCGAGCCGCAGCTCGTCGACGAAGGAATCGATTTCATCGGCGCCCGGCATCCTCTGTTGATGACCAGCGGCCGCGACGTGATTCCGATCGACGTGAAAATCGGCGCCGGGCAGCGCGGCATCGTCATCTCGGGCCCGAACACCGGCGGCAAAACCGTCGCCCTCAAGACGATCGGGCTGCTCTCGCTGATGGCGCAGGCGGGGATGCTGATTCCCGCGCTCGCGGGCAGCAAAGCGACGGTGTTTCGCAGCGTGTTCGCCGACATCGGCGACGAGCAGTCGATCGAATCGAACTTGTCGAGTTTTTCGGGGCACATCGCAAACCTGTCCGAGATAATCCGCTCACTCGACGAGCCCGCCTTGGTCATTCTCGACGAGCCCGGCGCCGGCACCGACCCTGCCGAAGGCGCGGCGCTGGCGATTGGCCTGATGAACCATCTCGGGACGCGGCGCTGCATGCTCGCGATCGCGACGCATTCGACCGCCGTGAAACTGCACGCATACTCGCAAGCCGGCTTCGAGGCCGCCGCGGTGGATTTCGACGCCGAACACCTCGCGCCGCTCTATCGTCTGAAGCCGCACACGATCGGCCAAAGTTACGGGCTCGCGGTCGCGCGCCGGCTTGGACTCCCCGAAGAAATAATTCGCGCCGCCGAACAATCGATGGGCACCGGCACTATCGAGCTGACCGACGCGCTGAAAAGACTGGACGCCGAGCGCACCAAACTGGATGCGCAGGTCGAAAAACTGCGCGAACGCGAAGCCAGTCTCGCCAGCGTCGAGAATGAACTGGTTCAGGACGCTGAAAAATTCCGCGAGCGCGCCGAGCTGGAACGCAAACGGCTGCGCGCCGAAGTCGCGGAACTGATCGAAGAGCTAAGGCGCGACGGCACCGCGCTCATGGATGAGTTGAAGACTCGCGCGAAGTCGCGGACCGATCTTAAGGGTTTCATCACCAAGGCAGCGGCGAAACTAGAGAGCCTCGCGCCGGCCCCCGACGACGAATCCGACTCCGACGCACCGCTGAAGGTCGGTGACACCGTCCAGGTCGGCGACATCCGTGGCGAGCTGATCCTGCTCGACGCCGCACGCGCGGTGATCAGCCGCGGCGGCCTCAGGATCGAAGTCGCGCCTGATCGCCTGCGCAGGTCAACGGCGATCGCCGCCGATACTCGCCCCGCGCAAAAAAAGGAGGCTGCGATCACCTTCAGCGTCGAGGGCGGCGAGGGCAACGAGCTGAACCTCATCGGGATGCGCACGACGGACGCGCTCCGCAAGCTCGAAGAATTTCTCGACACCAGTTTCCTGACCAATCGCGCCGAAGTGCGAATCGTCCACGGCATCGGCTCCGGCGCCCTGCGCAAAGCAGTCGCCGAATATCTCGGCACGTCGCCATATTGCGCCTCCTTCCGCGCCGCCGAACCCCACCACGGCGGCGCCGGCGCCACAATCGTCCAGATGAATTTGTAAGTCTTCTCCCTTCAACCGGTCACCATCTTCGCGACGGGTTCCCGTCTTTTATCCGGTTCCCCTTCCCACTATGGGAAGGGGTTAGGGGTTAGGTCGCTGGCATCGACCGCAAACTCCGGCGTCAGAAGAACTTCTTCAACTGATCCAGCGGATTCGGCGGAGGATTGGAATTGCCGCCGCCATTGTTGTTGCCCGATCCTCCGCCAGAGCCATTGCCCGAGCCGTCATTTCCACCCGAACCACCGCCCAGGAATTTCCCCAATCCTCCCGGCAATCCCTTCTTGCCGAAGATTTTGCCGAGATACTTCTGACCCTGAGACTTCGCCGCGTTATTTGCTGCCGTCTGCGCCAGCTCCGTCACGTTGGGCAGGACCTGCGGCTTGGGCAACTGTCCGACGACTTGCAGCGGGACGTCGATCTGTCCGTCCTTGTTCGCGATGAACGCAACCTCCTGCTTTTGCTCGATCAGCTCCTTGCTGAACGGCGCCGACAGCACGATTCGCGCCGCGAGGTCGATGTTCTTGTCCATGTCGAACCATCCGTCGCCGAGCAGATTGTAATCGACCGTCTGCACCATGAT
>Ga0210393_10001082_pt1 | contig 23357 bp, 21 predicted proteins | sample IncBWC27OmetaG_FD_160068 | JGI IMG/M metagenome (GOLD analysis project Ga0210393, IMG submission 160068) | Forest soil microbial communities from Barre Woods Harvard Forest LTER site, Petersham, Massachusetts, United States - Inc-BW-C-27-O ... | reverse complement strand
TGACTTCAACCGCGTTCAGTTTTGTTGCGTAGTATTGCAGGAATTTCGCTTGAGTAAGTTTGGCCGGATAGAAATCAGGCTTCCAACTCGGATAAGCCCATCCTGATGTGCCGACGTAAAGTTGCGCCACAAATCCGCTCCCGAAGTTCTAAAGACTTGAAGTTTCTAGACACTTAGAAACCAGCCGGATTATACCTTTCGACTCTTCTTCTTCGCTGCGGAACGGCGTGCAGGTTTCGTGCTCTTCTTTGCTTTCCTGGTCCCGCTCTCGTCTGCCTGCGCCGCCAGTTCCAACCCCTCCTCTGGCGCAGCACCTTTCGCAATCCCGTCGAGTCTTGGCAGCCTTTGTTTTAGTGTGCGCACGGGCTCGAACAGGTCTCCCATCTTTTGGACGCGATCGAGAACATGACCCGCTTCGAACACCAGCAGGTCCGCATCTTTCTTCTTCAATGCCTGCTCGACTTCCTCCCATTTTACCGGTGTCGAGACTGTAGGGTGCTCGCGCGCCCGCAGTGAATACACGCTTACCGTGGTCTTATGGTCGTCGTTCTGACTCCAGTCCACGAATACTTTGCCGACACGCAACTCTTTTTTCATGTCAGAAACCACCAGATCCCTGTGCTCATTCTCGAGCAATCGGGCGAGCGCGTGAGCGAAGGGCTTGGTCGCGTCGTAACTGGTGGGCGAGTTCAGTGGAACATAAACTTGCAGCCCTTTAGAGCCGGAAGTCTTGGGGAAACTCTGCAAGCCGAAGTGCGCGAAGATATCCCGCAGCCAGATTCCGACCTGGCAACATTGCACGATATTCGCGGGCGCTCCGGGATCGAGGTCGAAGACCATACTGCGTGGACACAGAATGTCTTTGGCTAGCGAGAGCGAAGGATGCAATTCGATGGACGCGAGATTCGCGATCCAAACAAGCGTAGGCAAGTCGTCGGCCAGAATGTAATTTACATTGCGTTGGTTGCCTTCGCTCCAGATGGGCGCGGTCTTCACCCAATCCGGGCGATGCTTGGTCGCATTCTTTTCAAAGAAATATTCTTTATCCACGCCCTCGGGGTAGCGCTTGAGAGTGAGCGGGTGATCCCTAAGATGCGGCAGGAGAACGGGCGCGATCCGGGCGTAGTAGTCGATGACTTGCCCTTTCGTGAATCGGGCTGCGGGGTACAGCACTTTGTCGAGGTTAGTCAAACTCAGGTGCTTGCCTTCGATTTCAACGACCTCTGGTTTGCTGGCCATAGTATTCAGGATTATAAGGGTCCATGAGATTGACACGAAATGGGTTACGCTCAGGTCAGGGCTGACCGTGCCTTTCGGCAGTTGACACCTACCATCCATCTTTGACAGGCTGAAGCAGGCAGGTTGATTCCAGTGCTGCCTAAATTCCGATGATGGTTATACGAGGACTATGACCGACAAGAACAAAGGGAAACAAGCTTCGAAGCAGTTAGAAAAATTACTTGAGGAACACCTGGCCAACTTCACACCCTCGGAGCAGGCTAAGATGCATGATCGATTCGAGAAAAGAGTCTCTAAACGCCGCGACTCTGACGCCAAAACGCCTCCGCCTTTGCGAGTTGGGACTCGTTGAGTTGGTAATCCTCTTTTAACGCTTTCAAGAACTCTTCCAAATCAAGTTCCAAAAGATCTTTAGCATTTCTCTCGAGTCTCCTGCGCAGTTGGGCAGTTTCTGAATCCGGCTGTCGCCTGCCGCGACGTTCTTCGATGCGACGTACATTCTCAACCTCCTTCGATTTCTTACGATCATCTTCCACAGCGTCAGTCTAACTTGTATTTGCTTGGGTATGGTTGGGCTCCGCGTGTCTGCCGGGCTCACCGAACGCTAACGATGAACCCTGCGATAGAGTCCGGCCTCACGGACCACATTGCGGTTTAGAAGAATTAGTGGGATTATTGTCGCAGAAAGAGGCGCAGGTCGAAGCATGATCAGACGGCATACGTGGAGCCTCGTATCGCTCGCGATAACGATGGGAATGTCGCTCGTGATTGGCAGCTATACTCAGTACCAATATCGAGTCCACCATGTGATGGATTTTACCCACACCCTGGCCCCTACAGTAGGGGGTTTTTCGGTCCTTGCGTCGATCGGCGCTGGCCTCGTCGCGGCGGTCAAGGAAAAGGCCTCGCCTATCTCACTCGTCGCGATAGTTCTTGGACTCTTCAGTTTCATGTTTTACACCGTCTAAGAATCAGACAGCCCGCTCTCCCGTTTGACAACTTCCCCTTCGGCCACGTAATTTCAAACTTCTGCCCTTCATACACGTCCAACCTCGTGGAGGTCCAATGAGCTACAAACGCTTCCTAAAGTCGTTCGCCATTGTGCTAGTCCTCGCAGTGGTCGCCGCTGCGCAAGATCTGGCTTCGTTCGAAAAGCGCACGACGGTCAAGACGCTGGACAACGGGCTGACCGTCGTGATCTGCGAACGCCCGGAAGCTCCCGTATTTTCCTTCTTCACGCACGTGGATGCCGGTTCGGTGCAGGATCCGCTCGGCCAGACCGGGCTGGCTCACATGTTCGAGCACATGGCTTTCAAGGGTACCGACAAGATCGGCACCACAGATTACGCCGCCGAAAAAGTTGCGCTGGAAAAGGTTGAGCAAGTTTATGCAGCATACATCACAGAGCGCGACAAGCCCGTCGGTCGCGACGAGCAAAAGCTGAAGGACTTGCAAAAGGCATGGATGGACGCCGTCGCCGAAGCCAATAAATATGTGAAGCCCAATGAATTTCCTCAGATCGTGGAGAATAACGGCGGCGAGGACCTGAACGCGAATACCGCCGACGACGAGACCAATTACTTTTATTCGTTCCCCGAGAACCGGCTGGAGTTGTGGGCCTATCTTGAGTCGGAACGCTTCCTGCATCCGGTCATGCGCGAGTTTTACAAGGAACGGAATGTCGTGATTGAGGAGCGACGCATGCGCGTGGACAGCAATCCCATCGGTCGGTTGCTGGAACAGTTCACCACGGCGGCGTTTCAGGCGCATGAATACCATCGCCCGACGATCGGTTGGATGTCTGACTTGAATACGTTTTCGGCTACCGACGCCAAGAAGTTTTTCGACAAATACTACATTCCGTCGAACATGGTCGTAGCCGTAGTCGGCGACGTAAAAGCATCCGAGACGATGCCGATCATCGAAAAGTACTTCGGACGCATTCCATCACGCCCGAAGCCGGACGAGCGCACAACCACCGAGCCTCCGCAGAATGCTGAGCGTCGCGTCATCCTGCAAGATATGTCGCAACCGCTCTATCTTGAGGGCTATCACCGGCCCGACTATCGCGGCCCGGACGACGCCGTCTACGACGCGATTGCCGACCTGATGTCGAACGGACGCACCTCGCGTCTGTACCGAGCGTTAGTACGCGACAAGAAAATAGCTGCCGATTCGGCGGGTTTTACTGGACTGCCCGGCAACAAGTATCCGCATCTTTTTGCCTTCTACGCGTTTCCACTCCCCGGCCACAAGCCAGACGAGATGGCGGACGCCATTCACGTCGAGATCGAGAAGCTGAAGAACGAAGACATCAGCGACGAGGAATTGAAAATGATTAAGACGCGGGCCAAAGCGAATCTGATCCGCGGCCTGGGCAGCAACGAGGGTCTGGCCAACGATCTGGCTATTTATCAGGCTCGATACGACGACTGGCGTGAACTGTTTCGCTCGGTCGACCGCATCGACAAGGTCAGCAAAGCCGACATTCGCCGTGTGGCCAAACAAACCTTTGTTCCGGCGAATCGTACCGTGGGAATTATCGAAACCAAGGTCGCTGCTCCGGTGGCCGATCAGCAAGGAGGTGCGCAATGAAAACTGAACTTACGCGCATTCTCTTTTCGATCTTGATTCTCGCCGGCCTGGCTCTCCCGCGATCAGCAGCGCAAGGCACCGACTGGCAACAGATCCCCATTCCTGCGCTTCCCGCATTTCATCCCCAAGAACCTAAGCGCATCGAGCTGCCCAATGGGATGGTGATCTTCCTGCAGGAAGACCACGAACTTCCCATCATCGATGGCGTCGCGCGCATCCGCGGCGGCTCGCGTTCCGAACCGGCGAATAAGATCGGGTTGCTCGATATTTACGGCGAAGTCTGGCGCACCGGTGGAACTAAGACTCAAACCGGCGATCAACTCGACGATTATCTCGAAATTCGCGCTGCCAAGGTTGAAACCGGCGACACCGTGGACTCGACCACAATCTCGTGGTCTTGCCTGAAGGGCGATTTCGACGACGTGTTCAAGGCTTTCAACGATCTGCTCCGTGAGCCCGAATTCCGCGTAGAGAAGATCGACCTGGCGCAGCACGAAATGGACGATTCCATCTCGCGGCGTAATGACGATGTGGGCGGGATTGCAAGCCGCGAGTCAAGGAAGCTGGCGTACGGCGCGAACAATCCGTACGCTCGCGAGCCCGAATACGCTACGGTTGCCGCGGTGACACGGCAAGACCTGCTCGATTGGCACCATGCCCACGTACATCCCAACAATATTATCTTGGGGATGGTCGGTGACTTCGACTCCGCCGCCATGGAAGCCAAACTCCGTAAACTCTTCGGCGATTGGCCGAAGGGACCAGCGCCGACGAAAGAGGATATCGGTTTCGATTCCGCTAAGCCCGGTTATTACCTGATTCCAAAAGAAGACGTGAATCAGAGTTCCATCAATATGACGGAACTGGGCATCCGGCGCGACAATCCGGACTACTATGCCACTCAAGTTTTCAATGAGGCATTCGGCGGCGGGTTTTCTTCACGATTGTTCAAGAGCATCCGGACGGCGCAAGGGTTGGCATACGGCGTCGGCGGAGGCATCGGCTCGGCCTTTGATCATCTTGGGATCGTGCGCATTTCCATGGGTACCAAGAGCTCGACTACCGTGGAATCCATCCAGGCGCTTTACAAAGAGATCGACAACCTGAAACAAAATCCGATTTCGGACGACGAAATCAAACGCGCGAAAGATTCCATCCTGAATTCGTTCGTCTTCAATTTTGATTCACCGGAGAAGGTTCTCCGCGAACGCATGGCGTATGAATTTTATGGATACCCGGCGGACTATCTGGAACGCTATCGGGCCGGGATCGAAAAAGTTGGGAAAGAAGATGTTGCGCGTGCCGCGACCAAGTACCTGCACAAAGACAAACTCGCGGTCCTAGTCGTAGGCAACACAGCGGATTTTGACAAGCCTCTGTCGTCGCTCGGCCCAGTTATCAATGTGGACATCACGATTCCTCCGCCTCCCGGTGAAAAACCGAAGCAGTAGATTCCCGTCCCGTTGCTTCCAAGAATCAGCCAAGAGAGACACAGAAGAAGGCGAGAACGATCCGCCGCCTTACTCCTTCCACTTGCCAGAGGCAGCCTTGACTTACTGAGCCTGGCGTTATATTGTATGGCGAATAAAAGACGAAAACACTCATGGCTTCTCTTCCCCTGCCACCCGACTCCAAGCCGAAGCTTATCGGCATTGCTCGCCTGGCTTCGGAGGGGGAATCGCTGCGGCAAGGGCATGAGGTTGAATACTTCACCCTGCCCGTCCGTTCCCTGCTGAACCGTTGTACCGGCGTGCGCATGCCCTTCACTTGGACGATCAATCCTTATCGCGGATGCGAGTTCGCCTGCAAATACTGCTATGCCCGCTACACCCACGAGTTCATGGAAATGCGCGACGGCGTCGACTTCGAGCAGAAGATTTTCGTGAAGCAACACGCGGCGGACTTGCTGCGGCAGGAACTTCGCCACGTCAAGCCCGGAGAAGAAATCGCGATCGGCACGGCCACGGATCCCTATCAACCTGCCGAGCGCCGTTTCGAAGTAACGCGTGCCATCTTGGAGGAGTTCGCGCGCCACCACGGACTCGAGATCGGCATCGTGACCAAGTCCAATCTCGTACTGCGGGACATCGACGTGCTCCAACAGATTGCAGAAAACAATCGCCTGTTCATCAACATCACGATCACGACTCTGAAGGTTGAGCTGGCACGCATTCTGGAGCCACGCGCTCCGCGTCCGGATCTGCGGCTGGAAGCCATGCAGAAACTAAACCAGTCCGGCATTGCGGCTGGCGTAATCTGCGCGCCCGTGCTTCCCGGCATCACTGATTCGCCGCGCGACCTCGAGGCGCTGGTTCGAGCCACCGCAAAGGCGGGTGGAAAACATATCTTCGCCAATTCCCTGTTCCTGAAGCCGTGCTCGGCAGCTGTCTTCCTGCCATTCCTGGAAAAAGAGTTCCCCCAACTTGTCGAGACATACCGGAAGCGCTTCAAGGACCGCGCGTTCCTGCCGGAGTCGTATCGCAAGCCGCTTTCGCAACTCATGAAGCGGCTGCGCGAGAAGTACGGCATTCGCAGCGATTACGACCGTTATAGTCAGAGGACGCATCCTGCGCTCGACACCCGGCCCGATGCTCAAATGAAATTGTTCTGATGCGCCGGTTTCATCCAACAATTTTTCTGAGCATTTCTGATTCGCTGAGTAAAAGGTAGAATCATCCGGTTCTCCGGAACCGCATGCAAACGCCACCTTCCACACGCAGAACGAAACCACCGACCGTCCGTTACATCTGTCTGGCAGCGCTCCTGCTGGCCGTCCTGCTCTACCAGGTGCGGGTAGCGATCGACATTTTGCCGGGAGAAAAGGTAAGTGTCCCTTCGATTGAGCCAGCGACGGCCAGCGCATCTTTGGAAACCGTTTCTCCAGAAGCAGAAAAAGCGGGACTGCATCGCGGCGACGTGCTGCTCGCAATCAATGGAAAACCTTACACCGGAACCGTGGTGCTCGGGATGGCCATCGCCGGGGCCCGGCCCGGACAGAACATTTACGTAACCGTTCGTTCCGGGAACGACGTGCATACCGTAGTCCTACCAGCGACCCCCGGTCAAAACCGAATCTCGGACATGGTCCTGAATGTTCTTGTGGGCATCGTCATGCCGACGGTCTGCCTCGTGCTGGGTTGCTGGGTGGTTCTTGCGAGGCCGAGAGATATGCTGGCGTGGTTGTTACTCGCGGTGCTGCTCGGCTTTTCGGAGCTGTTGGGGGCCCACAACATTGAAAGCTGGGGCCCCGGATGGCGCCAGTTGGGGAAGCTTCAGACCTTTGGAATCGCTCCTTTATTGGCAGTCCTGTGGCCGGTCTCGATGTTTTTCCTGGGCATGTATTTTCCCGAACCATTCCCGCCCGGGAATAGGATGCGGCGCATCTGGAAATGGACAGCGTGGACTCTGGCCCTCCCATTCACAGCATTCAGCATAGTGCTTGTGGCGGTGACGATTATCGGCGCGTCCAACTATGCGGCGGCGGCGCGACTCTATCGGGTTGTGCACCCGTTCTTGATCCCATACCAAGCTCTAACCTACGTGTTCGTCAGCTCGTTCTTCACTGCGATCTTCATCAAATCGGGGATGGCGATTTCGCAGGATGCGCGCCGCAGACTGCGCTTGCTCTACTGGGGAGCGACGTTCGCCATGACCCCAGGATTGATCGTCACCGTCGCCAACAAAGCTCTGGCTTCCGCGACCATCCCTAGTTGGCTGAATTCATTTGCTCTTCTGATGTTGATGATCTTCCCCCTGACGCTGGCCTACGTGATTGTGGTGCAGCGCGCCATGGATGTTCGAGTGGTGCTCAGGCAAAGCCTGCAATACGGCCTGGCGAGGAGCGGGATTCGCGTCTTTCAGTTTGTCGCCATTGCGGTTGTGATTGGCATGGCTTTCGCGCTGGCAGGCAAGTCCGATCGCGTGGGAAAAATGGTTGTGATTGCGGTCGCCATCACCGTGGGACTCGGTATTCCTCGCCTGGGCGAACGGCTTCGCAGCTGGACCGACCGCCGTTTCTTTCGCGAAGCTTACAACGCAGAACAAGTGCTCAGCGAACTTAGCGATCAGGTGCGCGGCATGGTGGAAGCCCGTCTATTAATCGAAACGGTTGCAACGCGGCTCGCCGATACCTTGCACATTCCGCAAGTGGCGGTGTTGTTGAGCAACGGCGGCACCTATAATACTGCGTACGCGCTTGGCTATGGAATTCTTCCCGAGGTCGTGTTTCCTTCCGGCGCGGGCGCAGTGAGAGTTTTGGAGAAACAGAAGGAACCAGCTCGAGTTTACTTCGACGATCCCAATTCCTGGCTTTATCGTGAACCGGAAGTGAGTGAGGAAGACCGGGCCAAACTGGCTCAACTGCAGAGTGAGCTTTTGCTCCCTTTGGACGCGCGTGACAAGCTGCTCGGCTTCATCAGCCTGGGACCGAAGCGGTCCGACGAGCCTTATTCTGGTGCCGATCTGCGCCTGTTGAAGTCTGTGGCCGCTCAAACTGGACTGGCGCTCGAGAATGCGCGATTAATGTCCGCCATCGCTGACGAGGTCGCCCAGCGCGAACGCCTGAACCGCGAAGTCGAGATCGCTCGCGAGGTTCAAGAGCGCCTCTTTCCTCAGAAGTTGCCTGCGATCGATGGCATTGACTATTCCGGAGCCTGCCGTCCCGCCCTTGGCGTAGGCGGCGATTATTATGATTTTCTGGCTTTGCCCGGCGGGCAGTTGGGGATTGCGATTGGTGACGTTTCCGGCAAGGGCATTGCCGCGGCCCTGACCATGGCCAGCTTGCAAGCCTCGTTGCGCGGCGAAGCCACCCGTATGACCGATGACCTCGCGGCGCTCGTGAGTAACGTGAACCATTTAGTCTACGAAGCCTCATCGGCGAACCGCTACGCAACTTTTTTCTACGCACAATACAATCCCACTTCGCGGCAGCTTGCTTATGTAAACGCAGGCCACAATCCTCCCATGCTGTTCCATCGCTCGCACACTAAATGGCAAGTCTCCCGCCTGGAGACGGGCGGGACCGTGGTCGGTTTGCTCGAAAGCTTCCCCTATGATCAGGGAATGATAGCGATTGCGCCCGACGATATCTTCATCGCGTTCACCGATGGCATTAGCGAAGCCATGAATAATGCCGACGAGGAATGGGGCGAGGAAAGGATGATTGAAGCCATCTACAAGTGTGCGAGCTTAAAACCATCTGAAATGATTGCCCGCATTATGCAAGCCGCCGATGCTTTCGTCGCTGGCGCGAAACAGCATGACGACATGACCCTAGTCGTAATTCGTGCAGGTTCAGGGCCCAGGCAGTAATCTTTTCGGTTTCGAGTTTTGTCGGATCGCTGGCTTCCAGCGAATTCTCACGCGAACTTCTATAATGTCTCTTCGCTGAAAGTGTAATGAATCCTCCGACCTCCCAAGCCGCACCGAGCCCGCCTCCGCCCACAGCCGCCCGACGCTCCGAATTCCTCGCGCAGCTCGATCGATTCTGGCATCGCGTAACCGAGGGACTTGAACTCAGCCAACTATGGAAACAGTTCAGCGCCGACGCCCGCTCCAGCTATCGGCTGTACCATCGCGACTTCCAGGCCAGGACGCCACAAGAAGTTCGCAAACGTGGCTTCTGGCATACGGCCCAGGAGTATGTCTGGGCGATCCTGGAAAAGCTTACGCCCGCGCGGCGGGTGTTGTTGCTACTGGGCGTCGTGCTCCTGATTTTTCCCGCCGGAGGCTACAGCTATACGGGGAAATCGGGAGAACTCGTAGTTCTCGAGCTCGATCCTCATTTCTGGGGCGGGCTCGTGCTCTTCGTTCTGCTCATGCTCGAGGTCGCGGATCGTGTTGTGATGAAGCGCGACCTCGAGATCGCGCGCGATATTCAGAAATGGCTGCTACCAGCCGCGCCCCCGCAAGTGCGCGGTTTGGACATCGCGTTCGCCGCACGTCCCGCAAATACGGTCGCGGGCGATTTCTATGACGTCTTCGCCCGACCGGCGGTGGACTCCGCCGAACCTCATTTTCTCCTGGCCGTAGCCGATGTCGCGGGCAAGAGCATTCCGGCAGCACTGCTCATGGCCACATTTCAGGCCAGCCTGAAAACTCTTTCCGATACACGCTGTTCTCTCGCCGAGCTGGTCACGGGTATGAATCACTACGCCTGTACCAATAGCCAGAATGGCCTCCGCTTCACCACCGCGTTTCTGGCAGAGTTCGATCCAGGCACCCGCATCTTGACCTACACCAATGCCGGACACAATGCGCCCATCCTGCGCCGCAGTTCCGGCGCAATTGAACGTCTGTCGAACGGCGGACTGCCCTTGGGAATGTGGGCAGACAAAACCTACGAAGCTGGAGAGGTAATTCTGCAAGCGGGCGACTGGCTCGTGATCTTCACCGACGGCGTAGTCGAAGCTGAAAATGCAACCAAGGAAGAGTACGGTGAGCAGCGGCTGCTGGACATTCTGCAAAGCGGCGCAACGGCTACTCCTCCGGAACTTCTTCGCCGCGTCATGAGCTCTCTGGACGCCTTCGTCGGCCCCACCCCTCAGCACGATGACGTCACCTGCATGCTGGTGAAGGCAACTTAGATCATGTGGGGACAGCCGCCCCTGTCTGCACCTCATCAGCAAGCGGACTTCTAGCGGTACGGCGTCCAAAAAAGCGAAGGTGGATGACAAAATCTGTCAGGCTTTCTCTTCTTCGGCCCCTTCATGAACTGGATCCATGCCCGTAAGTTACTCTCGTTTTCTCCCGGGTGTGGCAGGCGTGAGACTTATGAGCAGTAACTTGGGAATCTGTTGGCAATTGGCGATGGCAAGTAAATTGCCAATGAGGGTTTATGTCGGGTTTGAAAACTCACCCTGCTTATGGAGACACCGTGAAGAACACGCGGAAACTGAAAGGCTTTTCATTGATTGAGTTGCTGATCGTGGTGGCGATTATTCTTATCATCGCCGCTATTGCGATTCCCAACTTGCTGCGGGCAAGGATCTCGGCCAACGAATCGTCTGCGGCCAGTTCGATTCGCACCATCAGCACGGCCGAAGTCAGTTACACTTCCACCTACCCGACGCAAGGCTACTCGGGCCCGAACGCGGCGGGTTTGAGCGCACTTGGGCCGGGCGCTGTGACCGGCTGCCCGGCGGGAGGCCCGCTGGTCACTGCGGCTTGCTTGATTGACTGGAACCTTTCGCAAGCCGCCACCGTCGCCCTTCAAAAGAGCGGTTACTACTTCAACCTAGGCAACGTCAGCGGTGGCCCTCCGTACCTGGACTACACAGCCGGCGGCGCGCCTGCTCTTTTCAATACGACTGGCGTGAACTCTTTCTGCTCGAATATGGACGGTGCAATCCACAAAAACGACCAGGCCGCACAGGCGGCCCCGATGGTAACCCAAGCGACCTGCGCCAGTGCGGCATGGGTACAGTTGCAATAATCTGAATTTGGCGAAGTACCTTGGGGAGGGTACGAGCCTGGGAGCAACGGAGAAATCCGTTGCTCCCTTTGCTTTTAGAGGGCCGGAATTCGCCTTCGCGCCACAAAATTAGCCAGCAAAACTGGGAGTCCAAATCGCGACTGGCGAAGAATCAGAATGACACAACTTGTCATGTTGCCGACAAAATCTGCCAGAAACTCCCCTCAGCAGTCCAAGTGTCATCCAGGGTTCGGGTTACGGAAGATTGCTGAGTCCTTGAAAACAATACACACCCCAGAATCCGGCCCCACCCTATAGTAACTTCCGCGTCTGGCCGCTAAAATGCGAACATAATCGGCAATTGGGTCTACTGAGACCACATCTGATAACGGAGAAGAAGGGAACACACATGCGGAAACAGAAGGGTTTTTCACTGATTGAGTTGCTTATCGTGGTGGCGATTATTCTTATCATCGCTGCTATCGCCATTCCGAACTTGCTGCGCGCGCGTATTTCGGCGAATGAATCGTCCGCCGCAAGCTCGATTCGTACCATCAATACGGCTGAGGTGAGCTTCTATTCTACTTACCCAGCGAACGGCTATTCTGGACCGAACGCAGCCGGCTTGGGCGCACTTGGGCCGGGCGCTGTGACTGGTTGCCCCGCGGGTGGACCGCTGGTGACCGCGGCTTGCTTGATTGACTGGAACCTTTCACAGGCAGCTACTGTCGCTCTTCAAAAGAGCGGTTACTACTTCAACCTGGGCAACGTCAGCGGTGGCCCGCCCTACCTGGACTACACAGCCGGTGGCGCGCCTGCCTCTTTCAACACGACTGGCGTGAACTCCTTCTGCTCGAACGAAGATGGCGTAATCCACAAGAACGATCAGGCTGCACAGGCTGCCCCGATGGTTACCCACGCGACCTGCACCAGCGCTGCCTGGCCACAATTGCAGTAGTTTGATTTGGCAAGTACCTGGGGAGGGTACAAGCCGGGAGCAACGGAGAAATCCGTTGCTCCTTATGTTTTTTGTAGGCACTTTGCCTCGCGCCTTACGACTGCGCGATCATCCCGACGACCGCAAAATTCACCGAGCATCCGTGAATACACCCGAAAGTCAACGACGGCCTTTTTTACTTTCGTAATGTACTAACTTGGCAGAGGCGGTGGCCTCCATGCGTATTTTGCATATAATTTTCTTAATATCCATGAAAGGAGGGCAGTTTAGTCTCGCAGCCATGACCGCAATCGATATTCTCGGCCTCGAAAAAACCTACAGCGTAGGTTTCTGGCGCAAGAAGCCGAAGTGCGCATTAAAACCGCTGCACCTCAGAGTGGAAGAGGGAGAGATTTTCGGCTTCCTCGGCCCCAACGGAGCTGGCAAAACCACCACCCTCAAGATGCTGATGGGCTTGGTCTACCCCACCGCCGGATCGGCGAAAATTCTGGGCATGGACATTAACGATCCGCACATGAAGGCACAGATCGGTTTTCTTCCCGAGCAGCCGTATTTCTACGATTACCTGACCGCTGGCGAACTGCTCAATTATTATGGACAACTCTCGGGCGTCGCGCCTAAAGATCGCGAGCGCAAGGTTCGCGCGGTTCTCGAGCGGGTAGGACTGCCGGATGTCTTGCGAGTTCAGTTGCGGAAGTTTTCCAAAGGCATGCTGCAACGAGTGGGCATCGCGCAAGCCATCCTGCATGATCCCAGAATCGTCTTCTTCGACGAACCCATGTCCGGACTCGATCCCATGGGCCGGCGCGAAGTGCGGGACTTGATGGAAGAATTGAAGCACGAAGGCAAGACCGTGTTCTTCTCCACGCACATTCTTTCCGATGCCGAGGCACTTTGCGATCGAGTAGCCATCATTCATTTGGGCGAATTGCGGAGCGTTGGCGCAGTTGCCGACCTCACCTCGAGCGTGGAAGGAAAAGTCGAACTGGTCTGGCATGGAAACAAGATTCCCGCCGCGATGAAAGCCCTGGGCGCGGACTGTCACATCACCGGCGACACCGTCCGTGCTGTTCTTCTCGAGGGCAATCAGGATGCAGCCCTGGAAGCGCTGCGGCGCGAACAATTGCGCATCGTTTCTCTCATTCCCGTGCGCACCTCGCTCGAAGAATATTTCGTGCGCAAGCTGCAACCATCCAGAGCGGTTGCGGGGGTGACGCAATGAGGGTGACCCAATGAGCGGACGAATCGTATACATCGCATCCAATACCTTTCGCGAAGCGGTCCGGGATCGCGTGCTCTACAACCTGATCGCCTTCGCGCTGCTGATGTCGGGTGCGGCCATCCTGGTCGGCCAGATTTCCATCGGCATCGAGCGTCTCGTGGTGATCAACCTTGGCCTCACGGCGGTTTCGTTGTTTGGCATCGTGATCGCTATTTTTATCGGCATCGGGCTGGTCTCAAAAGAGATAGACAAGAGAACTCTCTACACGGTCCTGTCTCGCCCAGTTCAGCGTTGGGAGTTCATTATCGGCAAGTTCTTCGGCCTGGCAGGAACGCTGGTGGTAAACGCGCTCTTCATGGCGCTGGGAGTGTTCGCCGCGTTGTTCTACGTTTCGCGACACTTCCAGGCGAGCGATGGCTGGGTGCTGGTGGCGTTGTATTTCATCATCCTCCAGTTCCTCATCATCACCTCTCTGGCGCTTCTGTTCTCGTCTTTCTCTTCTCCGTTGTTGTCGGCGGTCTTTGCTTTTGCGTTGTTTGTAATCGGCACTTTTGCAGAGGATTTGCGGGGGTTTGCCGGCTTGACCCAAGGTATCGTGCGCTGGCTGGCAACGGGCGCAGCCTACATCATCCCAAATTTCTCGACTTTGAATGTGATCAGTTCCGTCGCCCACGAGCAACCGGTTGCCCGGCAACTCATCCTCTCGAACACGGTTTACGCGCTGGTCTACGCTAGTATGGCACTTTGCGGAGCGGTGCTAATTTTCGAGCGCCGGAATTTGAAATGAAGCCGTCCCGTCGGATCACAATTGTAGCCAGTTCCCTGCTCGTGATTTGCCTTACCGCATCGGTGTTGTTGCTCAGAACCATCGACCGCGAGCGCAGCGGAGCAACGCTGCAGGAGGTGCTTTATATCTCCTCGCCCACGCTGCTCAAGCGCATGAGCCTGGGATACGACGGGTTGCTCGCCGACGTGTACTGGACTCGCGCCGTCCAGTATTTCGGAGACAAATTGGACCGCGGCTCCGAACATTTTGATCTGCTGGCTCCGCTGCTCGAAATCACCACCACCCTCGATCCGCATCTCATGGTGGCCTACGAGTACGGCGCCAACTTCCTGGCTCCAAAGATTCCGGGCGGAGCCGGCCAACCGGAGCGCGCCGTCAAGCTGGTGGAATTCGGGATTCGCAATAATCCTAACCAGTGGCGCCTCTACTACGAGTTGGGTTTCATTTACTACATGGAGCTTCAGGACTACGACAAAGCCGCAAAGGCATTCGCCGATGGCGCCAAACTACCAAATACGCATCAGGTCATGCCAATCATGGCGGCCAAGATGGCAGAGCACGCGGGCAACATCGAAACTGCCCGCCTGATGTGGCTTACGACTTATCAGACCACACGCGATCCCAATGTCAAATCTAACGCCGTAGCCCATTTGAATGCTTTGCAGGTGGATGAAGACGTAACCACGCTCGAAAGGCTGGTGGCGAGATATCAGGAGAAGACAGGACATCTGCCGCAGACATTTTCCGACCTTGTAGCAGCCAACCTCATGCGAGGCAATCCGACTGATCCCCTCGGACACACCTATAAGCTCATGCCAGACGGTAGGGTCGAAGTGCGAGTTCCCGATGATTTGCCATTCCTTGAGAAAGGAACTCCGATCGGCTACATTCCACCCCGAGTTCCGAAGCTCCCGCCGGTGAATTAAAATTCAAAGATTACAGGGCGAGCGCCCTCGCCCGTGCGAACCAACTCGTCTGGTGCATCGAAGATGAAGACTCGTACGGCACAAGTCGAGGATGCCGAGAGCATCGCACGCCTGGTGAATCTCGCCTTTCGCCCGGAACGCTTCTTCATCGACGGCGACCGCACCAATCCAGAAAAAGTTCGCGCACTGATGCAGAAAGGCAAGTTCCTGCTCACCGAGGAAGCGGGTGCGCTGACCGGCTGCGTATATGTAGAACTGCGCGAAGATCGGGGATATTTCGGTCTGCTCGCGGTCCAGCCTAAATTGCAACGTGCGGGCTTGGGATCTGGTCTGATTGCCGCTGCCGAGGAACACTGCCGCGCTGCCGGCTGCCGCTTCATGGACCTCACCATCGTGAACCTGCGTATCGAATTGCCCGCGTTTTATCACTGCCATGGTTATTTTGAAAGCGGCACTCTGCCATTTCCCGCGGACCAAGCGCCAAACCAGCCGTGCCATCTGGTAAAGATGTCAAAGCCCCTCGCGTAACTCACGTCGGGATAGCCCTCGGCTTTTCCGTCCGGGCAAAGCCCGATTCATGGCACCATAGTGTTCGATGGCTGACGAATCTGCTTCGGGGCCGGGCATCGTTTCGACCATCAGCGAATGGTGGAAGGACAACTCTGCGCGTGATGGATTCGCATCCACCTTGAAGCGTTTTGTCTCCACGCTGTGGGAGTTCGTCCGCGAGTCAACTCCGGCGCGGCGACGCCAACGCTATGGGGACATCGACTATGACTGGGTCTTCCGCGTGGATACGACCAGCGCGACGGTTGGCTGGCGCGATCGGCTGCTGGGAATGTTTCATTCGCCGTATCAGCCAACCGAGCCGACGCTGTTCAGCGAAATGCTGGCGAGCCTGATGCAGGCGAATCCGAACATCAATCTAGGCGAATTTACTTTCATCGACATGGGCTCAGGCAAGGGCCGCGTCCTGCTGATGGCTGCCGATTATCCCTTCCGGCGCATCCTGGGCGTCGAGTTGATGCCAGAGCTACACCGCGTGGCGGGAGAAAATATCGGAAAATACAAAAGCGATTCGCAACTGTGCTTCGCCATCGACAGCATTCAGGGCGATGCGAGTGAGTTTATTTTTCCGCCGGAACCGACCGTGCTTTACTTGTTCAACCCGCTACCCGAATCCGGATTGGCCAAGATGATCAGCAACCTGGAGCGTTCGTTGGAGCAGCATCCCAGGCTAGTCTTTGTGCTCTATCACAATCCCCTGCTGGAGCGGGTGCTCGCCCAGAGCGACGCTCTCAAGAAGATCGCAGGCACGCCGCAATATTCAATCTTTTTCCAAAACAGATCGGTCTTATCTGGTCGTGATTGACTTCGCCTGCGCTTCAACTGTACAGTTGGTGCAATTGAACTGGAGAGTTCGCCATGATCAGGATGGGCAACAACGGCAGTATCGTGGTCTCGGCGCTGCACGCCCGCGCCAATTTTGGTAGCCTGTTGCGCCGGGTAGCGGACGAACGACGGTCCCTCGTCATCGAAAAGCGCGGTACCCCAAAGGCCGTGATTTTGAGCATCCGCGACTATGTACGCCTTGCCGCACCCGAGCCGGAAGTACTTGCGGTGCTTGGAGAGGAGTCACAGCGCAAGGGCACGAACCGGCTTAACTCGCGTCAAATTGATCAGGTCATCAAGGCCGTTCGCGCGCAAAAACGCAAGCGCCGATGATCCCGCTCCGGCTCGTCATCGACACAAATATCCTGGTTTCGGCGGCGTTGAAACCGGAGGGCCTTCAGCGCACCGTGCTTGTGCTTGCGATGACCAGACCGGCACGGCTGTATATCAGCCAAGCCATTCTGGCGGAGTACGGGGATGTTCTAGCACGCCGGGAATTCAAGATTCGTAGAGGCCTTCGCCAGCAACTTCTCCAGCTCATCAGGAACCGGGCGCAACTCGTGGGTCCGGCACGTGCGCTAGAGGTCACGAAGGATCCCGACGACAACAAGTTCCTGGAATGCGCCGACGTCGCCCGCGCCGACTACCTGATCACCGGGAACCAGCGGCATTTTCCCAATTTCTGGAAGAAGACCAAGATCATCACTTCCCGTGAATTCATCAGCATCGTAGCCCCACATTTCATCCCATAGCGAAGTCGACGACGCGGCAAGCGACATACGTTGGCCGGACGCTTGGCGATTCGATCCTCGGAGGGCACCGTCCGGAGCAGAATCCCGTAAACTAGTGTGGTGAACCTAGCTTCCATACTGCGCAATTTTGTTGTCCTCGCATTAGCTGTATCGCCTGCAGCCGCCAGCCCTACCCCCGACGTCCACGCCGTCGCCCAAGCCGTCGACGAGCGGTACAACCATTTGCACTCCCTGCAGTCCGATTTCACGGAGATCTACCGGGGAGCCGGAATGGAACGCACTGAATCGGGAACACTTTGGTTAAAAAAACCTGGCAAGATGCGCTGGCAGTACCGTTCTCCGAGGGAGAAGCTGTTCCTGAGCGACGGCAAGGATGCCTGGTTTTACATCCCAGGCGAGCGCCAGGTGCGGCGGACGGCGGTTAAAAAGCTGGACGACTTGCGCTCTCCGCTGGCCTTTCTTCTGGGTAAGACCAAGTTGGAGAAGGAATTGCAAGCTTTGAGCTTGGCCTCGGATGTGGCTCCGCTGATGCCGGGCGATGTGGTTCTGAGGGGTGTCCCGAAGAGTTTGGCGGATCGGGTCAGCCAGGTTTTGCTCGAGATCACGCCCGAGCAGTGGATTAGCAGAATAATTATCGAACAAGTGGACGGATCGGTCACCGAATATCGCTTTACTAATCAGAGGGAGAATGTTGCCGTTCCCGATCAGCAGTTTCAGTTTTCAGTGCCGGATGGAGTCGAGGTGATCGATGGGGAGTTAGGGCAGTAGACACGGGGGAAGCAGATCCCTCGCTGCGCTCGAGCTGACAACCCATAGGAGAATAAGTAACTTCTGTTCAAACACTTACAGTCCATCCAAATGGTCAGGGGATGGAGGCCGGGGCGGCATTACTCCCGATATAGCTTAACCGGCAATTAACCAATAGCTGGGCGACGGGAATGCTAGACTGGAGTGGGCAACGGTAAACGGACAGCGGCATGGCCGAATTCGTAGTCAAAATCGCGGACGAACGCGGGCACCTGTTGGAGCAGATCGAAAACGGGTACTCCGAGGCCGAGGTTCGCGACCGCTTCGTGCAGCAAGGTTTCCTGGTCTACTGGGTCAAGCCCCGGGGTGTGCTCTCCGGCGGATTGAGCCGGCGCGGCAAGGTCAAGCAAGGGCAATTTCTTATCTTCAATTCGCAATTCCTTACCTTGATCAAGGCCGGACTGCCGATTTTGAATTCTCTGGATTTGCTGATCAAGCGGCAGCGGAATCCGTATCTGCAAAGCCTGTTGCAGAACGTTCGCGATCGGGTCAAGGCCGGGGAGTTGCTGTCCGACGCTTTTTCCGGCCAGGGGGCGTTCCCCAAGATCTACACCAGCACCCTGATGGCGGGCGAAAAGAGCGGCAACATGGAAGAAGTGCTCACCCGCTACATCGCCTTCCAGCGGATGGCGCTGACTTTCAAGAAGAAACTCGCGGTCTCGCTGGTTTACCCGACTCTGCTGGTCACCGTGGTCACGATCATGCTGGTGTTCCTGGTGACCTACGTGGTGCCGCAGTTCGCCAGGCTTTACGAGGATATGGGCGCGCAGCTGCCGGTGATCACGCTGATCATGCTGAACATCGGGAATCATGCGCAGAGATATTTTCCGTTGTTCGGGATTGCCGTCGTCATCGCGGTGCTGGTCTTCTGGCAGTGGAAGAAAACCGATCGCGGAGCGGAACGCATCGACCGTGCCATTCTGGCGCTGCCCTTGCTCGGCGAAATATGGCTGAAGTACCAGGTGTCGAACTTTTCCCGCATGCTCTCGACTCTTCTAGCCGGAGGCATGCCGCTGGTGCCGTCGTTGCAGACCGCGGGAGCTTCGATGAGCAGTCGGCGCATCTTAAATGGTATATCGGAGGCCGCCATTCGCGTGCGCGAAGGGCAACCGCTGGCCAAAAGCCTCGAAGAGCAAAAGATGTTTCCCGAGTTGTCGGTAGAGATGATCGAAGTGGGCGAGTCGACTGGAGCCTTGCCGGCAATGCTGAACTCGGTGGCTGAGTTTTATGAGGAGGACGTACAGAACGCGCTGGGAGCGGCCATGGCCCTCATCGAACCGGTCATCCTCATCTTCATGGCAGTGATCGTGGGCGGAATACTGATCTCGCTGTATTTGCCGATCTTCACTTTGGGATCTACGATTCACTAGGTTTACTAGACGAGAAATAAGGCCCTGGCCTGGGTAGGTAGGTTTAGCAATGGCAACGACAACCGAAAACAAAGCAGTCTTCGTGGGCGGAAACGGAACCGCAGCACCGGGAACCCACGCCGAGGAACTGGAACGGGCGCAGGATATCGCTCGGCGCTATCGCTGCCAGTTCGTCGACCTGCATAACTTCCAACTGCACCACGATCTGTTCAAGACCATCCCCGTTCACCTGATGTTCCGCTACAACTTCGTGCCTCTCGAAGAGACGGAAGACGGGCGGCTCGCCATTGCCATCGCCGATCCCAGCCAGTTGATGATGATCGACGAAATCAGCTTGCTCCTGGGCAAGCGCATCGTCACCAAAGTTTCCACCCTGGCGCAAATCACCGAGATCCTCAAGAAGACGGAACAATCGAAACGCGTTCTCGAAGACGCCAGCGAAGGCTTTGCTTTAGACGTCATCCGAGAAGATGAAAGCGGCAGCGAAGAGAGTATCTCGATTGATCGGTTAGCCACGCAGCAAGGTGACATCAGCCCGATTATTCGTTTGGTCGATACCACGATCTTCACCGCGCTGCAGCGGCGAGCCAGTGATATTCACATCGAAACTCGCGACGATTCTGTATGCATCAAGTTCCGCATTGACGGCGTGCTGACTCAAGCCATGCCGCCCATCGCGAAAGAGCATCACTCGACCATCATTTCGCGTATCAAAGTGATGAGCGAACTCGACATCTCCGAGCGTCGCGTCCCCCAGGACGGCCGTTTCCGCGTTCGCTACGGCAGCCCCGAGCGGCCGATCGATTTCCGTGTTTCGATCATGCCTTCGATCCACGGCGAAGACGCCGTGCTCCGCGTGCTCGACAAAGAATCGATGAGCGAAAAATTCCACAAACTCAGTCTCGATGTTGTGGGCTTCGACGAAGACGATCTACGCAAATTCCGCCGCTACATCAAAGAACCTTACGGCATGGTGCTGGTTACGGGACCGACGGGAAGCGGCAAAACCACGACGCTGTACGCAGCCGTCAGCGAGATCAAGACCGACGAAGACAAAATCATCACCATTGAAGACCCGGTCGAATACCAGATTCGCGGCATCACGCAGATTCCGGTCAATGAGAAAAAAGGTCTGACCTTCGCTCGCGGACTGCGCTCCATTCTGCGTCACGATCCTGACAAGATCATGGTCGGCGAAATTCGCGACACCGAAACGGCGCAGATTGCGATTCAATCCGCGCTTACCGGCCACCTGGTTTTCACCACGGTCCACGCCAACAACGTGGTCGACGTTATCGGGCGCTTCCTCAACATGGGCGTCGAGCCCTACAACTTTGTTTCCGCTTTGAACTGCATTCTGGCGCAACGGCTGGTGCGACTGATTTGCGAATCCTGCCGCACGGCAACGCACTATACCCCGGAAGTCATGGAGGCCAGCGGTCTCGATCCTAAGACCTGGTCCGAGGTCAACTTCTACGAAGGACAAGGCTGCATCGAATGCGCCGGCACCGGATTCCGCGGACGGACCGCGATCCACGAACTGCTGGACTTGAGCGACCGTATCCGCGAGATGATTCTGCTGAAGAAGCCGACATCCGAGATCCGGCGCGCCGCCCGCGATGAGGGTATGCGTTTTCTCCGTGAGTCCGCGCTCGACAAAGTAAGGATCGGGCTGACCACGCTGAAAGAAATTAACAAAGTTACCTTCATCGAAAGCATGCGCTGACTTCATATCTTCACGTTTGTCATTCCGAGCGTAGCGAGGAATCTGCATGTTTGCGGAGTACGAAACTGCAGATTCCTCGCTACGTTCGGAATGACACATTTGGGAGGTTTGATTGGAACGAGGTAACGGTTGCCCAAGTATCGGCACCACTCAGAGATGGGCTTGCTCCCGTTAGGTCAATGACTCTAGTGCTCTTCCAGCTATTGCATTTATGAGCGGCAGAGCGGTTTACTTATAGTATCGCTGCAGGGAATAGTGTCGTCCATGCTTCCTAATTTCAATTCGAGTTCCAAACCGAAGCTGGCCTGCGAGATTGCGGCCGACCGCGTGATCGCTGGACGGGTCTCGGAACGAGGCCGCATGGTCGAGACCTGCGCCACCGCAGAAGTGCCCAAGGGCAGCGTGGTTCCCGACCTGCTCGAAGCCAATGTGCGCGAGCGCAAAGGAGTTTTCGACGCCATCCAGCAGACCCTGGGCAGCGTAAGCAGCCGGTCGCGGGATGTTATTGCCGTTCTGCCCGATGCCGCGGTCCGCGTAATGCTGCTCGATTTCGAGACTCTCCCGGCCAACCACGCTGAGGCCGAAAGTGTGGTCCGTTTCCGGCTGAAGAAATCGCTTCCTTTCGATCTCGACAAAGCCAAGATTTCCTATCACGCGCAGCCGGCTACAACCGGCCTGCGAGTAGTGGCGGCGGTTGCGCTCACCAGCGTCATCGAAGACTATGAATCGGTATTCCGCGAAGCCGGCTATAGTCCGGGAATTGTGTTGCCTTCCATGCTGGCCGCGCTGGGTGCGGCCGACGCTGACCGCCCTACGCTGGTCGTGAAAGTGGACGCGCGTACCACCAGCATCGCCATTCTCGACAAGAATCAACTGCTGCTCTTCCGAACTTTGGAAAACCCTCGGGGCGCAACCATCAGCGGAGAGCAGTTGGCGGAAGAAGTTTATCCCTCGGTCGTGTTTTTCCAGGACACCTATAAACTGAATATCGAGCACATCTTCGTAGCTGGTCTCTCGGACGCAGGCGGAGCCGTTCCCGCGCTGCGGGCGCAGACTGGCGCTGAGGTTACGGAGTTGGTCGGAGATTCGCAATTGGGTACAGGTGCAGGTTCGATTCCTAAATGGAGAATGGCCGGGGTGGTTGGAGCCCTGCTCTCATAAATGCGCGTCGATATCAATCTCGCAAGTCAGCCCTACGAGGATGCGCGGCTTTTCTGGCTGCGTTGGGGCGGAGGCCTGGCGGCGCTCGGCGTTCTGACTCTGCTGCTGCTCATTATCACGGTCAACGGTTGGATCGGCGCTCGCAAAGATCGGCATCTGATCGGGCAATACGAGGCGCAGAGCGCGGCTCGAGACAAGGAGCAAGCCGACGCGCAAGCCTTATTGAACCTGCCCCAGAACAGCAGCACGCGGGATCGGTCCCAGTTTCTCAACGACCTCTTCCAGCGAAAATCCTTTTCCTGGACCAAGGCCTTTGAAAACTTGGAACAAGTGATGCCGCCGCGGCTGCACGTGGTTTCGATTCATCCCGAACTAGGGCCGGACAATGAACTGGAGATCAAACTGATCGTCGCCGGGGATTCCCGCGAGCACGCATTGGATCTGGTGAGCAAAATGGAGGCGTCCCAACACTTCCACGATACCTACATCGAAGAGGAAAGCACCAGTCAGGGCAATGGTTCGGCAGGGGATACGGTTCAGTTCCACATTACCGCGCTCTATGTGCCTGAGATTGGAAACTCTACTCCGGGAGGCGCGCAGTAATGCCCGACCTTAAAGACGCTCGGCGGAAAGTGAAGATCGCACTCGGCGCGCTGGCGGTCGTCGATGTGCTCGCGATCGTAGTGTTTTTTTCTCCCTTGATCGGTTCGGAAGCGTCTCGGCGCGATCAACTCAATCAGGCCTGGAAGGAACTGCAGCAGAAAACGCGGGAGGTCGAACCGCTGCGCGGTCTGGACAAGAAGATTCCAGTCGCCCGCAAAGAGATTGCTGACTTCTATGCCCAGCGCCTGCCCTCGCAGGACTCTGGCATTTCCGCCGATCTCGGCAAGGTCGCGGCCCAGACCGGGGTCAGAATCGAGAGCGTCAAGTACGGCATGAAAGATCCCGAGACTCTGGGAGTGCGGCGCGTGGAGATCGATGCCGACCTTGCCGGCGATTATCTGCAACTGG
>Ga0210393_10001081_pt1 | contig 23383 bp, 17 predicted proteins | sample IncBWC27OmetaG_FD_160068 | JGI IMG/M metagenome (GOLD analysis project Ga0210393, IMG submission 160068) | Forest soil microbial communities from Barre Woods Harvard Forest LTER site, Petersham, Massachusetts, United States - Inc-BW-C-27-O ... | reverse complement strand
GCCGAAGACGCGGCGCAGGATGCGTTCGCGAGCGCGGTGGAACAATGGCGCCGCGACGGACTGCCGGACAATCCGCGCGCGTGGATCATCGGCGTCGCGCGTCACAAGGCGATCGATCGAATCCGAAAACAGGGAAGGTTCAACGATCGCCGCGAGGAGCTGATTCGGATGGCCGAGAGCGGTGACGACGAACCTGAGCTCGACGCCGGCGCGTTGCCCGACGAGCGGCTGCGGCTGATCTTCACCTGTTGCCATCCGGCGCTGGCCGACGAGGCTCGCGTCGCGCTCTCGCTGCGCACGCTGTGCGGGCTCACGACCGAGGAAATCGCGCGCGCGTTCCTGACGGCGCCGGCGACGATGGCGCAGCGGCTGGTGCGGGCCAAGCGCAAGATTCGCGCGGCGCGAATCCCGTACGAGGTGCCGTCGGCGGAGTTGATCGCAGAGCGGCTGGACGCCGTGATGGCGGTCATTTACCTGGTGTTCAACGAGGGCTATGCGGCGAGCTCCGGCGAACGCCTGCTGCGCACCGACCTCTGCGCCGAAGCGATTCGCCTCGCGCGGATCCTGGTCGCGCTGATGCCCGGCGAGGCCGAGCCGGGCGGATTGCTCGCGCTGATGCTGCTGCATGACGCGCGGCGCGATGCGCGAATCGACGCGCGCGGCGAAATCGTGCTGCTCGAGGAGCAGGATCGCACGCGCTGGGATCGTGCGCAGATCGCCGAAGGGCTGGCTCACTCGGAAGCTGCGATTCGTGCCAACGCGAATGGACCGTACGCGATTCAGTCGGCGATTGCGGCGGCTCACTCGCGCGCCGAACGCGCCGATACGACGGACTGGCGCGCGATCGCGGCGCTCTACGCACAACTGGCATCGATTCGTCCGTCACCGGTGATCGAGCTGAATCGAGCAGTCGCAGTCGCGATGGCCGACGGTCCCGCTGCCGGCCTCGAACTAGTCGACGAGATAGCAGCCAGCGGCGAGCTGCGCGACTACTACCTGATGTGGTCGGCGCGGGCCGATTTGCTGCGGCGGTTGGGACGATGGAGCGAGGCGGCCGAGTCGTATCGCGCGGCGTTGTCGCGAGTAGGCAGCGCGCCCGAGCGGCGATTTATTCGGCGGCGGCTCGAGGAGATGTCGGCGAAGATGAAGCATTCATTGTCTTGACCGCAGGCCAGTAAGGACTCTTGGCGAGTTGCGCGCGGAAGTCGCGGGCGAAAACGTCCTTGCCTTGCACCTTCGACGGCCATGCCGTGTCGAGAAACTTCCAGGCCTCGGCGTCGTGGCCGCCATAAATCAGATCGAGCATTGTCGACCATAGATCGGGCGAGACCTCAGCGTGAGGCCAGGTACCGCCCTTCGCGCTCGGTGCGTAATTTCTGACGGAGGCAGCGCGCGTGTCGAGGTCCTGCGCATCGGGAGCTTGCGTGCGCATCAGGTCGGGCGCGATGCGATACGCACCGTCGCTGAAGCGCAGCAGGATTTTAGGCGCGGGCGAGTCGGCGAAATCGGTGTGCCAGTTGGCAAAATTCCAGTCATGGATCTGAACAGCCAGCGCCAGCGATTGCGATTTCTTGTCGGGCGGCAGGAAGTGCGGGCCCGAGTCGCTGAACTCGGCGTCTATCGTGGCGAGTTTTCTGAAGGTCGGCCCGATCTCGAAGATATGCAATGTCAGGCAGCAATTCGCATAGCCGCTCCATTCCGAGACGACCAGGTCGGGCTTGCCGTCGCCGGTCACGTCCATCCCCATCTTTACCAGCGACGCATCGGGATCTTCCTTGTACATCGTGCCGATGAAAAATTTCTCGCCCTTGTTTTTGGCGCGCTGCACGTAGACCTGCTTGTCGTCTTTAAGAATCTCGAAATAAGCGTCGCTGCCGTCTTTCGCCTTCGCATCGAAATAGACGCGCGCGACGTAGGGCTTGAAGGTCTCTTCCTGGTGGGGAGTTATATATGGCGGCGCGCTCGCGGCCGCATCGGCTCGCGGCGCGATTCCAGCGATCAGCGCGGCGATGACGATCAGGGTACGTGCAATGCTCCCGATGGATCGGTGTGAGTCAGTCACAGCGAGACGGCAACGCTACGCAGGCGGCGTCGAGGAGGCCGGCGCCGAGTCGGGCAGCACGGCGACAGGAGCGGGAGCCTTGTAGCCGCATTCCTTGTTGGCGCATTGCCAGGTGATGCCGGTGCGCTTCAAATCCTTCTCGACCATGTAGTTCGCGCCGCACGACGGGCACGGTTGCGGGACGACTTTGTTCCATGCGGCGAACTTGCACTTCGGGTAGCGGCCGCATCCGAAGAAAATTTTCCCGCGGCGGCTGCGACGCTCGAGGATTTCGCCTTCCTTGCATTCCGGGCACGCGACTCCGGTTTTGACCGGGTCGGATTGCAGGCGCTTGATGCCGTCGCAATCCGGGTAACCCGAGCATCCGAGGAATTCGCCAAAACGCGAGCGGCGTTTGACCATCGGCTTGCCGCACTTTTCGCAGACTTCGTCAGTGGGCGCAGGCGCCGACGGCTTCAGCGAGACGACGCCTTGTTCGTCGCGCGCGATTTCGCCGGTGTTGGTGCATTTGGGATAGTTCGAGCAGGCGAGGAATTCGCCGTTGCGACCCCATTTGATTACCATGTCGCCGCCGTCGAGCTCGCACTTGAGACCAGTGGGCAGACCCTTGTGCTTGACCTCGGGCATTTTCTTTTTTGCGTCGGCCAGGTCCTTGGCGAACGGGCCGTAGAAGCGCTTCATCGTCTTGACCCAGTTCTCGGTACCCTCTTCGACTTTGTCGAGGTCCTCTTCGAACTGCGCCGTGAAGCTGGATTCCAGAATGTCGGGGAACGCCTTGACCAGCATGTCGTTGACGACGCGCCCGAGTGACGTCGGCCGCATCCGCTTGCTCTCGTCCTCTTCGACGTACTCGACCCGCAAAATGCTCGTCATGATTGCGGCGTAGGTGGAAGGACGCCCGATACCCTGCTCTTCGAGTACCTTAATCAACGTGGCCTGCGTGTAGCGCGGCGGCGGTTGCGTGAAATGCTGTTCGGGATCGAGCCCGAGCAAGGTGAGAGTCTCGCCTTCATTGAGCAGCGGCAGCGTGCCTTCCTCGTCGTCGGCCTGGACCTCGTCCTGGCCCTCGATATACACGCGCATGAAGCCGTCGAACTTCATTACCTGGCCGGTCGCGCGGAAAATCGCGTCGGCCGATTCGATATCAACGGTGGTGCGATCGTACACGGCCTGCGTCATCTGGCTCGAGACGAAGCGATTGTAGATCAGGGTGTAGAGCGCGAGCGCGTCCTTGTCGAGGTAGCGCGCAATCGACTCGGGGTCGCGCTCGACGGCAGTCGGGCGAATCGCTTCATGCGCGCCCTGCGATTGCTTGCCGGATTTATAAAAATTCGGCTGCTCGGGAATATATTCTTTGCCGTAACGCGCGACGATATGGCTGCGGACGGACTCGAGTGCCTGGTCCGACACGCGCGGCGAATCGGTGCGCATATAAGTGATAAGGCCGACCGCGCCCTCCTCGCCAAGCTCGACGCCCTCATACAGCTTCTGCGCGATCTGCATCGTGCGCCGCGGCTGATAGTAGAGTTTGCGCGACGCCTCCTGCTGCAGGCGCGACGTGATGAACGGAGGAGTCGGGCTGCGGCGGACTTCCTTGCGCTCGACGCTCTTTACCGTGAAAGGCGCCGCTTCGACCGCCGCGATGATCTCTTTCGCCCGCGCCTCCGGCAGCTTGTACGCCTTATTGTCGATGCGGTCGTCTTTGTAACTGTAGAGCCGCGCCTTGAACGGCGGCGGATTCTTGGCAGACAGACGGGCGTCGAGGGTCCAGTACTCTTCGGCGCGGAAGGCCTCGCGCTCGCGTTCGCGGTCGACGATTATCCTGAGCGCAACCGACTGAACCCGGCCGGCGCTGATGCCGCGCTTGACCTTGTCCCACAGCAGCGGGCTCAGCTTGTAGCCGACCAGGCGGTCGAGGACGCGGCGCGCCTGGTACGCGTCGAACAGGTTGTGATCGAGCTTCGAAGGATTAGCGACCGCCTCTTTTACAGCCGCCGACGTGATTTCATGCAACAGAACGCGGCTGACCTTGGACTTGGTCTTGCCGAGATGATCGGCGATATGCCATGCGATCGCCTCGCCTTCGCGATCGGGGTCGCTGGCTAGGTAGACGTTATCTTTGCCCTTGGCGGCAGTTTTGATCTCGCCGAGGACCTTCTCTTTGCCCTTGATTACGACGAAATCGGGCGCGAAGTTGTGCTCGATATCGACCCCCAGCTTGCTCTTGGGCAAGTCAACGACATGGCCGACCGAGGGCATGACCTGGTAGTCGCTACCGAGGTAGCGCTTGATGGTTTTCGCCTTTGCAGGCGATTCAACGATTACGAGATTTTTTGCCACCGTATTAGGCGCCTCCAGTCCCGTCACCACCCTCGCAGGTTTCGCGCCAGTTCAAATCACCAACGCCTTCAGGGCTTACACCCTGCCAGACTTATGCAAGCGAGAAAAGCTTGCCGGGATGCTGGGTGACGCGACCCTCAAGTTCAAGTTCCAGCAGCAATCTAAGCACGGTTTGGGCATTGAGTCCGGAAGACTCGATGATCGAATCAACGTGGAGTCTCTCAGAATCTTTTAGACCATTCAAGATAGCTGTAGCACTATCAGTTACTTCTTCAACCGTCTTGACGGCTTGAACCGTTTTAACGATTGACGAAGTATCTGCTCTAATATCAGACGCTGCAGAAATAGAAAATGATTCAGCCGGCGCCTTCGCGATAGTGCGGGTTGAGGCCTGTCGGCCGACCATCTGCGGCGCCAACTCCTCGATTACGTCTTCGACGCATTCGACCAGCTTCGCACCCTCTTTCAATAGACGGTTGCTGCCACGAGTCTTGCCACTGAGGGGGCTGCCGGGCACGGCGAATACCTGGCGATCCTGCTCCAGCGCCATCCGCGCCGTGATGAGCGAGCCGCTTTTTTCGGCAGCCTCGACGATTACGACGCCCAGGCACAGCCCCGACAGGATCCGGTTGCGAGTCGGGAAGTTCTCAGCCAGCGGCTGCATTCCGATGGGCAGCTCGCTGATGAGCGCTCCGCCGCCGGCGATAATACCCTCAGCCAGCTTGCGATGTTCGGCCGGGTAGATGACGTCGACGCCGCATCCCAGCACCGCGAGCGTCTTGCCGTGCGCGTCGAGAGCGCCCTGATGCGCTTCGCCGTCGATTCCTCGTGCCAGTCCGCTGACGACGGTGAAGCCCTTGGCCGCCAGCTCGAGGCCGAGCCGCTGCGCCATCCGGCGCCCGATATCACTGGCGGCGCGCGCGCCGACGATTGCGATGCACGTACTATCGGTCAACGTTGCAGTGCCGCGGACGAACAGAAACGGCGGCGGGTCGGCGATTTGCCGCAGATTCGGCGGGTAGTCGGCGTCGGTCCATTTGACGAGTCGGGCGCCGAGGTTGGGCAGCTCGCATAGTTCTTTCTCGAGCGGCTCGAAATCGCGAAATTCCGCGATGCTGTGTGCGGTGTTTCGCGGCACTCCTGCGGCGGCGATCTGGTCGGCGCTCAGCTGGAATACCTTTTCGGGCGCGCCGAACTTCTCGATCAGCAGCTTGCAGGTTCGCGGACCGACTCCGCGGGCGCGTCTCAATGCGAGCCAGTAAACGTCTGGTGACGGCATCGCTAATCAGCCGCGAGAATCGCGCGGCTCCCCTTCGACATAAATAGTTGTTCCCAACGACGGGGTTTCGCAACCTCGGCATTAGAGCGGCGTATTCTCGGGACGGTCGCGTGGGGATAGATTTGCAGGTATTTTATTGACCCTGCGGACAGGATCGCATAAGTTACCCGCAACCGCCTTATTTGCTAGCATTAGGCACCGTCGTCTTTGGACGGCTGACGGAGGACTGAGTATTGAGCGCATCACTTGGCAGCATGGATTTCACTGGAATGTCCTCGACGGACAAGCAGATCCTCGTTTTCAGCTTTTATCGTGACGCCGAATTGCGAGGCGCACGCCTATTGTTCAATCTTCTGAGCCATATGAAGGACGGCGAAGCGCAGCTCAAGATGACCGCCCATCTGGCGGACGAAACGCGCCACGCATTCCTCTGGACCAAGCGAATCTCGGATCTCGGTGGCACCCCTATCCTTATCGACGATGGCTATCAGCGGCGGCTCGGACTTCGCACCGGCGTGCCGAAGACGATTATCGATCTGCTCGCGCTGACGGTCGTGGTCGAAGAGCGCGCGCAGAGCCGCTACAACGCTCACATGGCGCTTCCCAACGTCGACCCTGAGACGATGGAAGTGCTGAAGTCGGTAACCAAGGACGAATCGTGGCATCTGTCGTGGATCGAAAAAGAAATGCACGAGATCGCCAAGGCGCAGGGTTCTGAAGAGCAGGCCGACAAGTCGCTCGAACGGTACCGCAAGATCGACCGCGAAGTTTACGCCACAATTGCTGCCGACGAAGCGGAGCTGATGCGCGCGTAGCCGACGGGCCGCGAAATCAGCGGCTCGTTTCGGAGGCGCGCGCCGATTGCTTGCGCGCGATTTCGCGATCCTGGCGCGCGATGACCGCCGCGTGAAGCTGCGCCACAGTCTCTTCAGGCAGCACAGTCACAGGCATCCCGGTCGCGAGCGCATCGACATAGATGTGCGCGGATTTTTCGAGCAACTCCACGAAAGTGAAAGTCTTGTCGAGGTCGGTGCCGACGCAGAGCGAGCCGTGATTCTGAAGTATGTAGCAATGGCATCGATTGGCGAGTTTGCGCGCGACGTTGTCGTGCAGTTCGCGCGAGCCTGACAGCGCGTAGGGGACTACGTCGATGGTGTTGCCGATCGCGAGCGTCACTTCGTCGAACAGCGGCGGAATTCCCTCGTTGAGGATGCTCAGCGCGCTCGCAAACGTTTGATGCGTGTGGATGACGGCGCTGACGTCTGCGCGTACCTGGTAAGCGGCGACGTGCATCGGAGTTTCGATGGACGGTTTGCGCGCGCCTTCGATTGGCGCGAGGTCGAAGTCCACGACGCAGATATCTTCGACTTTCATCACGTCGTACTGAAGGCGAGTGGGCGTAACGACGACTACGTTCTCGCCCTCGACCAGCATCGAGACGTTGCCGGCGCTGCCTGACTTCGATCCGAAGTAGCCGTCGGCGGACAGCCGCTGGCTGATGCGCAAGACGTGCTGCTTGTAGTCGTCGTAGCGTCCCATTGAAAAAAAACGCGCCCCCGTCGGTATCGCTCGAACTTAACGATACCGCGGGGGCGACTTTAGACAAACCGTTTTAGGAAAGCTTGATCGAATTGACCACCTGGATTTCGGTGAAGCCCATCAGGCCCCAGGTGCCGTTTTCCACGCCGATGCCCGACCACTTCGCTCCGCCGAACGGCAGATTCGGCGCGATCGCGAGATGCTGATTGACCCACGCCGAGCCGCATTCGAGCTGCGACGCGACCTCGGCGCCGCGCACGCGGTCGTTGGACCAGACCGAACCGCTCAGGCCGTAGTGGGTCGCGTTCGCGCGGCGAACGGCGTCATCGACATCCTTGTAAGGAACGATCGGAAGCGCTGGGCCGAATTGTTCTTCATCGACCAGCCGCACGCCATCGGAAATGTTTCCGACAATCGTCGGCGCGAAAAAGTAGCCTTCCTTGCCGACGCGCGAGCCGCCGGTGACAATTTTGGCGCCGTGCTTCTTGGCGTCCTCGACCAGCTCGGTCACGCGCTCGAACTGCATCTTGTTGTTGATCGGTCCGAGTTGGGTGCCGGCCTCGAGCCCGTCGCCCACCTTGACACCCTTGGCAATCTCGCCGAGGTTGTCGATCAGCGCATTGTACATCTGCTCGGGCACATAGACGCGCTTGATCGCGCTGCAGATCTGGCCCGAGTTCTCGAACGCGCCCCAGAAAATCTTCGGCGCGACGACCGCGGGATCCACATCGGCCAGGATGATCGCCGCGTCGTTGCCGCCGAGCTCGAGCGTAACCCGCTTCAGATCCGGCGCCGCCGAAGCAGCGACCTTCTTGCCGGTCTCAACCGAGCCGGTGAATGAAATCTTGCGCGGCACCGGATGACTCGTCATCCATGCGCCGAGCTCGTCGCCACCGGAGATCACGTTGAAGACTCCCGGCGGAACGATCTCTTTCAGAATCTCGCCCAGCATCAGCGTCGTGATCGGCGTGTACGGCGAGGGCTTCAACACGATCGTGTTGCCCGCCAACAGGGCCGGCGCAATCTTCCACATCCCGAGCATGATGGGATAGTTCCACGGCGTGATCGCGGCGACGACGCCGAGCGGCTTGCGCTTGATTTCGATTTTGGCGTCTGCAGTGTCGCTCAGCACCTCGGCCGGCAAGTCGAGCATCGCGGTAAATGCGCACCACATCGAGGTGAGCATGATTTCCTGCGCGGCTTTATCGAGCGGCTTGCCTTGCTCCTGCGTGAGCGTCCGCGCGAGTCCCTCAGGCGGCTGCTGCAGCGCGGCGGCACATTCCTGCAGAACCTTGCGGCGCGCGTTAACGTCCTTGCTCCATGCGGGGAACGCCTTCTGCGCGGCGTTCATTGCCAGATCGAGTTCAGCCTTCGTGCAATCGGGAACTTCGGCGAAAACTTTCCCGGTGGCGGGATTAATCACGCCAGTGGATTTCGATCCTTTCACCGACTTGCCGTCGATGGTCATGGTGTATCCAGCGGCCATTTCAGTCTCCTTATAGAGGGAATCCGTAGGGTGTATGTTCCTGATCCATTACAACGCCGTCGTACCGCGCGCAAACCGCCAGCGCGGGACGAATCAGTTGGCGGTTTCGTCGCTCAAACCCGCCACCTTCAGCGCCTTTCGCTTGGCGCCCTTCAAGTCGTAGTACCTGCGTGTGACGATTCGCTGCGCATAAAGCCCGCCGCCGGCCTGCACGTTGGTGACAGCCTTCCATCCGCCGTAAGCGTCGGCGGTCAGATCGCGAATCGCATGAAACAGCCGAGAGCGATATTCGCCGTCGATGCCGTTGCTGGTGCCCATGTACTTGCGCACCAGCGGTCCGGTCACTTCGTTCTCGAGATCGGCGACGCCCGGGGCAGTGAGAATCGAGCCGCCAGAAATGTCGTGCAGATGGCGCACCATCAGGTTGTAGTTGGCGGCACCGTGATATTTGCCGGCGTTGGTGTAGAGCTCATCGGGGAAGGCGCCTTGCTCGGTGATCTGGCAGTTCGCGATCGCCGCCTCGAGCGCGGCGCGAATCAACGTCGCATGGATGAGCATCTCGGAGATCTTTTCCTTGATGTGCCCTTCGCCCGCCAGGCCGTTGGCCTCCGCCACCAGCTGCGCGAAGCCGACCAGCTGGTCGCCTTCCTCCGCCATGGCGGATAGGCCGCCCAGCCGCTCCCACAGGCCGAGCGAATGCGCGAAGACGGCGGCCTGCTGCACGGCGCCGTCGAGAAAGATGCGTTCGTTAGGCACGAAGACGTTGTCCAGAATTACGAATCCTTCGGGCATGTGGACTTTCGCCGAGACCGGGAAGGTGCGCGTGTCGGGATGGCGCGGCGCGAACGTCGTGTCGATTATCTTGACGCCGGGCGAGTTGACCGGCACCGCGCACCCGATTGCGTAAGCCTCCTCCCCGGGCTTCATCGCCTTGGTCGGGATAACCATAAGGTCATGCGCCATCGAGGCACCCGTGATGTGCAGCTTGGCGCCGCGAATCACGACGCCGTCGCTGCGCCGTTCGACCAGGCGGGTGTAGGCGTCGGGATCGTCCTGTTTGCCGGGCGGACGACTGCGGTCGCCCTTCGCGTCAGTGATGCATTCGACGATGCGCACGTCTTTGCGCTGTGCCGCCTGCACGTAGTGCCGAATGCGCTCTGCGTATTCCGGCAGCGTATCAGCGATACGCGTCGCCGCAGTCGTCAGCGTCATGATCGATTGGTAAGTCACATTGGCCACGATGTCGGATTCGAGCAGCAGCGGAATCCGGTCGCGCAACTCATTGGCCGAGCGCGGGATTTTCATCAGCGGGCTGACCGCTCCAGGCTCGGGCGAATAGAACTGGTCGTAACCGGCGGCGATTCGCGAGACGCATTCGCCGAGCAGCGGATGAGTCACGATGTCGCGCACGCGCTCGCCTTCGAAGTATGTTTCGCGGTTGTCATCCAACGACTTCTTATACTGCTGTCCCGTCATCATCGCCGTCTGCTCTCCTTGAGTGTCGCGATTGCCCAGTTATCGCGCAGAATCTCTCCGCCGTACAAGCAGGCTGAAGCAGTCAGTCTCAACTGGCGATGACGCGAGGTAAACGAGTGCTGCGTCGAAAGAAAAAGACTAACGGGATTCTTCGCCGCAGCGGCTCTGAATGACACAAAGAAAAAGCCACGACGAATCGACTCACACGAGCGAGCACTTACGTGTGTCAGGGCGAAGCGTGAGCCCCTGCGTCATTCAAAGCGGAGCCCGAGTCCCTGTCCTCAGAGCGGAGTCCGAATCCCTTGTGTCATTCAGAGCGGAGTCTACGGAGCGAAGAATCCCGGGTCTTGTGTTCAACTCAATCGCGCTTCCTTCGTGCGCGCGTCGGCGCGCCGGCGTGATTTGGTTTGCTGATCTTTGCTGGGAGACGCAGACCGTCAACGAAGATATCGACCAGGCGGAGAACGCTCGCCTGCCAGCCGGGCTGATCCTGCATGTGGCACATGCCGACGAGGGCGCGCAGGAGATCTTTGGGACTGATGTCGGAGCGTATCTCTCCAGCGGCAACGGCGCGGTCGAGCAGGACGGCGGCCGCTTTCGCCAGCCGGTCCAATGAATCGGCGTAGAGTTTCGAGGGCCCGTGTACCGCGAGCGCCAGTGCGGCGGACATACCTTTCTTGGTGGCGACTAACTCGATATCGGAGTGCAGCCATCGACGCAGCGCCTCGACCGGCGAGAGCGAGGTCTCATCCTTCAGCTGTTCCGCGAGCTCCGAGAGATGCTGCACTTCGTGCCGATAAACCGCCTCGAATAAAGCTTCACGCGTGGGGAAATGCCGGTACAGCGTTCCGATTCCGACTTGGGCGCGCTTCGCCACCGCTTCGAGGCTCGCATCGGCGCCGCCTTTGCTGAAAACCGCCTTGGCCGCCGCCAGCACGCGCTCGCGATTGCGAACCGCATCGGCGCGCGGCCGGCGCGCCGTTTCAATCGATTGTGTCCCCATATTTTGTCCCGCCTGTTCCCGCAAACGGAGCCCACCTCCAGTTGCCCTTGACAAAGCGGAGGGCTTCTCCATATATTTATAGACAATCGGAGGCTCCCTCCATTTGTAACAGAAGGGATGCCGATCTGTCTATCAAGTTCGCAGGCTCGCTTACCAAGTGAAGGAGATCCAGGATGGGACGATACCGCGGAAAACGAGCGGTAATTTACCGGTGGCACCTGCGGAATCGGGCTCGGCGCCTTGACCACAAATCGATGCAAAAAGGAGATTGACGATGCAGGACAAACCCGTCGCCCTGGTCACCGGGGCTAATCAAGGAATCGGTCTTCAGATCGCAAAGGATCTCGTGGCGCACGGCTTCACTGTGCTGGTCGGGTCGCGCAATCTCGAGCGCGGCGAGGCGGCAGCAAGGGAGGTTGGGCGGGAAGCACGCGCTATCCAATTAGACGTCACAGATCAGAATTCCATCGTCGCCGCGGCAAAGCGCATTCGGAGCGAGCTTGGCCGCCTTGACGTGCTCGTCAACAACGCGGCCATCGCGCATACGCGATCGCTGCCGGGCATGACTGTCGCGGAGTTCTCCAAGTCGACGCGCCCGAGCAACGTGTCCCTCGATGAAGTGCGCGCGGTGTTCGAGACCAACGTGTTCGGCGTCGTCGCCATTACCCAGGCGCTGCTGCCGCTCCTGCGCGAGGCGCCGGCGGCCCGCATCGTCAACGTGTCGAGTGGCGTTGGCTCGCTGACGCGGAACTCGGACCCGGCCTACCCCAGCCGCTCTATCTTCGGCCCCACCTACGCTGCGTCCAAGACGGCTCTCAATGCGATGACGGTCGCGATGGCGATCGAGCTGGAGTCGACCGGGATCAAGGTCAACGCCGCCTGCCCCGGTTTCACCAAGACGAACCTCAACAACTATGAGGGCACGCAAACTGTGGAGGAGGGTGCCCGCGAGGCTGTGCGCCTTGCGCTGCTCGGCCCGGATGGTCCGACAGGCACGTTCTCGAACGCAGACGGACCGCTCCCGTGGTGATGTAGTCGCGAGCAAGTTTTGTGAACGCGTGACGGTCGAGAAAGTTCGGCAACATCGGACTAGCGATGTGTAACGCCCCGCGTCGCGCGCGCTAACTGTTTCAAAAGACTAAAGGAGAAGTATCATGCGTGTCTTCGTCACTGGTGCCACAGGTTTTATCGGTTCCGCCCTCATCCCCGAGCTGATCAACGCAGGGCATAAGGTGCTGGGTCTCACCCGATCCGACGCTGGCGTGAAGTCTCTTGCCGCGGCCGGCGCCGAGGTGCATCGAGGTTCCCTTGAAGATTTGGAAAGCCTGAAAAGCGGCGCGGCCAAGTCGGATGCCGTGATTCATCTGGCCTTTGTCCACGACTTCTCGAAATTTCAGGAGAACTGCGAGACCGACCGCCGCGCGATTGAGGCGATCGGTTCCGCGCTGGCTGGGTCCGATCGTCTTCTTATCGCCACTTCGGGAACGCTGCTGGTCGCGCCGGGCCGCCTCGCAACTGAAGAAGATGCGCCCACTGGCCCGATTCCTCGCCTCAACACGGAGAAAGAGGCGGCCGCGCTAGCGGGGCCTGGCGTGCGGATTTGTCTGGTACGGCTTCCGCAGGTTCACGATCAGAACAAGCAGGGACTTGTCACATACCTGGTCGATATAGCCCGCGCGAAGGGCGTCTCGGCGTACGTTGGCGACGGTATGAATCGATGGTCGGCGGCGCATCTGTCCGATACCGCGCGTCTCTACCGGCTCGCGCTCGATAAGGGTTCAGCGGGCTGCTATCACGCGGTTGCCGAAGAGGGTGTGCCCGTGCGCGATATCGCTGAGGTGATCGGTCGGCGTCTGAAACTGCCGGTCGTCGCGAAAACCCCGGCGGAGGCCGCGGAGCATTTCGGAACGATGGGAGGCTTCGCTGCTCTCGATGGTGCTGCTTCTAGCGCGCTGACGCGCGAGCGGCTCGGATGGCGCCCGGTCGGCCCTGGACTAATCGCGGATCTCGAACGAGCGCACAATCTCGAAATCTGACTTAATCGAAGTCTGTCGCACTCGGAGGAACTTACGATGAGACCCACAAATCTCGGCGGAAGTTTCACGCTCGGAAAGACTTCGCTGACCGTGAACCGCATGGGTTACGGCGCGATGCAGCTGGCGGGCCCCGGCGTATGGGGTCCGCCCAAGGACCCTGAGGGTGCCGTCGCCGTCCTTCGCGAGGCCGTCGCGGCTGGAGTGAATCATATCGACACGGCCGACTACTACGGCCCGCAAGTCATCAACCAGATCATCAAGAAGGCTCTGCACCCTTACCCAAAGGGATTGGTGATCGTCACCAAGCTCGGGGCCCGCCGCCCTCCCGACCAGTCGTGGCTGCCTGCCATCTCGCCCCAGGAGCTGACCACAGGCGTCCACGACAATCTCCGCAACCTCGGCCTGGATGTGCTCGATATCGTCAACTACCGCGTGATGGGATCAATTTACGAACCCGCGGAGGGGTCCATCGCCGAGCAGGTGAGGGTGCTGGCCGAGCTCCAGCGCAAGGGACTGATCCGTCATCTCGGTCTGAGTAATGTGACTCCGCGGCAGTTGGCGGAAGCGGAGAAAATATCGGAGATCGTTTGCGTGCAGAACCTGTACAACGTCGCGCACCGAACCGATGACACCTTCATTGACGATCTCGAACGGCAGGGCGTCGCCTACGTCCCATTCCTGCCGCTGGGAGGGTTCACCGCGATTCAGTCGGCGGCGCTCGAGGCGGCCGCTGCGTCATTGGAGGTGAAACCGATGCAGGTCGCGCTGGCATGGTTGCTTCACCATGCGCCAAACATCCTGCTGATTCCAGGAACATCGTCGATCCAGCATCTACGAGAGAATCTCAACGCGGCGGCGCTGCAACTCTCTTCCGAAACGATCGCAGAACTCGACGCGATCGCGATCGGCCGTCCGCATAGCGGCATTGGGGCCTAGACGCCGGCTGAGTTCGTGGCGCTTGATTGTCCGAGGTCGTCAGTCTGAACTCGCGTTGACGCACTGTAAACGGAATTGCCACTCCTAACGTCCAATGGACTCGTAGTCTTAGCGACGGAGGGAGGGCGATAGTTTGCGACCGCACAGACAAATTCTCGTGGCAGCTGCGGCTCTGTCCTTGTGGCTGGGACGGCCCGCAAATTCGATCGCGGCGGCTGAGTCGCAGTTCTTCGACGCCAAGGGAGTGAAAATTCACTTCCTTATAGAGGGAACCGGCGAGCCGGTAGTGCTCATTCACGGACTGGATTCTAGTGCGAGGGTCAACTGGCAGATGCCCGGGACGATCGACGCGCTGGCCAAGGATCATCAGGTCATAGCAATCGATTTGCCGGGGTATGGCGAATCCGACAAGCCGGCCGATCCAGCGGCCTATGGCGAGCAATGGGTCGATGACGTGATCCTGTTGCTCAATCATCTGAACATTCGAAAGGCTCACATAGTCGGCTATTCGATGGGCGGCATGGTCGCGCTGAAACTCATCGCGGAACATCCCGACCGCGTTATATCGGGGACGCTGGGAGGCGCGGGATGGCTGCGCGAGGATAGCATTCTACAAAAGATCTGGACGCACATGCGCACCCTTGGTGCCAGGAGCATAACCGAGCTGGCGTTGACCGCCGATCAGTTGAAGGCGATTCGGATTCCTGTCGAAATTTTGGTTGGCGATCGCGATCCGATGAAAAAATTGTACGTGGAGCCGCTCGAGAGTGTGCGCAGCGATTGGCGGGTGATCGAAATTGAAGGAGCGGGACATCTTAATTGCATCTTCAAAAAACAATTCATCGACGAAATCGAGAAATGGTTGGATATGAATCGCCTGAAGTGATCTCACCTGCCGTGAACCGGCGGTAATCTTCTCTGCCACCTTGAAACGTCAGCGCGTTAATCGAATCTTCACGCGAAGCTAGCGTAAACGATCAAAAGCTTCATCGCGGCGTTACAAAAGTCTCGCGCAAATAAAATCCTGCTCTAATCGTCGGGTAATCAGCGTCCTCTATCTTGCCGACGCTGCCGAAATTTTTCCGGCCGCATCAATCGAACCAGGGAGGAACAAGAGGATGCGTAGAAGAACCGCGCGGACGCTCGCGCTGGGTATGGTGGGCTTGCTGCTTCAACCGACGTGGGCCTTTTCGGGGGGTCAGCAGGGTCCACCGAATCAGGGACCGAAACCGGCGACACCGATTCAACACGTGGTAGTGATTTTCCAGGAGAACATATCGTTCGACCATTACTTCGCGACTTATCCGTTCGCGACCAACCCTGGCAATGAACCGCCATTCTTTCCGCAACCGGGCACGCCGACCGTCAACGGACTCACGCCAGCGTTGCTTACCGCCAATCCGAACTTTCTGAATGCCGCTAACAACGATTCGACGGCCCCGGTAAACAGTATCGCAGCCAATCCGTTCCGGCTCGATCGATCGCAGGCAGCGACCGCCGATCAGGACCACGACTACACGCCGGAGCAGATGGCGTTCGACAGCGGACTGATGGATCTGTTTCCGCTCTCAGTCGGCACCGCCGGTCCGCCGCCGGGAGCACCGCCGCCGGCCGCAGAGACCCAGGCGCTGACGATGGGCTACTACGATGGCAACACGGTCACGGCGTTTTGGAACTATGCGCAGTTCTTCGCGATGGACGACAATTCCTACGACACGAACTTCGGTCCGTCGACTCCGGGCGCTTTGAACCTCATCTCGGGGCAGACTAACGGCGCGATCAATAATATCGGCGGCACGGGCTCGGTAGTCGACGACGGCTTCGGCGGACTCACCGTGGTCAGCGACTCCGATCCGATCGGCGACAAGTGCTCGACCTCGAGCGAACAGTTTTCGATGAGCGGCCCGAACATCGGCGAAGCGCTAACCGCGGCGAATGTCACCTGGGGCTTCTTCGAGGGCGGCTTCGATCTTACCCTCACCAATTCCAACGGGACGACGGGATGCGCCCGAAGCACCACATCCGCAGTGACCGACACCAAGAAGGCCGACTACATTCCGCATCATCAGCCGTTCCAGTACTACGCCGCCACTGCAAATCCGATGCATACGCGCCCGACCTCTGTGGCGATGATCGGTCACAACGGCGACGCCGCCAACCATCAGTACGACACCAACGATTTCTTCACGGCGGTGGCATCGAACAATTTTCCCGCAGTGAGTTTTCTGAAGGCGCCGGGTTTCCAGGACGGCCATGCGGGCTACTCCGATCCATTGGACGAGCAGACTTTCGTCGTGAATGTGATCAACTTCCTCGAGCAGCAGCCACAATGGAAGTCGACGCTGGTCATCATCGCCTATGACGACTCGGATGGCTGGTACGACCACCAGATGAGCCCGATCATGAACCAGTCTACGACCTCGATGGACGCGTTGACCGGCCCGGGCGCCTGCGGCAATGGCGCCAGCGCGCTGCCAGGCGTGGCGACGGGTACCACGCACGCGCAAGGGCGCTGCGGCTACGGACCGAGACTGCCGTTCATAGTGATCTCGCCCTACGCGAAGCAGAACTTTGTCGATCACACGCTTACCGATCAGACGTCGATCATCCACTTCATCGAGGACAACTGGCTCAACAAACAGCGCCTCGGCCAGGGATCGTTCGACGCGATATCGGGATCGATCAATAACATGCTCAACTTCAAACAGAATCCGTTTTTTGGCAATGTGGTCTTCCTCAACCCGGAGACTGGAGAGGACATTTTCAGCTATTGATGAGCACGGCCTTTAGCCAACAACGACGGATCAACTGATCGGCAGAGACTCGACGGCGGGCGCCCAACCGGGCTGCCCGCCGTCTCTTATATTTGCCCATACGACTGCGAGGCATAATGATCGTCACTCGACGGGATTTCCTGAAAGCAACCGGAGTACTCAGTGCGGCGGCGATCATGCGTGCGATGCCGAGCATAGCGGCTGGCAGCCGTACCGCGCTGAATCCGGACACGCTGGCGAAGTTCGTCGATGCGCTCCCGATTCCGCCAATCGCACACAGCGTCGAGACGCGTTCTGCTCCGGATGGAACGCACGAGCAAGTGCCTTACTATCGCGTGTCGATGCGCCAGTTCGAGCGTCAGATACATCGCGATCTTCCGGCGACGCGACTGTGGGGCTACGACTCGAGTTTTCCCGGCCCTACCTTCGAGACCCGAAGCGGACGCGGCTTGCTGGTCGAGTGGCGCAACGATTTGCCGCGCTCGCATTTTCTGCCGATCGATCACCATCTGCACGGTGCCGAGCGCAGCAATCCCGAAGTGCGCGCTGTCGTCCACGTGCATGGCGCAAAGGTGCCCTCGCACAGCGACGGCTATCCCGAAGATTGGTACGAGCCCGGCAAGTCGGCGCTCTACCACTATCCCAATCAGCAGGACGCGGCGATGCTCTGGTACCACGATCATGCGATGGGAATTAATCGGCTGAATATTTTTGCGGGACTGATGGGTATCTACCTGGTGCGCGACGACTTCGAGGATTCGCTGCATCTGCCGCGCGGCGAGTATGAAGTTCCGTTGGTCATTTGTGATCGCATGTTCGATACCGCCGGCCAACTGTACTATCCGGTTTCCGGCAAAGCGGAAGGCCTGTGGATTCCTGAATTCTTCGGCGACACGATTCTGGTCAACGGCAAGATTCTGCCGTACCTGAAGGTCGAGCCGCGCAAATATCGCATCCGTCTGCTCAACGCCTCCAACGCCCGCGCGTTTTACCTGTCGCTCTCGAACGGGGCGCCGCTCGCTCAGATCGGCACCGACCAGGGATTGCTGGACGCGCCGGTCTCAATCCAGAAGCTGCAGATCTCGCCGGCCGAGCGCGCCGACCTGGTAGTCGATTTCGCCCCGCATCGCGGTGAGCAAATCGTCCTACTGGACAAGGTGACGCCGCTGATGCAATTCCGCGTCTCCAGCGGCGCTGCCGACCAGACCGCGATTCCCGCGACAATGCGTCCAGTGCCGAAGACTGCAGAGTCGACCGCGGTCAAGACGCGGATGCTCACGCTCGACGAGTACGATGACAATGTCGCCGAGGCGATGTTGATGCTCCTGAACGGCACGCGCTGGCATATGCCGGTGACGGAAAGTCCGGAGCTCGATTCTGTCGAAATCTGGAACCTGATCAACATGACCGACGACGCGCATCCGATTCATCTTCACCTGGTGCGCTTCCAGATACTCGATCGCCGCCGCTTCGACCGCTTCACGTACTCATTGAAGAGAACACTTCGCTTCACCGGGCAAGCGACGCCGCCGGAGGCTAACGAGGCGGGCTGGAAGGATACGGTCCGCGCGGATGGCGGGATGGTGACGCGAATCATCGTGCGCTTCGAAGGTTACCCGGGCCGCTACGTCTGGCACTGTCACAACCTCGAGCACGAAGACAATGAAATGATGCGCCCGTACGAGGTCGTCGCCAAAGGATCTCAGCGGGTTGCGGCGCTCACTGCTCCCGAGCCTCCGATGTGCATCGGCGGCGTCGCGCGACGCTGACGAGCCAGTTCACACTCTCGCAACACAACTCTGATGTGGCCGTAAGGCGCGCGGCGTATACGTGCCGATCGCTAACCCAGAAAGACTGAGAGAGGGAGAGAACGCCGTGGCAGCGACGATAGAGCGTACGATTCCGTCAAGTGGCGCGATCAATGACAAGCTTTCGAGAAAAACCGGCACGGGCCCGATTATCATCTTCGGATTGATCCTCGCCGCCGGCCTTTTCTACGTGGCGTCCCATCTGGCTTCCGACCTCTCGGTCGAGCATGAGACGTCGATTCAACCATACCTGATGCTGGCAGGGGCGTTGTTGATTGCGCTCGGCTTCGAGTTCGTCAACGGCTTTCACGACACCGCCAACGCCGTCGCGACCGTCATCTACACGCACTCGCTCGAGCCTCACATTGCGGTTGCGTGGTCGGGGCTGTGTAACTTCGCCGGGGTTTTGCTTTCCTCAGGCGCGGTAGCCTTCGGCATTTTGTCGCTGTTGCCGGTCGAGTTGATCCTGCAGGTTGGCAGCGCGGGCGGCTTCGCGATGGTGTTCGCGTTGCTGGTCGCCGCGATGATCTGGAATCTTGGGACTTGGTATCTCGGTCTGCCCGCATCCAGCTCTCACACGCTTATCGGATCGATCATAGGTGTCGGGATCGCCAACCAGTTGATGGCAGTGAAAACGGGCACCAGCGGCGTGGATTGGGGACAGGCCGCCAACATCGGCAAGTCGTTGCTGGTTTCGCCGATCGTAGGATTCGCGGTGGCCGCCGGGCTGCTGCTGCTGTTCAAGGCGTTTATCACCGACAAGCGTCTGTACGAGGCTCCAGAAGGGACTGAGCCGCCGCCGTTCTGGATTCGCGGGTTACTGATTCTGACCTGCACCGCCGTCAGCTTCGCGCATGGATCTAACGACGGTCAGAAGGGCATGGGTCTCATCATGCTCATTCTCATCGGGCTGGTGCCGACGGCCTACGCGCTGAATCGCGCCGTGCCGCCCAGTGCCACAGCGGATTTTGTCGCAGTGTCGCAGCAGGCGGTCGCGGTGCTGGACCAACACGTATCGAAGGACGCGGTGGTCCCGGGAGATCCACGCGACGTCGTGCAGGAATATATTCGGAGCAAGCAGTTCACTCCCGACACGATGCTGGCGCTGCGCCAGATCGTTAATGACATTTCGAATGAGCTCGCAATGTTCAAAGCTATGGCGAACGTGCCGCCGAAGCTCGCGCGCAACTTCCGCAACGACATGTACCTCACCAGTGAAGCATTCAGACTGCTGAAGAAGCAGGACAGCCCGTCGTTCTCTGCGGCGGATTGGACGATTCTCGACAACTACAAGAAGCATATCGATCTGGCGACCAAGTTTATTCCCGGCTGGGTAAAGGTCGCCGTCGCGATGGCGCTCGGACTGGGCACGATGGTCGGCTGGAAGCGAATCGTCGTGACCGTCGGCGAAAAGATCGGCAAAGATCACCTGACCTATGGACAAGGAGCCGCTGCGGAAATCACCGCGGCCGCCACGATTGCCGCTGCCGACTGGTATGGCTTGCCTGTCAGTACAACTCACGTGCTGTCGTCGGGCGTCGCCGGCACGATGATGGCCAACAAGTCCGGCCTGCAATTCGAGACGGTCCGCAACATCGCGATGGCCTGGATTCTGACGCTGCCGGCCTCGATCGTGCTGGCGGCGTTCCTGTTCTGGCTGTTCCGACATGCGTTCTAGGCAGCTGCGCGGTAGGAGATGACATGGCTTTTCCGTTCAAACGAATTCTCGCTCCGGTCGATTTCGATTCAAGCTCGCTCACGGCGCTCGAGCTCGCCGCGAAAATTGCCAAACAGAATGACGGCACCGTCTCAATTCTGCACATCGTCCCGGTCGACATGGACGTAAGCGGGATGCCTCAGTACGTCGATCTGATCAAGCGCCAGGAGAATATCGATCGCGACAAGCTGACCGCGATCGCGAAGGAGAGCCTGGCGGACGTGAAATATGAGATTCTCGATAAGATGGGCGAGCCGGCAGTCGTTATCGCCGAGGTCGCGACGAAGCTGCCCGCCGATTTGATCGTGATGGTCACGCATGGACGGCGGGGGCTCGCGCGGCTGGTCGAGGGCAGCATCGCCGAAAAAGTTCTGCGCAATGCGCCGTGCCCGGTGCTGGCCGTCCGCCACAGCGACTGAGCCTCGACGGTTCGAGTTTGTGCGCTCCGGCGCGCGGGCGTCGGGCGGCGGTCCTTACATCAAGTAGTCGAATGAGTGAGAATCGCTACGATGCCTGCTTTTGATTTCGATCTCGCAGTCGTAGGCTCTGGGCCGGCCGGACATCACGCGGCTATCCAGGGCGCCAAGCTGCGCAAGCGCGTCATCATGATCGAACGCAAGCCGATCCTCGGCGGCGTCTGCGTCAACATCGGCACGATTCCGAGTAAGACGATGCGCGAGGCCATCCTCTACCTGTCCGGCTATCGCGAACACGCAATCTACGGCGATTCGTACCAGGTCAAGGAAAAAATCACTTTCCAGGACTTGCTGGTGCGCGTCGATCCGGTCGTGCGGCACGAGGTCGACGTATTGCGCCATCAGCTTCTGCGCAACGGCGTTGAGCTGACCACGGCGGCCGCGAGCTTCGTCGATTCTCACGTGCTGCACCTCGAAGACAAATTGAGCGGCATGCAACGACGCGTCAGCGCCGCCAATATCGTGCTGGCCGTTGGCACCCACGCGGCGCGCGACAAGCGAACGCCGCTGGACGGCACCTACATCTTCTCCAGCGACGACATGATGCAGCTCGACGAGCTGCCGCGCACGCTCGCCGTGATCGGCGCGGGCGTGATCGGATGCGAGTACGCGAGCATGTTCGCGGCGCTCGGCGTGCGCGTCACGCTGATCGACATGCGCCCGCGGCTGCTGGACTTCGTCGACGCGGAAATAGTCGAGACCCTGATTTACCACTTGCGCGAACGGCGCGTGACGCTGCGGCTGGGCGAAGAAGTCTCGTCGATCGAGGTCTTCCGCGAGAACGGCCTCAACCGCGTGCGCGCTATCCTGGCCAGCGGAAAACAGATCGTCACCGACAAAGCGCTCTCGAGCACGGGACGCACCGGCGCGACCGCCGACCTGAATCTCGCCGCCGCGGGCCTCGCGAGCGACGCGCGTGGGCGCCTAAAAACCAACAAGGATTACCAGACCGAGGTCGGCCACATCTTCGCGGTCGGCGACATCGTCGGCTTTCCCAGCCTCGCGTCCACTTCCAAGGAGCAGGGCAGAATCGCGACCTGCCGCGCGTTCCAGATTCCCGCGCAGCACTCGCCCGAATTGTTCCCCTACGGCATCTTCACGATTCCCGAAATCTCATTCGTCGGCGCCACCGAGGAGGCCCTCACCAGCAAGGGCGTTCCGTACGAAATCGGCAAGGCTGCGTACCGCGAAACCGCGCGCGGCCACATCATCGGCGACAGCAGCGGGGTTCTCAAGCTGGTCTTTCATCGCGACACGCGCGAATTGCTCGGCGTCCATATCATCGGCGACGGCGCCGTCGAGTTGGTGCATATCGGCCAGGCCGTAATCGCGCTCAAAGGTACGATCGACTATTTCGTGAATACCGTTTTCAACTATCCCACGCTGGCCGAGTGCTATAAGAATGCCGCGCTGGACGGTATCAACCGCCTGAATGCCTGATAGCCGAGTCTCAGCTCTGAGACTTGATGCAATCGATTACACGCGCGCCCAAGTCGGCGAGTTTTTTTTCACCGATCCCGCGGAAGCGGCGTAAACCTTCGATAGTGGTGGGCTTGACGCTGGCCAGCTCGCGCAAGGTTGCGTCGTGGAGGATCACGTAGGCTGGCACTCCGCGCTCGGCAGCTATTTCGCGCCGCAGTTTGCGCAGCGCCTCGAACAACGCCTCGTCGACATCGCGCCACGAAATCTCTTCGATTCGCGTCCTCTTCGATTTGGACTGCTTGGCCTGCTGCAGAGTTACGGCGCGCTGCCCGCGCATCACTTCCCATGACATCGCGTTCAGCTTCAACGCCGGCCGATCGCCGGGCGAGCGCTCGAGCATGCCGGCGTCGACGAGTTGATAGACAAGGTTCGTCAAGGTCTTGCGCGGCAGGTCCTTGAGGATGCCGTAGGTGGAAAGCTTTTCATGCCCCCATCGACGAATCCGCTCGCTGCTCGCGCCGCTCAGCACATCGACGACGTGCTCGACGCCGAAACGCTGCTCGACGCGCGCCACGCATGAGAGCACCTTCTGCGCCAGCACCGAGGAATCAGCGACGCCTTCCACTTCGTCGAGGCAAAAATCGCACGCGCCGCAGTTGGCGTGCTGGTAAGTCTCGCCGAAGTAAGCTGACAGGCCAGCATGACGGCATCGCACGACGGTGGCGAAGCGGCGCATTTCCTCGAGCAGCTCTTTGCCGCTCTCCACCACTTCCGGCGCGGTGCCGGATTCTTCAGCGCTTCGTTCCATCAGGCTCCGCCATCGAATCGCGTCGGCCGCCGAGTAGAACAGCACGCATTCAGCGGGCAGGCCGTCGCGCCCGGCGCGCCCCGTCTCCTGCTGGTAGGCCTCGATCGATTTTGGAATCGCCGCATGAATCACGCACCGGATGTCGCTGCGATCGATTCCCATGCCGAACGCAACCGTCGCCACCACCACGTCGATTTCCTCCGCGCCGCCCCGATCCTGCG
>Ga0210393_10001079_pt1 | contig 23417 bp, 22 predicted proteins | sample IncBWC27OmetaG_FD_160068 | JGI IMG/M metagenome (GOLD analysis project Ga0210393, IMG submission 160068) | Forest soil microbial communities from Barre Woods Harvard Forest LTER site, Petersham, Massachusetts, United States - Inc-BW-C-27-O ... | reverse complement strand
TGAATCCGTCGCGCATTCAGCAGAAGGAGGTCCGGGCAGTAGAAGTCGCTTGAACTTGGTTGTAGGTAGACTTACAGTGCCGAACATCGAGAGTCGCTGCAGTCAACTAAAACTCGGACATCCTCCTTTCCGAATCTTTCAACCCATAACAAATCGTAATGCTCGCTGCGCCCAAGTGCCCTCCAATTCCGTTGCTAGCTCCAGCGGAATCGTCGGAAGCAATTTCAAGAAGGTGCTGCTGACACCACCGAAGAATCCGAACTTGTCATTGATCCGCCTTGCGTGAATATCAAAATCTTCGGGCTTGCAGATTGAGCAGAAAGGGAAATTCACAATGTACCGATTGCCTACGATCCAATAGGCAACGTCGTAAAAAATCGGTATATGCCAGGAAGGGTAACGATATGGTTCAAATTCAGCCCGGTAAACGTTGCCACCCGCAGGGGTACCACACACTATACAAACGTCGGGAAGCGAGGCTTCACGAAACATAACCAAATCGGCAGACAGGCCTAGATAGGCGTTTTCAATAGGTCCAACTCGCGGTTCGAAAAAGACCTCTCGCAAAAAGGCCCTCCATCAAAAGTACGGCGGAAAGCAGGCTTATAGCACAACTTGTGGCTAACGCCTGATCACCCGCGGACATCTGAAATTTGCGAGTCGGCACTTGTCCGGTTTATGCGGTGATCAGGACTTACGCCGCTAAACTGCTTTACTGCGACTTAACCTAACGTACAGGCCCGCGAGATTTGTCTTGTTTGAAATAGCCGGGGATTTCCTTCCACGGCTTCCATTCTGCGGTGTTTTCAAGCACTCGTTCGACGGTCTCTTTGTCGCGCGCCATGAAATACAAGTAACCACTGACCGTGGACATCATGAAGAATTGTCCGCTCGCAGAAACGAATTGCGCAGCCCACGTATTCAGAAGCGGCTGAACCAGAATTGCAATAGCTACGTGCAGCTCGCCGGACTCGAAGAGGCACGCAGGGGCATCTTCGAGGGAGCGGCGTTCGCCATAGCCTCGGCGTACCTTTTCGATTATCTTCAGCGTGACTTTCTCAGACTCTTTTTCGCTCCACCAATTCAACTGCCATGCCAACCCACCCTCAAAACCGCCTTCTGTCGGCACCGTCAGCAGACGATGCAGGAGTTGAATACTATCGCCGTACGCCGAAGGCACTTCGTACTTGATGGAGTGCGCAACTTGTCCGCCGTAGGAGAGAATGAACTCCTCGTGCAGAGTCAAGGACCGAGGCGCGGCCTCGCACCAGATTGCTGCTTCGCTGTTTAAAAGGAAATTCACTTAAATTTACCAAACGGCGAATCATAACACTCAACAGGAAGTACGACCCAGCTAACGCGGTATTTCACACGGGAAAGATTTGGTCCGCCAAGTCCTGACTAGCGTAATCGGAAACTGACTCCCGTGCCCAAAGTTGGCTACAGGGCTGCGACGGACCTACTTGTAGTGAATCATCGATAGAATGCGTGCATCAGCTTTAGAAATCTCGACGACCGCAACCCCGCCGTCGCAGTGTGTTGTGGTACCGCCTTTCCCATCTGGGCAGCGCAACGTACCGGAAACGGTCCACACGCCATCCTTCAATTTGGCAGTGAAGGGCCTCTCGGATTCAATTTTATTCTTGCCGTAAACGGGAATTAATACGGCCTCAGCGATTTGGACGGCAGTATCCGAGCTGGGCACGTAGCCTTCTTTCGGAGTGTTGTTTTGCCCAAACACCAGCGGAACGAATATGAGAGTGCAGCAGAGCGCGGCGCGAATCCTCATCTTTCCACCTCCGGCTTAATCGTCAAAATCATACCACCGCGAAATCATGGCGGTTCATCAGTGCGAAAGAACGGTCCAGTGCGGCTGACCCACTGTTCTAAGTCCTGATTCGTAACCGGAAAAGTCAAATCCGCTGAAATCCACTTGGACGGTTACGGCGTTAGGACTTTGGCAAGTGAAAGGCGTCTTCGGATTCGGATTGTCTACATTTCCGAGAGTCTATATTGACGATGTCTAATCAACGGTCACCCACATAATCGTGCTGTCCCAGCGGAACTTTCCATCGATAAAGAAGAAGTACCCTAACGGCGTCGCGTCAGGGTGCTCTCCGTACACCGAACTCCTTCCCCAGGTGGCTAGAAATACCTCAGGGGCTGTAACGAGGCGTGGATAGACCTTTTTCGCGTCTTGCTTCTTTACGGAAAAGTAGCCATCCTCGCGAGCAAACTCGACCATCTGATTCCTGAGCCGCTCCTCCGATGTCATGAGATTGTTTTCGTACCTACTGGCAGTCTCCGACCCAGACGTCCCAAAATTTGCGACATACCAGGCCCGAGCATCTGGAATTTGCAAATCCGTTATCATGGCTCGGAGTTGGTCCGACCTACCGGTTCGCGCCAACTCTCGCATGTCTTTCAGTTCCTGCTTCAGCCCTTGCGCGCTCTCAGGATACGGTGCGTGATTTTTGGCTTCGGGTGCACGGGCGCCCAGCGACGCAGTGCCGATGGTGACTACATGCGAGGCCGACGCCCATGCTGTGGTTGCCATCAAGAGTATAGAAAGTAGCGCTGGTTTACATCGAGACATGTAAGAATCCTCCCAGCTCGCGACTCAATCTTTTGAGGAGAATACACCCGCTTATCTCTTCGTAGCTCCTGATTAGCGTAATCGGAAACTGACCCACTACCTATGCGCGAAGAAATCCGCACAGGAAATCCAACCCGCACAGTTCGCGCATATTTTGGCTTCCCGCACAGAACAGTTTGCAGTTTCCCAACAAAAACGCATGATTTCGGCCCGGAGCGGTGCGTATTGCACGCGCTGTTCCGGTTCGCGCGCCGCACGCAAATTTCTGTCGGAAGGCATTCCCACTGGCAGGACTGAATTTAGCGGAAATCACAGTCGCAACCGGACGTCGGGAAGTCCCACAATGAATCGCTGCGGGCGCAGCGAGTCCCCAAATGGCGCGTGCCACTGCGCCTCAGTCTAAGTCAAATCTGGAGGCACCAATTTCTTCTTGTGCTTCGGCGCTTTCTGCCGCTTGTCGGGGATAGTTCGTTCCGTGGGGGGCATGCCCAATCCCAGTCGTGCGAGCCGTCGCGCTTCCTTGTGCACGCGCAGCCGGTCTTTCTTCTTCTTGGCCATGATCGGTTCGACAGAAGCTACCTCAAATCGCCGCGCATCTCCGCCATCCGCGCCGAAAGCCGAATCGCCGGCCCATCGCGCTCTCGCGCCCGGTCGCGCTGGCCTTGCGTCCAAAGCCAAGGAATGTAACGCTTCCCAAGCATGCCTCGCACATTCAAAAACACCCTTCGCGCCGCGACGACTTCGCTTTGGCTAATCATGCTCGTCGCTCTCGCGCTTCGCCTCGGCTACATGTGGCAATTCCAACACATTCATCCGCGCCAAGGCGTCAGCGTCATTCCCTTCCTCTTTGAGTCCGGCAACATCGCGCACTCCCTCGCCACCGGCCACGGGTTCAGCTCGCCCTTTCGCGTGGACACCGGCCCCACCGCGTGGATGACGCCGCTATTTCCCCTGCTTCTCGCGGGAATTTTTCGCCTGTTCGGCGCATATACTTTTCACGCATGGGCCGCCACCGTTCTACTGAACATCACCTGCTGCACGCTCGCCTGCATACCGATATATTTCGTAGGCAAGCGCATCGGTGGAATCGGCCTTGCAGCCGGCGCCGCGTGGCTTTGGGCAATTTTTCCGAACGCGATCCTGCTACCTGTCGAAAGCATGTGGGACGCGTCCATTTCCGCCCTGCTCGTCGCCACAATTCTCTGGGCTACGCTAGCGCTCCCCGAATCCCAGCGTCTGCGAAATTGGTGCGCCTACGGCCTGCTGTGGGGCGTTGCGCTCATTTTCAACGCGACGCTCGCTGGCCTGTTCCCGTTTCTCGCCGGCTGGCTGGTGTACCGCGCCCACCGGCAAAAACACGCGTGGTTCAAAAACACGGCAGCCGCCGTCGCCATCATCATCCTCTGTTGCGCCCCGTGGACCATCCGCAACTACGACGTGTTCCACCACTTCGTTCCGCTGCGCTCCGTGCTCGGATTGCAACTCTGGCTCGGCAACAACGACCAGACGCAGGACATCTTCCGCGGCGATTTGCACCCCATCTATAATTCCGCCGAGCGCGAAAAATATATCTCGATGGGCGAAATCGCTTACATGCAACAGAAACAACGCGAAGCCATCGCCTACATGCTATCGCATCCCGCCCGCGAAGCCCACTTGATCACCTATCGCGCGATTTCCATCTGGTCGGGAGGCACTCCATATCCGCTGGAGGATTTTCTCGGCACGCCCTCGCTGCGGTTTCGCGGCGTGCTGGCGTTCAATCTCGCAGCCGCGCTCGGCGCGCTATGCGGAATCATCATTCTCTTCCGCGAGTGCAGCCAGTTCGCCGTTCCGCTCGCCGCGTTTCCGCTGATCTATCCCTGGGCCTACTACCTTACACTGGCACTGCCGCGCTATCGCCTGCCTATTGATCCGATCGTGATCCTGCTCCTGGCGATCTCCATTCAGCATCTGGCGCACTTGCGCAAGCGCTCCACTGCTCCACCAATCGATGCGAAATCGCATTCCCCAGCCCGGCGCAAACGCAAGAAATCACATTCGCACGCGGTACGATAAACTGCATCCTGCGATTCTGCGTCCATATCCCTCACGGCTGGCCGCCGGCGATCGCAGCACCGCTTCCACTCAGCCTGGCAATGAACAATTTCAAAAAGCGCATGGAATCTATGCCCACGGCCACCTGCGCGTTCGCTTTCACCTCATCCACGCCCACGGTTCCCAGATGATCGCCCTTGTCCACCACGCGATCCACGCATCCCAGCCGGTCCGGCACCGTTTCTCCGCGCGCGATGCGTCCCTCCGTTTCCACATCAATGTGCATGGCGCGCAATTTGCAGAGCGAAGGATCAATCGCCTTCCCACCGCCAGCGCGTCACGAATTGCTCCACCGCTAAATCCTGTGCCCTGATATAAGCCGACCTGAAAGCGCGCCACCGCCGCGACGAATTTCGCCATCGCGCCGCCGCTCGGCTCGATCTCCGCGACTTGCGCGCTTCAGATCAGCGTAATTTCGGTGACGTCCAATCCCACAACCGTCACCGGCCAGCCGGCACGGAATACCAGGTCCGCGGCATCCGGATCGCAATACAAGTTGAATTCAGCTGCGCCATTCACATTGCCATCGGAAATCGAGCCCGCCATCAAAATCACGCGTTTCACCAGCGGCACGATCGTCGGATCTTTCAAAATCGCCAGCGCCAGGTTTGTCTCCGGCCCCACGCCAATGGTGGTGATTTCCTGCGGATGTTTGTGCAGCAGGTCAATGATCACGTCAGGACCAACGCTTTTGGCCTCTGGGCGGGGAAACATTTCACGACAGCGCGGGTCCACCGCAACCGGCGCTGCCGGAGGTCGCTCGGCCGCTCACGGGCCGTTGACTCTTGGCAAGTATTGTTGAGCAAACGACGTGCCAGCCGCGCCGGCTGCGCATTTATTCCCGCAATGGCAATGCACCGCTTCGGCAGTCATACGGGACACGCCAAGCGCACCCTAACGTTCGTCGCAATACCCATGACAGACTTAAAATCGGCAATCGCCTCGCTCTTCTTGGGCGAATTCCGTCCCAGTCCGGCACGGTTTGCTGCGAGCGCCAAACAAACACGTCGACGGCTCGCCGGACGCCGCGTTAAAACGCGATGAATTCACTCCCGGCGGCGAATTGCTATATAATCTCGCCCGATCAACCTTCCCGATTTGGAGAACGTTAACAAGTTCAAGGAGATCCTCTCATGAACCAAAATCGCAGGAATTTCATCATGAACACCGGCGCGGTCTGCGCTTTGGCGATGACAGGCCGGCCGACGGGCGCACCGAGGACGACCCCTGCGGAGGCCAAACCTCCTGCAACGAAGGAGCGCGGCATGGCGCACGGACTCACTGTGCTGAACATTCGCCGCGGCAGCGAATACCGCCTGGGCGTGAAAAACGAAAGAGGGGTCCTCGATGTCGTCGAAGCCGCGCAGATTCTGCATATGCACGCACCGGCTACCATCGACGAATTACTGCAAAATGAAGACGGCCCCAGCCTGAACGCGCTGGTGGACGCAGCCGCCAAATCGAAGGCGACGCAAAAAGCATTCCTTGCGGAAGACACTATCGAATTCGGCCCGGTGGTAACCCGCCCCGAAAAAATTGTCTGCGTGGGGCTTAACTACCGGCAGCACGCCATCGAGATTGGTGCGCCGATTCCGAAGCAGCCGGTACTATTCAACAAGTTCAACACGACGCTCAATCACCATAACGGGACGATCAAACTACCCGTGGATTACGCCAAGAAATTCGATTACGAAGTCGAGATGGTCATGGCGATCGGGCGCGAGGCGAAAATGGTAAGCGAAGCCGACGCGCTTTCTTACGTGGCAGGCTATGCGACGGGCAACGACTTCACTGCTCGGGACCTGCAACTGGAAACCGGCGGGCAGTGGATGGTGGGCAAGACGCCAGACCAGTTCGCGCCCATCGGCCCGTACCTGGTGACGGCCGACCAGATCGACCCAGACAACCTCAAACTCGAGTGCCGCGTCAATGGCGAGACGCGCCAGTCCTCGAACACCAGCGACTTCATCTTCAATACGCGCACGATGATCAGCTACATTTCCCGCGTCATCACGCTAAGGCCCGGCGACATTATTTTTACCGGCACTCCGCAGGGAGTCATTCAGGGCAAGCCCAAAGACAAACAGGTGTGGCTCAAGCCGGGCGATAAGCTCGCGTGCAGCCTGGAAAAGTTGGGCGAATTAAAATTCGAGCTGGTGTAACCGCGAACGAAGCTACTTGCGACGTCCGCCCTGCATCGGCGTCGCGTGTCGCCGCGCTCTATTCGGGCGCGCCCGGAACTTCCGCCGCGATGACCACCTGCTTTCGCCACGCCTCGGGCGACGACAAGTTACGCCGCAACAGCGCAGGGTCCAGCTCGTGTTCCCAACGCGCCACCACGAGTGTGGCCACTCCGTTGCCCAGCATGTTCACCGTCGCGCGGAACATGCTCATGAAGCGATCGATTCCCAGAATCAAGGCCATCCCCGCCACCGGGATCGTGGGTATCACTCGCAAAGTGGCCACCAGTGCAATGAATGCCGCGCCCTGCACGCCCGACGCGCCCTTCGAGGTCAGCACCGCCACGCCGAAAAGCACCAACTGCTGCCCCAGCGTCAAATGAATGCCGGTAGCTTCGGCAACGAACAACGCCGCCAGCGTCATGTAAAGGCTGCTGCCGTCGGTATTGAACGTGTATCCCGTAGGCACCACCAATCCCACCAGAGCCTTGGAACATCCCAGCTGCTCCAATTTTTCCATGAGCGTTGGAAGCGCCGGTTCCGAAGAGCTGGTCGCCAATGTGAGAATGATCTCCTCCTTAATATAAAGAAGGAACTTGATGATATTGAAGCTCGCGGCCCAGGCAATGCCGCCCATCACGATCAGCACAAACAGAATGCATGTGATCCAGAACGTGGCGACGAGCTTCACCAGCGGCCCGAGCGAAGCAATTCCATAAGCGCCGATCGTAAAAGCCATCGCGCCAAAAGCGCCAATCGGCGCAAAGCGCATCACGATATTGATCACACCAAACACTGCGCGCGTGAGCGACTCGATCACCTCGAGCAGCGGCTTGCAGCGGCTGCCCATCGCCGACATGGCGAACCCGAACAAGATCGAGACCAGCACCACCTGCAAAATATCGCCCTTGGCGAATGCGTCCACCACCGTGGTAGGGATGATGTGCATGATGAAATCGGTCACGCTTGCCGATTTGGCCGCGTCGGCGTAACCCGCCACCGCCTTGCTGTCGAGTGTCGCGGGATTCACATTGAACGCAGCGCCGGTATGCATCACGTTGCCGACGACCAGGCCGATCAGCAATGCCAGTGTGGACACGACCTCAAAATACAGCAGCGCCTTGCCGCCCACGCGGCCGACTTTTTTCATGTCCTGCATGCTGGCGATGCCCGTAACCACCGTGCAAAAAATCACCAGCGTAATAATCATGCTGATCAGGCGGATGAACGCGTCGCCCAGCGGTTTCATGGCCACGGCGCTGTGCGGTTTCAGGTAGCCAAACACGACTGCGACGGCCACGGCCACCAAGACCTGTCCCCACAAGCTGCGATAGAAGGGTTTTTTGCCCGACGGGCGCACCGCCTTGGCGGTTTCTGCGGATGGCGAGTTCGAACCGGAAGCTCCCATGCTCAATCCTCCTTCCACCGCGCGGGATGCATCGTCGCAGCTCAGTTCGCGGCGCCGCGTCAGTCCAACTGGCGGCGGAGTCTACCACATTCGCTATAGCAATCGTCTAGCGACAACTTGATCGTCTCTGCGTTCGAAAACGCTCGAGAGGTCGCAGCGTTCCCGCTACTGCCAAACCCTCCCCTCTCAACACGCCCGCCGAATAAAACATTTTTCGATTCCCAAAATTGCTCGTTTGATATAGTGTCCCGCTGTCATGCACGATTTCGCTGCGACCAAAACGAATTATCCTGGCAAGGTTTTGCCCGAACCCCTCACCCGCAATCAGATTCGCGGTTTCTGGGCCTCCTGGGGCGGATGGACGCTCGACGGCATGGACTCCTTCGTTTACGCGCTCGTGCTTGTTCCGTCGCTGCGCGAACTGTTGCCCCGTTCCGGTATTGCCGCCACCAAGGGTAATATCGGTTTGTACGGAGCCTCGCTGTTCGCGCTATTTCTGGTCGGCTGGGGATTGGCGTTTCTGTGGGGACCGATCGGCGACAAGTTCGGCCGCGTGCGCACGCTCATGCTCACCATCGTGTGGTATTCGCTTTTCACTTTTATGAGCGCATTCTCCACAAGCGTGTGGCAACTCGCTGCGCTGCGCCTGCTTGCCGGCGTGGGCATTGGCGGAGAGTGGGCGATGGGCGGCACGTTTGTAGCCGAGGCGTGGCCCGAGAGTCGCCGTCGCGTGGGCGCGGGTTTAATGCACACCGGATATTACGTCGGCATTTTTCTCGCCGCCCTGGCCAACTACGGCATCGGCAGCCGCTACGGCTGGCGCGCGATGTTCATCGTCGGCGGCCTGCCCGCGCTGCTGCTCGCTTGGGTTCGGCACGGAGTTGCCGAGCCTGCCGCGTGGACTAAGAAAGAAAATATCGTGCGCACGTGGACGGTTTGGCGTCCGCTCGCCACCCTGTTTTCGCCCGCCTTGCGCCGCCGCACGATCGTGAATGCCTGTCTGATGCTGGCTTCTATCTGTGGTCTGTGGGCCGGAACTGTGTACGTTCCCGCCGCGATCACCGCGGTCGCCGAAGCCGGCGGACGCGTCGGCCCGCAAGCCGTGCAACTCGCTTCGTGGGGAATTATGCTGGTCTCCTTCGCCACGATTCTAGGCTGTCTCGCGATGCCTTGGCTCGCCGAACAAGTGGGACGACGCGGCGCGCTCGCCATTTACTTTTCTCTGATGATGGTGTTTATAGCGCTTACGTTCGGCAAAGTCTTCTATCTCGGCGCGAGCGCGCTTCCCTGGTTTTTTGTTTGCCTCTTTTTTCTGGGCTTGGGCGGCGCCAATTTCGCGGTCTATACTCTTTGGCTGCCCGAGCAATATCCCACGGAGTGCCGCGCCAGCGCCTTCGCTTTTTCCACATCGTTCGCGCGGTTTGGCGGCGCGGGAATCACCTTCCTCGTCGGCGCGGGCATCCGCCATTTTGGCTCGCTGGGGATTCCGGTTGCGATGACTTCCATCGCCTTCGCTCTCGGCCTGCTGTTGATTCCACTCGCCGCGGAAACACGTGGGAAAACTCTGCCCGCCTAGCTCGACCACGCCTCAAAACGGGATCGGGACCGATCGGCATCCGATCGCCCTTGAACATTCGCTTGCTTCAGCCGTGCGCCCGAGATCCGACCAACCGAGTATTCCAAGTCCGCGTACCACGCCTATTGACAGTCGGGCGCTGGGCGTACGACTAGACCTTCTATTGCTCGGGGCTCGGCAGGAAGTATTGAAAGCGTGCTGCTGTATATTGAAGAAAAAAAGTGACTTCCAAGCTAAAACAGCGCTTGCCGAGAGGGCCGCGCGCGCACACCCGCCCGCGCAGTGTGAGGACATCGCCTGCGCGCCATATATAATGTTACATCCGACCCGGTCTAGGCGACTCCCTGCGCCTTTACCGGCGCGGCGGTACTAGCAGCCGTAGCGCCCTGCTCTGATTCCTTTACAACGCGGGCCGCCAGCGGTTTCAACCACAGCAACGCCATAAACGCTGCGATCAGATCGCACACAATCATCGCCCAGAACACCTTCGTCCAGGAGCCGGTCTTGGCAAACAGCCAAGCGGCGCCGGGCCCCGCAAACGCCGCCGCAACTCCCTTGGCTGTGTACACTACGCCGTAGTTGGTTGTCGCCCACGCCTTTCCGTACAGGTCGCCCGTAATCGAGGGGAACAACGAGAATATGTTGCCCCAAGCGAAGAAACACAGACCCGACAACACCACGAACCACACCGGGTGATTGATCAATTGCAGCAGCGCGTACACCGCGATTGCCTCCAGAATGAACGCGATAAAAATGGCGTTCTCCCGGCCGATATTGTCGGACACCCAGCCCCAGAAGGGGCGGGTCAACCCATTCAATATCCGGTCCACGGTGATCGCTAGCACCAACGCGGTCATGCCGAACGCGACGATGACGTTATCCACGTGGTAGGACGATGCCATGGGGTTCAGTTGCGCGGTAACGACCAGGCCGCCGAAAGCCAGCATCGTCATCATCACGTAAATGACGTAAAACGATGGCTGCCTCAGCATCTGCCACGGCGTCATGTCCACTGCCGATGTGTTCACTTTAGCTTTGATCTTGGCCTCTATCACTTTCCAATTTGGAGGCGTCCATCCTTCGGGCGGCCGGGCCAAGAACAGCGACGAAGCGAGCACCACCACACCTTGGATAATTCCCCATACGATGAATGTGTGTTGGTAACCCGAAACTTTCAGCATGGCGGCAATGGGCGAGATGGTCGTCGCGGTGCCAATGCCGAACGCTCCAGCAGTCAGACCGACGCACAGACCGCGATGGTCCGGGAACCACTTCAGCGCGTTCCCGATTGCCCCGCCGTACACGATCCCCGCTCCGATGCCGCCCACCCCGTACCAGAAGTACAGGCTGTTGATCGTCTCAGCATACCCGGATCCCACCCAGCCCAGTCCCACCAGCACCGCACCTGCGCCGAGCATGAAGCGGGGCCCGATTTTATCCACCAGGTACCCTTCGAAAGGCACCAGCCACGTTTCCAGTGCGACGAAAAGCGTGAACGTCCACTGGACCGCGACCAGCGATACGTGCAGATGCGCTTGTATGGGCTTGGTGAAGAGCGTCCAGGCATACTGCAGGTTCGCGATTGCCATCATGGCGACAATGCCGGCGGTTAGTTGAACCCAACGATTGGGAATTCGGGAGGGGTGAATCAGAGAAGCAGGAGATGCGGTCATGAGCGTTCCTCCGATACCGCGCGTTACAATTTAACAGCGCACAGCCAGAACGGCATGGTTCTAGGCTCGAAAGCCCGGTGAATCGCAGCGAAATTTGCTATACTGGTACGTTAATCGAACCACTTGCGGGACACAGTTATCACGCTCGCCTTGAGCTGTCAAGAGCTTCGTTGACCCTCTGCTCGGCTAACCTGTTCCCGCTCGTGCGTTCCCCCTTGACCCCGACCCCGGAAAGTACCGAAATGGAGAGGCGACCGATTTCGATGGACGAAAACCTGCGCACCCAACTGGAGACTTACCTGACTCACCTGGACGGCCTGATCCGTCGCGGCCGTCAGGTTTTAGAAACTCTCGCCAGTGAGCCCTCCAGCCCGGCGGCAATGGCCTCAACTCGCGCCTGGCAGGAAGACTGTGGTGTCACCATCAATCAACTCTCCGGTGGCAGCAAATCGCATTGGCTCGCGCGTGCTTTTAGCGAGGGGTTTCTGATGCGTTCGACGAACGGTCAGGCCGTCACCGGCGCTGCGCCCACCGAGATCGTTAAGCGATTGATCGGAGTCCTCGAGCAAGCTGTAACCTCGCTCTCTGCAATGGAAATTGGCGCAGAAGTTTCCGCAGACGCTACGACATCGTCGACGGCAGCATCTTCGTCAGCATTATCTGCGGCGCCCGCGCCTCGCCGGTTCGAGTTCGTTCACAACGCCGAGCTCAAACCGGTCCTCGAGCAGGCCTACACTGATAGCCGACGCGCTCTTGAGCAACAGGAATACGAGCTAGCTTTACGCACGTCCTGCGGAATCCTCGAAGCCATCGTCACCGACGCGCTGGAACACAAGGGGCAAAACGCACTCGCCGGCGCGGACGCCCCGGCAGGAAAAATCGGCGATTGGCCGTTTCAGACGCGCCTAGCCGTTGCAGAAAGCACCGGACTGATTCGCAGCGGATGCGCCCGCCTACCCGCCGCCGCACGAACGTATCGCGATCACACCGATACCCCCAGCGAGAACGGCGCAGAGGCGAATATTTCCGAACGCGATGCGCGCGTAGCCGGACAAGTGCTCCACGTAGTGATGAGGGATTTAGATCCGGGCCGCTAGAGGTTGCGAGCCGCGCTGCTCGCAGCGCTAATCTTCGAGGTCCTGCCGAAAAGTCGGCTGCGATGGATTCACGCTGCCATCGATCACAGCCACCACCAAATCTTCGTAAGCGTCCGTCCCCTCAGCCAAAGTAGCGTAGCCGCGTTCCCGCTGCAGTTGTCCACTCCCCGAATAAATCAGCGTGAAATACCGCCCCGACGAATACTGCAGCTCGAGCAATTTATTCGGCATGTCGGGATCGCCTTCCTGCCCCAGCACGTCCATCAGCGCCACCGTCCACTGCCGCCCCTTCGGGTCGGTGACGACCTCGCGCTCCAGGTACTGCCATTCGTCCATGCTCCACAATGGCATCGCTATTCCAGCAGCTGCCGCAGCGCTTGCGCAACTTGCGAACCGGTGAATGGTTTGGGGACCAGCAAGACTCGTTGCGCGTTACGCGAACGCAGACTCGCCACGGCGATCTCCGGCGTATCGCTGATAATTACAATGGGAAATTTCGCGTGATCGGGGTGATGACGCACGGAATCGAACAACGCCTCGCTCATATCATACGAGGTGCAATCCAGCACGAGCGCTTCGGATTGCTGCGACACAATCAATTCATTGACGCCGACGTTGTATCCCTCGGCGAACACCTCAAAGCCCGCGTCGCGCAACGCGAACGTCAGCAGCTCGGCAATCTCCGGCGTGTCGTCAATGAGCAGGATGCGCTGCAAGCGTCTGCTACTTCTTGACGGCGCCGGTGCCGGGCAGCCGTTTCTTCTTGCCTTCGCAGGGCTCCAGATCCATTACCCAGATCCGTCCGCCCGCGGTGTAATATGCGCGACGATCGTTCTCAAACATCGCGCCCCAGGCCTCCAGCGTGCGCATCGCGAAGGTGACTCCCTCGAAATTATTGCGCGCGTGATTCAGCACTTCATTCGTGTGCCAATTGTCGGTGAGAATCGCGTCGCCCGCATGCACGCGCAGCACAGTGTAGTAGCGGTCGTACGCCGCTTCGGTGCGCACCTCGCGCGTCGAACCGCGCTTCTTGCCTTCCGTTACAACGTAGCTTTCCTGCGCCTCAGCTGTGGCTGTCGGCAGATTCGTGTCGGTGCTCATAGGGTTTGCGCCACCGCCTCGGCCGCAGACGCCGTGGCCATGTTCACCAGATTTTTCGCGTCCGCCGCCTGAATCAACGCTTCCGGCAACTCGATGCCCATCATCTTCCATTGCTGGTTGGCAAACGTCTGCAATTTGGCGATGTGCTCCGCGTGCAGGTGGCCGAAGCGTCCTTGTAATTTCAAATACTCGGACACCGGCCGCATATTCTGCGGGCGGAAACTGTAATCGTACTCGCGCTTCTCAGGATTCCACTCCCAGATCGGGTACAGCCCGCATTCCACAACCAGCCGGCCCAGGTCAATCGAGCGCGGCGTCTCATACACGAAACCCTTCTGGCACGGAGTGTAAATCATCAAGTACGCGGCGCCCTTGTGGTTCAGCCCCTTGCGCACTTTGTTCATCAAATCAATCGGATATCCCACGCTCGCCGTCGCCACATAGCAATGCGGATGCCCGGCAGCCATCATGCGCGCGAGATCTTTCGGGAAAAGTGTCTTCGCCTCCGGAACCATCGGCCCCGGAGGTGAAAAAGTCGTCATGCCGCCGTAAGGTGTGCGCGACGAAGCCTGAATTCCGGTGTTCGCGTACTGTTCGTTGTCGTAGCAGATGATCAGGCAATCGTGATTGCGATACAGCGCGCCAGAAATTGACGCAAGTCCGATGTCGGACGCGCTGCCGTCGCCCGCTTCGCAAATAATATTCGGAAACGCGCCCTTCCATTTGCCCTTGCGAATCATGGCTTCATACGCCGCGGCGACGCCTGCAGTGAAGCTGCCGGCGCTGCCAATCTGCGTGTGCGCCCACGGCACATTGTAGGGCGTACACAAATACGAGCTGTTCGCCACGTACATGCACCCAGTCGGCCCGACCAGAATCGTGTTGTCGCCGGCCGCTTTGCTCGTCATCCGGTACTGGATGGACGGCCCGCAACCCGCGCACGTGCGATGCCCCGGAACAAAAGGCTCGCTCGACGGCAAGTCGGGGTTGTAAAACCGCGCCCCTTGGTTCGGACTTCCCAAAATTGGCAGTATCTGGCGCTCCACTTCAATCGCTGGCATATCGGTTTCTCCCACGGCAGAGCACGAGTACGGCGCTCCACCCATCGTTGTGCGAACCGTCAGGCTCGCCGATATAAATAATCCCTACTCTTCGAACCCGACCCAATGCGTGCGTTTTTCAATTTTCCCGCGTTTCTGCGCTTCCGTCATTTTCTTCGCCATCCAGTAAAATTCGTCAAGGACGATCGCTTCGCCGCCCATTCCCGCCATGAACGAAAGCACCAGCGGCTTGTGCTGGCTTTCGTACAGAGCCGCGCACACCTCGCCGTACAGCACGCCTCCACTGCTCACGCTGCCCAGGCCCATATTCGTCTCAATCACGCCCACCACTTTAAATTTGCTGAGCACCTCGTTCACGCGATCGGTCGGATAAGGCCGGATCGTGCGCAAGCGCACCATCCCTACCTTCAGGCCGTTGTCACGCATGTGTTTAATCGCAAACCGCGCCGTTACCGCGTGGCCGCCCTGCAAGAAGAACACCACGTCCGCGTCATCGGTCATGTACTCTTCGACCCACGGATCGTAGCGCCGCCCGAAAATCTTCGCGAACTCGTCGTGCACTTCCTCGATCACCGCCACCGCGCCTTCCATCGCCCGCGCGCGCTCCAGCTGCAGCGGCGGCCCCTGCTCCGGCATGATCTGCGGACCGTGCGAAACCGGATGCCGCGGGTCGAGCGGATAAGGATGCTTGTAGGGCGGCAAAAATTCCTTCACCTGGCCGGAGTCTGGCAATTCAACGTCACTCGTGATGTGCGAAACGAAAAATCCATCCTGGCAAACCATCTGCGGCAGCAGTACCCGCGGATCTTCGCCGATGCGATAAGCCATCAAGTGATTGTCGAACGCTTCCTGCGCATCGCAGGCCCAGCCCATCAGCCAACCCATGTCGCGCGTCGAGAGCGCATCCGTGTGCTCGGAACCGAAATCGCCAGGAGGATCGAGCGTGCGGTCGGCGATCATCATTTGGACCGGCATGCGGCTGCCGGAGATCGGCGAATAAAGTTCGTAAGCAAATTGCACGCCCACGCCCGAACTGCCGGTGAAGACGCGCGCGCCACTCGACGAAGCGCCGTGCGAAATGCTCAATTGCGAGTGCTCGCTGTCGGCCACAATGTACTCGGCGTCCAGTTCCCCGTTCGCCACCATTTGCGCCAGCGCCATCATGGTCGCGGTGTAAGGCCGTATCGGATACGCCGCGATCACATCCACGTCGGCATACTTCGCCGCCTGCGCCGAAGCGACGCAGCCGTTGATCCGCACCGTCCTCTTTTTTACTTCCGTAGCCGTCGCCATTTTTCGCTCCAATCCTAAATGTTCTTAAATGTTCCCTAAATATTCTTTGGAGCGCGGTCGCCCAGATTCCGCAGCTCTTCCGCCTGACGTCCGTGCAATCCCGGCGAGACAGCGAACGCCGTGTCCATGCGCACCACGCCGGTATCGAAATCCAGTTCCGGCACGCCCTCCAGGCATCCCGTCGGACATTCCTCGATGCACACGCGGCAACCCTTGCAGTAATCCACCAAAATTTTGTACAAGCCGTTCGAACGCACGTCACGCACGATGCACGGCTCCGGACAAACCAGGTAACAGTTGTCGCACGCATTGCACGTGCCGCAACTGAAGCAGCGCCCGGCCTCCTCCACCGCCTGCTCTTCCGTGAACGCCTGAATCACTTCTTGCTGCGTCTTGCGCCGGCTCTTAGGCGGCAGCAAAGTCTGTTGCACGCGCGGAAAGTGAGGGAAATAAGTCATGTTCATGCGGTTCAAATCGAAGATCACGTCCACGGGAATGGTGCGCGGCTCCAGAGTCACTCCGCGCATCACCTTGTCCAGATTAAAAGCCACGCGCTTCCCGTCGCCCACCGCGTTCACCACCATCAGCGGCTGCCCCGCACCGAGTTGCACGATGTCGCCCGCGGCAAAAAAGTTCGTGTCGCCCAGACGTCCGAAGCGGTCAATCTTGATCGTGCCGCGCTCGGTCTTGAATTCCTGCGGCAACCATGCGAGTGACGCGTGTTGCCCCACCGCGATGATCACGTTATCCACCGCGAAGCGTTCCGCTGGAGCCTCGCGATCAATGTTGATCGGCGAAGCATTGATAGCGCCGGAAAACTTCGCGGGATGCAGCTGCAAAGCTTTCACTTTGCCGTCACCGAGGACGGCCGTCATCGCCTTCCCGTGCATCAGCTCCACGCCTTCTTCCTTCATGTCGTGCAAATCTTCAGGGGACGCGGGCATTTCCTGTGGGTGCGCTTCCACCGTGATCATGGTCACTTCCACAGCCCCTTGCCGCAGCGCTTCGCGCGCGCAATCAATCGCGGTGTTGCCACCGCCGATCACCGCCACCCGCGCGCCGACCTTCACCTTGGAGGTTCCCATCCCGATATCGCGCAGGAACGGAAGGCCGAACAACACGCCTTGCTTATTTTCGCCCTCGGCTCGCGCGCTGTTTGGCTCAGTGAGCCCCACCGCTAGCACGACTGCGTCGTAATTCTTTTTCAAATCATCCCAGCTGACGTCTTTTCCTACTTCCACGTTCGTCTTGATCGTTATACCAAGCTCCACTAGACGCTCGATCTCGCGATCCAGCACGTTCTGGGGCAGCACCCAATCGGGAATTCCGCCGCGGTTGAGCCCGCCGGCCTTCGGCGATTTTTCCAGGATCGTAACTTTGTAACCCAGCCGCGCCAGTTGATACGCCGCGCTGTGCCCCGCGGGCCCCGAACCAACCACCGCCACTTTCTTGCCGTTAGGCGCGCCCGGCTTCACCACGTCGCGCGTCAACGCCTGTCCCAAATCGCCGAGGAACCGCTCCACAGCGCGAATTGAAATCGCCTCGTCGTATTTCCCGCGGTTGCAAGCTTGTTCGCACGGGTGGTAACACACGCGCCCCGTCACCGACGGGAACGGCATGTCTTCCTTGATCAGCGCGTAGGCGTCCAGATACTTCCCGCGCTTCACCAAATCGAGATAGCCCTGAATTTTTTCATTGGTGCCGCAAGCGTTGTTGCAAGGCGGCAATTTGTCGCGATACACCGGTCGAATCGAACGCCAGTTTCCGGTGGGAAATAAATCCTGCCCGTTTTGCGTGGGCGCGGGCGTGATGCCGGCAAACGGAATCATCAGCCGCTCGGGAATCTTTGTGCCTTTGGTTGACATGTGTCCTTTTCCTAAGCCGCTACTGGATGCAGCGGCATGATGTGCAATTCTTCCAGCGCCAACTTGAACGCGTGCTTGTTCGCAATCATCGGCTCGATCGTTGCCAGCTTTACGATGCCCGTGGTCTTCACCACCGCCGCAATCAACGGAGCCGCGATATCCGGCGCGATAGATTTATTTCGCTCGGCCGCGCCCTCGGTGGAAAGTCGGTCGAGGCCCAATTCGCCGAGGCGGTAGTAAAGCCACTTGTGGTCGGCAATCTTCGCGGCATCGACGCATACGAGCTGCGCGAGGCGCTCCGCGCCCGGCACGAAACGCAGAATGTACTCAGGCGTGTAATGCGTGTTGATCACCAGCGTTCCGCCGGGAGGCATCCCGCGCATGTAATCCCAACCCTTCACCATAGTTCCCTCTACCAGCACGATGATGTTGGGCTTCTCGTTTTCGTACGTGAGCTCGTTTTCGATCACCGTGTCGCTGACGCGGCAATATTTGCGCGTGGGGCAATTCGTGCGATCGGGATTGTCCACGTAATTTTCCATCGCCTGCGCGTACTTGCCTTCGAGCCGCGCCGAAGCGGAAATCGAATTGACGATGTCGCGCCCCTCTTTGTCCATGATGATCCCGCGCGTCCAAACGGTGAGTTCCGTGTAAGCCATAATCCGCCTCGCTATTCAGTGGTTGCGTCGGGACACAAATCCCCGGCGCCTTTGCTCGACTTGTTCGCCGATTTCGAATGACCGGCACCGACTCGATCGGACTCCAGCACCGCTAGAAAATCCGCGCGCAACACAACGAATGGTGCCACGCGCGTGCCGGCCTGAAAATCGGCAATCGCCAAAAGCGTCGCCTTCTTGCAGATGCTTTCAATATCCGCGCCGGTGAGCCCTTCCATCCGCTCCGCAAACTCCTGAAAATCCACATCCGGCGCAAGCGGAACTCGCCCGCAACAAAGCCGCATAATCGCCGCGCGATCTGCAACGTCCGGTTTTGCGAACGGAATCTTATAGTCGAAGCGCCCACTGCGCAACAGCGCCGGCTCGATCCGCTCCAACCGATTCGTCGCGGCCAGCAAAATCACGCCTTTCGCGTCACGCAAATTGTCAATCTCACGCAGCAGTTGGCTCAGAATCCTCTGGTGCACGTCAGTGCCAAATTGCTCGGTGCCGAATCGCGGCGCCAGCGCGTCAATCGTGTCGAAAAATAAAATGCAGGGCGCTGCCCTTCTCGCCTTCTTGAAAACTTCGCGCAGCGCTCGCTCCGATTCGCCCAGCCACTTCGAATAAAGCTGCGGCCCATCAATCGCGATCAGCGGCACCTGCTTTTCACCGGAAAGCGCCCGTGCCATTGCCGTCTTCCCCGTTCCAGTCGGACCCGCCAGCAGAATCCCGCGCGGTGGCAGCAGTCCGACCTGGTCGTAAATTTCGTCGTGCATCTGCGAATGCTCGATCACCGCATCGAGCAACCGTTTCTGCTCGCTCAACCCGCCCAGAGACGCAAAAATCGAAGTGCTTCTCTCGATGAAAAATTCCCGCGTGGCGCTAGGCTCCACTTCCTTCAAGCCAGCAAGAAAATCCTCGCGCGTAACCCGCAACTTCCCAAGTTCAGCAGACACCGCGCCATCCGTCTCCAGAGGAAAAGACGAAAGAAATCCGCGCAAGGCGATCATGCCCACTTCCTGCCCCAACGCTTCCAGATCAGCTCCGACAAAACCGTGCGAATGCTCCGCAATCTCCTTCAGATCCACATCGAGCGCCAAGGGCATGGCCCGCGTGTGAATTTTCAGAATTTGCAAACGCGCCTGCGTGTTCGGCACGCCGATTTCGATTTCGCGATCGAAGCGTCCGGGCCGCCGCAACGCCGGATCCAGCACCTCCGGAATATTCGTGGCGCCGATGACAATTACCTGCCCGCGCGCCACAAACCCATCCATCAAGCTGAGTAGTTGCGCCACCACGCGCTTTTCCACTTCGCCGGAAACTTCCGCGCGCTTGGGAGCCACGGCGTCAATCTCATCAATAAAAAGAATGGAAGGCGCATGCCGCGCCGCTTCCTCAAAAACTTCGCGGAGCTTGGCCTCGCTCTCGCCGTAAAATTTCCGCATGATTTCCGGGCCGTTTAGGTGAATGAAATGCACGCGGCTCTCAGCAGCCACGGCGCGCGCCAGCAAAGTCTTGCCTGTCCCCGGCGGTCCATACAACAGCACGCCCTTCGGCGCCAGAATTCCCAGCTGCTCGAAAACACGCGAGTACTTCAGCGGCAACTCCACAATCTCACGCACTCGCGCGACTTCACGTTCCAGCCCGCCGATATCTTCGTAGGACACCGCTGGAGCGCGCGCCGCAGTCTGCTCGCCTTCCACCACGCGAATGTCCGTGCGCTCCCCGATCACCACCGGTCCCGAAGGAATCGTGCGCACCACCTGGAAATTTACGGCCTTCGCAAACGTCGGCACACGCACCACGCCGCCCGCAAGCACCGGCACACCCTCGAGGTCTTCCAGCATCCGCTCCGGCGCAATCGTCGCTGGCGCAGCGCCGACCCACAGCGGAGACAAGCGCACGGCCACTGCCTGCTGATGTTCGATCGGAGCCACCGTCACCTGCTCCTGCAATCCCGCGCTGCAATTGCTGCGGCACGTGCCGTCAATCTGAATCATGCCTTCGAATCCGTCGTCCGAAACCTCGGCGCGCCCCACGCCCACCATGCCGCCCGTAATTTTCAGCACGTCGCCTACGCGCCCGCCCATGCGCCGCAGGTCGGCCGGAGCCAGTCGCGCGATCGCGTGCCCCACGTCTTCCACACGCGCTTCCGCCACGCGCAGCGTCAGCGTCGCGGTCAGAGATGATTGAGAGATTTCCGTCATGAAGTGACCCGCCAATTGCAGCAGGAACTACGGAGGGAGAATCCGGTGCAGGGAGTTCCGTGAAAAATTCCCGGGCCGGAATTTTTCATTGCGAATCGCACGCGCAAATTGAAACTCTCCCTGCCTCTAAAGTTTGTTCAGCACAATCTCTTCGACGTCTTCAATGTGCCGCCGCATCGCAGTGTTCGCCGCTTCCGTATCGTGGCGCTTGATCGCGGCCAGAATCCGCCGGTGACCGGCGAGCGATTTTTGCGCGCGGCCTTCCACCTGCAAAGAACGTTCCCGCGTGTCGCGCAGCAGGTCCATCAACGTGTCAATCACTTTCAACACCACGGTGTTGCCGGACGCCAGCGCGATGCTGTAATGGAATTCCGCGTCCTCGGCGATGGCCGCGTCTCCCTGGATTTGCTTTTCTTCTTGCCGCTGCAGGATTTCCTCCATCTCGGAAATTTCTTCGTCAGATGCATGCGAAGCCGCGCGCGCGGCCAGCGGCGGTTCCAGCATCTTGCGAAAATCCAGAAGCTCGGTCACCAATTCTTGTCGGCGCTTTAGAACGCTGCCAAAAGGATCCACCGGTGAATCGCCCGATCGTTCGCAGACGATGGTCCCGGCGCCTTGACGCGGTTCCACCAAACCCACCAGTTCCAATCCGCGAATCGCGTCGCGAATCGAACTGCGGCTCACCTGCAGCAGCTCCGCCAGTTCCCGTTCCGACGGCAGTTTGTCGCCGGGTTTCATTTTCTTCAGAATCAGGCTTTCGATCTGCTTGGCGACTTCTTCGTAGACCTTGTTCCTGCGAATCACCGCGAAGTCGGATTTGAGGGGCGCTGCCATATGTAAGTGGTCTGAGAAGTGGACCAGTTGACCCTCGGAGTATACCCCCGCTGTCAAGGCCCCAGCAAATATTTTACTTACGCTAATGCAGAAAATCTATTGGAGCCGTTTCCGCAGCCGAACAAACCAGGCGCCCGAATACCCGCTAACCGGCGGGAGCCGCGGCCCAACCACGAATTCCGAGCAAAAACCTAAGATTTGGCTAGCCCCGTCTGCATTCTCCGAGCTAGGACCCTCGCCGAGCGACGGCTCGACTGCTGCTGCGGCACGCCTACCCCTCGGGCAGCGACGTTCATTTCGGCGGTTGCTTAGCGGCACTTTGCGCCAGTAGCTTCGCGCAGCTGTACACGGTTCGCGTATACGGCATCGGGAGTCCCACGCGCTCGCCCAGTTCCACCACCGCGCCAACCAGCGCGTCTAGTTCCATCGGCCGGCCCGCTTCCAAATCTTGTAGCATTGAAGTTTTGTGTTCGCCAACTTTTTCCGCGCCGGCCATTCGCTGAGCAATCGAGACCGGCAACTCCATGCCCAATTTCCCGGACACCGCTTCCACTTCCTGCATGATGTTGCGGATCAACGCAGAAACTCCCGGATCGCGCAGCATCTGCGCCAGCGTCGCGCGTGTCAGCGCGCTCACCGGATTCAACGAAGCGTTGCCCAGAACTTTAACCCAAATCTCGTGCCGGATACGAGCGGTGATGGGGCAGCGCAAGCCTGAAGCGATTAGCGCCTCTGCAATTTGGCGGCAGCGATCGGAGCGCGCGCCATCCGGCTCTCCCAGAGAAATGCGGTTGCCCTCAATGTGTTGAATCACTCCCGGCGAGCAAATCTCGGTGGAAAAATAAACGATGGACCCGACCACCCGTCGCGCTGCGATAGCCGCGGAAATTACCCCGGCGGGATCCACGCGCTCCAGGCGCAATCCTTCCCATTCGCCGCCGAAACCTTGAAAATACCACCAGGGGATTCCGTTTTGTGTGCTGACCAGCGTCGTATCGGGACCCAGCACCGGTCGCAGCTGCGGCACAAGTTGCGGCAGGCCGTGCGCCTTCACTCCGAGAAACACGACGTCCACCGGCCCCACTTCTTCCAGCGACCCGCAAATCTTCGGACGTGCCACGAAATCTCCGTCCGAGCTTTTCACCTGCACGCCGTTCAGTTGCATGGCACGAAGATGCGGCCCGCGCGCAAAGAGCGTCACGTCGAATCCCGCATGCGCCATGCGCGCGCCGATGTACGCTCCGATCGCGCCCGCCCCCGCGATCAGGAATCGCATATTTCGTCATCCCCGAGCGCGGCGGCCACGGCGCGCCGCCGAATTTTTCCCGTCGCTGTGGTGGGAATACTTTTTACGAGATAAATCTTCTTAGGGCATTTATACTCTGCCAGCAATTCGCGGCAGTGCTTGATCAGCACTGCTTCGATCGCTTCCTGGCCTTCGTGCAACACCACCGCCGCCGCCACTTCTTCACCCAGTGTGGGATGCACGCGGCCAAAAGTGACCGCAGCTGCCACGGCAGGATGCCGCAGCAAAATCTCGTCCACTTCGTGCGGCGCGATGTTCTCGCCGCCACGGATGATGATGTCCTTGATCCGGCCCGTCAGATGCAAATAGCAATCTGCATCGAGCATTCCTTCGTCGCCGGTGCGAAACCATCCGTTCACGAAAGCGCGCGCATTCGCTTCGGGATTATTTTCGTATCCGCGAAACACGTTGGCGCCTTGAATCGCCACTTCGCCGCGCTGGTTCGTGCCTAGCTCATTGCTCTG
>Ga0210393_10001077_pt1 | contig 23436 bp, 21 predicted proteins | sample IncBWC27OmetaG_FD_160068 | JGI IMG/M metagenome (GOLD analysis project Ga0210393, IMG submission 160068) | Forest soil microbial communities from Barre Woods Harvard Forest LTER site, Petersham, Massachusetts, United States - Inc-BW-C-27-O ... | reverse complement strand
ACTTTTCTCAGGCCGCTTGCCCGGGAGACGGATGGGCTCGTTTTAGCTAGCTGTCCCGGGTAGCCGCCTGCTCGCCAAGGCCTCTTGGCGGGCAGCGGCTTTCTACCGGATCAAACACTCCAACGCGGGAGGATCGCTGCCATGCGAGCGCTAAGGCGAACTCAGAGCCTTCAGCCGTGTCAACGGCTGGCCTGCTTACCCGAGGCGGCCGCTTTGGCCTTCTCGTCCTCGGCTTTGGAGGCTTCCGGGTTGGGCGTCGCGTCGCCTGGCTCCATGTTCCGGATCCAGCGGACCGCGTTCTCGACCGACTTGAGGAACGTCTTGTTGGTCCAAGTCTTATCGTTGTGGCCCAGATTCGTGTAGAAGATTTTCCCTTGGCCCCATTCCTTCACCCAGGCCAGCGGAACGTGATAAGGCTTCTTCGGGTTGCACTTCTCCATGTTCAGCGACATCAGGAGATGCACATTCTCCGGGTGCCAGTGCGAACCCATCTCGCGCTGCTCGGGAGTCTGGTTGGGCCCTTTGTACTGATAGATCTCGTCCCTGATCGTGAACTCCTTGCCGAACGGCTTTGACGCGGGAAAATTCGGATCGTCGACCGTGACCGTGACCGTGGTGCCGCTGCCCCACGGATGCCCGTTGAAAGTGGCTCCGAGCATGTCGTAATACAGCGGCTCGTTGTGGTACGTGTCAGCGGCCGAGTGGAAGCCCATGAACCCGTGGCCCTTCTGCTTGAGCCAGTCGTTGATGAAGTAGTCGAGATCCGCGTGGCTGATCGGCAGGTCGAGCGTGGTGTAGAACATCACGATGTCGTAGTTCTTCAGGTTCTCTTTCGTCATGTCGGCCGCCGCATCCTGCGTGCAGTGAAGGTCGAAGAGTCCCGTCTGCTGACCGAGCTGCGTCATTGCGACTTCTGCCGGAGCGAGCGTCTCGTTTTTCCGCGTCACGGGGCCGTGCTTGAATCCCTTGCTTTGCGTGAGGAACAGCGCTTTCACCTTTTGCGCCGGCTCATCAGCCGACCGCGCGAGGCCGGCCGTGCCAAGCGAAAACAGGGCCGCACAAATCATCGCGAATCGCAGGTTCATTGCAGATGCCTCCTGGAGGTCGTTCTTCGTCGTGGAGGGAAACGGGGCGGGGCTAACGGCCGCACGTCGCGGGCGATTTCATCATAGCGCACGCCGCTTGGGGGCACAAACTCAGCGGCTGTCGGAGTTCGCGATCGAGCCGTTTTCTCGCACTTTGTTCGAGCATTTTCGAGGCTCGTTCTGGCGACCCATCCACACATCGACACGCGTCGCCTTCAGCACCGGGATTTGCCTGCGTCGTGGCACGGCTTTGGAACCCGCTCCTGATTGACATGGCCATTTCGACCGGGTTACAACGGATTTCCCGAGAAACAACGAGAGGTACCGGCTATGAACCGCGCGATTGGCAAATTTTTGATTCTTGGCGTTGTAGGACTCGCCCTTTGCTTAGGCGATCGCTCGACCGCGCAGGCCCAATGGTGGGACGGCGGGTATTACAACTACGGCGTGGGCTATTCCCCGTACGCGTATGGCTACGGCTACACCCCGTACAGCACCAATTACTGGCCCAGTTCTTACTACGTCGGGTACGGCAGTTACTCTTTGTACCCTTCGTACGGATGCGGCTGCGGAAGTTCTTGCTACGGTGGTTCGTGCGGCGGCTCCTGCTGCGGCACCTCATTCTGCGGTAGCGCGTGCGGCGGAGCTTGCTCGACCTGCGCACCGTCAGGCTGCTGCGGCCTAGGCAGTTGTGGATCGAGCTGTGGCAGTTCGTGCGGTTCGGGATGCGGGTTGGCCTGTGGACCGAGCTGCGGCACCGGATGTGGGACGCCCGGGTGCGGCGCGACGAATCTGCCTCCGGGAACGAAGCCGAAACCGATTCCCGAAGAGGGATTCCAACCGCGAACCTACGATCCGGATGCGCCAGTTCCGCGTCCTGGTTCCACGGAACGACCGCCGCGCTCGACGTCGCCCCCTGCTAATGGGCTAGGTGGCCCGCCGCCTGCTGGCGCCGATCCAGACGCAGGGACGGGACGCTATTCCCGCGATCGCTCGGGCGACGGAGCGACGAAGCAGCCTGCGCTTCAAACTCCTCCCAAGGATTTTGAAGCGCCGGTTGGCAAGTCGCCCGCGCCGGCCACGCCGCCTGCGGGAGCTCCTAAAGACGAGCCATTTGAGACGAAGAAGCCGCTGGTTCCGATTCAGTCGCGGGGCGCTGACAAGAAGGCCCCGATCTCGACTCCCGACGACCCGGCGGACGCTGTCCCTCCGACCTTCAAGCCCAAGACCGACGCCAAGAAACCGTCAGCCGAAAACCGAACCGACGAGCAACCGCAAACGGGACGCTCGGCCCTCACGTTGCAGGACCGTTCGACCTGGCATCTGACCGGCATTTCGCGACCGCTCTTCGGACAGATCTCGCAGAACATGGCCCCACTCCCCGAGCGCCTATCGCCCTCGACAGGTGACTGGGCAGTGTTCTCAGCCGATGAGGCCCAGGTCGCCCGTCGCTAAGCACCGCAGAGTTCGCCAAGTTTATCGATGGCCCCGCGTCGCACGTGGCGCGGGGTCCTGCGCCTTCGCGAGGGGCGGTGCAGTCTCGCCATGCGGTCAGCTTGGCCAGATTAACTCTCCCGCGCAACCCGCGCGTCTGGCCAGCTTGACGTTGCCGGTTGTTGCCGAAGATGGGACCCCGTCCCTGGGCCATTTCTGGCTACAAGTTCCGGCCGGGCCGGAGGCTTGCTCCCGCCGACGGGGAAACTCGCAGAATCGGCCGTTTTTGACGCGATTCGGCACGAGTTGCAGGGGGCAGCGAGGGGCAGTTTTTTCCGGATTAAACTGAATACAGAACGTAGATTTGTAGTGGCGGATTCGATTCAGTCTTTGCTAGACTTATTCGATATTAAGCCGTGTTCAGCGCGGTCCGCTGTCGGGCGGGGTCCGCTCTTTACCAACTCGAAGTTTCGACGCAAGACTGGGAAGGGTTACGGATGAGTAGCTCGATGTTGCTCGAGCCTCCGACAATGGGAGGTTCGGAAGTCGATCCGATTGAGGAGATCCGTCTTCGGACGTGGGCTCGCAAAAACTACGCTCCGATGCACAAACGAGACGAAACGCTGCATCCAATCATCCTGGACGAGATGAAGCGCAAGGACGAAGAGAAGAACTGATCTCGGGCCCTGCCTGGCAGGACCAACTGCCTCGTACGGTCAAGCGGTGCCATGCGCTCTCGTGGAGTCGGCCGCAAGGTCGCGGCCGCCAACGCGCGAAACTTGCTTCACCAGCGCATAAAAGAAAACGCCCGGCTCAGCCGGGCGTTTTTCGTTTCCCTGATTGTCTAAACCTGCGGCGTGCTTAGTTCGAGCCGCGGTAAGCAGCCGGCTCGTTGGTCCCGCGTCCAGTAGCCGGTTGCGCTTCGCCCCGCTGAGTATCGCTGGGCGGCTGTTCCGACGAATTGGAGCGGCTCTGAGGCATGCTCTCGTTCGCGTGGCTGTTCTGTGCCGGCTTCGTCCAGTTAGAGACCGACCAGTAGGGGTAGGTCTCAACGACGGCCGCACCGACGTCCTGTAGCACCTCGCGGAAGCGAGCAGTCGTGATGTTTTCATTCGGCACGACGCGCTCCAACACGAAGCGCGTGTTGGCCGGGATGTAGGCGAAGAACTTGCCATTTCCGAGCGTGTCGTTTTTCGCCAAGAGCCGCAGCAATGCCGTACGCGGCACTTCGGCGGCCGTCTTCGGGCACTGATCGAGCCACGCCATCACCCAGATCGAGTTGCCGTTCTCGCTGAGCACGGCTGACATCGACAGCGTCCAAGGCTCTTTGTTGTACGTGGCCGGAAAACTGAAGTCGAAGCGCCGTTCATCCAGTTTCACCTGGATGCCCATCGCACGAATCAGGGTCCCCAGCTCTTCCTGGCTCACATGGCCCGGGGCATTGTTCGACGCCTCGGCCGGTGCGGTGGCCGGGGCTTCCTGATCGGCGGCACGCAGATACTGCCCGGCCGCCAGTACGCCGCTAGACGCAAGCACGAGCCCCCCGATGACCCACCATTTGCGATTGGGCATTCGCATCGCACGACACTCCTTTGTCTTGGCAATTTGTCCTGACAACCGCGCGGAAGCCGTTGGCCCCACCAGGGGCACGGGCGCTCCCGTCGAGGCATCGTCGCCTCGGTGGCCCAGGAAGCTTGGCTAAAAGAGATGCTTTAGACAGATTTGAGACCAGGTCTCGAAGCTGGCGAGTTCACTGGTCAACTTTGCGGGTGAGGCAAAGCCTGTCTCTATGATCGACTCTTCCCGTGGGCGGACTTTGGGCTGTTCGAGCTCAAAGAGGTGCACAATGCCCAAGTGCACGCGTCCCACCTCGGTTTGGTCGTCGTTGATCAATCCCACGCACGACTCCGTGAAGGCCGACTCCACAAACACTTCTTCCTCAATTTCTCGGCGCATCGCTGCCAAATAAGACTCGCGGGCCGTCTCGGCGTCGGTGGACGCAATGTGTCCCCCGATTCCGATTGACCGCAGACTGTGCAGTCGCGTCTCGCCCTGCATTTTGCCCCGTTTGTAATTGAACACTTGGCCCTGGCTGCGGAAGACGCAGTAGGGAATGAGCTGCTTGAAAGAGGGGTCGGTTTCCACCTGATCGCGCGGGCGGTATGTCGTGTAGTTCGGGTCGAAGAGGGTTTTGAAATAGGGTTTGGCGTCGGCCAGAAAGCCCTGAAAATGGCCCAGTTCGTGGAACAGCAACGTCGGGATGCACAGCACGCGCTCGGCAGAGGCTTCGCTGACAGACATGATCCGGTCGTTTCCTTTCAAGGCCGCGAGTTTCGCGGCTCCGTGTTATCAAGGCCGCGCGTGCGCGGCTCCATGTTAAGCGCGAGGCGCCAGCAACTCGGCCATCGTAGTGCCCAGGTCCGCCGCCCGCATTAGTGTCTCGCCCACCAGGATGGCCCGCACGCCGGCGGCCTGCAGCCGGGCGACGTCGTCCCCGGTGCGAATTCCGCTTTCACTCACGAGGATCGTTTGCGCGGCGACGCGCGGCGCGAGTTGCAGCGTGTGGTCCAAGTCGGTGACGAACGTGTGTAAATCTCGATTGTTGATGCCGACCAGAGCGGGCTCCAACTCGAGCACCCGATCGAGATTTTCCGCTTCGTAGATTTCGACGAGCGCATCCATGCCCAGTTCCGACGCGAAGAAGAACAATTCGCGCAGCCGGCAATGATCGAGGCATTCTGCAATCAGCAGGACGCAGTCGGCCCCGGCCGCTCGTGCTTCGAGCACTTGATACCGGTCGATCAGAAAATCCTTTCGTAGGACGGGAATCGAAACGGCCTGCCGAATTTTGACCAGATCGTCGAGCGCCCCGCGAAAGAACTTCTCGTCCGTCAGCACGCTCAGGCAAGCGGCGCCGAACCGCTCATAATTTCGTGCGACGGCAACTGGATCGATGTCGCCGCGAATCACGCCGGCCGAGGGGGACGCCCGCTTGACCTCGGCGATCAACGCGACAGGACCTCGAACGGACAGCGCGGCGGCGAACCCGCGCACCGCAGGCGCGTCGGCCAGACGTCGCTCTAACTCGCGCGCGGGAATAGCCGACTTGGCAAGATCAACTTCGATCCGCTTGTGGTCGACAATTTCTCGCAACACGTCGGTCATGGCTGCCTGGATCATACAGCCCCACCGCGCGTCGAGAAACCGGCCACTCGGGGGCAAGGCGCGGGCGAGAAAGCTCGGCCGCCGAGCGGAAACCTCGCCAGTCCGATAAAGTGGAAGGTTCTGGACGGCTCCTCAGCCGTTGTTCGAGCAGGTTGACCGTCCAGTACCGATTTGCCCAGTGCCGATTTGCCCAGTGCCAATTTGACCAGTACCGACTTGTCCCATGTCTGCCGCGCCTGATCCGCTCACGATCATTTTGCTGACGTGCGTTTTTCTCGTGCTGTCCGAGATTCTCCGCGCCTTGTCAGCGGGCACACTGCTTTGTCCCCCCCAGCCGCGGCGCCGGATCGAATTCGATGGGGCGTTATTTGGAGCGGCCACGTTCTTCATCCTATTCAACGTCATTCCCGTCCTGGTGCAGCGATTTCTACTCCGCTCGGAGAGTGCGGCCGAAAAGCCGGTCCCAACTTCGCTTCAGATCGAACTGAACGTTGTGTTCAACTTCCTGATGATCGCCGCTCTTGTCGCGTTCATCGTCGCCCGCCGCAAGAATCGGCTCGCCGACTATGGAATTGACGTGCATGGCTGGCTGGCCGAGATGCGGTACGGCGGTTTGGCATTTCTGGCCTGTTTGCCCTTTGTGATTGCGATCACTGTGCTAATTAGCCGCTGGCGCAGTCCCGACACTCAGAACTCTCTCCTGATTCTGCTCCGCCAGACAGGCAGCGAGCGCACGGTCAGGGAAGTGGTCTTGGCGGCCGCCGTCTCGGCGCCGCTGGCTGAGGAGATGCTATTTCGCGTCGCGTTTCAGGGCTCGTTGGAGGCACGGCTTCCCCTCGCTTGGGCGATCGGAATACCCGCCGTTGTGTTTGCGGGCGTGCATGGGCCCTACGATGCGTTGCCGCTATTGCCCCTGGCAGTGGCGTTGGGTTGTGTCTACCACTTTAGGCGAAGCTATGTCGCCGTGGTGACCACTCACGCGCTGTTCAACGCGACCTTCCTGATTCTGGCACTCGCCCAAAAAGGCGGCGGTTGAGAACTCGGCGAAGCGCAAACCGAGCCCCGTGGAACTGCCGGACTCTGGCAGCCGTTCGACTCGCCTGATAAGTTCCCGGTCGTAGAGAGCCGCGAATTGCGGCTGGGACGAACGGCATCCGATAGAGAAGGCTCAGCGTGGTTCAGTTTCTGCCGGTTGACGAGCAGTTGGCCGTGATTCGTCGCGGGGCAGAAAAAATCCTGCCCGAAGACGAGCTGGTCGCTCGGCTCAAACAGAGTCGCGAAACCGGCGTCCCGCTGCGCGTCAAATACGGCATCGACCCGACGGGAATTGACGTCCACCTGGGGCACACCGTCCCTATGCGGAAGATGCGTCAGTTTCAGGAACTCGGGCATCAGGCCGTGATCATCATCGGCGATTACACGGCCCGCGTGGGTGACCCGAGCGGTCGCGATTCGACGCGAGCCCGTTTGACTGGCGAGCAGGTCGATCGCAATGCCGAAACGTACCTGACCCAGTTGGGCCGCGTCCTCGACCTGTCGAAGACCGAGGTGGTCCGCAACGGCGACTGGTTCGCCCGCATGTCGTTTGCCGAGCTGCTGGAGCTGTGTGGCAAGGTGACCGTCGCCCAACTGTTGACGCGCGATGATTTCGCCAAGCGAATGGCGACCGAGTCCCCGATCTACTTACACGAATGCCTCTACCCGGTGATGCAAGCGTGGGACTCGGTGATGATCCGCGCCGACGTCGAGTTGGGCGGAACCGAACAACTCTACAGTTTCATGCTCGCCCGCGACCTACAGAAGGCACAACAGATGCCGCAACAGATCGCGCTGATGATGCCGATTCTGGTCGGCCTCGATGGCGTCCGCCGGATGGGAAAGAGCCTGGGCAACTACATCGGCATCAGCGAAGCTCCGTACGAGATGATGAAGAAGTTCATGCAGGTGCCCGACGCGTCGATGGCGATGTACTTCGAGCTATTGACCAATCTTTCGCTCGAAGCGGCTCGGACGCAGATCGCCGCCGAACCAAAACAGGCAAAACTCGCGCTAGGCCGCTCGGTGATTGCCGAATACTACGGCGCTCAAGCCGCTGATGAGGCGGCCCAACAATGGGAGCGCGAGGTCGGCCAAGGCGGCATCCCGACGGACGTCCCCGAGGCCACGCTCGACCGGTCCGAGCTGGATCAGCAGGGACAAATCTCGGCACTCGGGCTGCTGAAGGCGCTCAAGTTGTGCCCGACGACCAGCGAAGCGATTCGGCTGATCGACGGAGGCGGAGCTTACTTGTATCTCGGCTCCGAGAAACTTCGCATCGAGTCGGGAAAGCAAATGCTCAGCGTGAGCGACGGCACGATCGTTCGTGCCGGAAAGAAAAAAACGTGCCGCGTGCGGTTGGTCTCTTGAGGCCCATTTTTTGTGCGAACCACCCCGATCCTGACGACGGTTGCGCGTGTCTAATCGAGAACAAACTGAATTGTCGGCGGCTCGTTTCCCCGGTGTGAGAGTGACGGGAGACTGCGTATAATGGTGACGAATCTGGATCGTCCTGACTGGTCGGCGGTCTCTCCCATGACGTCGAAAGCACATCGCGACCACGTTCGCCGGCTCGAAGCGGCCAGCGGCTATCTCGATCTCGACATGCCCGCGCATGCGTTGCGGTCCCTTGCTGGCATCACGCATCCCGACGCGACGCCGTTTGAGTTTTATCTGCTGAAGGGGCAAGCGCTCCGCTCGGCTGGCCAATTCGAAGAGGCGCTCGCCGCCCTATCGCGCGCGAGGGAGGAACAGCCAAACGAGCTGGACGTGCTGATGGGTCTGGCCTGGTGCTACAAGCGCACGGATCGACTGTCGCAGGCCATCTCGGTGATGCAGGAGGCCTACGTCGCTCATCCCAAGGTGCCGGTCGTTTTGTACAACATCGCCTGCTACTATTCGCTGGCCGGCGACAAGCCGCAGGCCCTCTCGTGGCTGGGCCGCGCTCTGCGGATGGACACGAGTCTTCGCAAACTGATTGCCGACGAATCGGACTTCGACTCGTTGCGAAACGATCCCGACTTCCAGTACATCGCCAGCCTGGAGCTGATGACCGACCTGTGAGCGACGCGCGACCTTCGCCACGGCCCGATCCGAACGCATGCCCGCGGAACTCATGCCAGAGCGGAACTCATGATTGAAGAACCGGAGCAGGACGCACCGCCGATCACTGAGCTCAGCAAGGCGCAGCGCCGCGTCCTCGGCACCCTCCTCGAGAAAGCCTTTACCACTCCCGAGGCCTACCCGCTCACCGTCAAGGCGCTCACGGCCGGCTGCAATCAGAAGAGCAACCGCCACCCGCTGACCGAGTATTCCGAAGACGACGTGCACGACGTGCTCGATCAGTTGCGGCAAATGGGACTCGTCGCTGTCGTGCACACCGAGACGGGTCGCACCGAACGGTTCCGACACTACATGCGCAAGCGGTTCACTTTTTCGGAACCGCAGCTGGCTGTGCTGACCGAGTTGCTGTTACGCGGCCGGCAGAGCATCGGCGACTTGCGCTCGCGGGCCAGCCGGATGGTGGCCATCGAGAGTCTCGACGAACTGCGCGTCGCGCTTCGCGGATTGATGGAGCAAAAGTATCTCCAAGCCAACACCGGCCTCGAGCGACGGGGCGTCGAGGTTGATCACAATTTTTACGGTGCGGGCGAAAACAAGAAACTCGACTGGGACGCCGGTCTTGAAGATGAGGGCGAGGAACGCAGCAGCCAACCACCGGCCCGCGCGCAGGCCGCGGCCGAATCGCGTGCTACGTCGACGGCGGCTCCGCCGCTCCGTGGGCCGCACGTGGCCGAGGTGTCAGCCGGTTCTGCCGCGCTCACTCAGCTGCGTGACGAGAACCGGGAACTTCAGACGCGCGTCGATTCCCTCGAGCACGAGGTCTCCCGCCTGAAGGGGCTGGTCGACGACCTGGTCCGTGACCTGCGGGGCTAAGAACGCGCTGGGGATCCGATGCTCCAGGGAGTCGTCCCGAACGGTCGCTCCGATTGTGCCGATGAATCCGGCAGCCTGCTGAGATCTCTCTCGAAGAGAAGCAATTCCTCGTCGGCCATCGGCCATCCTGCAGGATCTAAAACCTATAAAAATGACGTCGAGCCTGTGTGCACATTTTCCCGCCAGCCCGCTCGCTCCTCGACGAAATTTCAGCCCCAACTGCCAGAATCTTCACCCCGAAAACTGACTCCCATGCAACAGATTGCCAATCTCGCAGCCGGCCACGCTACTGAGAGCAACCGCACCCTGGAAACGGGGCGGCGACTCCATGCCGACGTGCGCCACGCCTTGGTTCACAACAGCTATTTCGCAGCACACCATCTCGCCATCGAGCTGCGTGAGAACGAGGTCGTCCTCTCCGGTGAACTGGGCTCGTACTTCCACAAGCAGATGGCGCAGGAGTCGGTGCTTTCCGTTCACGGCGTGCGGCGCGTGCACAACGAGATTCGCGTCGTCAACGCGTGAGGCCCGGCGACTCGTCGCCCGCGTTAGAACGAGCCGGGTCGGATCGCCGGACCGGCGTTTTGATCGGCGGACGAACTTCCAGAGGCTGGCTTGCTAGGCCAAGGCGGAACCTCGGACCAGTTGCTCCCCGAATCGAACGAGTTCTGCTTGTCGATCGGCGGCTTCTTGTCGGTCGGAACAGAATCGTCCGGAGCGAACAACGGCGGCGGAGTGCGGCGCGGCTCGATACGCGGCGACCAGGGATCGCGACCAGATGTCGACGGATCGCCCGGGGCGGCCGGCTTCGACGCGGTCCCCGCGTTCGATGAGCTACGGCCCGACGTGCTCTTGGAATTGGTCTTCTTGATCTGCGCTTCGAATTCGTCCAGCTCATCGGGTGCCCGATGCCCTGCGGGCTGCGCTGAATCGCCGCTCGCAGGCACAATTCCGGTGGGCACAATGTGCGGAGACGAGCTCGGGCGCGAATCAAACGGATTGCTGATCCGCGATCCGGTGCTTGACGGGGTTTGATCACCCGCGCCAGTGTTGGCGCCAGGCCACTGGGGCGTCGACGACTCGGCGTCTTGCTCCCAGCCATCCTTGGAATCTGTGTTCGCCGTTCGCGTGACGCGGGGCGCGGCCGAATTCGGCGTTCGATCCTCGGCGTTGTGATTGGGCTCAATCCGAATCGAATCTGAAGATGCCGCGCCGGAGGTCGCGGTCTCGAAGTCATTCCTGGGCAGGGCACTTGGGCCCTGTTGCGCGGACGATCGAGACGATTCCCAATCATTCAAATCGTTCGTCACCCTCGGCGCACGCGGTTGGGCCAAGTCGCTGGCAGTCGGAGGAGCCGGACCTGGTGTACCTTCCTCGCCCAATGGTGACGTCGTCGCCGGTGAGGTCGTTGTTTGAAACGTTGGTGTTCGGGGCGTCGCAGCTTGGAAGGCTGCAGCCGGCCGCGTCGAAGATTGGGCAGGCCAAATTGGCATTGAAGCCAGTGGGTTGGGCTGCGGTTGCGGCGGCAAATAGGTCCTTGCGCCGCCGATCGAATTTCCCGACGGCGGCAAGGATGTCGATTGCGACGCTGCCGGATTGTCAGTCGCCGGAGCCGTGGTTCCGGAATTCTCAGACCCTTCGCGATCGATGGCGGCGAACGCGTCGTTAATGCGGTCATCGGGAATTCGGCCCGGCGGCACCACAGGCAGATTGACCGGGTTGCCCGCGCTTCGATCTTCGGCCACGGCCGCTTCGGGCTGCAGCCGCGGCGCCGGCCGTGGCGTCGGTTCGGTCGCGATCGAAGTGGTAGGAGATTCGATGGGAGCGACCGCCTGAGCCGAAGATGCGACTGGCAAACCGAGGGATTCACGCTGCACGCGTTCTTCGGTCGCGCGTTGTCGCTCTTTCTCCATCAGTTCGGCCAGTTGTTTTTCGAGGGGCGATTGTCCCGCCGTGGCTGTCGAATCGACTGTGTTTGGTTGCGAAGGACCTAGCTGAGAGGGAACGGGTTGCGCGGCCTGGGTGGGGACCGCTCCGGCAGAGGATCGGATCTGGGACTGTCGATTGCCCTCGACCACACTGGTCTGCGCGGGAGCGGGCGTTTCGTCGTGACTTGAATCGGCCTGCGGCGCGGCAGGCGAAAAGGAGGCTGTGAACGTATCTTCCGCGCGCACGACCGGGTGGGCGGGAGGGAAGAACTGAGCCACCTGGCTGCGGGCTTCGGCCCCGCCGACCGAACGCTTCACCATCTCAAAGGCGCGTTCGCGGTCACCCTGCTTGGCGTACAGCAGGCCCAGATTGTCACGGGCCTTTTGATGCAAGGGATTGGCTCGCAAGGCCGCAAACAGGCAGCGCTCGCTCTCCGTGGGCCGACCTTGTAGCAGGTAAGAGTACCCCAAATCGCTCAATAGGTCGGGATCGTTCGGTTGCCGCTTGAGCGCGATCAGATAGCACTTCTCGGAGATCGCAAAGTCGCCGCGACGATCGGCGAGCACGGCCAGGCGATGATTGGCAATCGGGTTATCCGGCTCCAATTCGAGCACGCCGCGGTAGCAGATCTCGGCCTGTTCATAATGCTTCGCAGCGGTTTCACGATGTCCGCGGCTCAGTTTCTCGTCGATCGTGGCTTTGGCGCTCAGATTCGACGGAGCGTCGGCCGTCTGCGCCGTCGAGGTCTCGCGCGCAGGCGGACGTGAAGGGGGCGGCCCGTTGTCTACTACGGGCTCCTGACTGGCGAAAAGGCTCGGACTCCCGTCGAGCCGATCAAACTGGGGTCCCTGGCAGCCGCACGCGCCCAGCCACACGATCGCGACGCCAACCAGCGCCGCGACGTGCCGCTTCAGCCGATGTTTTGTTTTCGGCAAACGCATGCAAACTCCGCACAGCGTCCCAAACCAATCGCCGCGCAGGGCGATCATGCATCGCGAACGATGCCAGGTTTTGGGCCGCTCGGTCAACGACCTCGGCCTATTCGCAAAGGGAAAACTGAGTGGTGATTGTTAGGACGGTTGAGTGAGCAGAACGTGGGCAGGGATCAGAGGGGGCGGGAACTCTAGGCGATTCTCCCAAACGTGTCGAGATTGGCTCGATACGACCGCAAACTGCCTGTCGCAGAGCAGTTTTGGGCCGTTCCCAGGGCCGGGCACGGAGCGGTACTTGCTTGTGGGCTTGGTTTTGGGCATCTTCGAGGGGCTCGAATTCGAGTTAACCGCCGAGCTCTCCTCAGCCCGCCGACCTTACCTCTGACGAGTACTGGAAAGAAGTTATGCGCTCCCCCCGAACAGCAACCCTCCTTGCGACTTGGGCTGTGACGACGGCCCTTTTGAGTGCTTCGACGAATGCCCGAGCCCAGGCTCCCAGCTCGCCGGACGAAGCGCCCGCACTGGCTCGCCAGATTTTGGATGACAGCCGGCCCGAAGCCGACCGGCGCCGAATTATCGCCGACAATCCGCAACTCTCACTGCCGCTGCTAAAGGCCCTCGTGGCCGACATGCCGGCGGGCGACTCGAAAGAAGAGTATCGACGCATCCCCTATATCTGGCGGGTGACGGTGGCGGCCGGCAAGCGGAACCAGGTCAACGAAATGCGTCCCATCGTCGATTTTGTGGTCCCGCAAATGAAGGAGCCGCTGCGCGATTGGCAGGCGGTCGTGTTGGGCGGAGGGATCATCAACGGCATCGGCCTGAGCGGCGGCTGGCCCGACGAACAGCTCCGCGCAATCGTCGCTGGCAACTCCGACCTGACTCAGCGTTGGGCGCAGGTCCTCAAACTGGCTGCCGCCATGGCCGACAACCAAAAGGTCTTCAAAGGGACTCGCTACGATGCGTTGCGGATTCTGGGGCTGGATACCTGGAACCACCGCGGGGCCCTGCTCTTTCGCTACCTGGTGAAAGGGATCGACCAGGAACTGCAACAAGGCGCGATCGGCGGCCTGTCCGACATGCGGTCGCCCTGCGTGGCCCAGGCGCTGCTCTCGGGCTTTTCCCATTACGACCCCGAGAATCGTGGATTCGCGCTGCGGGCCCTGTTGCGAGACCGTGACCGCACTTTCGTCCTCCTCGAGGCAATCCAAGGGGGAACTGTGAAAGCGGCCGACCTCGGCGCCGAACGGCTGACGCTGTTGATCAACAACCCTGATCCGGCAATCCGCGAACGCTCGCGACACCTCCTCATTGGAGCTGCGGATTAACCGATGGCCGACTTCCGCGAACGCGTCCGATGGACTTTGTGTCCCATTACCGATTTGAGCCGCCGCACCAATTTGACCCGGCAAATTCGCGTGTTAAAATCGCGTGAGGATCATTTCGTTCGCCGGGAGCGCTTTCGGCAACCCCGTGGGACCGCTCAACTTGGCAACCGCTGCGCCAGGACGACTATGAGCTACATTCGGCGCTTCCGGATGGACATCGATCTGATCGCCGCGCGCTTGCCGCAGCCGCAGCTTCCTGACGGGTACCGCTGGCTCCCCTGGCAACCGTCGCTGTTGACCCGCCACGCGAGCGCCAAATATCACAGCTTTCGCGACGAGATCGATTCGCGCGTCTTTCCCTGCCTTGGCGACTTTTCCGGCTGCAAGCGGCTGATGCAAGAAATCGTGCGACAGGACACCTTCCTGGCCGACGCGACCTGGCTCATCACCTGTGACACAGTCGGCTTTGGTGAAATAGCCGACTGTGGAACGATTCAGGGCTTGGGCCACTCGCGCAGCTTGGGGGCCGTACAAAACGTCGGCGTCGTACCGCGGCACCGCGGTCTCGGTCTGGGGCGGGCGCTTGTGCTCAAGGCGCTGCACGGATTTCGTAGCGCGGGCTTGGAGCGCGTCTACCTCGAGGTCACTGGCGAGAACACGCCGGCCGTCGAGCTGTATCGCTCGATCGGATTCTCGCTCGTCCGCACGATGTATAAAGCGCTCGAGCGTGAGACCGTCGAGAACTACTGAAGCGCACCGTGTCGAAGCGGTGCGGCCTCAGGTGCCAGCCCGCTCCTTGTGAGCGGCCGTCGTCAATTCACGCGTGAACTGGGTGAGTTCTTCCATCACTGCCGCGCGTGGTGCAGCGCCCGAGCTGAGCCGACCGATGTGCCGCACGATGGCCGATCCGACGATCACACCGTCGGCTAATCCGCGCAGCGACTCGATCTGTTCGGCGCGGCCAATTCCAAAACCGACGGCCAGCGGCAGTTTCGTCTTCGATCGCAGCGTCTCGAGTTCGCTTTTCAACTCGTGAGGCAGTGCCTCGCGGACGCCCGTCGTGCCGGCCACGGCGACGCAGTACACAAAACCGCTCGACGACTTAAGAATGCGGTCCACGCGATCGGGCGTCGTGGTTGGAGCCACAAGTTGGATGAGGTCCAGATTGTGGGCCCGCGCGATGGCGAATAGCTCGGCAGCTTGATCCCCGGGCAGATCGGGGACGATCAAACCGGAAAAGCCGGCTCGCTGCGCCATTGCCGCGAATTTTTCTGGGCCCGCTCGATAGACGATGGCATAGGCCACCATCGCCAGCAACGGAGGAATTTTCTCGCCGTGCAGTGCTTCCAAGCCGGCAAAAATGTCCGGCAGCCGAATCTTCTTCCCTAAGGCCCGCGTGTAGGCTTCCTGAATCACCGGACCGTCGGCGATTGGATCGCTGTAAGGAAATCCGACTTCGATCAGGTCGACGCCGCAGTTCGCGAGCAGGCGGATCAATTCAACCGTCGTCGAGACGTCTGGATCGCCGGCCGCCAGAAACGGCATGAAGGCAGTCTGCTTCCGCGAGCGGAGCCATTCAAAGGTGGCGGCAATTCGACTCATCAAGTGCGATTTTCCAGGACGCGGTTGCGGCCGTATGGAACGAACTAAACTTCTTTGCCCAACAGTCGGGCCACTTCGTAAACGTCCTTATCGCCACGGCCGGAAAGGCAGACGACGATCACGTGGTCTTTAGATCGTGCTTTCGCCGCCCGCAAAACGTGGGCAATGGCGTGCGAACTTTCGAGCGCCGGCAGAATTCCCTCGAGTCGGGCCAACGTTTGAAAAGCAGCCAGCGCTTCGTCATCGGTCACGTTGACGTAGTTCACGCGGCCCGTGTCTTTCCAATAACTGTGCTCAGGGCCGACGCCCGGATAATCAAGGCCGGCCGAAATCGAGTGCACGTCGAGCGTCTGCCCGTCGGCGTCTTGCAGCACGTAACTGTAGGTGCCGTGCAGCACGCCCTTGGCGCCGTAAGAAAGTGTGCTGGCGTGTTGACCCGGGGCCGACCCGCGTCCGCCCGCTTCGACACCCGTGAGCGCGACATCCTCGTCCGACACGAAGGGATAAAACATGCCGGCCGAGTTGGAGCCGCCGCCGACGCAGGCGATCACTTCGTCGGGCAAGCGGCCGACGTCTTCCAGGCACTGCTGCCGCGTCTCGCGACCGATCACCGACTGAAAATCGCGGACGATCATCGGAAACGGATGCGGGCCGACGACCGAACCCAGGATGTAGTGTGTGTCGGCCACCGACGCCATCCAGTCGCGCATCGCTTCGTTGATCGCGTCTCGCAACGTGCGTGAGCCGGTCGTCACCGGCCGGACCTCGGCACCGAGCATTTTCATGTTGAAGACGTTGAGCCGCTGGCGGCGAATGTCCTCTTCGCCCATATACACGACGCAGTCGAGCCCAAAGCGGGCGCAGGCCGTTGCCGTCGCCACGCCGTGCTGCCCGGCGCCGGTCTCGGCGATCACCCGCTTCTTGCCCATCCGCAGGGTCAACAGCCCCTGTCCGATGGTGTTGTTGATCTTGTGGGCGCCGGTGTGGTTGAGATCTTCCCGCTTCAAGTAGATGCGGGCTCCGCCGCAATGTTCCGTCAGTCGCTCGGCGAAGTGCAGCGCGCTGGGGCGGCCGACGAATGTTTTCAGTAGTCCGTTCAGCTCGGCTTCAAACGCAGGATCGCGCCGCGCCTTGGCATATTCGGCGGTCAACTCTTCGAGAGCATGCATCAAGGTTTCAGGAACATAGCGCAGGCCGAACTCACCAAAGCGGCCCTCGGCGTCAGGCACTTGAGACGAAGCGCGGGGCCCAGCGGTAGAAGCGGCGGACTTGGACATAATCGGAGCAATTCCCGTCGGGAGCCTCGTGATGTCGAGCACTCGATTCTAGCGCGCGGGGCACTTCCGTGTCGCGTAACGAGGCAGCTCAGACGGCAGTTTTTTTTTGCGCGACCGCGCTTTTCGCACGAAGCGTAGGCCGGCTGAGTCGCTGATGGGCTGGCCCAGATCGGGGTGTGGGTCGCACTGGCGGCTTGTCCGCCAGTGTCTTGGTCGCGCGTCTCAAAAGCCCACTGGCGGACAAGCCGCCAGTGCCACCCGAATCCAACGTCTTTCGCAGGCAGAGCACTAGCGTGAGCCGAAGTAGAACAACACCAGGCCCAGGCTGAAATCTTCGAGCCGTGCCGTCTCTAGGCCACCGACCGAGGTCAGGCTGCAGAGTTGTAGACCGACCGTCACAACGACGATCGCCAGCGTTGCGGCCGCCTTCAAGTCGATCCACCAAACCGGGGCGATGGTCCCTCGGTTCCGTGCAAACCAAGCCAGCACCGCCTTAGCCAGCGTACCCAGCAGGTAAGCTCCGACGGAGACCAGCAACGGCAGCGACTGCGTCTCGAACAGGCGCCCTTGCCGATAGAGGTACACCCCCAGCGCGGCGAAGGCAGCAATAATCAGCAAGCGGACGCTGTAGTTCGGCAGGTGCAGAGGATTCGCGTCGCGATCGATTTCTCCGGACTCTTCCAAGCGGGCGCGCAACTGTTTCGAGAGCGGGACAAACCGCCGAGTCGTGAAGTAGTGGGCCAGCATGATCATCAGCGATTCGTGCCAGACGACGGCCACGCCGACGCCTCGCGCCGTTTGGGCGACGATGAAAGACACGACAACCAGGCACAACAGAGCCCGCACGCTGCCGGGGGGCAGACTCAAGGGATGGCGCTGCGTGGGAATTGCCGGCGTGGCGGGCAGAGTTCGACGTTGGGCCGCTTTCAACAGCGGATTAGTTTGCGGTACGGCAACTTCTGGCATCCTGGCGCCTCCGTCTGTGGGTGCGATCCTCCACCAACGAAAACGTCAAAGCGAGCCAGACGGATCTTTGCGAATGTGCGGCCCAACCGAAGTCGAGCGCCGGCTAGCCGTTAGGTGTTGTCACCGGCGACTCGCACTCGACGCGACCGATCAGCCCGAGCGAAAAGACGATCAGCATTTGAGCCGGCCCGTACGTCAGCCAGACAGCATGCGTCGCATGGGGAAATGTGCCGCGGAACATCTCGAACGCCAAAATCAAATCGCTGGCGAGAAAGAGAATTCCCCCCAGCGCCAACAAGATGAAGCGACGATCGGCCAGTGCCAGGCTGCTCGCCAAGCCCGTGAGGCCCGCCAACAGCATCGAGTACGGCAAGGCCGCCCAGACCAAAACTCCGGGTCCGCCCTTCGCGCCGCGAAAGACGACCAGGTACCAACCGACAAGCGCGAAGAGCTGCCAGAAAACGATCGGTCCCCAAAATCGGGCGCGCGAACGAAAGCCCAGCCGGCGGGCGACGCGCAGGCCGCCCGAGATGTAGCAGATATGCCCGAGTGCAAACGAGGCAATCCCGCCCAACACCGGATCGCGCAGCGGAACCAGATCCTGCAACGCATTTCCGTTGAAAAAGTCGCCGATCGTTCCCAACACCATTCCGACTGCGAACAGCGCGACGGTCGTGGCTGCCGGCGATCGACTGAAACCTAGAAACCACATCCAAGCCGCGCCGACCAGAAACAGCGACGAACCGAGATGCGAAACGAGCCGCACGATCTCCGGAGACTGCGGCAGCGACGCAGGGTCCGAGAAGCTCACCAGCGTGCCGCCGATCAGCGTCGTCGCCCAGAGGATCCAAAAGCCGGCGGACAGGCGAGCCGCGGTGGCGGTGCTCAGCACCCCGCTGCTCGGTTTAGCACCCGGCGATGCCGGCTTCTCCGAGTTGACTGACGCCGGCGCGAGACGATTCATAACCAACCTTGCGCTGAAGGAGACGAGTGAGAGGTCTCTTCCAGCATACACGCGGCGGGCAGTCGCTCAAGACGCCGCCAAAGGCAAGCCGGCGTCTGACGGGAAGGTCAATCCTTTGGCCGCCCCGAACGCCGCTTGACGTTTTTTTTGTGGTCCCCTAATGTCTCCCGAGCAAGAGGCGGCAGCCGGCGTCGCATGACGGCTCGGCAAACTCCGGGTGAGCCCGCGGAGATTTCAATCGGCGTACGAGACGGTCACACGACCGCGCGGCGCCATGCGTCACTTTGTAAGTAGAGAGCAAAAACGATGGCTGACTTGATTCCTCCGCATGGTGGTTTGACCGAACCGATCTGCCGGACCGTTCCCGCCAATGAAATCGAAACCTTCAAAGCCGAGGCGGCCAAGCTGCCGAAGGTGCCCGTTTCGGCAGCCGATCTCTCCACGGTCTTCCGCATCGCCGATGGAACCTTGAGCCCGCTGACCGGGCCGATGAATCGCAAGGTTTACGATCGGGTGCTCGACGAATCGGTGATCGAGCATAACGGCAAGCTCTATGCCTGGACGATCCCCCTCTCGTTGCCCGTGACCAAAGAAGTCGCCGCCACGTTGTCTCCCGGCAAGAAAGTCGCGTTGACGGCACCTGATGGCCAAATCATCGCGACGCTCGACGTCAGCGATGTATTCGAGTGGGACAAGCCTCGGTATATCAAGGGCGTCTACGGAACCGAGCGGACCGATCATCCCGGCGCCGACATGGTGCTCAAAGGGGACGCGGACAAGACGCATCTGATCGGCGGAGAAATTCACGCCTTGCCCCAACCGAAAAATCCGAGCTTCGGCGACGTCGTCCTCACGCCGCGCGAAGTCCGCGCCCTCTTGGCCAAAAAAGGTTGGAACGCGGTGGTGGCCTTTCAGACCCGCAATCCCCTGCACCGCGCTCACGAATACGCGCTCGTCCATGGGCTCGAAACGCTAATACGCGAGGGCAACAATGCCGGCGCGATTCTCAATCCGCTCGTGGGTGAGACGAAGGGTGACGACGTCAACGCGGCCATCCGGATGCAGACGTACCGCGCCCTGATCACCGATCGGGCTCTGGGCGATGGCGACAGCGATCAGGCGCTCTGGAAGCCGCGCGGCGAAAGCGTGCCCGACCGCGTGCTGCTGGCGGGCGTCGATATCAAGATGTTTTACGGCGGCCCGAAAGAAGCCGTGATGCACGGGATTTACCGGCAGAACATGGGCATCACGAACATCGTGATCGGCCGCAAGCACGCGGACGCCCCGTACCACGACGGCAGCGCGATCTGGGGCGACTTCGACGCTCAAGAGATCTTCTCGAAGCTCAAGGGTGACCTCAAAATCAAGCCGATCAAAGTCGGTTTCGCGGCCTTCTACGATTCAATCGGCCGAGTCGACCTGACCGAACGGCACCCGGACGAGAAGCCGGTCTCGATCTCCGGCAAAGAGGTCCGTGCGACCTTGATGCGGGGTGATATGGTCGACCCGCGGATCATGCGGCCCAGCACGTCGCGCATCCTTGCCGCGGCGATGAAGCAGTAATAACGGAGTTGTCCGGGGATTGGATCGAATGTTGGAGCCGCGACCGTGAGGGAGGGCGGTCTAATGCTCGCTTCTACCCGTAATAGCCCGCTCCCTCACGAACACTTTGCATCTAGGTGGCAACTCGTCGAGACGGCTGCAGTTGGACGTGTCGATGATGGAATCATTGCCGCGTTCCGTTTCCCAAGCCTAGCACTTCCCTCGTTGATTCGTTCGTCCGGGCTCTCGCAACGACTTACGCCCGAGATGAAAAATGTTCTCACGGTCGCGGCTCTAAGTCCTTCGTCACGTCTTCACAAAATGGACGTGGCCGCGTTGAAGCAGTAACACTCCCAGCGGATCGCGTTAGAATGGCGCGCACGTGAGGCCGACGGCAGGAGCGAACCTGCTGGGCTCCCCAGGGGAGATCCGCTGTGAAAGTTTCAACGCTGCTTGTGCTGGCGATCGCGTGCCTTTCTGCGACCACCCGGGCTGAGGATGCGGGCTGGGTTTCCCTCTACAACGGCAAAGATCTCAAGAACTGGATCAACGTCAATTGCGCGCCGGAGACCTGGACCGCGCAGGGGGATGTGATCCATTGCACGGGCCATCCGACGGGTGCGCTCCGCACGCCGCGGCAGTATGAGAACTTCATCCTGGAACTCGATTGGCGGCATCTGCAGCCGGCGGGGAACTCGGGCGTCTTCATTTGGGGGTCGCCGATTGCCGCGCCGGGTGCCCCCTTTCTGCGGGCCATCGAAGTGCAGGTGCTCGACAACGCCTTCAACATCCCCGGCAAGAACGAGTGGTACACCACTCACGGCGACGTGTTTCCCATTTGGGGCGACACGATGAAGCCCATCCATAAAGGCAACGGCATGCGCTGCTTCCCGACCGAGGAACGCAGCAAGTCATCGCCGGAGTGGAACCACTATCGCATCGTCGGCGACAACGGGACGCTGCGCTTGTCGGTTAACGGCAAGGAAGTCTCAGGCGGGGACGACGTCGTCTGGCGGAAAGGCTACCTGGCGCTCGAGAGCGAAGGTTCGCCGGTCGAGTTCCGCAACATCCGCATCCAGGAACTGCCCCCGACAGGTGCGACACCCGAGAACTCGGCACCGGTCGAGGAAGGCTGGCGGCCCCTGTACAACGGCCTCAATTTGCGCGGGTGGCGCTCCGGCCGTGCGCGGGACGGCTGGTCGAGCAACGATTGGCGAATCGCGTGCAAAGGGGTAGCCAAGCCTCTGTTCACGTCGAGTTCTTACTCGAACTTCGAGTTGATCGTCGACGTGGGACCCGGCACAAAATCGTCACCCTCCGCCGGCCCGCATGTCCTCTTGAGTGCCGCGAACGCGAAAACTTCGTTGGGACTCGCGGCCCGACTCAAAGAGTGGACGCGCAATCGGGTCATCCTACGTGGCCGGTCGCTTCAGCTCACGGCGATCGGAACTTCGTCAACCGCGAACTCCACGCTCCCTAGCTCCGGCCCGTGGTCGATCGGCCTGGACGGCGGAGGAGCGGCGGTCGAATTCGGCAATATCTACGTGCGCAAATTGCAGGATGCGAATCGCTGACAGGCCCCGGCGAGCCGCCGGCGTCAGCCCGCGGGTGCTTGCTTGAACCCGGACGCAACCTCGACCAACGTTCGCACCATGCATCCTGTGCCGCCCCCTTCGCGGTGCGGTTTTGACGCCGCGGCAAAGGCCGGGCCCGCGATATCCAAGTGGACCCAAGGCCGTTTGTCGACGAATTTCTCGAGGAACTTCGCTGCGGTGATCGAGCCGCCCCAGCGGCTGCCCGTGTTCTTCACGTCGGCCACGTCGCTTTTGAGCTGCTCAGAAAAGTGATCGAACATCGGCAACTGCCACACGTCTTCACCCGCGCGTTTCGCCGCTGACAGCACGGCGTCGCACCAGGGTTGATCGTTCGAGAAAGCCCCGGCGACATCTTCGCCCAGTGCCACGACGCACGAGCCGGTAAGGGTTGCCAAGTCGATCAGCCGATCGGCTCCGTCGTCGACGGCATACCGCAGCACGTCAGACAGCACGAGGCGGCCTTCCGCGTCAGTGTTGTTGATCTCGACCGTGATGCCGCTGCGCGATTTGAGCACGTCGCCCAGCTTGTACGAATTTCCGCTGATCATGTTCTCGACGAGACCCATGTAGCCGCTGACGTTCACCGGCAGCTTGAGCCGAGCGATGGCGATGATGGCGCCGAGCACGGTGGCCGCACCGGCCATGTCGCACTTCATGGTGAGCATGCCCTCGTTGGTTTTGATCGACAGTCCGCCGCTGTCGAACGTCACGCCTTTGCCGACAAACGCCAGCCGCCGGCTGTGGCCCGGAGCCCCGTCGTACTTGAGAACGACGAGCCGCGGCGGCCGATCGCTGGCTTGGCCGACCGCGAGCATGCAGCCCATCCGCTCTTGCTTCAGCCATTTCTCATCGAAGACGCCGCACGAGATGCCGAAATCTTGCGCGAGCTGATTACTCCGTTCGGCAAAGCTCTCGGGATACAAATCGCCGGCCGGCAGATTCACCAGTTCTCGGACGACGTTGACGGCTTCGCCCAAAATGTGACCACGCTTGGCGGCTGCCTTGAGGTCGGCGGAATCGGCGCCGGTCGCCACTGCGAGGGAGACGTCTTCAAACGAGAACCGAGCCGGCTCAGTCTTGAACAGTCCCTGGCCGACGCCGCCAACTGTCGCGGCAAACGCCACCATCTGAGCGAGTTCAGCCGCCGACAACTTCGAGTCCGCCGGGCATTCAATCGCGACGGCCAACTCGCCGCACTTCTTTTCGGAGATGCTTCGCACGGCCGTCAGCAGGGCCTTTTCGTAGCGGGGCAGCGTCAGCTCCTCGGGCTTCCCCAGGCCGACGAGCAACAGCCGTTTGGCGGCCAGCGGCGACGCATCGCGGATCGGAACGAGCTCGGCATGTTTCCCGGTGAGGTCGCCCAGCTCGCGCAGGCGCGTCAGTCGGCCACCCAAAGTGTCGTCCAAAGCTTTCAAGCTGCCGGCGAAATTGGGCGGTTCCGTCACGCCGACGATCAGCCAGTCTCCGCCGGTCGATTGCCAGGGGGTGGTGACAATGTGAATGTTCATGAGGGCTCTCCGGTCTTAAATCTGGACGGCCGTCGGACGATCGGGACGTCTGCTGGCACGGGTGAATTTGGCGCCGTTTGAATTTGGCGTTCGGCAGCTTTATGATTTCAACGCAATCCGAATTCCACAAGTTTGTC
>Ga0210393_10001076_pt1 | contig 23449 bp, 23 predicted proteins | sample IncBWC27OmetaG_FD_160068 | JGI IMG/M metagenome (GOLD analysis project Ga0210393, IMG submission 160068) | Forest soil microbial communities from Barre Woods Harvard Forest LTER site, Petersham, Massachusetts, United States - Inc-BW-C-27-O ... | reverse complement strand
ACCGACTGCGAGCCCCGAGCTCGGCGTACGTGCCGAACGTGACGTCGACGCGACTGCCACCCGCGCCGCGGTCGGAGATCATGAGGATGCGCCCCGCATCGGGATACGGGAGCGGCTCGAAGAGAATCGGGTAGACGGCGCTGAAGATCGCGGTACTGGCGCCAATGCCGACCGAGAGCGTGAGCGCGCAGACGATCGTGAACCCCGGCGACGCGAGAAGGCGGCGCGCGGCATAGCGGGCATCGACGATCACCTGGTCGATCAGATTTTCCCAACCGTACGATCGCACCTGCTCTCGCGCCATCGTCGCGCGGGCCGCCGATCGGTCTTCTGGCGCCATCTGATCGAGGAAGTGCTGGACCTCGTCCGCGATATCCTGATCGGCCACGCGTCGATGCGTCAGGACGTACAGGCCGCGTCTCGTCTGCCGCCAGAGGGACATCGGCTAGCCTTCGGCCTTGAGTAAGCGCATCACGGCGCCGGCGCGGCGCGTCCAGTCCTCGGTCTCGACCTCCAGCTGCTTCTTGCCGGCCTTCGTGAGCGCATAGAACTTCGCGCGCCGCGCGTTCTCCGTCTGGCGCCACTCGGCGTCCAGCCACCCCGCCCGCTCCAAGCGTTGTAACGCCACGAGCAAGGAGCCCGGGTTGACCTTGAACACGCCGCGCGAGACCTGCTCGACGCGCCGCGCGATGCCAAAGCCGTGCATCGGCGCGAGGCTCAGCGTCTTGAGAATCAACAGGTCGAGCGTTCCTTGGATGACATCGGTATTCTTCTCTTCCATGCGAACATACCTAGCAGCTCTCCTCTTGATCGTCAAGATGGCGGCGGCGCAGACGCCGCACGTGCACCAGCTGCCCGCCACGCCCCAAACCGTGGCGTGGGGCTACTATAGCGCCGCCGCACAGCCCGTCCTGCACGTGGCATCCGGCGACATCGTCGTGGTCCACACGATGCTCACGAACGTGCCGGACCGGTTGGAGAAGGCCGGGCTCCCGCCGGCGAAAGTGCAGCAGGCGCTGCGTGACATCACCACGCAGGTCACCGACAAGGGACCCGGTGGCCACATCCTGACCGGGCCGATTGCGGTCGACGGCGCGGAGGTCGGCGACGTGCTCGAGGTCCGGTTTCTCAAGATCCGGCCGGATATCGATTACGGCTACAACGGCTGCAGCGGGTTCCTCAAGGAGAACTGCGCCGACTCCGGGCGCACGCGCATCATTCAGCTCGATACGGTGCACATGACCGCATCGCTCGGGCCAGACATCACCATCCCGCTGCAGCCGTTCTTTGGCAGCATGGGCAACGCGCCGCCGCCGGACTCCGGGCGGCTCTCCAGCAATCCGCCCGGCATGCACGCCGGCAATCTCGACAACAAGTACCTCGTCGCCGGGACCACGCTGTACATCCCGGTCTTTGCGCCTGGCGCGCTGTTCGAGATCGGCGACGGGCACGTGGCGCAGGGCGATGGCGAGGTCGATCAGACGGCCATCGAGACGTCGCTCATGGGGCGTATCCAGCTCATCGTGCGCAAGGACATGCATCTGACGTGGCCGCGCGCGGAGACGCCGACGTATTACATCACGATGGGGACGGACAAGGACCTGACGCAGGCCACGAAAGTCGCCGTCCAGGAGATGATCGCGTTTCTGACGTCGACTCGGGGTTTGTCGACGATGGAAGCCTATCGCCTCGCGAGCATCGCGGCCGATCTGCACATCACCGAGTTAGTCGACGGCAATGTTGGCGTTCACATGATGATCCCGAAGGCGATCTTCAAAAAGCACTGAGAAAGTCGGTGATGACATCGGGTGGGACGGGCGATGTGAAGGCCCGTTGCGTGAGGATGATCAGCTCGAGGTCTTTCGCGGGGTCTACGCGCCACGCCGAGCCGAGTCCACCGTCCCACCCGTAGCGGCCGTTGGCGAGATCCACCTCTACGCCGAATCCCCAACCGTGATTGTGGAAGTAGCCCGGCAGCCAATACGCGGTGGCGAGTCGCTGGGCCTGCGTGAGCTGATCGGTCCCCATGGAGCTTTCGCGCTTTCGGAACCAGTGCGAGAACGCCAGATAATCATCGATCGTCGACACGAGGCCGCCCGCACCAGATGGGAACGCCGGTGGCCGGCTCCATTGGCCGCCCTTCGCTTCGTCGTAGACCGAGAGATCGCCCGAATAGCTCGTCACTAGGCGATCAATGTCGGCCGGTGGCACGCTAAAGCCGGTGTCCTTCATGCCGAGCGGCTCGAAGATGCGCTCGCGGAGAAATACATCAAACGGCTTGCCCGACGCGCGAGCGATGAGAACGCCGAGCACATCGCTGCCGGTGTCGTACATCCACTGCTCGCCTGGTTGCGTCATGAGCGGCAGCGTGCCGAGTCGACGGATCCATTCGTCGGGTGCGGGTTGCTCTTGGGGATGCGGGGGCCCAAGCCGAATGTCGAGCGCGATGGCGGCGCGCTGAATGGGCCACGTCCCTGGTGCCACCAGCGGAACCCCGAATCCCCAGGTAAACGTCAGCAGGTCACGCGCAGTGATCGCGCGCCGGGCAGGAACGGTGTCGTCGAGCGGTGCATCGACGTGACGCAGTACTCGGCGGTTCGCGAGCTCCGGTAATAGCCGATCCACGGGCTCGTCGAGCGCAATCACGCCTTCGTCCACGAGGATCATCGTCGCCGCCGCCGTGATCGGCTTCGTCATCGACGAGATGCGAAAGATGGCGTCGCGCGGAACGCCGATCGCATCGAAGCGCGTCTCGCCATGCTGGGTCACCGCCGTAATGCGACCCGCGTTCACGGCGCGACGATCGGTGCAGTCAGTGTTTTGTATCCGTCGCTCGAGCGGCCGTAGACGAAAATGATGTACCGCTGGCCGGCGGTGACGGTCACGGTGCTCGTGCCGACCGGTGTCTTGCCCGTGCAGTTGTTGATGCCGCTCGGTGCAGTGACGAGGCCGATCGTGTGCGACCCGGGGGTCACCAGGTAGTGCTGCTCCGTACCGAGGGCCATCGGGATCTTCGCTCTCGGGTCGTTCGTCGCGATCGGGCAGGCGCCGTCGACGACCAGATAGAAATACGGCAGCGAGTCGGCGCTGACGTTGGCCTGCAGCCCAATGAGAAGCGCCTGCCCCGCCGGCACCGCGCGCGATGAGTCGATCCAGTGCGGATTCCGGTCGCCGGCTTCGACGAGTGCCGGGAACGCCAGGCCATTCAGCATCTTCGAGGGTCCGAGCGCGATGGTCATCTGATCCGTCGCCTTGAATCCCGAGTTGTCGATGCTGCTGTTGAAGGGAGCTTGCGGCGTCTTCGTTCCGGCCGCGAACACGTACAGGTTGCTCGGGTAGCCGGGATCGGCACCGCGTGGCGATACGTAGCCCGAGAGTTGGCCGTAGGCGAGATTCACGATCAGCGGCGCCGTCGTCGAATCCGGATGCGCGACATCGTAGAGATCGACCGGACCGCTCGGCTTTCCTCCTAGCTCCAGGAGGTTAGCGACACGGATTTTTCCTGTCGGCGTCCCGTACCGGTGCCCAATCGGCCCAGGCGCGCCCGGCTTCATCGTGTCCCTCAGCGTGTCCATGGAGGTGACCTGTCGCGGCGCGTCTTTCTGGCCGCCGCATGCCACGAGCGCGATGAGGGCCAGCGGGAGACAGCGCATAAGCCTCAATCGTATCGCAAGGCCCTCATTGGATCAATGCGGCTGGCCCGCATGGCGGGGAGCAGGCCGGCGCCCATCGCGACCAGCGTCAGGACGCCCGCCGACGCCGCGAAGACCAGAGGGTCGTTACCCTCCAGCTGATACAACAAGGCCGCGGCGCCGCGACCCAACACGAAGGCCCCAGCTATCCCGATCACGCCGCCGATCGCCGTCATCATGCCCACCTGGCGCAGCACCATACCGCGCACGCGGCCACGGTCGGCGCCGAGCGCCATGCGTACGCCGATCTCCCGCGTGCGCTGGGTCACCGAGTAGGCCAGCACGCCGTACAGGCCGATCGCCGCCAACAGCGTAGCCAACACGGCAAACGCCGCCGATGTCGTCGACATCATGCGCTCCAGGAAAACGTTTTCCCGTACCTGTTGCGGCAGCGTCTTGAGGTCTTCGATGGGAAGCTTAGGGTCGAGGCCACGCAGTGTTTCGCGAATGGCGCGCACCGTCTCGGTCGTTGGCAGCGCGGTCCGTACATAAAAGGTGCTCGTACTCGATTCCCGAGTTTGGCTGGACGGCAGCACAAGCACCGACGGAATCGGCGGCGTCACACCCGAGTATTTCCAGTTCTTCACCAATCCGACGATCTCGATGTTGAGCGAATCGTTGCCCACCGACATGCGCTTGCCGACGGCGTCGCGTCCGAGGTTGAACTTCTTGGCGAACGCCTCGTTGACGATTGCCACCTTCGGGGCCGCCTGGTTGTCGCTGGCGGTGAAATCGCGTCCGGCGATGATCGGGATACCGAGGGTCTCGAAGTACTTGGGGCTCACCGCATTGAACGACGTGTTGTCGTCGGTGTCCGGCGTTTTCTTGAATCCTTCGACCGACACGTTCTGACCCCAGTTGTTGCCAGCCAGGAGTGCGACGAGGCCGGTGGCCACCCCCCGTATTCCGGGAATTGCACGGAGGCCTTCGCTGGCGCGCTGCACCAGCGCCACGGCGCCGGTCGTATCGTAGCCGCTCAAACGCGGGGAGATGCCGAACGTCACCACGTTCTCGGCGTTGAGACCCAGGTCCACTGCGCTCACGTTGTGGAGGCTCTTGACGAACAAACCGGCGCACGTGAGGAGCATGATCGAAAGCGCGATTTGGGCGGTGACGAGCCCCGAACGGAAACGCGCCGCCGCGCGCCCGCCGGACAGGTGACCGGCGCCGCTCCGGAGCGCCGTGATCATGTCCGGGCGCGTGCTCCGAATCGACGGCGCCAACCCGAAGAACAGGCTCGTGGCCAGCGCCAGCGCACCGGTGAACAGCATGGCCGTGCCGCTCAAATGGAAGTCGATCGTGCGCTGCACTTCCGGCGGCAACATCCTGCTGATGCCCGCGAGCGTGAGGTGCGCGGCCGGGATGCTGGCCAATCCGCCAAGCACGGCGAGCAGCAGTGATTCCGTGAGCAGCTGCGCGATGAGCTGGCGGCGTGTGGCGCCCATTGAGAGACGAACGGCCATCTCCATCTGTCGGCCGGCGGCGCGGGCGAGCAGCAAGTTCGCGATATTGGCGCACGCGATCAGCAGCACGATGCCGGTGATCGCGAAGAGGAGCACGAGTGGAGTCTTCGCGTTAACGTGCACGCTGCTCTGCCCGCTTCGACCGTCGGTGAGGCGGATCTGTCTTGCCTTGAATTGCGCCAGCGTCTTGTCGCTCACGTCCTTGTGAAGCGGGGCTTCGATGTCGCTCAAGATCGGGCCGTACACGGCATTGAGGCCTGAGCGCGCCTGACCGATCGAGACGCCCGGCGCGAGGCGTCCGAACACATAGACCCAGTGGAAGTCGCGTTGCTGCTCGAAGCCCGCGGCCCCGAGAGTGAGCACGCCCCGCATGGTGATCGGCACATAGACGTATGGCCGGGTGCCGAGTGTGGTGCCGCCGAAACCCCTCGGACCGATCCCGATGATCGTCAAGTCCTGGCCGTTGACGGTGATCGTGCGACCGAGGACGTTCGGGTCGGATGCGAGCTGCGATTCCCAATACGCGTGATCGAGAACGGCGACGTAGCTCCCGGCAATCGCCTGGTCGTCGGATGGCGCGATCAGGCGACCCACCGCCGGCCGAAGACCGAGCACCGGGAAGTAGGAGCCCGAGACGTACATCCCTTCGCCGTTGATGGGCGTCTGGCCGGCCATTGCGACGTTCACACCGAAGCTGCGGTGCGCTGCCAGTCCCGAGAGGCCGGTCTTGGCCTTCTCCAGGTCCCGGAACATCGGGTAGCTGAACACCTCGTCGCAGTCGCCCGCTTGGTTGCAGCTAGTGCCGCCGAGTTGCGGCTTGGAGGCCGCCAGATTGACGAGCCGGGAGGGATCAGCGGCGGGAATCGGCTGCAGCAACGTCAGGTTGACCATCGAGAAAATCGCGGCATTGGCGCCGAGCCCCAGGGCAAGCGAGAGCACGGCCACGATGGTCACGAACGGGCTCTTGGCCACCGTCCGGACTGCGAGCTTGAGGTTGCGCATGGTGTTCACCGTACGGGGTGGCAGGAAATCCAGTTTCAGCCTGCGGCTTCAGCCTGCGGTTTCAGCCTATGGTCTCTCGCCCCGCCCGAGGCGTTCGTCGATGCTATCCAGGACGTCATCGACTTCGGCCACCGAGTCGATGACGTAATCAGCGCCGGCGGCGTACAGCTTGTCGCGTGCGACCCGCAACAGACCGTCGCGAGCGCCGTCGCCGAGTGCATCCCACTCGCGCTGCGACAACCCGACCTCGTTGCCGGTCCGCGCCACGCCGATCGTCCACATGCCGGCGTTGCGGCCCTCGGCGATGTCGGCCTCGGTATCGCCGATCTTGACCATGGTCGCCATGGGGTAGACTCTCAAAAAAACGGCGGTCGCGAAGCACATCCACGGCATCGGCCGTCCGCCCCCGACGTCATCGGGGCACAGCGTGCAGTCTGGAGCGTACCCCTGCGCCTTGGCGCGCTCCTTCACGTAATCCAGCATTGCGCGATTGTAACCGGTCGTCGAGCCGATCTTGAGTCCGCGCTGGCGCATGCGCGCTACGGCATCGCTCACGCCGGCGATCACGTCCGAGTGCTCGATGAGGCTGTCCATCTGCTGCGGGATGAACGCGGCGTAGAGCGCGTCGATATCGTTGCGTCCGTGGGCCGTGGCGATCGCGCGGATATGCTCCTTTTTGGGGAGTCCCATCGACGCGCGGATCTCTTCCGTCGGGACGTCGAGTCCGACCGATGAGAACAGCATACGCATTGCCGCGACCGGCGCGATACTCCCGTGGTCGACCGTCGTCCCCGCCCAGTCGAGGACGACCGCCGTGATCACGCCAGCGTCCTCTCGGCCAATCCGAACGACAGTGTCATGCCGGAGCCGCCGACTCCAGTGATAATGCGGACACCCTGGGCCGGCTCACAATCGATGAACGGCTTCTCCGGGTGCCACGCATAGACCCCGTGCCAGCGTTCGGCCAGCTCCCAGGTCGGGATTCTCAAGTATCGCTCGAGATCATCGAGAATCAGTCGATCGATCTTCGGGCGATCGAACACGCTCGGGGTCGGGCCGTACTCGTGCGAGTCGCCGAGCGTTATCGCGCCATCGGCCGTCTGGGAGACGAGCGTATGGATGGCCCAGCGATCATACTCCGGCTGTTCTCTCGCGATCCGCTCTCGAAGCGGGCCGAGCGCTTTGCATGTGCGAAACGCCTTGTAGAATCGCAGCGTCAGTCCGGCTGCCAACGCTGGACCCAGCTCCCATCCATTGGGCTGCGGCACCGTGCGCATCATCTGGAGCTTGCACCGGGTGAGACCGCTGGCTGCGAACACCTCGGGATAGAGCGTCTCGAAATCGTCGCCCGAGCAGACGATAACTGCGTCGGTCTCGAATGCACCGCGCGCCGTCTCTATCCGCGGCACATCTATGCCAAGCACCGGGCAACCGAATTGCACGTCGACCCCGAGTGAGCGCAAGACTTCGGGTAGCGCACCAACAATGCGACGCGGATCGACCGTGAGCTCGGTCTCGCTCCACAATGCGCCGAGGAGACCGCGCGTCTCAATGGCCTGCGATCGGTCGGCCGTCTCGCCCGGAGAGAGTAGCGTGCCTAGCCCGCACTCCTCCAGGACGGCGATCTCATCATCCCGATAGGCCACGTGCAACGAACCGGTGGGCCGATATGGCAGATGCGTGTCGTCCAGCATCTGCATCCATAGGGCACGGCTCCTGAGCGCGATCTCTCGCATCTCGGCCGGCTGGCCGATGGGCCAGATCTGACCGAAGTTGCGCACGGACGCGCCAGTCGCGCGCTGATGGCGTTCGAACAGCGTGACGCGCCAGCCGCGCTTCGCCGCCAGGTACGCATGCGCGAGGCCGAGGATGCCGCCGCCGATTACCGCGAGTCGAGGCATTGTTCCAAGCACGAACGATAGTGTTCGATCGGAGGCACGTCCCAGCCGGGAATCTTGGCCTCGTCGTCCCAACGCCGAAGCTTGACGGCATCTGCCGCGAATGGAAGCGCCTCGAATGCACGGACCTCGTGGTCGGCCATCGGGCCACCCTGCAGATCGAGACTTTGCGCGGATGCGGGTGACAAGTGTGACAGATATGAGGGGTCCACTGTACAGAGATACCGCTTGGCGGCCACGTGCAGCTTGCCAGGTTCCGTGACCGCGGGTCCGAAGTGTGTCCCGAGCCATTGGGCACCGAGCGCCTCGTGGCGATCGTCGAGGCCAAGATCGGCCGCGTTCTCGGGCAGGTCGTGCACGAGATGACCGATATCGTGCAGCAACGCCGCCGCGATCAGCGTCGACGGACTGCCGTTCGTCTCAGCCAGATGCGCGGTCTGCAGCGCGTGCTCCGTCTGCGTGACGGCCTCGCCGCCGTACATCTCGTCACCGCGTTGACGGTACAGCGTGATGATCTGCTCGACGATATCCATGGGACTCTTGTGAGAGGACGAGTGCCAGCGCGGCGATGGCCGTGAGAAAGGCGACCGCCGCGAGCACGTCGAAGGCGCCGTGCCATCCGAACGCGACCGACACGCGCGCCATGCTGTCGCCGGCGAGCACGCCGCCCAGGTAGCCGACGCCATCAATGATGCCACAGGTGGTGGCACTCGCGCGCTGGCCACCAAAGTCGAGCGAGGTCGCTCCGGCCAGGTATGAGTACGGGCCGAGGACGGTGAACCCTGTCGCGGCGACGAGACCGACTGGCCAGAGGTGCGTGTGCGCCAGTAGCAGGAGCAGGCCGACGCTCGCGACGAGCCCTACGAACATGATCCGCGCGCGACCGCTCCGGCCGAGGAGATCGCTGGCGAGCCCAGAGAGCACGACCGAGCATGCACCGAGGAGCGGGAACCACGCGCTCGCCCCGGCCGCCGCCGCGGGCGACAGCGAGGCGGCTTCGGTGAAATACGTGGGCGTCCACGTATTGAAGGTTTCGCGGATCAGCGTGAACCCCAGCGACAGAACGCAGGCGAGCCAGAACTGCTGGCTCTTGAAGAGCGAGCTGAGAACGCCGCGTCCGTCGTCCAGCCGATCCGGACTGTCGGCTGGCGCGATCTCGGGCGCTTCGCGGAGCCAGATGGCGTTGATGACGAAGAGGACGCCCAGCACAGCAGCCGCCGCGAGAAACAGGCCGCGCCAGCCGAACCCGTGCTCGATCAGCGACTCCATAAAGAGACGGGCGCCGACATCGCCCAGGAGATAGCTGACACTGATCACGCCCATGGCCGTCCCATACTGCGCGTATGAAAACCACTTGGACGTGAGCTTCACCATGCCGACCCAGCCGGTCGACTGCACGAGGCGATTGCCGATCCAGGCGAGCGTAAAGATGGGAATCCCGCCGCCGGCCGCGAACCCGATCGTGCAGAGGATGGATCCGAGCATGCCGCCCAGGAATAGCCGCCGGCCGCCGACGCGGTCGGCCAGCGGGCCGCTCACGAATTTGCCGAGCGCGTAGCCGAGCACCGCGAGTGAGGCAATGCGGCCGAGGCCGATCTTTGCGGCGTCCCGCGCCATCCCGTGCGCGGAGAGATCGGCAATGAGCAGTGGCAGCGAGACCGAGTAGTCCGAGCGGCAGACGTAGTATCCCGCGTAGCCGACGACCATCAAGCCGACTACCGTCCACTGACGCCGCACGTGACGATCCACGCTGACAGTCTGCCGCGCGGCCTCGTGGACCGCCACGCGGCGCGGTCGCCGTTACGACGCCTTTACGGTTCTCCGGTCAGACGCTAGCGTTTCGGCAGCATGCGTCGATTCCGGCGACCGCTGTTCTTGATCGCGCTCCTCATCGTGGTCGATATCGCGCGACATTATTGGGGAACGACCGGCGAGGTGATCGCGATTGGGGTCATGGTGACCTGGGCCTTGACCGTCGGCTATCTCGCCCGGCGCCGCGAGCTCGAGATCCGCCGCGCGATCGCCGCGCTGCCCCTGGAGGAACAGATCGCGGCGATCCAGTCGGACGCGCACGTGCGCGATGCGGCTGCCGGCGACGTGTTCGGCAACGAGCGGCTCGATCGTATGTGGCAGATCACGCGCGTGGCTGGTCCGATCCTCGGCGTCATGTATCTGCCAACGCTGTACCTGATCCTCGCCGATCGCAACGCGAACGGGCTCGCCACCATGGGGCTGGCCGTGCTCGGTATCTTCATCTGGCGATGGTATGCGCGGCGGTACGTGACGCGGTATCAGTGTCCGCGTTGCGGCACGCGCATTCCGGCCGTGAGCTTGCGGCCCGTACGCTACGTGTGCGTGCCGTGCGCCATCACGTGGCGGCTCTAGCGCCCAACGCCTTGAGCACCGCCGCGCGCCGGCGCTCGCTGACACGCAGGCGTGTGCCGTCGCGGAGCACGATGCTGTAATGTCCCTCTGGTCCGCGGCGTAACTCGTGGACGTAGTCGACGTTGACGAGCGCCGAGCGGTGGATTCGCACAAAGGTCCGTGGGTCGAGCTCGCCCTCCAGTGCCGTCAGGGTTTCACGCAGCAAGTGCGATGCGTTGCCGGCATGCACTCGTGCGTAGTAGTCCTCGGCCGCGATCCACGTCACGGATGCCATTGGGAGCGATACCGACCGCCTGCCGGACGATACTAAGAGTCGCGTGCGATACGCCGGCGCGAGGCGACGGCGTGCGCGTTCGAAGGCGTGATAGAATCGATCATCCGTGAATGGCTTGACGACAAAATCCAGCGCCTCGGCCTCGAACGCTTTGACCGCGAACTCGTCGTACGCGGTCACGAGCACGACGACCGGCGCGCGCTCGGCCGGCAACGCGCGAAGGACGCCGAAGCCATCGAGATCCGGCATCTGCACGTCGAGGAACACGATGTCCGGCTCGAGCGTCCGCACGGCGACGATCGCGCGAACGCCATCGCCACACTCGCCGACCACCGTGACGCCATCAAGGCGACTCAACAGCCCGCGAATCACATCGCGCGCCAAGGGCTCGTCGTCGACGATGAGCACACGCGTCTCACGCATCGCGATACGGCAAGCGCGCCACGGCTATCGCGCCACCGGCCTGGGCTCGGGCCAGCGTGACATCGGCCTGTGGGCCGTACGCGTGCCGGAGCCGGGCACGAGCAGTCGCGAGGCCGAGGCCGCCGTTGTTGCTATGTCCTGGAGGACCCGGACCATCATCAGTCACGGCAATCTCCAACCAGTCACCATTGCGAGCCGACGAGATGACCACCAGGCCGGCGGTGCTCGATCGCCCGATGCCATGGCGAATGGCATTCTCGGCCAGCGGCTGAAGCAGGAGGCGCGGAATAATCGCGTCGGCAGTGTCCGGCGCGATCTCCCACCGTACGCGCAACCGATCGCGGAATCGCACCTGCTCGATCGCCAGATACCGCTCGACAAACGCGATCTCGTCGCGCAGCGTCACCTCGTCGGGCGCGTCGCGCCGCAACTGCGCGCGCAGCAGATCGCTGAGCTCGGAGATCACGAGCACAGCGCCCTCGTTATCCCGGGCCCGTACCAAGGCCCCAACCGAGTGCAGCGCGTTGAACAAGAAGTGCGGCTGCAGGTTCGCGCGCAGCGCGACCAGCTCGGCCCGCGCGAGCTGCGTCTGCAATCGCGCCGCACTGTCGATCGCCACGATGACGCCGTAGATCGCCGCCGCGAATGGCACCTCGAAGACGATCGTCTGCCACAGGAACGGCGTCGCGTGCGCGAACGCGACGGTGGTCGATGTATAGAGGACCCCGCGCACGATGCTGATCGCGACGATCGCCGCGGCATGCGGCGCGATGTTGCGCCACGTGCGTCGTTGCGCGACCGGGAATCGTGCGGCGAGTCGCAGTACGATCGGCGTGATCGGCACCCACATGTACCACTCGGCCAGCGGGGGCACCATATACCCCCACGACACCAGGTGGCCGCTCTTGAGGAGCACGGTGACCTGGTCGTTGAGCGCCGTGTACCACGCGGGCAGCGACCAGAGCGCTATGAGGGTCCGCGTCCGCACCCTGTGAGCGTACGATGCGTGCCGGTCAGCAGCAAGACGTTGGCTGCACGGTTGCCGCGTTCGCTGCACGACGCGCATGGGACGACGACGCGGGGACGTAGGCTCTGGCATGCTCCTGGAGCACGAGCGGGTGGGGCAGCTATTTCCCGGTCATCACGCGACGATGTTCGTCGCCATGAACCCGGTGTGGCCGCACATCGCGGGGCTGCGCTATTGGGTGGCTCATGGTGCTGGCGCGCCGATGAATCGAGTTACCGGATGAGTATGAGAGGGTCCGGGTGCAGCCGACCTGGATGGGATCGAGCGCGAGGTGCGCCAGACCGTCGCACATCATCAGCTCGACCCTGTGGCGACATCCGGCCCGCACTTTCGAGTCATCCCATGGACGCCACGCTGAGTCCCAATGGCGACACGCGCGGCGCGCCTCTGCTGTTGAATGACAATGGGATAGCTCGCGGCACGCGTCTTCCGTTGCAGCCTGTCCATGCTTCGCGACTTCCGGTTCGCGCTTCGGTCAGCGCGCCGCTCGCTCTTGGTGAGCGCCACCGTCGTGCTAACGCTCGCGCTCGGACTCGGCGTCAGCACGACGGCATTCTCCCTCGTTGACGCCATCCTCCTGCGACCGCTCCCGGTCGCACACCCCGAGCGGCTCGTCAACGCGACCCTCGACGATGGCTTCCCGATTTTGGAGACCGAGTACTTCCGGGATCGGAGCCGGTCGCTCTCCGGGATCATCGCCTACGACGGAACGCGACTCAGCACCGTCGTCCAGCGCCAACCCGGGGTCGCGACGGCCGGCCTTGTATCAGGCGATGTGTTTGCGATTCTAGGCGTGCCGGTCCTGGGCCGACCGTTGCGTCGCGAGGACGATCGGCCCGGCGCCGTGCCCGTCGCCGTCGCCAGCTGCGCGTACGCGACCAGGCAATTTGGGAGCCCGACGGCCGCGATCGGCCAGACGGTCATGCTCGACGCATTGAGCACGTCGATCATTGGCGTCATGCCGTGCGACTTTCCCGGGCTCACGGCCGGCGAGATGCCCGAAGACCTGTGGTTACCGCTGGTCTGGCATCCCCAACTCGGCTTGAACGATCACACGACCGTGGGCATACTCGCGCGTCTGGCGCCAGGCGCGAATGCGGCGGTCGCGCAGCGAGAGCTCACGGACCTCCATCGCACCTTCACGCGCGATACGCTGGGCCGGGTCCTCGTGAGCGATGGCTCGCAGGGCCTCGAGCGTCTCGCCCACGCCTCCGCGACGCCACTGCGCGTCCTCGCCGCCGCCGCGGCCGCGGTGCTGCTCTTGGTCTGCGCGAACGTCATGAACCTGCTGCTCACACGCGGCGCTGGCCGCCGGCAGGAGATCATGATCCGGTTGGCGATGGGGGCATCGCGTCCACAGATCGTCCGCCAGCTGGTCGTCGAGACCCTCGTGTACGCCCTAGCCGGCGGGATCCTCGCCGTATTCGCCGCATACTGGCTCGGACCCGTGCTCGCCACGCGGCTCGCGCCAAGTCAGGGGCCGCTCATGCTCGATCTCGTGCCCCGCGGACGCGTCCTGGCCTTCGTCGCGGTGGCGGTACTCGCGACCGTGCTCGCGGCCGGCGTCGCGCCCGCGCTCAGGGTCGCGAGGCTGGAGAATGAGACCCGCTCGACGCCCCGAATCGGCCGGAGTTTGGCCATGATTCAGGTCGGGCTGTCGCTCGTGCTGCTCATCGTCACCGGCCAGCTCGGGCGCAGTGCCGCGTCGATGGCACTGCTCGATACGGGCTTCGAGCAGCATCGCACCCTCCAGTTCGCCCTGTACGCGAACACGTTGGGATACAGTGGCCCGAGCGAGCTCGCGTTCTACGAGCGCGTGCGGTCGAAGCTCGGTGCGATTCCCGGTGTGGTGACGGCCACGTTCGCGCGCGATCACATCACGGCCATCAACCGGACGATCTGTCGCCCGTCGACGGACGGCGGTCCGGTCGACGTTGGGCTGAGCGGCATCGGCGCCGACTACTGGGCGGCAACGGGGATCCCGCTCCTTCGTGGTCGGGATTTTGTGCCGAACGACGGGGCGGTCACGATTCTGAGCGCCGAGGCGGCGCGGGTGTTCTTTCCGGGCGTGGACCCGATTGGGCGGACGCTGCGCGTGACCGATGGAGGGACACTCCGCGTCGTCGGCATCGCCCGGGATGTGCGCGCTTTTGGCGAGCGGCCCGAGGAAGTCGGCGCGCCCACGTGTCGCGTCTTCATCCCACTCGAGCATGCGGCGAAGGTGGACATGGGTCAAGCGATGTTCATCGTCCGCACCGCCGGCGCTCCCGCCGCACTGCTCGCTCCGGTGCGTGACGCCGTAGACGCCGTCGATCCGCGCGCGGCGCTGGTTCGCCTCGAGACGATGACCGACGCGACCAAGGGGATCACGGCCGGCCAGAGCGCGCTGGCGACGAGCGCCGGCGTTCTCGCGGCGCTGGCGCTCGCCCTCGCCTGCATTGGCCTCTATGGCGTCGTGTCGTACATGGTCGCGCGGCGGATGACCGAGATGGGTATTCGCCTCGCGTTGGGCGCTTCGCCGGCGCGCTTGTTCCGGGTCGTGTTGGGCGATGCGATGCGTCCCGTGCTCTCCGGCCTGGCACTCGGCCTCGCGGGTGCGGCGCTCGCGCTCAAGCTCGTGGGCCACAGCGTCATTGGCCTCGATGCTCCACAGCCGCTCGCGATCATCGCGGCCACGCTCACCCTCGTTGTCGCCGCGCTTATTGCGGCGACGCTCCCTGCGCGGCGAGCGGCGCGGGCTGACCCCGTGCAGGCATTGCGTCGGGACTGAACGGGTATTCCATGTAGTGCGCGGTCTCAATGGCGACGTTCATCCCGGCGAGTCTCGACAGGATGTGAAACGCACCATCGATCCCCGATGAAATCCCGGCGGCGGTGACGATCGTGCCGTTGTCGACGATCCGGCGATCCGTCACCTGACACCGCGGCTCGGCCTGTCGCAGCTCCTCCAACGCGCCATGGTGCGTCGTCGCCGTGAGATCGCGCAGCAGGCCGGCGGCGGCGAGCAGCAGGGCGCCGGTGCAGACGGAGAACACGATCTCCGACTTCGCCGCGTTGGCGCGAATCCAGGAGAGCACGGCCTCGTTGCGCATCTCGACGCGCGTGCCCCAGCCGCCGGGAATCACGAGCACGCGAGGCTCGATCGGATCGGCGAGAGTGAGTGTGGGACGGACGACGAGATTGTTACGCGCGCGGATTTCGGACTTCGTGCCGACCGTCACGACGTTCAAGCCCGCTTTTGATACGGAGAAGACCTCGAAAGGGCCCGCGAAGTCGAGCACTTCGACTTCGTCAAAAACCAGAATGGCGATCATGATGTTTCCTCGAATCTGGCGAGCGGCGCCCTGACCTTGTATTCATATGGCGGGGGAAAATGAAATGTATCCTCGATTGGTCGTCTCCACGACCAGTACAAATTTTGCTGCGCTGTGGCCGGCATTAGCCGAGGCCTGCGGAGTGCCATTGGTCATCAACGAGGCACCGCTGCGCAGCGATGTCAGTCTCACCGCGACATCTCAGGGTGCCGCGTTAGCGTCACATCATTTCTCACTGCCGAATGATCAGGATCAACTGACATCGTGGCTGCGCAAACAATTTGATGAATTGCGCACGCGAGAGGCACTCGCCAGCTTTACGGCCGCCGAGCGGACGAAATATCGGTTCGAAGGCATCGTCGGCATGAGCGGGACGCTGCAATCGGCCGCGAATCTCATTTCAGAGCGGAGTGCTCCGGTCTTGTTGACCGGTGAGACCGGAACGGGAAAGACATTGCTGGCACGCGCCATCCACTACGAGGGCCCGCGTCAAGCCTCTCCGTTCGTGGAAGTCGATTGCGATCGCACGTCGACTCGGGCGTTGTTCGGCGATGACCGCCAACCCGGGCTCCTCGCGCTGGCGGCCGGGGGCACGCTCGTGCTCAATGCCATCACCCAGTTGGGTGACACGCTCTTCGATACGATCGCCGGCCGTGGCTTCGACGTCCGGATGATCGCGACGTCGCACGTGGACCTCTCCGCCAAGCTCTGTCGGCGCCTCGGCGCCGATCCCATTGCTCTCCCGCCCTTGCGGGCCCGACGAAACGAGATCATCCCGCTGGCCCAGTACTTCGTCGATGGGTTTGGCGGGGAACACGCGCAGGTCGACTTCGCTGATCTCGAGACCCGTGACTGGCCGGGTAACGTGCGCGAGCTCAAGAACGTGGTCGAGCGCGCACTCCTTCTCTCAACGCCACCCCCGAGGATCGTATGGCAGTAACCCGTAAGACTCTCGCCATCGCCGGTACGCTCTTGGCGCTCACCTCGTGCGACCTGATACAGACGCCGACCCCAAGCGGCCCAGGAACGAAGCCGGCCTCGTTGATCCATAAAGACGGCATACTCGGCTCGCTGCTGAGTTTCCTGATGCCGGCGTCGAACGCGCCAGCGCTCGTGACCGACACCGTGAAGTTCTACGCGGTGGTCGGGCAGGATCGGCACGACTCGATCTACTACCACGCCGCATCCGGCCACACGGACTCCACTCGCTTCGCGTATTTCGATGTGCCGGCCGGCGCATTGGTTACGGATCAGAACGGCGACACCCTGGCGCAGGGCGACTCGCTCTTGATCACGATGTACCTCGCCGATTCGTCGCACATGACCGTTGGCTTCCAGCCGTCCGGGTTGGTATTCAACAGCTCGAATAAGCCGACGCTCATTTTGTCGTATCACTGGGCGAATCCGCTCACCTTGCCGCTGCTCCAAGCGTTACTCGGTATCTGGTATCAGGAAACGCCGGGCGGCCTCTGGTTTCCGGCGGCGAGCAGCGTACAGATCCCCGCGCAAACAGTGACGGGGCGGTGCCCTGGATTCTCGGTATACGCATCGGCATACTGAACATCGTGGCGCAATCTCTGTTGCTTCAGGCGCGCGTGGCGGCCCGGGCTGGCAAGTGGCCCGAGGTCTTGAACATGCTCGGGACCGCCACCGAGCCTGTGCCTGAGCCGGATCGAGCGACGCTCGTCGCGGAGGCGATGCTCCGCACGGCGCAGCCGCGCGACGCCGACGAGTGGCTCCGGCGGATGTTGCCGCATATGGAGCGCGATGATCCGTATGAGTGGCGTCGCGGCATCAATATGCGCGGCGTCGCGCTTTTCGAGATGGGGGAGCTCGAACAAGCGGAGACGGTCTTTCAGCAGGTGCTCCAGGTTGGGCATGCCGTCAACGATCCCCTGCTCGTCGCCCGCGCGACGAACAATCTCGGACAGATCAAGAACGTGCGTGGGCAGCGCGACGATGCGCTCGCGCTCTACCAGCTCGCCGTGCCGGCGTATCAGCAGCTCGGTCACGTGCTCGGGCTGGCCGAGACGTACCACAACATGGCGATCAGCCATCTGTGCCTCGATCGGCTGACGCAGGCGGACGAGTGCGAGCTGCGCGCGATCGAGTTCGCGCGCGAGGTGGCGGCCGTTCGCCTCGCGGCACTCGCCCGGATCGGTCGCGCCGATGTCGCCCTGAGGCGGGGCGATGCCGAGATCGCGTATGTGACCGCGCTCCGGGTCGCGATCGAGTGCCATGCGCTGGCCGACCCCGCGGGCGCCGCGGATGGCCTCCGGGTCGTGGGACTGGCATGTATCGCGCGCGGCGAGTTGGATGACGCGGCAGTATCGCTGACGCACGCGTGGCAGCTGGCCGAGCGGTGCGCCAGCCCGAGGTTGTCGGCGGATGCGTTGCGCGCGTACGCCCAACTCGCGGTTGCGCGCGGCTCGATCGGCGGCGCTCGCCGTCACGCCAACACGGCGCTCGACCTGTACAAGCGCGCGGGGGCGATCGCGGACTACGAGGCGCTGAGCGAGTGGCGCGCCGCGCTCAGTCAGCGGGCGTCATGACGACGTTGGCCGTGGACGGCTGGAGATAGGTCGCGATCCGTCCGACGAAGTCGTCGCGTTCGAGCTTGTCGGCGAGCGATGACGGGAGGAATCCCGTGACGGACCGGATGCTCGAGGCGAGGGCGTCGGGCGAGGGATAGCGGAGCTTCACGGCGACGTCGCGCACGCGGGCGCCTGGCGCCCGCAAGTAGTGGTAGGCTCGCAGGACGCGAGCGGCCCCGAGATGGTGGGCGGGCGTGGCGAGTCCGGCGCGTTCGAGGGCGTCGTACATCGTCCGTCGGGGCATCGAGGCTTTCGAGGCCAGTCGCTCCACGCAGTCGATCACCGATGGCGTGCGGAACACGGCTTCGAGCGCCTCGGCCAGCGATTCCGGCAGGCGCTGGAGGCGGTCGCGCAATAGGGCCAGCAGGGCATCGGCCAGTGCGTCGGCTGGTAACGCTTCCAGCAGGGCGCGGAACGCCACGGGCTCGTCGTCGACTCCGAACAGCACGACGTGGCGATACCCGCGCGTGCCCATGGCGTGACATGCCTTGAGCGCGTCGGCGGATACAGTCGTGTAGAGCACGATGTGGGTTGTCGTGCGGTAGCGATCGAGCTCGGGGCCGGCGAGCTGTGGATCGACGACCACGATATCGGGGGCGCGCTCGGACAGCACCGTCTCGAGCTCGCGCAGATCGCGCACGGCGCGAACGGTGTGCGCCGTGCGAATCACTGCGCGAAACGGGTGCATCAAGCGGTCAGGCAAGAGCGCGACGATGTCCACAGGCCTGCACTCGTGCGGGGGTTCGCCGCACAAACTCACGGTACGTGACGGGGTCTTCAACTCCGAGCTTCGACGGTACGGCGTCGCTCGTTCGTGCGCCACACCCTGGTTGACCTATCTCGGAGGTTCGCAATGCCTCGTCTTCGCTCCCTCATCGCCCTCGTGACCGCCGCGGCGATCGCGGCCGCGTGCACCTCGCCGACTTCTCCCTCTCAGAGCACGGTGCGTTCAGACTGCGGCGTCGTGAACGGCAACTCGACCTGCTGATCTAGGCGCCGACGCGCTCTCGCATGTCTTGTAGGGCCCGGACTACCGGTCGAACGAGCGGCGGTGTCTGTGTCTCGACGAAGGCCGGCTTGGGCCGTTTACCAAGGACAATCTCTGTGAGCAGCGCCTCGGATTCCAGCCGGATCTGATTGAGCTGATAGCGAGTCGCGAGTGCGACGGCCCGTGTGAGTGCCTCACGGGCCGCTTCGTCGCGCCCAAACCGATGTAGTCCTTCGCCCACGAGTTGGTAGTACACGGCTTCCTGGGGCGCGGGCAAGGCGATCATGAGCTCCTGCCGATACCGCTCGAACACGACTTCTCGATCGCGCATGGCGGCCAACTGCATCAGATTGAGACCCGCGTTCGAGCGCTGAGTCGGTTCCGGCGCGGTGCGATACGCGACGAGATACGCGTCGTAGGCAGCATCGGGTAGTCCGAGGTCGACCATCGCCGTGCCGAGGTCGCACAACGCGGCGCTCCTTCGTACATCGTCGGTATAGTCGTTGACCGCTGCGTGAAAGAAAGCGGCGGCGGCCTGGAAATCCTTGCGCTGAAAGGCGACGACGCCGCGGCCGTGTCGGGCACGGGCCAACACATCGCGCAACGAGCCTTCGACAGGCGAGCGCGACGCGAGCTCATTGATGAGCGTGTCGTAGGTCTCTTGCGCCGCCGGCAAGTTGCCGCGGTCGATGTGGACGTTCGCCGTGCCAATGCGGCTGAGCAGCGCGCTGTACTCGTCGCCCTGTAAGTTCGCGATTGCCCCGGCTCGCCGATACGCGCGCTCGGCCTCGGCCAATCGACCGCCGACCATTCGAAAGCAGTACCCCATTTCGAGGTATGCCGGCGGCACGAGCTCCTTGCCATCGCAGAGCGGCGCGACGGCCGCGACCGCGCTATAGACGTCGGCGGCGCACGCGAACTGTCCTTCCTTCTTGAGAATGCCACCGTACGCAGCCACTACAACTGGCACGTCACGTGCGAGCTTTCCCCAGGATGTCGTCAGTGCGGCGTCCAGGTTTCTCAGAATCTCGCGCACTGGACCATCGTCGACGTGCTCGATGGCGCGGCGCACGGCCTCGAGCTCGCGCAACGTCGGCGGCCTGTCGCCCGCCCCCGCGAGTACCCAACGATCGACGAGCCGCATCGCGAGAAGCCCAGCGACCGCGGCCCGATACTCGGGCTGACCATCCGTCTGATCGCCAGCCGCTTCAAAGAATGCCAGATGTGCCAAGGGCGGCTGGGCTGTCGAGCCGACGTCAGACGTTTGCATAATCATGACATCGGGAACTTGGTCACCGCTCGCCGGACTCGCAAGCTCGAATACCATTCATCTCAAGCGTGAAATCATAGGCGGGAATCGATCATGTCATCCACGTTCACTATCGGCGGCGATCTCACGGTAAACCGCCTCGGCTTTGGGACAATGCGTCTCACGGGCGCGGGCATCTGGGGCGAGCCGGCTAACCGTGCGGAAGCGCTTGCAGTCCTGCATCGCGCCCTCGAGCTCGGCATCAACTTGCTCGACACCGCTGACTCGTACGGGCCTGAGGTGGCCGAGCGGCTCATCGCTGAGGCGTTGTATCCCTATCCGAAGGGCCTGGTGATCGCGACCAAGGCCGGGTTCCAGCGGCCTGGTCCCGACCGGTGGGTCGAGGACGGCCGACCAGAGCACCTGCGTGAGGCCGTCGCGGGGAGTCTCAAACGGTTGCGACTCGAGCGGATCGATCTCTTACAGTTGCACCGTATCGATCCAAAGGTCCCGCTCGAGGATCAGATCGAGACGCTGGTTGAGCTCCAGCGCGAGGGAAAGATCAAGCACATCGGACTCTCTGAGGTGAACGTCGAGCAGATTGAGGCGGTTCGCGAGATCACGACGATCGTCTCGGTGCAGAATCGCTACAACCTCATCGACCGCAGCTCCGAGCCCGTGCTCGACTACTGCACAGACGAGGACCTGGCGTTCATTCCGTGGTTCCCGCTGGCGACCGGCAGCCTGGCTAAGCCTGGTGGTCCGCTCGCGCGGGCGGCAGAGCGGTTGAAGGCAACGCCAGCGCAGGTCGCCATCGCATGGCTGCTCCAGAAGTCGCCTGTCATGCTGCCGATTCCAGGCACGTCGACGGTCAAGCATCTCGAAGAGAACGTCGCCGGCGAGCGGCTCGAGCTCGACGCCGCGACCATGGACTCGCTCGAAATCCGAGTTGGCGCACGGTAAAGCCGGACGGTCCCAGGCGCGTTGAGATCGCCAACGGGCCTGGCTAGGCTAGGCCCGTGATCACCACCGGGCGGCGACGCTCTGGGACTGGGACATCAAAGGGACGACGCCGCTGTGGACGGTCGTGCCGCTTCGCCTGTACTTCCGCTTCGCGTTCTGGCGCGCCGCCCGGAACAAGATCGGCGCGCGGTGGGCAGCGTGGCCCGATGCCCTGCAATCGTTCGGCACGATGCAACTGCCGCATGAGTCGGCGTGGTATCGGGCCTTCATGACCTCGGTTGTCTTCCCCCACGCACCACTGTTCGCGGGACTTGTTGCGGTGGCCGAAGTGGCCGTGGGAACGTGCCTGCTGCTCGGACTCGGTGTGAGGCTCGCCGCACCAGTCGGCGTGCTCCTCACGCTGAACTATTTCTTGCTCAAGGGTGACGCGCCCTGGTCAGTAAGCAACGATTTGGCGTTCGCCCTCGGCCTGACTATCCTGACGGTCACGGGTGCCGGGCGCGTCCTCGGCCTCGACAGTTTGATAACGCCGCGTCATCCCGTCGAGCAGCCTGCCCAGGGTGACTAGCGTCGTATCGGCGGGTACTAGAATCATCTCTCTCATGCCTATACGTCGAATGAGACGCGACTAATTCGACACGGCGGGTGACATCGCAGACGTCTGGGTCGTCACCCGGTAAACATGAGAATTGCAGTCGCGGTGCCGTTTCTCGTCGCCTGTAGCGCCAGCGACCCCAGCGCGCCAATCCCTCATTCACCCGAGCGCGCTCCCGCGGCTGTCCTGCGCTGCGTCGCGATGGTGCGAAATCGCCCCGGTGTGACATGCTCGCGTGCCTCGATCACGCGACGGAACCTGCGCACTGACGTGATCGTGGGCCGCAAGAACTACGACGTCACCCTCAATTTCTCCGGGGTCACGTTTACGAGCGGCACCGGAGTGTTCTCCGCCGGGGTGAGCGTCACGAACTTGATGAACCAGGCGCTCGGCACCACCGACGGAACGACGTCGAGCGCGAGCGGCACGCGCGTGTTCTTCACCTCGGGGCCGTCGCTCGCCGCTGGCCAAGGAACCGTCTCCTTGAGCAACCCGGACGGTGTCGGGACGTTCACGGCGTCCGGCCAGCCGTACTTCCAGTACGCGACGCTGATTCAGCCGAGCGCGACCAGTAGTGCGAGGACGTGGAATTTCCAGCTCGGGGATTCCGTGAGTGAGTTTGCGTTCACCGTCGAAGTCGATGCGCCGATGCCGGCCGAGGGGAGTATTCGGCATTGGACGACGATTCGACAAGGACTGCAAAGCAATGCGCTGACCGGCATGTGGCAGGATACACCAACCGACATCTGGGCCGTCGGCGTCAGCAACACGTTCCTGCGCAACACCGGCTCAGGCTGGGCGATCGTGACGCCGACCGGCTACACGGGCTCGTTCGATTTCCAAGCGATCTTCGGCGCGTCGTCAACCGACTATTGGGCGGTCGCGAATGGCGGCCACATGGTCCACTACAACGGCACGACATGGACGTCCTCCACCTCGCTCCTCACGACGCGCAATCTCCACGGCGTCTGGGGCGCGAGCACGACCAACTACATCACCGTCGGTGACAGCCTCACCATCGACCAATACAATGGCCTCTTGTGGACACCGATGGTCCCGCCGCTGGGCGTCGCGACGACCACTGACCTTCGTGGCATCTGGGGCAACGACGGGACCCACATCTTCGCCGTCGGCGACAACGGGACGGTCATCTTCTACAATGGGCTCGTGTGGGCCGCGCAAACGAGCACCACGACGCAAAATTTGCTCGCCGTATGGGGAACATCGGCGACCAACGTGTACGCCGTCGGCGCGAATGGCGTCATCATCCACTACAACGGCACCGCGTGGTCGACGATGACGAGCCCCACGTCCAATAACCTGAACGCACTCGGCGGGAGCGGCGCGTCCGACATCTGGGCCGTCGGCGATGCCGGCACCACCGTGCACTACAACGGGACCTCGTGGTCCTCTTCCGCGAGCGTGACCGGCATTTCGCTCTCAGGCGTTGTGAGCGGCTACGCCATCGGTGCGTACGGTGCGTTGATGACGTATTCCAGCGGTTGGACTTTATCAAACCAGAGTGGGATCCCGGTCAACGCCATCTGGGCCGACAGCCCGACCGACGTCTGAGTCGCGAGCT
>Ga0210393_10001075_pt1 | contig 23460 bp, 15 predicted proteins | sample IncBWC27OmetaG_FD_160068 | JGI IMG/M metagenome (GOLD analysis project Ga0210393, IMG submission 160068) | Forest soil microbial communities from Barre Woods Harvard Forest LTER site, Petersham, Massachusetts, United States - Inc-BW-C-27-O ... | reverse complement strand
CTGCACGTCCCCGGCAAATTCGCGCGACTCTTCGATCTTTTCCTTCATCGCAATCTTCTTCACCAGGTCCTGCAATTCGTAGATAGACTTCTCCGATACCGCATTCTCGCGCGCCGCCACCTCTAGCGCTTCCGGCGAAGAGGTGAAATTCAGGTAATACGTCTCCACTCCACGGGCGGCAGAGTCGCGACTCGAGTTGGCATGGATGGAGACGAACAGATCCGCGCGCGCCTGATTGGCGATGGCAGTGCGCGTTTCGAGTGGGATGAACGTATCGTCCTTGCGCGTATAAACCACTTCCGCGCCCAGCCGCGTCTCCAAAAGCTTCCCCAAACGCCGGCCCACTTCAAGCACCAGATCTTTCTCTTCCAGCCCGTTTGGACCAATCGTCCCCGTATCATGCCCACCGTGGCCGGGATCGATGACGATCTTGCCGATTTTCAATCCAAGAGCTCGTATCAAAGAACGGTCACCGCTCGCCGTAGGCTTCGCCTCGCGAATACTCAGATCGGACGCCGTCCCCGATCTGCCCGAAGCTAACGTGCGGGTAGTGCCTCGATGTCGCGAGTCGGCCGCATTGCCTCGGGCAGCACCAGAAACACTCGAATCCATTTCCGGATCGCTGGCCAGATCACTGTCTATTACCTTTTTCGGGGCAGTGCCGGCATCCCGCGAACTCGCCAACTTCTTCTTTGCGCCTCGAACATTCTGTTTCGCAGTCGCAGATGCTTGAATTCCGGTGTTATTGTCGTCGCCATCATCCGCGTCAACCACCTTTTTAACCACCGCGATCTGCGACTTCCGATTCGTGGTTGCCACCGCTCCGGTCGCCATCGCAACCTTGCTTACCCCAGCTTCCATACCCGCCGCTTCTGGCGAGGCAATCGGCGTTAAGACGGCGGCTTTCGTATCCGCGGAGTTCGAATCCGCAGCGTTCGAAACCCCAGCGCTCGAAACAACAGCGTTCGAAGCCAAAGAACTCGAATCCGTTTGAGCCGCGGTTTTCGCTGAGGGGGCACTCTGTGCGTCAGCCGAAGAGCCTTCACCAGCATCCTTGTGCCGGGCGACCACGTTCTTACCGTGAATGTCGATGATCAGTCGGTAAGGGTTGGGCAGCAGGAAGGCGTCGTAGTCGGAGAGATTGTCCACCTCGAGTACGACTCGAGTCCGTCCCGGTGCAAACTGCGCCACGCGTACTTTCTTCAGAAAGCCGTCATCCACATCGAAGCTCTTACCCACCAGCGTCGAGGCCAGCTTGGTTCCGTTCAGATCGAAAAAGATGCGTGCCGGAGTTGCGATCCGTTGGGAAGAAAACTTCACGTCGCTCTCCAGATCGATGGCGACCCGCGTGTAATCGGGAGTAGACCAATGCCGTATGCCGGTCACTCGCGGCAAACGGCCACGTGATATCGGCGACCCATCCTTAGCCGACCCATCCTTAGTCGACCCATCCTTAGTCGACCCATCCTTAATGGAAGCCGCGATCGAAGCGGCGGGAGAAATTTGATTCTCCAGAGATGCTCCCGTACTCTTGGCGGACTTCTGCTGTTGTGTTTTTCCGGCAGTTGCCTCGGAATCCGCTGTTTTTTCAGCCCGGGCTTCCTGGTCGATCTCTAGAATGGCCTGGCGGGCGTCATCGGCCAGCCGATTATGCGCATAGTGACGCAGAAACTCCTGGAAGGTAGCCCGCGCCGCAGCGGAATTATTAAGATCGTCCTTGTAGATTTCCGCAACCGTGAACAAGCCGTCGGCGCGATACTTGCTGCCGGGATACTCCCGCCGCAAGAATTTGTACTGGTCGATAGCCTTGGTCAGGATTTTGTCATCCTCGAAACGCCGCCCCATTTCCACCAGCGTCTCGGCTACAGCAACCACACTGGGATCGGCTTTGGTTGAAGTCGGCGCTCCCAGATAAACTTCACGGTAGGCATTTACCACGCGTTGGTAATTGCGCCGCGTGCGGTCGGCAGGGGGGCGGCCGTTGAGCGCTTCACGCATCCGCTCCGCCGCGGCGAAGTGCTCCCGCGCCCAGGCGTCGGAATGATGTGCCCGTGCGTACGCCGGCTGCCCGGCCAATAAGGCCAGCACCAGCAACGCTCCCCACAGACCACGCTCCCGCGTTGCGCTCTTCAAAATAACCAGCCCGCGCCTTCGTTCCTGCTTGTTGAACCAGTGGGTTGAACTAATTCCCTGCCTGAGAGATGCAAGTTGCAACGTTAGATAAGGAAACAGATGCCGCAAACTCAATCGGTGTTGCTAATGTGCAGCACGCCCCGCGCATCCCGTTGAATTCTCACGGGATCGTGCGAAACGCCCGTCGGGTCAAAGGCGGAGCCGCCGTAGTACAGGTTGGTAATCCGCCGGACATAGTTTTGGGTTTCGGCGAAATGCGGCACGCCTGAACTCCGCGCTACCGCTCCCGCTCCCGCGTTGTAGGCGGCCAGGGTCAGTTTGATATTGCCGCCATAACTTTCCAGCAACTGCTTTAAATGACGAACCCCGGCATCCACATTTTGTTCCGGATCAAATGGATTCTTGACGTTGAGCTGCTTCGCGGTCGAAGGCATCAACTGCATCAGGCCCATCGCACCTTTGCGCGAAACCGCATTGGGATTGAAGTTCGATTCCACCTTCACCACCGCGCGCACCAGGTTCGGGTCCACATTATGCCGCGCCGCCGCCTGCTCGATGGCGCTATCCACATCGACAGCCGTGGCTGCGGTGCCGCTGAAGTTGGCGGCAGCAATCCTGGCATTCGCCGATTGGTTCGATTCTCGACCCATATACTGGCTGACCTCGGCTGCCGCCGAGCGCGCCGCCCGCATGGCTGCCGCGTTCGGAGAAGGCACAGGCTTCCAGCGATTCTCCTTGGAACTCCAGTACATCAATCTGCGTTGTGGCGCCGCCGATTCTTGCGTGTGCCGCGCTGGACTCGCCGGGAGCGCTTCGTTTACGTAGATCTTGCGGCCGTGCTCATCGGTTGCGGTGATCTTTTCAGCGGACCCGTCGCCATCCGCGGCACGGAGTTGGGGCGTGAGTGAAAAAGAGGTCGCAGCTACAGTGCAAGCCATCAGGGCGATTTGCAGGCGCTTTCGCATTACCGGGCCTTTATCCCTCATTTTGGCGAAGGCGGACTTCACCCTCGCATCTTGCTACCCGGAACCTGACGGAGAATTCTTAAACCAGAGTACAACGATTATAGGCTTGGCAGAGAGCGCGGGCAATCACTCTGAAGGGAGTAGAACCACCGAAGTAATCTGTGTAAACAATTGATAACAATGGTCTTAATAATCGGTGATTATTAGAAATCGCTTAGCCTTTCTCCAAAGCCAACTCCAGCGCATCCAGCGACAACGATCGCAGCAGGTTTCGCCTCATGCCGCGCTCCACCTCGGCCAGCCGATCGGAAGCCGTGACGATCCAATCGAACTCGGCGACCTCAACCAGCTTTGTAAGCTGGCTCTGGATGTCCGTGTTGTGAACCAGTTCAGGAGCGCCTGAACTCAGAAACATCAGATCGCGCAGCAGCGAGTAAAGTGTCCTGAGAAGTTGCTCCGTCTTCTCCCGACCCTCGGCCCCGGCGCGATAAGTTTCCGTGATCTTGAACAGCGCAGTGTGTTCTCCTCCCAGCAAAGCCGAATTCAGGATGGTGAGAGCATCGGCCCGGGCCGCCACATATGCCTCGACGTCGAAAGTGCGAGACCGCCCCAATGCCCCTTCGCTGAGTCTTGCCACCAAGGCTCGCTGTTGTGGCTTCCACTCGGGGCGCTTCTCGGCCAGGTAGCGTTCTATGTCCTCCACCGGCACTGCAGCCAGAGGAAAGGTCATCGATCGCGAACGGATCGTCGGCAGCAGTTCCCCGGGATTCTCCGAGAGCAGAAAAATCGTGGCGTATTCCGGCGGTTCTTCCAGCACTTTCAGCAGAGAATTCGCCGCCTCTTTCATGAATGCAGAGTCGGTAAAAATGTAAACCCGCTCTCGCCCTTCTGACGGACGGTAGTAAATAGTCTCAATAACCCGCCGGACCTGATCAACTTTGATCATCATCTGCGGAGGATCGGGAGGAACGATCAGCACATCCGGGTGGGTCTGCACAAACAGCCGGGTATCTTTCTTATCGCTCTCGCGCAGACCTTCACGAGCCTCCACCGCTTCGGCAAACCGAGCATCGAGATCGCCAGCCTGCGCGATGCGTAGGCAGTTCGCGCATTTTCCACAGAAATCAGGCAGCCCATCCTTCTCAGTCGGCGTCAAGCAGTTCAGCGCCTGCGCCAGCATCAGCGCCAGCGTGTACTTGCCCGACCCCCGCGCGCCCGCAAGGATCACCGCATGCGGAAAACGCTCCCGCGCCAGCATATCCCGCAGGCGATGGACGGTTTCAGAGTTACCGTGAAAATCAGAGAAGCTCATTCGTCAAACTCAAATCAAAATCTACCACGGAGTCACAGAGCCCCGAGAACGCAACTGCGCACGAAATCCGGAGGTCGATTTTCTTCGCGCCTCAGCGCCTCCGTGGTGAAGCTAGGCGTTTTTCCCACGTTACAACTTGCGCCCGACAACCTCCATAATTCGCCGGTGCGTCTGCGCCGGGGTGCCGCTCGCATCCACCTTCACCACGCGTTGCGGCTCTCTCGCTGCTATCGCCAGGTAGCCTTCGTGCACGCGTCCAAAGAATGCGCGGGTCTCCCGCTCAAACCGGTTCTCATCCAAGTGTTTGCTCGCACTTTTGCTCGCCTTATCTGCCACTCCGCGGTTCCGCCGCCGCGCCCGCCCCACACTCTTCGCCGGATCAGAGTCAAGCAGGATCGTAAGATCTGGCTGCAAATCTCCACACAGGATGCGATGTAACTGGAGCACGGCTTCACTCCCCAGCCTGCGCCCGCTGCCTTGGTAAGCTTCCGTCGAATCGGTGAAGCGATCGCAAAGAACAATGTGCCCATGCTCCAGAGCTGGATGGATCACTTCTGCAATGTGTTGGGCGCGAGAAGCGAACATCAAAGCCATCTCCGCCAGCGGCGATAGACCTTCCGTCGCGGAGTCCAGCAACACGCGCCGAATCTTCTCGCCGGTCGCAGTTCCCCCTGGCTCCCGCGTCTCCACTACTTTGTGCCCAGCCGCGCGCAAATTGGCCGCCAGCTTGCGCATCTGCGTGCTCTTGCCGCTCCCGTCGAGTCCCTCGAACGTTATAAATTTCCCGCGACGTGACATCGTCGCCATGATAGCAGCGCTGGTGCGTCCCTGTACTACCGCTCTCTCTGGCTGCTAGAATCTAAAATTCTGCACACACACTGTGGAATTCTATCCGTCGACAATATTGGGAGCCCTTTAAATGAAGTTGTCAAAAATCCTGGGAGCAGTCTGTTTTCTTTTCGCGCTTTCTGCCTGGTCAGCCACTCCGCCAACCGTATTCATTTGGGTCGACGCCACCTCCGCGCCCCGCAAAATCTTCCATGCCAAACTGAGGATTCCCGCCACCGCCGGAGATTTCACCCTCTACTATCCGAAGTGGATTCCCGGCGAGCACGCTCCCGATGGCCCTGTGATCGACCTCGCTGGGCTCAAATTCACCGCCAGCGGTAAAACCCTCAAGTGGCGCCGCGATCTGCTCGATGGCTTCACCCTCCACGTCGACGTTCCTACCGGCGCAACCGAAGTGGCAGCCGAACTCGATTTCCTTTCGCCCGCTACCTTCGAAGGTGGATTCTCCGCCGGCTCCTCCGCCACCGACAAGATGGCCGTCATCAGCTGGAACCAGGTCCTGCTCTACCCCAAGGGCTGGAAGTCCGATGACCTCACCTACATCGCATCTTTGAAGCTTCCCGCAGGCTGGAAATACGGCACGCCCTTGCCCATCGATTCCACGGGCGCCGACAATAGCGAAATCAAATTCAAACCCGCCTCCCTCTCCACTCTTGTGGATTCTCCCGTCATCACGGGAGAATATTTGAAGGTCGTGAAGCTGGCCGATGATCCGCTCACCGAGATGGATATCGCCGCCGACAGCGCCGCCGCTCTCGCCCCGCCGCAGGAAGTCTGGGACCACTACAAGAATCTCGTCGAACAGGCCAACAAACTTTTCGGTGCGCATCACTATCGCGATTACCATTTCCTGCTCAGCCTCAGTGACCACGTCGCGCATTTTGGCCTGGAGCACCATGAGTCCGACGACAGTCGCATCGATGAGCGGGATCTCGTCGACGAGACTGGGCGAAAAGCCACTGCCAGCCTTCTCCCCCACGAGTACGTTCACTCCTGGAATGGAAAGTACCGCCGTCCCGCCGATCTCGCCACTCCTGATTATCAGCAACCCATGCAGGACGATCTGCTCTGGGTCTATGAAGGTCTGACAAATTATTTAGGCACCGTGCTCACCGCACGCAGCGGATTGCACAGCCCCGACCAGGAACGCGATGATCTGGCCTTGACCGCTGCCGCGCTCGATCACACTCCGGGCCGCGCCTGGCGCAATCTGCAAGATACTGCCGATGCCGCTCCGCAGCTTTATTTCTCGCCGCAAGCCTGGCATTCCTGGCGCCGCGGCACTGATTTTTACGACGAAGACACTCTGAACTGGCTCTGGGTGGATGTCATCATTCGCCAGCAGAGTAAAGGAGCGAAGTCCATCGACGATTTCTGTCACCTCTTCCATGGCGCTCCCAGCACTGGTCCAATGGTAAAGCCCTATACATTCGATGACGTCGTAAGCACGCTCAACCAGGTCGTATCCTATGACTGGCGCGGCTTCTGGACCGAGCGCCTCACCAATCACGGTCCCGGGGCGCCGCTTGGAGGCATCGAAGGCAGCGGATGGAAACTCGTCTACGACGAAACCCAATCTGAAATGGAACGCGGCGCTGAAGGCAGCTTCCATTTCGTGGACGGAGCATTTTCCATCGGCCTCCAACTTCGCGAGGACGGCACCATCACCGATACCATCGAGGGCATGCCCGCCGCTCTTGCCGGAATCGGACCCGGAATGAAATTGATTGCCGTCAACGGCCGTCACTATTCCCCAGAAATTCTGCGCGAAGCCCTCAAAGCCGGAAAGGGCGGCAGCGCTCCTCTCGAACTTCTTGTCGAAAACACCGATTACTACAAAACTTACAAACTCGACTACCACGGCGGCGAGCGCTATCCGCACCTGGTGCGAGACGATTCGAAGCCAGACTTGCTGACGGAGATCTACAAAGCAAAATAAAAATCCGAACGAGGAGAGCAAATGCATATCGGTGCACCTCTGTCTTCCTCTGCGCCCCCTGTGTTTAAGGGCTTTTCTTGTAGCCAAATCAGAATGCTGAGGTCCGCCTCGTTCGGAGTTTTAACTCTCGCATTTAGCACCCTCCTATCCGCCCAGACTTCCATCCTCGGCTTCACTCCAGCTTCTGCCGCGCACGAAGCCGAGATCGAAAATAAATTCAAAGCCATTCCCTCGCCCGACGAGGAGCGCCGCCAGCACCACATCTTCACCGCCGAACCGCACGTCGCCGGCTCCCCGCGCAACAACGAACTCGCCCGCTATATCGCCGACCAGTGGCGACAGGAAGGCCTCGAAGACGTCGTCATCCGCCGCTACGATGTCTACGGTTCTAATCCAAAATTCACGTCGCTGGAGATGGTCGCGCCCATCCATTACCGCGCCATCCTGCGCGAAATGCCCGTTCCCGGCGATCCCGACTCGAAAAACAAAAGCATCAGTTCAGCATGGAGCGGTATGTCCGCCTCCGGCGAAGTAACCGCCCCGCTTGTGTACGCTCACAGCGGCAATCCCGAGGACTACGATCTCTTACGCAAGCAAGGCATCGAGGTCAAAGGTAAAGTCGTCCTTGTCCGCTACTCCAACCCCTACAGCTATCGCGGATTCAAAGCGCTCACTGCCCAGCGCGAAGGCGCCGCCGCCCTCCTCATCTACAGCGATCCCGCTGAAGACGGCTTCAAAAAAGGCAAGGTCGTTCCCAACGGCCCCTGGGGTCCCGAGTATCACATCCAGCGCGGGGCTATCACTTACGACTTCATGGTCCCCGGCGATCCGCTTACTCCAGGCTGGGCCTCCGTTCCCGGTGCCAAGCGCATTCCGGTCGAAGAAGCAGTTTCGATCCCGAAGATTATGGCGCTGCCGCTCTCCTGGCACGATGCCAAACCACTGCTCGCTCAAATGGATGGCCCACTCGCACCAGAAGATTGGCAAGGCGGACTCCCGATCAAATATCACCTCGGCGGCAAGCGGGTGCGGGTCCACGTGAAGATCGAAATGGACAATTCAACTCAACCTTATTACGTGGTCGAAGGCCGCATTCGCGGCGGTCAGTTGCCCGACGAATGGATCGTGCTCGGCAATCACCGCGACGCCTGGGTCTTCGGCGGCGTCGACCCCAGCAGCGGAACAGCGTCCATGATGGAACTCACCCGCGCGCTGGGAAAGTTGACGAAATCAGGAATGCGTCCGCGCCGCACCATAGTAGTCTGCAGTTGGGACGGTGAAGAAGTCGGCCTGACCGGTTCCACCGAGTGGGGAGAGCAGTTCGCCGAGGAACTCCGCAAAAAAGCAGTCGCCTACATCAATGTCGATGAAGCCACGTCCGGACCAAACTTTCACGGCCAAGCCGTAGCCTCACTCGCTCCCATGCTGCTCGAGACCGCGCACACCTTGCAGGATCCTTCGGGCAAGTCTTTGTACGAAGCATGGAAGGAATCATCCACGCGCGAACGGAGTGAATCGAAACAACTCGAAGAAGTCACCGACTTGAATCTCGCCGATACCCGCATCGGCAGCGGCTCCGACCACACCGTCTTCCTCAACTTTGTCGGCATGCCCGTGCTGGGCTTGGGCTTCGAAGGTCCTTACGGCGTCTATCACTCCGCCTATGATGATTTTTTCTGGATGAACCACTTCGGCGATCCTGGCTACCGCTATCACACTCTGATGAGCCAACTCTGGGGCGTGCTCGCGCTGCGCCTTGCCAACGCCGATCTGCTCCCGTTTGATTTCGCGAGCTATGCCGCCAACATTCACCAGTTCGTTGATGAATTAAGTAAAGGAAAAGACTTGAGCCAGCTCGATCTCAAGCCCATCCTCGATGCCGTCAGCGGCTTCGAGGCCGCCGGAAAACGCCTCGACGACTCCGCGAGCCATGCCCTGGCCTCCGGCACCATCAATCCCAAACTCGCCGCCACCATCAATCACGGCGCCATGCAAGTCGAACGCAATTGGCTCAACCCCGACGGCATCCCCGGCCGCCCCTGGTTCAAGCACATCCTTTATGGCGCACGCTTCACCTATGCTCATCTTGAGTTGCCCGGCCTCACGGAAGCCGTCGAAAAACAAGATTGGCAAACCGCCAAACAACAGGCAGAAATTCTGCGCCAGGCGCTGATCAGCAACACGAAACTAGTCGACGACCTCAACACCACCCTTAGTGTCGAAACTTCTGCAGGTAAGTAAGCGAAAAACAATCGTCCGAGCTCCACACTGATCGATCTCGCAAGCGCTGCACCGTTCTACTACTCGATCTCCAGTCGCCACATCGGTTCACCGCCGAGCGAGTGATAGAACCCCCATCCTGCCAGGGCCACGACGCTCAGCAAAGCCAGAATCGACGTTGGCATGTACCAAAGCGAAAGGTCGGCGCTAAAGGGAACGCTGGACAGCATATCGACAGTGAAAATGGCGCAGGTCAGTGGTACAAGACCGAAGCGGAAGACGATCAACACTGCAATTCCGTAGATCAGGATGAGCATCGGCAAGTCCGCCGCCAGGTAGGAAGAACCCCAGGCTCGCAGCGCGAAGAGAGACACAAATGCGATCGCCGCCAGCCAGTCTTTTCGCAGCACAACTTTCAAAAACAACAGCAGGAAGAAGAACTGGAGGGTTCCTAGAATCGAACTGGGGATTTGCGCCAGCCAGGCGCCGAGCGCCTGTCGTCCACCCAGCAGGTAGTCGGTCAGGTAGAGTTCGGGAGCCGCTCCCATCCGCAGCGTAAAAATGAAATGAATTCGGAGGATAAAAATCCAGACTACTCCCAGCATCACGCCAAACAGAATGTCGCGCCCCACCAGCGGATCGCGAAACTGGCCCGACAGGAGACGGCTCCAGGTGATGACTGTCTGCGGCCAGTGACGCCGCACCCACGGTTCGAGCGCAAGATACAAAATCCAGGTCAATCCCGAGATACAAAGTCCGGTACTCACAGCCAGCACGAACAAAAAAACCATGCTGAGGTTGGCCACGAAGTGGCCCCGGCACAGCCACAACGACATCTCCAGCGCAAACATGATGGAGGCCAAACGGAAGGCACCCTCCCGATCGCCTCGACCATGACGATAATTCCGGCGGGCCAGATATACGGCGCCCAACAATAGCGACAGCACCAGCAAGAGAAACAGGACCTGGCGGACCTTCTTCCCCATCGAGTCCTGCGGGCTTTGCGTGCGTTCCGCTTTGGTCCACTCCCCAATGAGCGAGAAGAAAGCCAGTTTGCCATGCCATGAAGCCGCTTCGACGCGTAGCGGGCGCGTGGTTCCGGGCCAAGTTCCCGTCCATGCCATGCGCGCATCCGAAGCCGCCAGGGAGTTCCAGAGAGGATTCGTCTTCTGAAACTGACCTACATCGAGTCCTGCGGCGGAAAACGGAATATTCCAGTCAAACGCTGCCGACGGTGCGCTTGAGCTTTCCTTCTGCGGCGGAATCGCCTGAAAATAGATGAGCTGTCCCTGCGGATCGAGTTGCAAATTGATCATCCCCGAAAGCACCGTGGGAGGATCATCGGGTACGACAATCCCCGGATTAAGCAGTTGGTCGCGAAAACTTTCCGGAACCATATCATCGGGACTCTGCCGGTACCAGAAGCGAAGCAGCGAAGGCCGCGCGGCGAGTATCGTGTTCCAGTCCGCGTGCGGTTTATCGTGAGTCTCCGCGTAGTCCTGGAATGCGCTGTCGTAGTCGAGGCCGAAGACGCTGTCGGTGTGACGCTCACCATATCCCATGCGAGAGATAGTTTCGCGGGCTTTTTGCGCGAGGACTTCGGGCGTCAGCTCCAGCCGCATCTTCTGCAGGCCACTGTAATGAATGCCGAGGAGCGTGACCACGCCCAGAGCGATGAGCACCGAGGCGAGACAGGCAACCGCGGTTCGAGGACGCAGCCCGACCGTTTCGCCGGACGCGGCCACCATCTGCGGCGAAGGGGTTTCGCCTGCAGCCAGGGCCGCGGCCAGTGGATCTCCACCAGGCAAAGCCGCAGCCACGCTGAGCACGGTCGCGGGTCGCGCCGATGGCTCGGTCTCGAGGCAGCGCAGGATTACCCTCTCGATAACCGGGTTCAGATCCTTGATCACCGCTGAAGGCCGGCTCAGAGTTCGGTCTCCGCCTGGCAGCTTTTCTGTGGGTTTCTGGGAGAAGGCACGTTTGCCGGTAAAGACTTCGTACAACACCAGTCCCAAGGAGTAGATGTCACTACGCGTGCTGACTTCTTTCCCCGCCAATTGCTCTGGCGCCATGTAGGCCGGAGTTCCACTGCGGACCTCAGCGCCCTGAATCTGATCCACAACGCCGGCCAGCCCGAAGTCGGTGATGACCACTTGCCCGCGCCCATCCAGCATGATATTGGCGGGCTTGAGGTCGCGATGGAGAACTCCTTTGGCATGAGCCGCAGCCAACCCCGCGCACAACTGGCGTGCGATGTCGAGGGCCTTGTCTTCGGGCAAACGGCCGATGCGGCGCAGCAAGGAAGCAAGGTCTTCTCCGTCCACATACTCCATGGTGAAGAAGGTGTGGCCCTCCATGTCACCCACGTCGTAAACGCGGCAAACATTGGGATGAGAGACCCGGCGAGCGATGCGAACCTCGTTCTTAAATCGTTCCTGCAAGGCTTGATCGCGAGCGGCTTCGTCGGGAAGAAACTTGAGAGCCACGCCCTGGCCGAGCGTGAGGTCGTCGGCGCGGTAGACCTCACCCATCCCGCCCTTGCCCACCAACGCGATGATCCGGTAACGGCCAGCCAGCAGACGGCCGGGCAGGAAACGGCCTTCGCTGAGATAGTCAGCGGAACTGGACGTGCGGGATGAGCTGGCGGAAGCAGGACGCGGCGGAAGCGGCGAAGTTGCAGTCGGGAGATCGAGCGTGGCCAGATCGTCCGTATTGGCGGCGGGCGCTCCGCACGCCGCGCAGAAGCGACTGCTGGCCGGGGTGTTGGTGCCACAAGATGAACAGACTGGCATGAATTTTTCCCGATACAGTCTATCGCGTCAGGGCCAAATCTGTTTGAACGCTCGAAACCTGATGAAGCTCGATGTTCTTTCTGTATTACCATCCAAGCGATGACTTCCCGCTTGGGGCAATTCCTGAATGACCCGCTTTTCCTCTTGTGTCTGATTGCGGGCCTGCTGGCATTTGTGGTGCAGTCCGGCGAGTTGGGGACGGCCGATACCATGCACCGGCTCCAAACCACGCACTGGCTCTGGACTTCCGAGCCTCAGGTCTTTCCTAACGAATATCCAGAGTTCGGCCTGCACGGTCGTGGTGGCCGCCTTTATAGCTGGTACGGCATCGGCCAGTCGCTGTTGATGTTACCCGCCGATCTTGCTGCTACGTGGATCTCGCACTGGGACATTTTTTCCAGCTACGGCGACGATCCCGCGGTGCGCAGCATCGTGGTCAGCTACAGCACCAGCATTCTGCTCAATGTGCTCACGGTGCTGATAGGGTTTCGCCTGCTTCGGCAGTTGCATTTCACGGTTCGGGAATCGGTCCTTGGCTTACTGGCCCTGTTGTTCTGCACTACGCATCTGCATTACACGCAGAACTTGATGGAGAACAACTACATCATGCTTCTGACGCTGACGGGATTCTCCTTTCAATATGAATGGCTGCGAACCGGAAGCAAGCGGGCGCTGTTCGTAGGTTGCTGCGCGCTCGGTCTGAACCTTCTGACGCGCCTGACTACCGGCCTGGACCTGATTGCGGCGGGCATCTTTATTCTGCTCGTGCTTTGGTTTGAACGAGCGAGCGGAACCGAACTGTGGCAGCGCTTAGCCGACTACTGCAAGGTCGCGGCTCCCGTTTATGCGTTCTTCCTCCTCGTCGACAGGGTCTACCAGTTCTACCGCTTCGGATCATTTACCAACACCTACGTGTCGTTGTTCGCAAAAGAGCAGCGGCTTCAAGATCCAACCCTGCCCGCGAACTTTCCCTGGACCACTCCTTTTATCGACGGCATTCTTGGCCCGTTGTTTAAACCGGAGAAGTCAATCTTTCTTTTCGATCCGCTAGTGGTGCTGGCGATTGTGCTTCTGGTCGTTCTCTGGAAGCGTTTGCCGCCAGAGGTTCGCGCGTTTGCCGTGGCCTCGCTTCTACTCCTTCTTGGCTACATCGGCTTTTATGCGAAGTACACATTCTGGGCGGGAGATTTTGCCTGGGGCGATCGTTACGTTTCGACTTCTGTCGAACTGGCTGCGATGTTGGCCGTGCCGATGTTGCTGCACTATCGCGGGAATATTGGTGCCTGGATCTGGCGCGCTGCAATCGTGGTGATCGCTGCCAGCCTGATCATTCAAATTGCCTCGCTCGCCTTCTGGCTTCCGCTGGAGATTTACCAGATCGAAACCCTCGGCCATCCCACGTTCGTGATCGCACTTCGCTTCAGGAATATTGCCGCATTCGCGCTGGGCAAGATGGACTCCTGGGGATTGAACAACGAATCGATGACGCAGGATCCGTGGGACTACGTTCACATCACGACCTGGAATTTTCTGCCGTTTCTGTTGAGAAGGGTGGGGGCAGCGCCGGGGTGGGTGGTGGATGCAGCCTTTGCGGTTTGGGGGACTGGGATTGCAGCATTGCTGCTTGTTTGCAGTGGATTATTGCGAGCGGTAGAAAGATAGATATTGTGAGGTAGAAGGTAGTTGAGGCGGCTGAGAGGATCATGGCGGCTAGCCCCGCTAACCCTACTCCACTGTTACCGACTTAGCCAGATTTCTAGGCTGATCTACATCGCAGACTCTCCTCACGGCAATGTGATAGGCCAGCAACTGCAAGGGAACGATTTCCAGAATTGGTGAAAGTTCTTCCGGCGCGGCGGGGACGTAGAGAACGTGGTCGGCCGCTTCTTTAATCTCCTCATCGCCTTCTGTGGCTAGCGCAATCACCACTCCAGAGCGCGCCTTTACTTCCTTCAGGTTCGACATCGTCTTCTCGTAGCGCAGCATCGAATCAGGATCGTTCAGGTTTCGCGTAGCAATGATGACTACAGGAAGGTTCTCATCGATCAGCGCATTGGGGCCGTGCTTCATCTCGCCAGCGGGATACCCCTCGGCGTGGATATAGGAAATTTCTTTTAACTTCAATGCGCCTTCCAAAGCGATGGGATAGTGAATGCCGCGGCCCAGAAAAAGAAAATCATGAGAGCGCTGGAAGCGCTTGGCGAGATCTTCGCAAGCTTCGTCATGAGTGAAGATGGTTTCCAATTTTCCCGGGATAAGCGTAAGTTCCAGGGCTGCGGTGCGCGTCTGCTCGGCAGTCATGGCGCCCCGCACTTGTGCCAGATATAGAGCAAACAAATAAAGGGCGGTGAGTTGACAAGTAAAAGCTTTGGTCGATGCCACTCCGATTTCGGGACCGGCGTGAGTGTAGATGGTTCCGGCGGCCTCGCGCGTAATCATCGAGCCAACCACGTTGCAGATTGCCAACGTGTGCGATCCTTTAGCCTTGGCTTCGCGCTGGGCGGCGATGGTGTCGGCGGTTTCGCCGGACTGCGAGATTACGAGAGTGATGGTGTCCGGGCCGACGATCGGATCGCGGTAACGCCACTCGCTGGCATAATCGACCTCGACCGGTACACGCGCGAGACTTTCGATCATGAACTTGCCGGCTTGTCCGGCGTGCCAACTCGTACCGCACGCCACAATGTTTATTTTTTTAGCGGCGCGGAATTCTGCCTCGCTGATCTGCATTTCGTCGAGGAAGATGTGGCCGGTATCGAGTGAAACGCGTCCTAAGGTTGTATCGCGGACGGCGCGAGGCTGCTCGTAAATCTCCTTCAGCATGAAATGCTTGAAGCCGCCCTTTTCCGCCATGATGGGATCCCAGGTCACATGCTGCACCTGCCGCCGGATGGGCTTTCCGTCGAAATCCGTCAGCTGAACTCCCTCGGAAGTAACCACTGCGAGATCACCATCAGCCAGAAAGAAAATATCGCGCGTGTGATAAAGAATGGCGGGAACATCGGACGCCACAAAGTACTCGTCGTTTCCCAATCCAATCACCAGTGGAGGGCCATTGCGCGCGGCCACGATCTTGTTGGGCTCATCCACCGAAATGACGGCCAAGGCAAATACTCCCGTGAGTTCTTTCACGGCACCGCGAACCGCGTCCTCTAAAGTGGGATGGTGCCCATTGGTGGTTTTGAAAAGGTGTTTTTCGATCAGGTGAGCGATGACTTCCGTATCGGTCTCGGTCGAAAATTTGTGGTCTTCTTCGATCAGTTTTTTCTTCAGGCTGAGATAGTTTTCGACAATGCCATTGTGCACGACGACAATCTTGCCGGTGCAATCGCGGTGGGGATGCGCATTCTCTTCGGTGGGACGTCCATGCGTGGCCCAGCGCGTGTGGCCGATACCGTAGCTGCCGTCGAGAGGTTTGAGGCGGATCGCTTCTTCCAGATTGCGCAGTTTGCCTTCCGCGCGACGCAACTGCAGCTTATCCCCGTTCCCGGCAACAGCGATTCCCGCGGAGTCGTAACCGCGGTACTCGAGTCGCCGCAGGCCCTCTATGATGATGGGAACTACTTGCTTCTTGCCGACGTAGCCAACAATGCCACACATGCGGGAACTCCAGGACTTCAGTCTGCGAGGGAGCAGCGAAACTCTTCTATGACCGGATTGGTGAGGACTTCGCGAGCAATGCGCTCGACTTCGGCTTGCGCCTGTTCCCGGCTCAGTCCGCCATCCAGCGTAAGCTCAAAGTACTTTCCCTGGCGAACTTCTTCCAGCCCGCCGTAGCCCATCTTCTTGAGTGCACCATGGATGGTCTTGCCTTGAGGATCGAGGACACTTTTCTTGAGCGAAACGTAAACGTAGGCTTTCATGGAGGTTTTAATTATACGTCAGCGCTTGCGGGAGACTTAGCTGGTGGCCTGCTGGTCGGATGGCCTTACCTCTAGCTCTAACTCTTCGATCCTCCGCTGCAAGTCGCCCCTTGCCCGCTCCAGCATCTTCTGATGCTGAGGGCTCTGACTGCGTCCAAGCTGCTCAACGACATTTCTAAGAGATAAGCGAAGGCTCTCTTTTTCGCGGATCCGGGAGGCTTCTTCCCGCGTTAGTCGGGGCTTGTCAGAAGGACTTCTACCCGCGGCATCTTCCTGCTGCGCTTCAACTGACTTGCTTTCCCAGCCCCGGGCCATGCTGTGATTATAGAGTCTCCAATAACATCTTTACCGGTTCGAATTACACGAGTCTACAAAAGGCTTCGGTCCTTCCTTTCCCACTTTTCCCTCTTTGGGAGGGCCTCTGTTACGAAAAACGGAACTACGAACAAATTAAGAGATTACTCTGCCCCATTGTGCTTATAATGCGGCGAAGAAAGTTGCGGGCGGGTACGGTGGCTCTTCAAGAGGGGGGAGGGCTGCAGGAGCTATTGGTTGATATTCCCCTCAGGCACGACGAGCCTTGAGTTCGACGCGCGGGGCTGCGCACTGCGCAACTCCTTGATCCCGCATTGTGTCCTGCGCCAACCAGCCGTTCGTCCTCCCGATGTGTTCGATATCTTTATCTTCGTTCCGCGCAAGATTGCGCCGGAAATTTTGAACCACCGTGTGCGCGACGGCGGTGGAAGATGACACCTCGCGCCGGAAATAAAGGGACGAGCGGTTCCGCTTCCTTCGCTGTCCCTGTATCTCTTACGGAATGGGAAGAGCTCTTACGAACTGTCTCCAACGCGTCGGGAGTGGGTCTTTGCGTCCTGGATACCGAACTTCGCTACGTCGCGATCAACAATACGATGGCGCAGATGAATGGTGTAGCCGCCCACGCACATTTGGGAAAGAGCGTCCGCGACGTGCTCGGTGATTTCGCGGAATTAGTTGAGCCGCAGTTCGCTGGTGTAATAAGCACCGGGCAAGCCGTGCTGAATCGGGAGATTAGCGCGGTGCTGCCGACCAGGAGCGAGCCCGGCCACTGGATTGAACATTACGTTCCCATCAAGGATTCTTCTGGGCAGGTCGCACAAATCGGCGTGGTTGCGGTGGAGATTACCGAACAAAAAAAACTCGAGGATTCGTTTCGTAGTGTTTCCGAAAAGCTGAAAGCCGAGAAAAAACGAAGCCACGTAGTAGCCGAAGTGGGGCGTCTGCTGGCGGACAAATGGGATGTACGGCTCTTTCCCAAAGTCTCTGCTTACCTGCGCCGCATCTTGCGCCAGGAATATGCTGCTCTCTTCTTGCACGACGAAAAGAGCGGGAAGTTGGTCCGACAGGCAATTGATTTTCCCTTGGGAAAGGGTCCGGGCCTGGAGATCAGCGCGCCCCACGACCCCGCAGCCAAAGCCTTACGTCAGCGCTCTTCTCTGATCTTCAGCAAAGCTCAGATGAAGGGTCTCAATTCCAACGTTACCAAACACTTCCTGACCGAAGGATTGCAATCGTTATGCTGCGTCCCGCTGATCCGCCCTAAGGGTGCGCTAGGAGTTCTGATCCTGGGCAGTACCCGGGCGGACGCTTTCGGAAGCGAAGACCTGATGCTTCTGAACCAGGTTGCCGCTCAGCTGGCGATCGCTTTGGAGAACTCCCGCATTGCGCGAGAGATCGAGCAGCTGAAGAGTCGGCTGGGGCACGAAAAGAGCTATCTGGAAGGGGAAATCCGCACCCGGCTGCATGTAGAGGGAATTATCGGTGAGAGTCGCGCTCTTAACAGCGTGCTCAACAAAGTCGCGGTGGTTTCCGATAGCGATGCCACCGTACTCCTGCTGGGAGAAACTGGAACCGGCAAGGGTCTCGTCGCGCGGGCGATTCACGCTACCAGTAAGCGCAAGAACAAGAGCTTCATCACACTGAATTGCGCTGCGATTCCCACCGGGCTACTGGAAAGCGAATTGTTCGGACACGAAAAGGGTGCCTTCACCGGCGCCGTTCGGCAGAAGATCGGACGCCTTGAGCTGGCGGACCAAGGCACCCTATTTCTGGATGAGGTCGGCGAAATCTCGCCGGAGTTGCAGCCTAAGCTCCTCCGGGTCCTGCAGGACCAGGAGTTCGAAAGGCTGGGTGGGATTCGCACTATCAAGGTGGACCTGCGGCTGATCGCCGCTACCAACCGGGACTTGGCCCGCAGCGTAGCGGAGAAAGAATTTCGCAGCGATTTGTTTTATCGCTTGAACGTGTTCCCGATTTGGCTGCCTCCCCTGCGCGAAAGGCGAGAAGACATTCCCGTTCTGGTGCGATACTTTGTTCGAAAGTTCGCAGCACGCATGGATCGTTTTATCGAGACGATCCCCACCGAGACCATGCACGCTATGGTCCATTGGGATTGGCCAGGCAATGTAAGGGAACTCGAGAACTTCATTGAGCACTCCGTCATTCTCACAGAAGGAACGGCCCTGCGCGCACCTTTGGCAGAGATCAAGGCAGATAGCCGCCTGGTGGTGACCTCACTAGAAAACACCGAGAGGGAACACATCCTCAAAGTTCTGCGGGATAGTGGGGGAACCATCTCTGGGCCACACGGAGCGGCCCGGCGCCTCGGAGTGAAGCGCACTACCCTGCAGTCCAAGATGAAGCGCCTTGGCATCACCCCCAAAGACTACTCCGAGCCAGCCTCGGACTAGGCTGGGCAACCCGGGAGGTCTCGTCTTGAGTGCCGACTTGTTTGAACTTTGCCGACTGGTCGGCAGCGGGGTCACCAGTGGAGGGAAATGTCATTTTCCAACCTCGCTCGTTTCTAAGACTTAGTGGGACTCCAACCCTGCTCCATCCTGGAACACAAAGTGCTCCTTCACTTTCCTAATCGGGACAATTTAAAAACTTCAGATAAGCCCGATGGCGGACGGACGGGCCGCGGCCTCGTCGAAAAGGTCTCGCATTGGGGTGTGGACTTTGTTAGTGGCCAGGAACGATCCGCCGAACAATTTAGTTCGCTTGCTGCCAGCGCCTACCCGCAGTTCTCTGATGCGCAACCAGCTTTTGAGGAGTGAGGCCCGGCGGAGCATGCCCTTGCCGCCAGGAGAACATTGGCCGTCCACGGTCACTGACTACCGCGCGGCTACTACCCCGGCTCAGGGACTAGATATAACCGCGAGCAAAGTCCCTCCCGAGATCGATCCCTTGTATTTGCTCGTATGTCAACTGGAGTGGGAGCACGATGCCGATCCCACGGCGGCGTGGGAAGTGATCTCGGCGACGCACAGTGCTCGCCCGGACACGCGGGCGCATGCGCTTTCCCTGCTGGGGCGCTCGCAAGAACCAAAGGCACAATTTCCGGGAAACGGGAACACCGAAGTAAGAGAGCACCGCAGTTCCACAAAGGAGGCAGGCATGAGGACTCCCTATGGTCTGGAGGTCATCGAGAGTTGTATGGGTTGCAAGGCGAGTCGCGATGGGTTTTTTTGTCGTTTTTCAACCACAGTGCTCAGGTCGATGGATGGTGCCAGCTACCACAGCGTAATGCCTTCCGGAGCTCTCTTGTTCGTTGAGGGGCAGACCCCGCGGGGGGTTTATGTTCTGTGCTCGGGCAAAGTGAAGCTGTCCACCACGTCGAAAGAAGGCAAGGTGCTCATCCTTCGTCAGGCCGAGGCTGGCGAGGTTTTGGGATTGAGTGCCGCGGTTTCGGGCACAAGCTATGAAATGACCGCGGAAACTACGATGCCGTGCCAGTTAAATTTTATCGGCCGCCAGGACTTGATGACTCTGCTGCAAAGTGAAACTGAGGTGGGGGTACACGCAGCACAGTCGTTGAGCCGCGAATTCCAGGGCGCTTATCGCGATATTCACGACCTGGTGCTGGCCCGTTCGTCCTCGGGAAAACTTGCCAAACTGCTTCTCTCCTGCGCTCCCAAGGGAACCATCGAGTCGGACGAACAGCGGGTTCGTTCCGCGATGACCCATGAGGAGATGGCCCAGAGAATTGGTTCGTCGCGGGAGACGGTTACCAGATTGCTAAGCAATCTGAAGAAGAAGAGGTTGATCCGCTTGGACGGAGCCACTCTCATTATTCGTGACCGGATGGGGTTGGAGGCTTTGGCGGTTTGACACGTTCAAGGCGGTGCCGGCCCGAAAATTCGATTGGATTCCGTTAACATGCCCGACCCATCTGGCCGCTTCGAGGTCGAGCAGAATTGAGCTCCATTTGTATACTGGCACGCTGATCAAAGATCTGTACGCTTCGGTGGAAAGAGCCGAGCAAGCCGTTGCGTCTAGATCGGACAAAACCTTGTACCAGCCGACCGCAGCCAGGATCAAGACCGAGCCCGCCTGCCGCTTAAACTGTCACCAGGAATCGAGAACCTCAGAGCCCGAAAAGTTCCCGCAACCGCTTGGTTTGAGCGCGGCTGACTGGAATCTCGCTCTGCTTCTTATCGTCCATGCGCAACTGGTACGAACTCTTGAACCAGGGCACGACTTCTCGAATCCGATTGATATTCACCAGATAGGAGCGGTGAGCCCGCCAGAACAACCCCGGATCCAGGCTAGACAGTAATTCCTCCAACGTCCGGCAGTTGGAATGCCCTTCCATCCCGCTGGGGCCTGCCGTCACTACCGTGATTACTCCGTCTTCGATCGAGGCGTAGCAGATCTCCTTTTGGTCCACCAAAAACATTCGTCCCAAAGCCTTCAGCAGGATCTTCGAACTCTGCGTCTTGGGCGCCTGCAGCATACGAACCAGCGTATCGATCTTCTCCGCCGGCAGTCCCTCAGCATCCTGCTGCAGTCGCGCTCTTTGTACGGCCTGCGCAACCCGCTTCTTGTCGAATGGCTTCAGCAGATAATCGACAGCATTCACTTCGAACGCCTTCACTGCATATTGGTCAAATGCCGTGGCGAAGACGATCTTGGGCAAGGGGATTTTTTTGTCGAGAAGTTTCTTGATGACGCCGAAGCCGTCGAGGCCAGGCATTTGGACGTCGAGAAAAACCAGATCGGGACTATGTTCCTTGATGAGGCTGATAGCCTCGATTCCGTTCTTCCCCTGCGCTACCACATTCACATCGCCAACGCTTTTCAGCAGGTAAGCGAGTTCGTCACGGGCGAGTTGCTCGTCGTCCACGATTACCGCGGAAAGGGGCATTTCGTCTCCTGGGACGGGCTCCGTAGAAAGTATAGCGACCGCGTTTTGCAGGAGTCAACGCGGCCGCTCAGTCACACCCGACCTCAGTGCCGCTGTTGCATCATGCCGCCAAGGTCCATCTTGGTGAAGCCGGCGGGGATCTCAAACAAACTGGCCGGCTGAGGACCTTCCTGAATGTTGCGCAATTCACCGCCGCCGTTCTTCTCTTGCCATTTCACGGGAAACCGCAACTTGGGATCGAGCCACACCTGGCTGCTCTCGCCACTGCTGTTTGTCCCTTCATACTTGATTGCGCTCCGTCCATTCACACTCTCATTGCCAACCTTGTGACATGTGCCCCCAACGTTCCTCGACAACTTCAGCCAGTCAGAGCAGGCGTTCTCCACATCGCCGGTCTGAAAGAAGGAATACATCCCGCGCTGATCCATCGTCTGCGCCGGCATCTCCATATACATGTGCTGCTCCGCCATCACAACAAGATAACTGTGGGTGGCGAAATTTATGATCACTGCTCCCTTGTCCCTGGCACCTTTTTCCTGAGCGTCGAAGCGCATTTTGTCTTTGGAAAAATAGGCTCTCGCCTGGACCGGCGAACCGGCTTTCGTGTTGTTGACGATATCAGCGGAAAATTCCACCTGCGCCAAAAGCGAAGGCGGAGGCTAGCATCAGGGCAAAGAAAGACGAAGTGCGGGCGAAGCATCGAAGCATGTGGTCTCCTTGAGATTTGCGCCGTGCTCTCGGCGCGTATGCGCGCTCCGGCAAAACTGCGTGAAGTGCGGTGGAAGCATAGCAGAATGAGGCCAGCGGTTGACAGCCTCATGCGCCGTCAATGATGACCGAAAAGATTCGCCTACGCCGCGTTTTCGAGCGCCAGCGCCATTCCCATGCCGCCACTCACACACAGCGTGGCCACGCCGCGGCGGGTGTTGCGCTTCAGCATCTCGTGCAACAACGTAACCGTAATCCGCGTGCCAGTGCAGCCAATAGGATGTCCAATCGCGATCGCTCCCCCGTTCACGTTGAGCCGGTCGCGACTGAAATTCAATTCGCGCTCGCAAGCGATCACCTGGGCAGCGAAGGCTTCATTCAATTCGATCAATCCAAACTCATGCAGTCTAAGGTTGTGTTTCTCTTCCAGCTTGCGCAAAGCCGGGACGGGGCCAATCCCCATTTCGCGGGGGTTCACTCCAGCCGAACTCACCGCCGAAATTCGCGCCAGCGGTTTCAGATTGTTCGTCCTGACGAAATGTTCGCTCGCCAAAACCACGGCTGCCGCACCATCGGTGATGCCTGAAGAATTGCCCGCCGTGACCGTCCCCGTCTTCGAAAATACCGGAGGCAGCTTGCCCAGCTTTTCCATGCTCGCGTCGGCAAAGGGATGTTCATCGCGAACGAACTTGGTCGCACCTTTCTTGCCTTCGATGGTGACCGGTACAAGTTCGGCGTCAAAGCGTCCCGCGGCAATGGCCCGCGCCGCGCGGCTTTGCGACATCAGAGCATATTCATCCTGCTCCTCGCGGGAAATCTTGTAGTGCTCGGCCAGCACTTCGGCAGTCTCGCCCATCAGCATTTTCGCCATAGGGCAAAAAAATCCGTCGCGATGCATTCCGTCAACCAGATCCTGATTGCCCAGCCGGTATCCCCATCGAGCTTCGAGAAAATAAGGAACCCGCGACATGGACTCCGTGCCGCCCGCCAGAATGCAACTCGCGTCACCCAGCAGAATCGACTGATAGCCGAGCGCGATCGACTTCAGTCCCGAAGCGCACGCTTTGTTCACGGTGAAGGCCGCGACTTCCTGTGGCACGCCGCTGCGAATGGAAATCTGACGCGCCGGATTCGGGCCGCCTCCCGCCTGCCGCGCGCTGCCGAAGATGGTTTCCTCCACCTGCTCCGGCTGGATTCCCGCACGCTCCATCGCGGCCGTCGCGGCCACCACGCCCATGTCAGCCGACGTCAGTGACGCCAGTGATCCGCCAAATTTCCCAATCGGCGTGCGGACTGCGGAGAGAATGTAGACGGCTTGCAAGAGTTCCTCCAAAAGATTTGAGTCTAGCAGGGCAGGGAAAGATGCGGGGCGCGGGACTCCCACATCCGGAATCGCCTCAGGTGCCGTGTGACGAATGAACTTGTACACCCCACAACTAGCCTGTAGGGTTCAGAGCAGGGCCCGTGGTGTAATTGGCAGCACGTTAACCTGTC
>Ga0210393_10001073_pt1 | contig 23466 bp, 22 predicted proteins | sample IncBWC27OmetaG_FD_160068 | JGI IMG/M metagenome (GOLD analysis project Ga0210393, IMG submission 160068) | Forest soil microbial communities from Barre Woods Harvard Forest LTER site, Petersham, Massachusetts, United States - Inc-BW-C-27-O ... | reverse complement strand
GCGGCTGCGCCCAGGCGAACACCGCCTGGAACATGACGAACAGCACCAGAGCGAGAATCGCAAGTCCGGCCACCGGATGCAGCACCACGGCGTCGATCCGGGCCGTCCAGGTATCGGGTTTGGCCGGGAGACTGACGGTTGCCCCGATAATCCGGTCGGCTTCGCGCTGGGTCGCGCGCAACTCGGCAACCGAGAGTGGCCGCCAGAGATTTTGCTGCGGCGGAGCCGGTGGCTGTAGCGCGATTTCATCGGTCCTGCGCAACAACTCGGCGATGCCGCTCTTGCGCACCGCAATCGACGTCACCACGGGAACGCCCAGCATCTCGGACATCCGCGGGGCATCGACGGTCACGCCACGCCGGGTCGCGATGTCGAACATGTTGAGCACCAGCATCAACGGCCGGCCGGTCCGCTTGAGTTCGAGCAGCAGGCGGATCGTCAGCCGCAGATTGGTGGAATCCGCCACGCACAGGATAAGATCCGGAGGCGCTTCGCCGGCGGCCCGGCCCAGGACGAAATCCCGGGTGATTTCCTCGTCAGGGCTGCGGCCGCGCAGCGAATAGGTGCCGGGCAGGTCAACCACGGAGGCCTGCCGGCCGAGCGGGGTGACGAAGAAGCCTTCCTTGCGCTCGACGGTGACGCCGGGATAATTCGCGACCTTCTGCCGGCTGCCCGTCAGCGCATTGAATAGCGAAGTCTTGCCGCTATTGGGCGTGCCCACCAGGGCGAGATGCATTAGCGGTGCTTCCATGACGCCGTAGCCTTATTAGACGACTACTACGGCCATCGCCTCGCGCCGCCGCACCGCGACCGTGACGTTCTCGATGCGAACGGCAATCGGGTCACGCCCGATAATGCCCTCGTGGAGCACCTCCACCCTGGCTCCCTCGACAAAGCCGAGCTCGATCAGGCGGCTTTCGAGTTCGATCGCGGGAAGCGAAGAGCTTCCCTCGTCCGCGTCAAGATGATGGATCACGCCGGAGTAGCCACGTTTGGCCAGGCCAAGCCGCATCTGCGGCGCCGTATTGTTTTGATCAGTCGTCATGGTCTGTATTTTCAACCGCAGGCGCACAGGTCAAGCGCCGCTGCCTGAAATCCGATTACCTTAGAGCGATTTTAAAATTACCAAGTGATTTCAGGGGCTGCGGCGCGTCCCCGCCTTACGCTCATTCCCGCGCACCGTGATGAACTATTCGTGAGACCGGGCGCGCTTCGGCGAATGTGGACGACGGCGATATTGCGGCGCGGTGCGGACGACGGCTCGGTTCGCAACTTTTCGCGGGCATGGTGAATCCTTCTGCTCAAACCCGATTGCCTCCTTCGTCCGTCTTCCCGGCCCGGGAGGCTGACGCGACGGCTCGCCGCTTTGATCGGCAAATCGAGCCGATATTCGAGCCGGACGCCGGAGGCGTCGGCGCGCACCGCCAAAGACAATAACCTTGCGTTCACCATGCGGACAAATCCGCCAACGGTCTTGCGCAAACGCCCCAACCTTCAAGCTCGCTTATACCTTTACCGCTTAGTCATCCTTGGAAGTGAGGCTTCTTCGAAGACCATCCAGTATCCTTTTGCGTAACAGTAGATCGCGCGTATGAACATCGCCCGCATTGTCGTCCTAGCTATCGCCCTCAGCGCCGGTGGCGTCGCCGCCTATCTTGCCAGCGGGACCGACAGCAAGGCGCCCGCTCCCGCCGCGCCCGTCGCGCAGCTTCCGACGGCCGACATCCTGGTCGCCAAATCCGACATCAATCTTGGCCAAACGCTGACGGCCAATGACATGATCTGGCAGAGCTGGCCGGCGTCAACGGCGAGCGGCAGCTTCATCCGCCGTAGCGATCGTCCGGACGCCACGAACCAGGTCGCGGGTTCGATCGCGCGCGCCCCCTTCGTGGCCGGCGAGCCGATCCGGGAAGCGAAGCTGGTGAAAGCCGACGGCTCCGGCTTCATGGCTGCGATCCTGCAGAGCGGATATCGCGCGGTATCGACGGAAATTTCCGCAGAGACCGGCGCGGCCGGATTCATTCTGCCCAACGACCACGTCGACGTCCTGATGACGCGACGCCTGAAGGATCCGGCGAATCCAGCCGCTCCTGACCTCGTCGTTACGAACATCGTTCTGGCCAATATTCGCGTGCTGGCGATCGATCAGGCACCGAAGGAAAAAGAAGGCACCAACAACGTCATCGGCCGCACGGTCACGCTTGAGTTGAAGCCGGAGCAGACGGCCACGCTCGCCTCATCGCGGCAGGCCGGAACCCTGTCGCTCGCATTGCGCAGCATCGCCGACGTCAACCAGGTGACGGTCAGCTCCAACGATTCGACCCAGCGCCCCGGCATCAACGTGGTCCGCTATGGCGTCAACAATCCAGGCGCCGCGGCAGCGAAGTGACCAGAAGGGCGCCAATGACCAGAAGGACAAAGAACATGGCTCGCAGGGGAAGCCGGACGTCACTCCGAATCCTACTCATCAGCGCCTTGTCGTTTTCGGCGGCCGCGCTGGCACCGATTTCCGGTTTTGCGCCAGCCACGGCGGCCGAGAGCGAAGCAGCGCCCGCGACCACCTCAAGCATCCCCAGCGTTGCGCCGAAAACCCGCTTTCTTTCGCTTGGTGTCGGCAAATCATCGATCATCGACCTGCCCCGCGACGTCAAGGACGTGCTGGTGGCCGACCCGAAGATCGCAAACGCCGTCATCCGCTCGCCGCAGCGCGCCTACATCATCGGCTCGGCCGTCGGCCAAACCAACGTCGTGTTCTTTGATGCGGACGGTCAGCAGATCGCCGCCTATGACATCGCAATCAAACGCGACCTCAACGGCGTTCGCGCCGCGTTGAAGCAGTTATTGCCGGCCGCCTCCATCCAGGCCGAGGGCGTTGGCGAGGGTGTGATGCTGACCGGATCGGTGTCCACCCCGATCGAAGCGCAACAGGCCGGCGAGGTTGTCGCCCGTCTGGTGGGCGGCGCGGAGAAGGTCGTCAACTCCATCGTGGTCCGCGGCCACGATCAGGTGATGCTGAAGGTCGCCGTTGCCGAAGTTCAGCGCAGCATCATCAAGCAATTGGGCATCGATCTCAGCGCCAACATGAACTACGGCACGGCGGTGGTGAATTTCAACAATGCCAACCCGTTTACGGCAAATGGCGGACCGCTCACCAGCAATTCGCTGGTCGCCTCGGCGGTCAACAAGGCTGGTCTGCCGACGGTCACAGCGACCTTGCGCGCGATGGAAAGCGCCGGCGTGGTTCGCACCCTCGCCGAGCCGAATCTGACGGCCATTTCCGGCGAAGCCGCAACCTTCATCGTCGGCGGCGAATTTCCTTTCCCGACCGGAGTGACCTGCCAAACGACTGCCGCCGGTTCTGTCGGGCAGTGCGCGCCATCGATCGCCTTCAAGAAGTTCGGCATCTCGCTCAACTTCACGCCGGTCGTACTGACCGAGGGCAAGATCAGCCTGCGCGTGATGACCGAAGTCTCCGAAATCTCGACCGACAATTCCATCAACATCAGCGGCGTCAGTGTCCCGTCAATCAAGACCCGCCGTGCGGAAACGACGCTTGAAATTCCCTCCGGCGGCTCGCTGGCGATGGCAGGGCTCATCCAGGAGCAGACCAAACAAGCTGTCAACGGAATGCCGGGCGTCGATCAGATCCCCGTGCTCGGACAGCTGTTCCGGAGCCAGGACTACGTCAACAACCAGACTGAGCTGATGGTCATCGTCACCCCCTATGTGGTGCGCGCGGTGGCACAGAAAGAGCTGTCGCGGCCGGATGACGGTTTTGCGCCGTCGTCGGATTCCCAGTCGGCGTTGTTTGCGCAGATCAATCGCATTTACGGCGTTCCGGCACGGGTCGAACCGATCGGAAACTATCAAGCCAATTTCGGCTTCATCATCGACTGAGACGGCGTGGCGGGGGACAGCACGATGACCAGCAACACATCGCTCGATCGCTACCGCGCACTGCGCCTCCTCGGCGTGATGTTCGGCCTTTCGGTCATCCTGGGGGCCTGTTCCGAGACCACCGGAAGCGTGGCGACGCCGACGCGCGGCGCTGCTCCGGAAGATTACCGGCTGCGGCATCCGATCACGGTCCAGGAAGCCGATCGCTCCATCGTTCTATTCGTCGGCCACGCGCGCGGCGGGCTGTCGGCCACCCAACGCGCCGATGTCATAGGGCTCGCGCGGACCTGGGTCACCGAAGGGACCGGCGCCATCATCGTCGATGTGCCGGCCAATACGTCGAATGCTCGCGCGGCGGAAAGCGCGGTCCATGAAGCAAGGGCGCTTTTGGAAGCGGGCGGCGTGCCGCGGGATGGAATCAAGCTGCGCCACTACACCCCGGACGATCCCAGGACACTTGCGACCGTTCGCTTGACCTATCCGAGAATGGCTGCCGTGGCCGGTCCATGTGGGGTCTGGCCTGAGGATCTCGGACCTTCGATCAAGGACCCGAACTATTTCGAGAACAAATCCTACTACAACTTCGGCTGTGCCTATCAGCGTAACATGGCGGCGATGGTGGAAAACCCGGCGGACCTCGTGCAGCCGCGCCCGGAAACTCCCTCCTACACGGCGCGGCGTACCGAAGGCTTTGACAAATACCGCAAGGGTACGACGACCACGACCGATTATCCCGAAGCCGACAAGGCCAAACTCAGCGATACAGGCAAATGATCTCCGAGCGTGACGATTCCGACGATCTGGATGCTCTCCCCCCGCTAAGCGACGATTATATCGCGCCAGCTCCGCGGGTGTCGGTGCAAGCTTTCTGCGAGACCACGACGACCGCCGATGCGGTGCAGTCGGCGGGTCTCGACCGCCGTCTGGCCAAAGCGCATCTCACGATCAAGATGGGCGGCGTCGTTGCCGCCATCGACACCTATCACAGCATCCCGACCCCGAACGTCATCATTCTGGAGACCAAGGCCGGCGAAAACATTCTTGCCGGTCTCGATGAACTCGCCACCGTTTGCGATGCCGGAACCCGCGTCGTCGTGATCGGCAGCGACAACGATGTCGCGCCCTACCGCGACCTGGTGCGACGCGGCGTCAGCGATTATGTGATCGGGCCGGTTGCCACGCTCGATGTGGTCCGTGCCATCTGTGGCTTGTTCTCGGCTTCCGAAGCGGTCGCGGTCGGCCGGATCATCGCGGTCGTCGGCGCCAAGGGCGGCGTCGGTGCCTCTACCATCTCCCACAACGTCGCATGGGCGCTCGCGCGCGACCTGGCGCTGGATTCGGTGGTCATCGACCTCGACCTCGCATTCGGCACCGCCAGCCTCGACTACAACAAGGATCCGTTGCAGGGCATCGCCAACGCGGTGTTTGCCAACGAACGACCCGACAGCGCGTTCATCGAACGTCTGATGTCGAAATGCCACGACCATCTGAACCTGCTGGCCGCGCCGGCGGCGCTCGACCGCGTCTATGACTTCGGCGCCGACGCCTTTGATGCGATTTTCGACACCTTGCGGCTTACGACTCCGGTGATCGTCCTCGACATCCCTCATCAATGGTCGGGATGGACACGACGCGCACTGGTCGGCGCCGACGATATTCTGATCGTTGCCGAACCCGACCTCGCTAATCTGCGCAATGCCAAGAACATGTTGAGCATGCTCAAGGCGGCGCGTCCCAACGACAGGCCCCCGCTCTATTGTCTCAACCAGGTCGGCATGTCGAAGCGGCCGGAAATCAGCCCGCGCGAATTCGCCAAGGCCATCGAGGGTCCGCCGCTTGCCTCAATCCCGTTCGACCCGAAGATGTTCGGCACCGCGGCCAATAACGGCCAGATGATCGCCGAGATCTCCGCCCGTCACCGCATCAGCAAGACGTTCGTCCAGATCGCAAACCAGATCACCGGGCGCGGCGAACCGAAGAAGCCGCGGGGCTCGCTGTTCTCTCCGCTGATCAATAAGCTGCGCGCAAAAGGCTGAAACGACGGCGCGCCGCAATAAGCCTGGCAGGCTTAGTCCGCCCGCGCGCCGCCGCCAGAGGCGGTTTTCGCGGCCGCCTGCTTGGCCAGCATCCGTCTCAAGTAAGCGACATTGGCGGCCGCCTCCTCCGGAGGCCGGCCCTCTTTCGCTAGGCTTTCGGCCTCAGCCATATGTCCGCGCAGGCCCACCACCAAAGCGAGATTCATCCTTACGCGCGGATCGGCATCGGCGCGGCTGTTGGCGTGGCGCAGCGTTTCTTCCGCCTTGGCGAGATCCTTGGAAAGAACGTAAGAGAGCGCGAGGTTGGACAGAACCGACGGCTCATCCGGCACAATGCGCAGCGCGCTCGCATAATATTGCCGTGCTTCCTCACCGCGACCGAGTTGGTCGAGTACCGCGCCCTGCGCGGACAGAATTCGCCAGTCGGGATCTTCGGGCGTGTGGGCGCGGCCGAGAACTTCAAACGCTTGCTGGAAATTGCCGTTGTCCGCCAGCGCGCGCCCATAACCCGCCAGCAAAGCCTTGTTGTCGGGATGGGCGATCGTGGCCTGCTCCAGCACCGCGACCGCCTGAGACCGCTGCCCGGAGGTGCGCAGCGCTTTCCCGTAGTTCAACGCCGCCTCGGCGTCGTTGGGATTGGCGCGATGGCGTTCCTGGTAGAATTCCAGGCTTTTGGCGGGAGTCGTTTTATCGGCTTTGTCGCCGAGCGATCCCGTGATGTCCGACAGCCCGTCGGTCTGGCATCCACAAAGCCCCAGAAGCAGAACGGCCGACACCGCCGCCACGGCACGCAATCTCGAGGGGCCGGGCAACCGGGACAATAACGGAAACATTTCTGGGACCTTAGGCGGGCACTCGATCCAGAAATGCTTGCAGCATTAACCCTAAATTCCGGTTAAGCCGGTGGCTCGGCGCCCGCGAATGGCCGCTTTTACGTCATTCGCGTTAATCAACGAATTGTGCACCGAATTCGTGGCCGATCCGCCATGCGAGGCGGCATTGGCGCGGCCGGCCTTCCGACATGAAGATGGTGAATTCGCTGGGAACGTCGAGATGCTCGGCAATGACCTTCACACCACCCGACGAAATGTCGGTGATGGTACAGTCGCGTGGCAACGAACCCGTTCCGAACTGGATTTTGGCGAAGCTCCGGCACACGCGGCGTTCGCTCTGGCGTCGATTTGCAAACATTTTGATCCTTACCCCGCCCGCATTGCAGACCACCTGGCAGTTCGTCGGTTTTACCGAAGAATTGTTGGAATTTGCCTAGTAGTTCCTGTTGCAATTGATCGGTTGTTTTCGAGCTTCCTTTACCGAGTTGGCGAGGCGGAAATGTTGTCGATCCCGCCCGCTCGATGGCTATACGTCCCGGCCGAATATGATACAGGGGGCGGATATTGAATCGGACCGCTATGCCGGAGACCGGAGCATGACTGCCGCGCCCGAACGCCCCGAAGGCACCGTCGACCCCAAGCTGCTCGAAATCCTGGTCTGCCCAATGACCAAAGGCGCGCTCGAATACGACGCGGCGCGGCAGGAATTGATCTCGCGGACGGCGAAGCTTGCTTATCCGATCCGCGACGGCATTCCGATCATGCTGCCCGAAGAAGCGAGAAAGATAGATTAGCCATGCGCGGACGCGGGCTTATCGTCGCGTTGGCCATCTTGAGCCTTTGCGGCGCAATGTCAGATGCATCGGCAAACGAGACTCAGGTTCGTATCGGCAATCTCGATGCGTTCTTGATGACCCCGCCCGATGTCGAACATCCGCCGGTAGCGCTGTTGATCGCCGGTTCCGGATCCACCGATCATGACGGCAACGGCCCGCAGGCCAAGCCCGCAACCTTGAAGAAGCTCGCCGAGCAACTGGCGGAGCGAAAGATTGCTACGCTTCGCTATGACAAGCGCGGCGCCGGCGGATGGAAGCCGGAATTCGGAAAGCCGGAGGACTTTCGGTTCAAGGACTACGTCGACGACGCCGTATCGCTGGTGAATTATTTACGCAGCAGCGGAAAATTCGGCCACGTGGTGGTGATCGGGCATAGCGAAGGTGGTCTGGTGGCAATCCTCGCCACGCGGCAGGTGCAGGTCGATCGCCTGGTGCTTCTCGTCACCGCAGCGCGCCGTCAGGGAGACCTTTTGAAGGCGCAACTCGAGAAAAGGCAAATTCCGCCTGACGTTCTCGATCCTATCCTGAAGGCGATCGACAGCATCATGGCCGGACAGATCGTCGATCCGCCGCCACGCGGTCTTTCCATCGCGCCCTCGATGCAGCCCAGTCTCGCCTCGGCCTTCACTATCGATCCGATCGATCCCCTGAAATCGATCGAGAAGCCGACATTGATCGTCGGCGGCGGGCGCGACTTGCAGGTGGCGCGATTGGATTTTGTCGCGCTTTCCGCCGCTTCGCCGTTGGCGAAAACGCTTTGGGTGCCGGATATGAACCATATCCTGGTCGATGTCACAGACGACAGCGACAATCTCGCCGCTTACAATCAGCCGGACCGCGCACTCGACGTCACGATACTCGATGCGGTCGCGGCTTTCATTCAGGCGGGCGATACCCGCTGAAAAGTTCTTAGAGCCTATTCGGTTTCGATGGGATCCACCGGGCTCTTTTTTGACGCGTTTTCTTAACGCGAACCGGTTCCCACCCCCGGATCAAGTCCGAGGGCATGCTTCGCTCGAAAACGCTTTTAAAGCACTTCGCCCTTCAAGAGCCTGGGAATCTCACCCGCAAGGCCGGCGGCCTGGCGAATGAACAGGCCCTTCAGCGGCGGCGCGCGATCGACCAGGCCCAAGCCAATATCGCGCACGGTGCGCAGCAGCGTCGATTCGTTGGAGAACAGGAAGTTGAGCGAGTTGGTCGCGAAGCCCATCGCCATGGTGTCGAACCGCCGCCAGCGTTGATAGCGCTCGAGCACATCGGCCTGGCCAGGATCGATACCAAGCCGGGCGGCATCGACGACCACCTCGGCAAGCGCGGCCACATCCTTCAAGCCCATATTGAGCCCTTGGCCTGCGATCGGATGGATGACATGGGCGGCATCGCCGACCAATGCCAGACGATCGCCGATAAAGGAACGCGCGACGAAATAACCGAGCGGAAACGCGCGAGGCTTGTCGAGCGCCTTCACTTCGCCGAGGTGCAAACCAAACCGCCGCTCGAGTTCGCCGTGAAACTCCTGTTCGCCAAGTGCCGTGATCCGCGCGGCCTCGGCGCGTTTTTCGGTCCAGACCAGCGATGACCGTTTTCCGGAAAGCGGCAGAATCGCAAAAGGACCCGAGGGAAGGAAATGCTCTTCAGCGCGGCCATGGTGATCGCGCTCATGGCCGACCGTGACCACGATTCCGGACTGATCGTAATCCCAGCCGTGGGTGGCAATTCCGGCACGCTCGCGCAGTTTCGAGCGCGCGCCGTCGGCGGCCACCAAAAGGCTCGCTTCAATGATATTGCCGTCCGAAAGCGTCACGGCGACACCGTCGCTGCGCGCGGTAAAATCGGAAACCGCAAGACCGCGAAGGTCGATCCCCTCGGCGGTCGCGCGCTGAACCAGCGCGTCGATCAGATAGCGGTTCTCGACCATGTGCGCGAACGGTTCACCCGGCTCGACGTTTCCCGAAAACGTGAGGAATACCGGCCGCGTGGCGTCTTCCAGTTTGGAATCGGTGACAACCATATCCAGGATCGGCTGTGCACCGGCCGCGACCTCGCTCCAAACACCGATCGCCTCGAAAAGCCGGCGGCAGGCGGCAACGATGGCGGTGGCGCGTGGATCACGGCTGGGTCTGGCATCAAGCGCCGGATCAACGACGACGATGGGAAGCTCGGGTCCAAGGCCCTGACGGAGCGCCAGCGCCAGCGCCAGCCCAGCCAATGCGCCGCCACAGATGACAATGCCTCGCTGTACGGACATGTTGGACCGACCTACTCGAACCTGTGAAACCAGTGGTCCGGCTTGCTACCTTATTATAGCTGGGCGAAACAGGCCCTATAAGCAAGGGCTGGTCTTTATGGAAAGCCTCCGATGTCTAAGAGCCTGATTGACCTGATCTCCATCCTCGATCTCGAGCCGATCGAAGTGAACATGTTTCGCGGCAACAGCCCGAAAACCAGCTGGCAGCGGGTTTTCGGCGGACAGGTGATCGGGCAGGCCCTGGTCGCGGCGTGCCGCACGGTCGAGGGCCGGTTGCCGCATTCCCTGCATTGCTACTTCATTCTGCCGGGCGATCCGCAGATCCCGATCATCTATGAAGTCGAGAGATTGCGCGACGGCAAGAGCTACTCGACCCGGCGGGTCACCGCGATCCAGCATGGCCACGCGATCTTCTCCATCATGGTGTCGTTTCATGTCGAGGAACCCAGCGCATTCGATCACCAGGACAAGATGCCGGACGTGCCTGCGCCGGAGAAACTCACCGCCGAGGAAATAGCCAAGCAGCCGATGTTCCGCGACATGCCGGAATTCATTCGTCGCTACTACGAATCCGACCGGCCAATCGAGTTGCGGCCGGTCGAGCTCGGCCGCTATTTCGGCCAGAAGATCGAGGACGGACGCATCCATGTCTGGATCCGCACCGCCGCGAAGTTGCCGGATGACCCGGCGCTTCACATGTGCGCGCTGGCCTATGCGTCGGATTTCTCGCTGCTGGACGCGGCGATGGCCCGCTACGGCCGCACTTTGTTCGACAAGCGGATGATGGCGGCGAGCCTCGATCACGCGATGTGGTTTCACCGGCCGTTTCGCGCCGACGAATGGCTGCTCTACGCCCAGGACTCACCGAGCGCGCAGGGCGGCCGCGGCCTGACCCGCGGCATGATCTTCAAGCAGGATGGCACGCTGGTGGCGTCCGTCGCCCAGGAAGGATCGCTGCGCGAGCGCAAGCCAACTCCGCCTCAGGCGTCCTCGTAAGTGCCTCTCTCAGCCAGCACGGTCTGTGAAGCGAGCCATCCCATCATCCAGCGCACCACCCAGGGAATCGGGATGATGAAAGCGCATCCGAAAAAAACGACAACGGCGCGCCAGAGATATTCCAGGCCGGTGGCCTTGAAGACGATCTCGCGTCGCGTGCCTTCGATGTTGCGGTAGATCCAGCGGGTCTGCGCCGTGAACACCCACGCCCAGCCGATGATGGTGATGGCGGACAGGGCGCCGAGGAAGTTCCAGCCCAGATAGGTCCAATACGGGCCGGCAAAGCTGAGCCCCAAAGGCTGGCCGTCCGACGCCAGGTTGGCCAAAAACCATCTGATAGCAAGCCAGCCCAGTCCGACCTCGATCAGGAACGAGATGATGCTGGCAATCCGGCCGCCGATGAAGTTGAGCAAGATGATCAACGCGACAGCGCCGAGGAACCACCAAACGATGGTCATCGCGTTGCCCGTGAAGGTGAGATCAGGTCGTCCGGGCACTCGCGTGCGCGAGATGATCCACTTCAAACTGCTGACAAGAACCCATGGCAACGGGACGATGAAAATCGCGCCGATCACAAACAGCAGCGCCTGCCGGACAAAGTCCAAAATTTCGAAATCGATCGACAACGATCCGCTGTCCGAGCCTGCGGGCGCCGGCGCTCTGCCCGGCATGGCGGGAGGCCTCGCCGCCGGAGAAAGCAGGCCGGGAATATCGCCGGCCTTTTGCCAACCCGACATGCCGTCGGTCCAGATGAGCGTGTCGGCGCGAATGATGCCTCGGGCAATGAGGTCGCGGAATTGAGCCTCCGGAAGCGGTCCCTGTTGCTGGCCGCCGTTGGCGTAGAACCAGGATCGGTTGGGCATTTTCCCCCTTGCACGCGTCAAGACGCCAATGCTCGCGCAACCGACGGATCCGGTCTTGGCAGACGGCCGCGGTGCCGCTACAGGGAACTATCGACCGAAGCGACAATTTCGCAATTGTTTTTCGGTCAGGCCGCAACTTATTGTGGGACGGTATGGAGGAAATACCGGATGGGCGCCGTGCTCCCCTCACGGTTTGATGACCTTCGAAGCTCCGGGAAAATGAAGGCCTGAACATGAAGCTTGTTGTCGCTATTATCAAACCCTTCAAGCTGGACGAGGTCCGGCAGGCGCTGACCGCCATCGGCGTCCACGGCATGACCGTTACTGAGGTCAAGGGTTACGGCCGTCAGAAGGGTCACACGGAAATCTATCGCGGCGCGGAGTACGTCGTGAATTTTCTGCCGAAGCTGCGGATCGAAATCGCTGTCTCGTCCGATATCGCCGACAAGGCGGTTGAAGTGATTACGTCCAGCGCGCGTACCGGACAGATCGGCGACGGCAAGATCTTCGTGACGCCGATTGATCATGCGCTGCGGATACGGACCGGCGAAACCGACAGCGACGCTCTCTAGCTTCGCGGACGTCATCGCACCCGGGCAACGGCGCCGGGGCTTGCGAAATAAATCTATCTGGGTGGGGAAATACCTGATGAGGGCACATTCGTGTCGTGCAGCGAAGCTGGCTGCGCTGATTATTCTTGTTTCCGTCTTTTTGCCTGTAACGCCGTCTTTCGCTGCAACATCCGAAATCAATGGAGCCGACACTGCCTGGATGATCGTCGCAACCGGGCTCGTGTTGATGATGACGATTCCGGCGCTGGCGTTGTTTTATTCCGGGATGGTGCGCAAGAAGAACGTGCTGGCGACGATGGCTCAGAGCCTTGCAGCCGTTGCCTTGATTTCAATTCTCTGGGTCGCCTTCGGTTACTCGCTGGTGTTCGTCGGCGACGGCCCCTGGCTCGGCACGCTGCAACGCGGATTTCTCGTTGGGCTCACCATGGACAGTGTGCATCCAGCGGCAAAGACGATTCCGGAATGCCTGTTCATGCTCTACCAGATGACGTTTGCGATCATCACGGTGGCGTTGGTTGCAGGCTCGGTCGCCGACCGGATGCGGTTCTCTGCGTATCTTCTGTTTTCGATCGGCTGGTTCATGCTGGTCTACATTCCGCTGGCCCATTGGGTATGGGGCGGTGGTTTTCTTGGAAAAGCGGGCGTCCTTGATTTCGCCGGCGGCCTCGTCGTTCACCTCAGCGCCGGGACCGGCGGCCTGGTGGCAGCCAAGGTGATGGGACAACGCCGCGGCTTTGGCACCGAGAATCTGTCGCCGTTCGATCTCTCACTTGCGGTGGTCGGCACCGGGCTGTTGTGGGTCGGCTGGTTCGGCTTCAATGGTGGATCAGCCCTCGCTGCCGACTCGCGCGCGGTGATGGCGATCACCGCGACCCATCTTGCGGCGTGCGCGGGCGCGCTGACCTGGGGCGCCCTCGAATGGTCGATTCAACGAAAACCGTCCGTGCTCGGCATGATCTCGGGCGCTGTTGCTGGCCTGGGAACGATTACGCCGGCGTCTGGATTCGTCGCGCCCTGGCACGGCATCCTGATCGGCATCATCGCCGGGCTGGTGTGTTTCTGGGCTTGCACCTGGCTCAAACACCGTTTGCGATATGACGATTCGCTCGATGTCTTCGGTGTTCATGGTATCGGCGGAATGACCGGCATCCTGCTGACTGGAGTTTTTGCGACCGCCTCCATCGGCGGGACTTCCGGCCTTCTCGAGGGCAATCCGCATTTGCTGCTGGCGCAGCTTTATGGCGTGGCCGTCACGCTGGGCTGGACAGCCGGTGCCACCTATCTGCTCCTCAAATTGGTCAGCCTCTTCGTGCCGTTGCGGGTTTCGCTGCAGCAGGAGCTGGAGGGGCTCGATATTTCGCAGCACGGCGAAGCTCTGCAGTAGCTCTAACCTATCTAAATACCGTTACTGTGCTCGCCCGCTGGGCACGGCCGAGCCGCGGCCTCGTGCGTGCATAATTCATAAGCTCGAATGCCCACCATTTAGGCTGCACCAGACGGCGTAGTTCCAGGCCAGCGACCAGGCAGCCAAAACCACAGTATTAAAAGACATTTCCGCAGACAGCGGAACTGGCACGGCATTTGATTCTACCACCGTCGGCTGTACCCGCGTTGTGACCTTCTCTGCGTGGTGACCTTCAGTCGAGATCGCTCGGTCTTCAGCGCCGAGTCCAAGCGGGGATTAAGACCCATGAAAATCGTTATGGCGATCATCAAGCCATTCAAGCTCGAAGAAGTCCGTGATGCCCTCACCGCCATCGGCGTACACGGCCTGACCGTTACCGAAGTCAAGGGATATGGCCGGCAGAAGGGTCACACCGAAATCTACCGCGGCGCCGAATATGCAGTGAGCTTCCTGCCCAAGATCAAGATCGAGGTCGCGGTCGCCTCGGATCAGGTCGACAAGACCATCGAGGCCATCACGTCGGCTGCCAAGACCGGCCAGATCGGCGACGGCAAGATTTTCGTCATCAATCTCGAAAACGCGGTTCGGATCCGGACCGGCGAGGCGGATGCCGCAGCGCTGTAAAATCCGGCGCGCTCAACTTTTTCCAATCAGGAGTAATACGAAAATGACGTTCAAGCGTCCCACCAGTACGGGATTGGCGGCCCTCACCGTCGGCCTGTTCGCCGCAACGGCGGCTTATGCCGAGCCGACGATCAACAAGGGCGACAATGCCTGGATGCTCACCTCGACGGTGCTCGTGCTGTTGATGACGATTCCAGGCCTCGCACTGTTCTATGGCGGCCTTGTCCGTTCCAAGAACATGCTCTCGGTCCTGATGCAGGTGTTTTATACGGTCTGCATCGTCGTCGTTCTCTGGGCGCTCTACGGCTACAGCATTGCCTTTACCGGCGGCTCCGACTTCTTCGGTGGCTTTTCGAAAGCCTTCCTGTCGGGCGTGACACCCGATTCCAAGGCCGCCACCTTCAGCGTTGACGCCAACATCTCCGAGCTCGTTTACGTTTGCTTCCAGATGACCTTTGCCGCCATCACGCCCGCCCTCATCGTCGGTGCATTCGCCGAACGCATGAAGTTCGCGGCGGTGGCGCTGTTCATTCCGCTCTGGGTCACGCTGATCTATTTTCCGATCGCCCACATGGTCTGGTACTGGGCCGGACCGGATGCGATCTCGGATGCAGTCAAGGCGATTGCCGCGGCGGGCAGCGACGGGGCGGCAAAGGCCGCGGCGGAAGCCAAGCTGGCGGCCGTCAATGCCGACGCCGGTTGGGTCTTCAAGAAGGGCGCGATCGACTTCGCTGGCGGCACCGTCGTGCACATCAATGCCGGCATTGCAGGCCTCGTCGGCGCGCTGATCATCGGCAAGCGCATCGGCTACGGCAAGGATTTGATGGCCCCCCACTCGCTGACCATGTCCATGATCGGCGCCTCGCTGCTCTGGGTCGGTTGGTTCGGCTTCAACGCCGGGTCGAATCTTGAAGCCAATGGCGGCGCCGCGCTCGCCATGACCAACTCCTTTGTCGCAACCGCGGCAGCGGCGTTGTCGTGGATGTTCGCCGAATGGATGATCAAGGGTCATCCTTCGGTGCTCGGCGTGATCTCCGGCGCGGTCGCAGGCCTCGTCGCGGTAACGCCAGCGGCCGGTTATGCCGGTCCGATGGGCGCGATCGTGCTGGGCCTCGTGGTCGGCGTGGTCTGTCTGTTCTTCGTCACCGCGGTCAAAAACGCGCTCGGCTATGACGACTCGCTCGACGTCTTCGGCGTCCACTGCATCGGCGGGATCGTCGGCGCACTCGGCACCGGCATCCTGGTCAACCCCGCGCTCGGTGGCAGCGGCATCATGGACTACACCACCGGCAAGATTGCCGACTACGAGTTCGGCGCGCAGATGGTCTCCCAGATCTGGGGCGTCTGCACCACGCTGGTGTGGTCGGGCGTCGGCTCGGCGATTCTCTACAAGGTCGTCGATGTCATCGTCGGCCTGCGCATCAATGTCGAAAGTGAGCGTGAGGGCCTCGACCTCACCGACCACACCGAACGCGCCTACAACATGTGAGTTCTCCCGAGGGCATTCCCTCTTCGGAGGGGGTGCCCAGAACTACGGTTTGAGCACATACCCGGCAATGCTCCGACCGTTGAGGGGCTCCAGCGCAAGCTGGGGCCCCTTTTTTCTTCTCCATTCCAGTGAACTGGATTTCGTGCCGGCTCGATGGTTAATCGCGTCTTAACCTCGCCGTATCTATGGTGGTTTGATCCATATCCCACCGGTCTCGAAAACGCGATCGGCGGCCTGAACGAATGCTGGCGCGACAAGTATGGCCATGACCGCATCATCCCGCGCGCCCCAGGGCGGTGGAAACGAGGCAAGCGAACGCTCGCCCTTTTTGCGGGTCACCGAATTGCTGGCGCCCTACCAGCCGGCCAAGCCGTTGATAACGCTGTCGTTAGGCGAGCCACAGCATCCTGTGCCTGAATTCGTAGGCCCGATTCTCGCCAAGCACATCGCCGATTTTGGCCGCTACCCGATCGCCAAGGGCATCGAGCCGTTCCGGCGTGCCGCGGCGGATTGGCTCGCCCGGCGCTTCAACCTGCCCCGCACCATCGATCCCGATACCGAGCTTCTGGTGCTCAGCGGCAGCCGCGAGGGGCTGTTCTTCGCGGCGCTCACCGCCGTGCGTCTGGTCGGTGAACGCAGGGGAAGACCGGCCATCCTGATGCCCAATCCGTTCTATCCGGCCTATGGCGCCGGCGCGCGCGCCGCCGGCTGCGAGCCGATCTATCTGCCGACCACGCCTGCCAATGGGTTTCTGCCCGACCTCGACACGCTTGATGAGGCCACATTGGCGCGCACGGTGGCGATGTACATTGCTTCGCCAGCCAATCCGCAAGGCGCCGTCGCCTCCAGGGATTACTTCACCCGCCTGAAAAAACTTGCCGATCGTTTCGGCTTCATGATCTTCAGCGACGAGTGTTATTCGGAAATCTATACGCAAGGAGCGCCCGGCAGCATGCTCGAATGCGCCGGCGTCGATTATGCCAATGTGGTGGCATTTCAGTCGCTGTCGAAGCGTTCGAACCTGCCGGGAATGCGCATCGGCTTTGCCGCCGGGGACAAGCGATTTCTGAGCGCCTTCCATGAACTGCGCAACGTCGCCGCGCCGCAGGTCCCGGTTCCGGTCCAGCATGTGGCGGTCGCCGCCTACAATGACGAAGCCCATGTCGAGGAAAATCGCAGGCTCTACCGGCTCAAGTTCGACCTCGCCGACCAGATCCTCGGCAGCCGTTATGGCTATCGGCGTCCCGCCGGCGGCTTCTGCGTCTGGCTCGACGTCTCGGCGAAGGGCGGCGATGAAGCGGTAACCGTCAAGCTTTACAAGGATGTCGGTGTCCGCGTGATCCCGGGCAGCTACCTCGCGAGGCAGCAACCGGACGGCAGTAATCCCGGCGCAGGCTTCATTCGGCTTGCGCTTGTCGCGGACAGCGAAACAACGGCCGAGGCGCTGCACCGGCTGGTTCAAATTCTGGACTGATGAGCATGCCGGCGATCGAACGCGTCATTCCCTTGGTGAGCCAGTTGCCGGCGGCGATCCGCGAGGCGCTCCTCCGCCGCCTGCGCGAACTCGCAGGCCTCGGCTTGCTGGCATTTGCCGGCGGCGCGGCCGCGGCGCTCATGACATGGTCGGTGCAGGACCCGAGCTTCAGCCACGCGACATCGCGCCCGATCCATAACATAGCCGGCTATACGGGGGCCATCGGCGCCGACCTTCTGATGCAGATTCTCGGGCTCGGCGCGATCATGCTGATCCTGCCGGTCGCGGTGTGGGGCTGGCGGATGCTGACCCATCGCAGCTTCGACCGCGAAGCCTTGCGGCTCGGCTGCTGGATCCTGTGCACGGGTTCGGCCGCCGGATTTTTCAGCTGCTGGCCGCATGGTGGAACGTGGCCGCTGCCGACCGGGCTTGGCGGTGTCATCGGCGATGCGCTGGTGCGCGCGCCTGCGGTCGTGTTCGGGCCGCCCGGCTTTTTCTATAACCTCGCGCTTGGGCTCATTTTGGGTGCGGCCACCGTCGCGACATTCTTTGTGGCCAGCGGTTTCGGTTCGCGCGCCGATGACGAAGACCCGACCGCGATCGAGGACGACGACGAGCCACTGACCGAGGACGGCGACGGCGGCTCGATCCCGCTTGGTTGGGCCGTGCATGCCCTGATGAGCACCAAGGCCCGGCTGGCCTGGCTGCTCAGCGCGGCCTATCGCTGGCTGGTCTCAAGCGCCCCCGCCCCGCGGGGGTTGTCGTTCGACCGGCACGAGCCCAGCCTCGGCGGCCGCGCCGCTCCCAGTCTCGCCCCTCAGGACGACGAAGAGCAGGACGAAGAGGAGGAGGAAGAAGAAGAGCCGGCGGCGCGCGCGCCTCGCAAGAAGGCTGCACCCAAGTCGCCCGCCAGGAAATCCGAAAAATGGGATTTTCCGGCGATATCGATGCTCGGCGCGCCCAAGGCGTCGGACCGCCAACCACTCTCCAAGGCGGAGCTGGAAGCCAATTCGCGCCGGCTCGAAGTCGTGCTGCAGGACTTCGGCGTCCGCGGCGAAATCGTCAAGGCCAACCCCGGTCCGGTTGTCACGCTGTACGAGCTCGAGCCCGCGCCTGGCATCAAGTCGTCGCGCGTGATTGGCCTCGCCGACGACATCGCGCGCTCGATGAGCGCGCTCTCGGCGCGCGTCGCTGTCGTGCCCGGCCGCAACGCCATCGGCATCGAATTGCCAAACTCGCATCGCGAGAAAGTTTACCTGCGCGAGCTGCTCATCGCGAAGGAAATCAACGAATCCGTTGCAAAGCTTCCGCTTTGTCTCGGCAAGACCATCGGTGGCGATCCCGTCATCATCGATCTCGCCCGCACGCCGCATATGCTGATCGCCGGCACCACCGGCTCCGGCAAATCGGTCGCCATCAACACCATGATTCTCAGCCTCGTCTATCGGCTGCGGCCGGACCAGTGCCGGCTGATCATGGTCGATCCCAAGATGCTCGAACTCTCGGTCTATGACGGCATTCCGCATCTGCTGACGCCGGTCGTGACCGATCCCAAGAAAGCCGTGGTCGCACTCAAATGGGCGGTGCGCGAGATGGAAGAGCGCTACAAGCGGATGTCCAAGCTCGGCGTGCGCAACATCGACGGCTACAATGCGCGCCTCGGCGAAGCCAGGGCCAAGGGCGAAGAGCTCACGCGCACGGTGCATACCGGTTTTGACAAAGAGAGCGGCAAGGCGATCTACGAGGAGGAGAAGCTCGATCTCGATCCGCTGCCCTATATCGTCATCATCGTTGACGAAATGGCCGACCTGATGATGGTCGCCGGCAAGGACATCGAAGGCGCGGTACAGCGCCTCGCACAGATGGCGCGCGCCGCCGGCCTGCATGTGATCCTCGCCACGCAACGTCCGTCCGTCGATGTCATCACCGGCACGATCAAGGCGAACTTCCCGACCCGTATCGCGTTCCAGGTTACCTCGAAGATCGACAGCCGCACCATTCTCGGCGAAATGGGCGCCGAGCAACTGCTCGGACAGGGCGACATGCTCTACATGGCGGGCGGTGGACGCATCAGCCGCGTGCACGGCCCGTTCGCCTCCGACGAAGAGGTCGAGAAGGTGGTGCGTCACCTGAAGACGCAAGGATCGCCGGAATACCTCGAGGCGGTCACGGCCGAAGAACCCACCGACGAAGACGGCGCGGTATTCGACTCCACCGGCATGGGCAGCGACGGTGGCGGGGACCTGTTCTCGCAGGCGGTGGCCATCGTCAAGCGCGACCGCAAGGCCTCGACCAGCTATATTCAGCGCCGGCTGCAAATTGGCTACAATCGTGCGGCATCGCTGATGGAGCGGATGGAACTTGAGGGCATCGTCGGACAGGCCAACCATGCCGGCAAACGCGAGATTCTCGTTGAGGAAGAAGAAGGCGGCTTTTGATTAGCCGTTTCGTGCTCCAAAATCCCAATATTTGCCGTTCTTTTTTCACGGAAAAACGATAGCCCCCTTGCCGCGAAGCACGATAAAAGGGCGGCGGACCACCAGAGAAATGCGTTGACCGAAAACCAGAAAAACCGAATGGCCTCACGATTCTCGCTTTCCTTTAAAGGCGTTGCCTTCACGCGAGCGGCGGCTGCGTTTGCGGTCACGGCATCCTTCAGCATCGTTTCGACGTCGGCCGTCGCACAGGCCCCGATCCCGCCACAAAGCATTCCGGTTCCCAAGGCCGCTCCGAAAGGCCGCGACGGGGCGCCGGACGGACCAAAGGGACCGACGACAACAGCGGGCACGACACAGGCGGCGCCCAATCCCGTCATTCCCGACCCGCATCGCAATGTGCCTTTGAGTATTTTTGCGACGTTTGACGACAAGCAAAAGGCGCAGGCCGCCAAGATCAGCACCTATTTGTCGTCGCTTCAAACGCTCATCGGCAACTTCGTCCAGGTCGGGCCCGACGGTAGCAAGACCAAGGGACAATTCTTTATCCAGAAGCCCGGCAAGGTGCGTTTCGAATATGAATCGCCCAACCCGATTGCGATCGTCGCCGATGGATCAATGGTCGCGGTGCGCGACCGCAATCTCTCCACCCAGGACCTCTATCCGCTATCGCAAACACCGCTGCGATATCTGCTGTCGGACCGCATTGATCTGATGAAAGATACCAACGTCGTCAGCGTGACCGCCGACGATCTCTTCATCAGCGTCACGATCGAGGAAAGACAACTGCTGACCGGCACCAGTCGCCTGATGCTGATGGTGGGTGCCAAGGACGGCCTGCTCAAGCAATGGACCGTGACCGATCCGCAAGGCTACGACACCACGGTCGCGGTCTATAACCTCGATACATCCAGGAAAATCGACCCGGGCATGTTCAAGATCGACATAACGGATCACACCTTCCCGCCGGGCTGATCTCTACCCGCGAACAATCCACTATTCCGAGCGGGATCAGGCAATTCGTTCTTGATTGCAAGCTGCAGACATGCGTCATCTTTGACGTAGTTTGTCTCGCCGGTCCTCATGCGTCTTTCCCTGACAACCTGGAATATCAATTCGGTGCGCTTGCGCATCGACCTCGTCGCCCGATTCATCAAGTCGGTGAGGCCCGATATCCTGTGCTTGCAGGAAACCAAATGCATTGACGACGCATTTCCACTCAAGCGTTTCAAGCGGCTCGGCTACGAACATATCGCCCTGAATGGCCAGAAAGGCTATCACGGCGTCGCCGTGATCTCGCGATTGCCCTTCGAGAAGACCGACATCCGCACCTTTTGCGACAAGCTCGACTCGCGTCACATCTCGGTTGAGTTCGGCGAACGTGCCCAGATCGCCAAACCGCTGGTGCTGCATAATTTCTACGTGCCGGCCGGCGGCGATATTCCGGATCCCGTGCTCAATCCGAAATTCGAACATAAGCTCCGCTTTCTCGACGAAATGAAATCGTGCGAGCCGCTGCATCCGCGCGGCGAGGATCACCATATTCTGGTTGGCGATCTCAACGTCGCGCCCCATGAGAACGACGTCTGGTCCCACAAGCAGTTGCTGAAGATTGTCTCTCACACGCCAATCGAAACCGAGAAGCTGCTGGCGGCCCAGAACCACGGCGAATGGATCGACGTCGCGCGCGACCGCATTCCGTTGTCGGAGAAAGTCTATACTTGGTGGAGTTATCGGGCGGCGGACTGGACGGTCCGCGACCGCGGCCGAAGGCTCGACCACATCTGGGTCTCACGCGCGCTCAAGGATCGCGTAAGCGATTTCCGCATTACGCGCGACGCGCGTAGCTGGGAGCGGCCATCCGACCACGTTCCCGTGACGGTGACGCTCGACGTCTGAATTTTCTGGGCTGATGCCGCGCGTTGGCCGGGCGAATATGTCTCAGATGCTGAGTTTGGCGCCCGCCATCAGGATATCGCTAGCGATCTGGCTTGTGCGTTTGGCGAATTCATCACGCAGACGCCGTGCCGCCGCGGGATCGCTTTCCAGCACGCGCTGAAACAGGCTGCGCGCGACCCGTATCACCGATGAATCTTCGGTCGCGGTAGCGGTCGATGGCCGCCGCATCGCCTTGATCAGCGCAAGCTCGCCAATCAGGGCGCCGGGACCGGCCACGACCGCGGCGCCGCCATCCTCAATGCGCAACGCACCCCGCTGAACGATGAAACCGGCATCTGCATCTTCGCCGCTGGAAAACAGCACCGAACCGCGCGGGAGGATGCGTTGTTCGGAACCGATCGCCAGCATGCGCAATGCCGCCGTCCCGAGCACGCGAAGCGTCGGGACACGTTCCAGCAGGGCGACATCATCCTCGATCGACATGAAAAACCAGCTGCGTGACGACGAATCGTATCACGGCACCAGCTTGTAGCCACCGGCTTCCGTTACCAGGATCTCCGGATTGGCGGCGTCCTTCTCGATCTTCTGCCGCAGACGGTAGATATGCGTTTCCAGCGTGTGCGTGGTGACGCCGGAGTTGTAGCCCCAGACTTCCTGCAGCAGCGTTTCGCGTGAAACCGGCAACTGGCCCGCGCGGTACAGAAAACGGAGAATCGCCGTTTCCTTTTCCGTCAACCGCACCTTCCTGGCGTTGGCGCCGGTCAGCATCTTGGAGCCGGGACGGAAACTGTAGGGACCGACCGAAAACACGGCATCTTCGCTGGCTTCATGCTGGCGGAGTTGCGCCCGGATCCGCGCCAGCAGCACCGCAAAACGGAACGGCTTGGCGACGTAGTCATTGGCGCCGGACTCGAGTCCCAAAATCGTATCCGAATCAGTGTCGTGGCCGGTGAGCATGATAATCGGGGCCTTGAAACCACCCTTGCGCAGGGAGCGCACGACTTCACGGCCATCGGTATCGGGCAGTCCGACATCCATCAGCACGAGATCGGGGGCATCGGTCTTGGCTGCGGTCGCGCCTTTGGCACCGGTGTCGACGGCGGAAGCTTCGAATTCGTCGTGTAGCGATAATTGCTCCACCAGCGTATCGCGCAGATCGGTATCGTCATCTACGATCAGGATCTTGCGGGCATTGGCCATGGGTTTAGTCCTTTGGGGGCATCGGCGCCGACCCGAGCAGATCGGGCCGTGTCGTAGAGGTCAAACGGGGAACTTCAAGGCTTTTGTTATGAGGTAAGCGGCTGTTACGAATTCACAAGCCGAAAGGCAATCTACCCCAAGATTCGCGCGCATTTAGATGAATGTCCTGTAATGCGGCGGGGGCGAATTGTCCCATGGCCTCGATCAGAAGACCCGGTAAGCTCATGAATAATTCCCGATTTTCAGACACTTACCGGAAAATAGAGCGTGATGGGCCGCTGGAATCGATCAGGATCCGGGCCGCGGCCGGTAACCCTCGCCGGGGCTGGCTCACCGCCGGCTCTCACACCATCCCGGTCGCCTTGGGGCGGGGTGGAATCATCGCCAACAAGCGCGAGGGCGACGGCGGAACCCCAAAGGGGACTTTCCGGCCACTGCGATTGTGGTGGCGCGCCGACCGTACGCCGAGACCGCACACCTTTTTGCCGGTTCGCGCCATCCGCTCCGGGGACGCCTGGTGTGAAGACCCTACCAGCCGCCACTACAACCGGCCGCGCACGCTCAGCCATGATAACGGCGGTGATCGACTGCGGCGCGACGATCATCTCTACGATTTCATCATCGAGATCGATCACAACACGCAGCCCAGGATTGTCGGG
>Ga0210393_10001071_pt1 | contig 23478 bp, 22 predicted proteins | sample IncBWC27OmetaG_FD_160068 | JGI IMG/M metagenome (GOLD analysis project Ga0210393, IMG submission 160068) | Forest soil microbial communities from Barre Woods Harvard Forest LTER site, Petersham, Massachusetts, United States - Inc-BW-C-27-O ... | reverse complement strand
GTTGCCGGACTCTGGAAGCGACTTGGTGCAGGGACCCGAGGCGCATTTGTGCCGGTCGGTCTCACGCTGCCACGCTTTGTCAGTGACCTTGGTGCCGCCGCGTGGTGCGCCTTGACCTTCGTCCGGGTGTGCGCCGAGGCTCGAGACTTGGCTCGCGTCCGTGAGGTTCGCGCTGCCTTCGAGCGGGTTGAATGTCCGCCGCGTGCGTGGGCCGACTCGATCATGATCGAAGTGGACAACGCCACCGCGACTAGGCCGAACAGAATTGGTCGTTTCAGATTCATCGTCAATCTCCAATGCGTCATGTGTGAAAGGATTTGTAAGTTTCGAAACGCTTCAGGCGCGGGCCCCATCCCTCGGACGAGACCTCGGCCTTGCCATGACAAGCAGGAAATCAACGCGACCCGGACACGGGCCCTGACATTCCGACACGCTTTTGAGTCGAAGGTGGCCAAAAGGTACGTTTCACCGACTCGCCTCACTCATCAAAACGCCGAAGTCCAATACCTCGACTTTAGCGCGGTTTCTCGTAAAATTTTTCACAGTGATCAGGCATGTCGGTGATCCGGCGTGTCAGCCCACACCGTTACAAGCCAGGAGACCTACCATGAAGATCGTCGTAATTGGCGGTACCGGGCTCATCGGAACAAAGCTGGTCCAGAATCTGCGGAAGCACGGACACGCGGTGGTGGCGGCGTCGCCGTCTTCGGGGGTCAACACCGTCACCGGCGAGGGATTGGGCGAGGCACTGAAGGGTGCTCGAGTGGTCGTCGACGTGGCCAATGCGCCATCGTGGGAAGACAACGCGGTGCTAGCGTTCTTCGAGACTTCGGGGCGAAATCTTCTGGCTGCCGAAGCAGCGGCCGGGGTGCGGCACCACGTGGCATTGTCAGTCGTCGGCACGGATCGTCTTTTGGCGAGCGGATACTTCCGCGCGAAGATGGCTCAAGAAAAACTGATCAAAGCCTCCTCGATTCCCTATACGATCGTCCGCGCTACTCAGTTCTTCGAGTTCGTGGGATCCATCGCCCAATTGGCGACTGAGGGGCAATCCGTTCGATTGCCTCCCGTTCTAATGCAGCCGATCGCAGCGGATGACGTGGCTGCCGCATTAGCTGTCGTCGCGACTGAGCCGCCGTTGAATGGCGCGGTTGACCTCGCCGGTCCCGAACCGATTCGCATGGACGAACTCGTCCGACGGTTCTTGGACGCAAACCGAGACGGACGCCAAGTGGTCGCAGACGCTCAGGCACTTTACTACGGGCTGAAGGTGACCGATCAAAGTCTCACGCCCGGCGAGCATCCGCGCCTCGGCCCGACGCGCTTCGAGGACTGGCTGTCTTCTCAGTCGATGGCAGTTCACTGACAGATCGCTTGCCCCGAGAAATCCACCGCTTTTCTCGAAGAAATCAGGCGTTCCCGTAGCGAAGTCGGCGGTCTGCCGGCAGACAATTGACCTCTGGAATTGGTCCGTGGGCTTTCGCGACTTCGGTCTGGTTCCACGCAAATAGAGAGCGGTCGGCCCCACGCCGCGGGAACCGAAAAAGAGATGTCCGGAGCGGCCCGACTCGCGGTTGGTGTTCTTGCAAATGGCAAGCGACGCAGGAAAGGATGACGGCTCGCGCATTTTCGCGCGGTTGCGTCGTTTTCTGCCGGACGGCGTTTCGCGTGCACACACCGGCGGGTTTCACAGTTGGCACTAGCAACGGTTGGGGCGTTACCTCGGATTTCCCATCCCAAAGCGCGATGCAAAAGACAGCCAGCCCGCCGAACGCGGCGCATAAGACGCCCTGCACCGCCCTGCCGCTGACTCGGTGTCCCGGCAGGCGAATGACCCGGCTGCTGCGACTGGGCGCGCTCTGTGACGCCAATCGAGCGGCGGCTGCCTCCGCTACGCCGATCGCCTCGACGCTGAGAAACGGCCTCTTCGAAAGAACGGCGTCGTCGCTTGTCTGTTCTTCGTGCGGCAGTGCGGCTCGCATCGCCGGCTCGGCTGGAAGATCTCCACAGAGCAAGGAGAGGGCCGGCTCGAGCACCTGTTTCAGTTCTCGGCAGCGGGGACACTTTGCCAGATGTTCCGCGAGTTCGGCGGCGTCGGCCCACTGAGGATCCGTCAGCGCATCGAAGACATCGTCACAGTTCATTGGATTTCTCCTCGTCTCCGAGAAGTCGCTCGGACAGTCTGCTGAGCCCACTGCGCACCCGTAACTTCGCGCCGCCTAAGGTCACGCCCATGGCCTGGGCAATTTCTTCGTACTTGAGCCCCGCGAAAAAGCGGAGACGAATCGCGTCGGCTTGAGTGTCCGGCAACTCGTTCAGAAGCGATTGCAATTGGGCGCTGCGTTCGCGGATGAGCAGCGACGCCAAGGCCGTTTCGGACGTGGAGGCCTCGGCGATGCTCGCACGCTCGCTCGGGTTGAGTGTGGAGCGGGACACGACCTGCGGTCGGCGACCGCGGCGCTTGAGCTGCGCGCGGCACAAATTGAGCAGGATCGTCCAGAGCCACGTCCGAAAATGAAATGCAGGATTAAACGTGTGGCGAGACGCAAAGACGGCCAAAAATGTCTCTTGGACGGCGTCTTCGGCTAGGGCCCCATCATTGAGCATTCCGAGGGCAACCCGTACAAGAGCCGGCCGGTAGCGCTCGACGAGCACCTCGAACCAGGAGAATTCCCCTGCTTGGATCCGTCGCATCAGGTGAGCGTCGTCCGGGTGCATCGGTTTTCCCGGGTGCAGTCTCATTGGCGAATGGACAATTGACCGAACAGGGGCTTGTCAGTCAGACCCCAGCCGCGTCCTCCGATTGTCGAATTTGCGACCGCCGCGATGATTCGCCAGGTGCATTATCAATCACGATGGGATTGTTAACAACCGTTCCTCGCGGCCAAAGACGGATGCACAACGTTATCTGGGAGGTGCGTCGAAGATGGCTAAAGTCTTTGTGCGGGTAAGCATCAAGCGTCCCATCGCCGACGTGTTCGCGCTCGTGAGCGACCATGAGAAGTTTCTGAGCGGGATACCGGGAACCACGGCGACAATCCTGAAGCCCGGCAGCACGGAACGTAATGGATTGGGCTGCCTTCGCGAAGTGCGCGTCCGCGACCGAATCAGATACGTGGAAGAGATCACCGCCTGGAATCCACCGCACTCGTTCGAGTATTTGATCCGCGAAGCCTCAATGCCGATTCGGCACCACGGCTCTCGGATCGACTTCGAATCGCGCCAAGAGAGCACGGACGTAACCTGGCAGTCGCATTTTGACGTTCCCGTCCCAGTAGTTGGGTGGCCGCTGGGAATCTGGATGAAGCGCCGTTACGAATCCGCGTTCTTCGCCATGTTGTCCCGAGCCCGTGTGGTCCTGGAACGGCCGACCTAACTTCGGGCGGACTGGATGGATGATCGTCGGATCGTGCTACCAACCCGATCGCGCGGAACGCCTCATTACACAGAGCCGGAAACGGGTAGCGACACGGCGCGAAGGAGGCAAGCCTCAGCGCAGCATCCCCGTCGGCGTATGCGCGGCCAGTTGGGCGATCATGTCTCGCGTTGCCGCTTCGACCGCCTGCTCCCATTGCCCTTCGCCGAAGCGGCTGCGGTACGGGTCGCGCGCGTGTGCGAAGTTGATGCCCCGGGCGTTGTTGACTAGGGCTCCCAATCCCTGCTCGTCGAAGGCGGCGGCGACATCGGCTGCCTGGCCGCCTTGACTGCCGTAGCCCGGCACGAGCAGCGGCGCGTGCGGCATGATTTCTCTCAATTCAGTCAGCTCGCGCGGGTACGTCGCGCCAACAACGGCTCCGACGGCACCATATTGCCCAGACTTGGTCGTCGCCGAGGCTAGGCTTTCGACCATCTCTGCGACGTGTCGATACATGGGCCGCCCTTCGGCCGTTCGGTCCTGAAAGGTGCCTGCTCCCGGGTTGCTCGTGCGCACGAGGACGTAGATCCCCGCGCCGCGCAGGCCGGCCAATCGCAGATATGGGTCGAGCGTGTCCCGACCCAGATAGGGATTCACGGTCAGCGCGTCGGCCGCAAATGGCGCGGCGTCGGGGTCTTCGCCTGCGAGATAGGCAGCCGCGTAGGCTTCGGCCGTCGAGCCGATGTCGCCTCGCTTGGCGTCGCAGATCACGATCAATCCAGCGTCGCGCGCTTTGCGAATGACGCGCGCCAGCACGCTCACGCCCTCGGGACCGACCTCCTCGAAGAAGGCCGACTGTGGCTTCACCGCGGGGACCAGCGGCGCGACGATATCAATGATGCGATAACAGAATTCCTCATAAGCGGCAGCCGCCACCTCGCGGCGCGTGCCCGAACAGCGAGCTTCCGCCGCCTGGACCACCGATTTCGGAAGGTCGGCGAACCGCGGATCGAGGCCGACCAACGCCGCGGTCTGCTTACGCAAAACTGCTTGATTGAGCCGCTCAGCGAAACCTGTCATGGCCACTCGGTTCCGTTCCTACTGTCGGTACGAAGTCGGCTTCGGTCGCGAAAAGGCGCGACCCCGTCGAATCGCCGCCGTTCCTTACAGATCGATTGTACGGCTTTTGACGCCCGTGCCCACCGGCTCCGATCAGGCTTTTCCGCGCAACTACATAAGGTAGTCACGGCTCGCATTCCCGACAGCTCATTCCGTTCAGTAAATAACCATTTCTTTAGCCTGTTCGCGCCGGCGTGATAGTTTTTTGCGTCCAATGTGCGGGCAAACCCTGCCGCAGGTGCCATAATTTCCGGCCGCGCAAGATGGACTCGGGCCGGCGTACACGAGATCCCCCATGACAGTCGACGAGCTGCAAATGACGGTTGATAACGAAATCGCGTACTCGTCCGCGCTGCCGCCGAGCGCTCCCGTCTTCGAGACGGGGGACCCAAAAGAGATCCTGCGCACAGCAAAGATCATGATCGTCGATGACGAGCCGATCAACGTCAAGTTGGTGCGGAAGTATCTCGTCATGGAAGGTTATCAGAACTTCGTCCTGACGACCGACTCGCGCGAAGTGATGACGCTGGTGGAAAAAGAGCAGCCTGATCTGCTGCTCCTGGACGTCATGATGCCGCACGTGAGCGGGCTCGACATTCTCGCCGCGGTGCGAGCCAGCGAGCAGTTTCGGCACCTGCCGGTCATCATACTGACGGCCGCCAGTGACCAGGCCACTCGGCGACGGGCGATCGACTTGGGCGTCAGCGATTTCCTCGGCAAGCCGGTCGACGCGACCGAGCTGGTCCCGCGAATTCGCAACGTGCTGATCGTCAAGCAGCACTACGACCACCTGCAAAAATACTCGGAGAAGCTTGAGGCCGAAGTGCTGCGGCGGACGGCCGAGCTGGCCCGCTCGCGACAGGAAGTGATTCACTGCCTGGCTCGCGCTGCCGAATTCCGTGACGACGACACGGGCCGACACGTCTGCCGCGTCGGCCGCTACGCGCGACTCATCGGCGAAGAGCTCGGCTGGAAGGGCGAACAGCTCGAAATGCTCGAGCAGGCGGCCCAACTGCACGACATCGGCAAGATCGGCATTCCCGATTCCATTCTTCTCAAGCCAGGCAAGCTGGCGCCGGAAGAAATGGAGATCATGCAGAAGCACAGTGCCTTCGGCAAGAAAATCACCCAGAGCCTCCCAAACCACGAAATGAATGTGTTGCGGGGTCATGCCGAGTTGGGCAGCAAGCTCCTGCAATCGACCGACTCACCCATTCTGGCGATGGCCGCCACGATTGCCATCAGCCATCACGAGAAGTTTGACGGCACGGGCTATCCGTTGGGCCTCGCGGGAGAAGACATCCCCCTGCCCGGCCGGATCACGGCGGTGGCCGACGTGTTCGACGCGCTCTCTAGCAAACGTCCGTACAAACCGCCCTACCCGGCCGAGAGATGCTTCGAGCTGTTGCGGGAAGGCCGTGGACGACACTTCGATCCGCAGATCCTGGACGCTTTCTTCAACCGACGCCCGGACATCATCGCAATCCAAATCCGCTTCGCCGACGTCGATTAGTCACAGGACTAGTGTCCATCGACTCGCCATTGATGGGTGGCACTGTAATGGGTGGCACTGGCGGCTTGTCCGCCAGTGGCTCGGTTGCGGGAGCGCTGAGAAAGTCCGAAAGACACTGGCGGACAAGCCGCCAGTGCCACCCGAACTCCAACGTTTTCGTGGCGGATTCAGAGCAGGCCGAAGAAAAAGAACGCGGCACCCGTCGCGCCCAAGGCCAGGCTGCCCAGCCACAGAGCACTCTTCTTGGTCAGCACGGCGATCGCAGCCAGTGCGATGGCGATTTGGAAAAAGGTGACCGAGCGCGCGAGCACCACGTGGTGCTTCATGTGAGCGGCCGAGGCTTCCTCCTTGCTCCGGGCCTCCTCCTGTAGCTCTTCCATCTCTTTCCCGTATTCCGCGAGTTTGGCGGCGTCTTTGGAGGCGGCCGGTTTACCCAGACTGTCGAGCAATTCGACCTTCGAGCTTAAGACGGTGGCCTTGATGCTCTTGGACTGGTAGTGGCTCCACTCGTTGGACGCTTCGATCTGTTCGAGCATCGCCTCGTTGGCCGCGTGGCCGGCTAAGAGCGCGGCGACGGCGGCGATCACGGCCAGCAGGGCCGTCGTCAACGCGACTCGCATGTTGAAGGGGCCCGATTCGTGCCCGCCGCGGTGGGCGGACTCTTCTGCCGCCTCGTGGACCGTTTCGTGCAGATGTTCGGTCGGGACTTCGATTTCTTCCGGCATCGCGCAGACTCCTCGGCCCGGTCAAATGAGGCACGAGCCATGCATCGATGATGCCGTGAGTATTGCGTCCGGGCAAGCAGAGTTCGCGCGACCCGCGCGACGGGAGCCAGAATTAAAGAGCCGCGCACGAAGTAAGCGGTGTCTTGATCGGGAAGCGAAATCACCGCTTACTTCGTGCGCGGCTCTTTAGCAAGGAAGCTCGGTGGTCCGCCGCGGCGGATCGCCCTCCCGGAACGGCAAATCCCGATTACAACGAGAGCTTGCCCAGCCGGTTGCAGGTCCAGCGACGGACCAGGCACACCACGCGCTGCAGTGTGTCGCGGTCGAAGAATTCCAGTCGCTCCTTGCCGGCGAACGGATAGTCGACGCTGCGAATGACCGCGATCAACTCAGGGATCGTCATCACCCGGTGGATGTCGTCGTCCGATAGGACGGAAATGCTTTCGAGATCGAACTCGCGAGGAGCGGCGGCCCCAGAAGGGGCATTGTCGATCAAATCTGTGGCCATTCAGCGGACTCCTGACGCTGATTTGTCGCAAACGTCATGCCAACGCAGTCGGCAGACCAGCCCTTCGCTCTTGGGGCTTGGAATTCCTCCATCCCGAACGGGAATGCCGCATTTTCAAGGGCAAATGCGGGGGAGCAAAACGGCGACCCGAAATTGAGGACCTCAACGCTTGCTTGTCGGATAATCAAGCCTGACTAGGACTCAGGCAGCGGTGACCCAAACGAGAACGAAATTGGGGAATTCTGGTCACCTGCAAAAACGGAATTGACACGTGAATTATGACTAGGCGTCGCGTGAATTGGCAAGGGCCTCAAGCCTCCCAATCGCGCACCGGCGCGCCCTCGCAGAGCCGCTGGCTCGTGCGCTGAAACCCGTCGTGATAGGTCGTCGCCGGATCGATTCCCAGGTGGTAAAGAATCGTCGCCGTCAGGTCGGCGGGCGAGACCGGTTTGTCGAGCACGTAGCCCCCGGTCGAGTTCGTCGCTCCATAGATCTGGCCACCGCGGACTCCTCCGCCCGCCAGGAGCGCGGTGAAAGCGTGCGGCCAATGATCGCGGCCCGTCTTTTCAGTCATCCCGTTTTGAGTGATGAGCCCGATCTTGGGCGTGCGCCCAAATTCCCCCACGGCAACGACCAGTGTCTTCTCCAGCAACCCGCGTTCATTGAGGTCGGCCAGAAAGGCTGCCAGCCCCTGGTCGAAGACGGGGCACAGATTCTCCTTGAGCTTTCGGAATGCGTGGTTGTGCGTATCCCAGTGCGGCGAAACTTTGTCGTTGCGGCTCGAGTCATCCCAGTTGACGGTCACCAGCGGTATGCCGCCCTCGACGAGTCGCCGGGCCAACAACAGGCTTTGACCGAACTTCGTAGAACCGTAGCGCGATCGAATCGACACGGGCTCGCGGGCCAGATCGAACGCGTCGGCCGCGTGAGCTTTGTCGATTAGCTGACAAGCGGCCTCGTAGTGACTGCCGAAGAGATTCGTGATTTTGGCCGTTCGCGCGGGATCGTCGGCCAACCCTTCGAGAGTCCGCCGCAGGTCGCGCCGTCCGGCGAAACGTTCAAGCGAGATTCCCGACGGCAGGCGGAGCCCCTGAACCTCAAAGTCGCGGCGGCTTGGATCCCCTTGGATCAAAAATGGATTCCACTGGTCGCCCATGCGCCCGCCGGTCTGACCAGCGATCCTGCGGTCCTGTCCGAAAAACTGCGTGTACCAGGGCAAGACCACCGACGCGGGCAGGCCGGTCGCTGAGTGGCCGAATCGGTTGACCATGGCTGCTAAACTCGGCCAGTCTTCCGGCAGAGCCTGGTCGGTCACGGGCGGTCCGAAGTACTGGCGACCGGAGTAGATTTCGCTGCAGGCCGGCCCGTGCACGTTCATCTTGTGCGTCAGCGACCGCAGGAGGCACAGCTTGTCGGCCTGCCGGGCGAGCAAAGGCAGGTGCTCGGTGATCTCGATGCCGGGCACATTCGTCGCAATCGGCCGAAACTCTCCGCGGATTTCCGCGGGAGCCTGCGGCTTCATGTCCCACAGATCAATGTGGCTCGGCCCGCCGAACAGGAAAATGAACACGCACGAATTCGCGCGAAAGGCTGGCGGAGGAACATGCCCATTCGCGACGTCGGCCCGCGCCCGCAGGCGCGCGAGGTCCGCCGCCGAAATGCCCAGCAGGCTCAGACCGCCGATCCGCAGCCACTCGCGGCGCGAGAGACTCATCGGTTTGCCACCGTCGATCGAGAGCATCCTCGTCTCGCGTCAGCCACAATCCTCGTTCGACTCTTTCCTTTTGTTCGACTTATCCTGACTCGGGTTGGGCTGACTGTCAAACTTTTCTGAAGGCGGAGTGAAGCGAGGCTGAATGCGGTGATGTTCCAGGGTGTTCTCTCGCTCGTCCCTCCCCGGTACAATAGGGACCGCATCGGGCGGCTCCGCGACGTGGTGCGGTTAATCGCCTGCGGATCACGACGTCCGCCGTTCGGCATTTCCTGTTTTCGACGTTTGCCGCGGACCCGCTGCACCGCAATAAAATTCGGCCGAACACGTCTGGTTACGGCCGGCACCAGAATATCCTGGGTCATTAGGCAGGCCTTCTCATGAACGACGACTACGGTCGACCCCCCGGCCGAGGCGCACTGCGGCTGTTGCCGATTCTCATCGCCGTGATCGCCATCGGCGCTATGATGGCCCGCGGCTGCCAGCAAGGGCCGTTCGGTCGCAAGCAGGTCGTCGGCATGGGCGTCGAGCAAGAGCAGGCGCTCGGCGCGCAGGCTTACACGCAGGTGCTTTCGAAGGCGCAGGTCGTTCAAAACGCGCCCGTGGTCGACGTCGTGAAAAAGCTGGCGGAAGACCTGGTGGCCGCGTCGCGCGATCCGGAATTCGTCAAACACACCGGCCTCAAGCCGCCCGACTTCAAATGGGAATGCAACGTCGTCGCCAGCAAAGAGGTCAACGCCTTCTGCTTGCCCGGCGGCAAGATCGTCGTCTACACGGGCATTCTCCCGGTCGCCCAAACCGAGAGCGCCCTGGCCGCGGTTATGGGGCACGAGATCGGCCATGCGTTGGCCCACCATGGCGCCGAGCGAATGGCCCAGCAGAAGATGGTGGAGATTGCCGAAGGGGCGGCGGTCGGCGCCCTCTCTGATATGGATCCCCAACGGCAGCGCGAGGTCATCGGCCTGATGGGTGTCGGCGGCAAGTTCGGCGTGCTGCTCCCTTTCAGCCGCAAGCACGAGTCGGAAGCCGATCACATCGGGTTGATTTTGATGGCCGCGGCCGGCCGCGATCCGCACCAGGCCATCGAGTTCTGGAAGCGGATGCAGGCCCAGACCAAGAGCGGCGGCCAGCCGATGGAATTCATGTCGACGCATCCCAGCCATGAACGGCGCATCGCCGACCTCGAAGGGTTGATCGCCGAGGCGATGCCCTTTTACGAGCGCAGCCAGAAGGTTCCCGATCGCCCGTTGCCAGGCGTGCAAGGGGTCAGAGGGTCAGACAATGCGTCGGACGAGGCTACGCTCGCTCCGCGTCGTTCCGTTGAAGGTCCGCCGACCGAGCGACGTTCGGCAGAAAGTCCAACCACCACGCGCCCGCGGCAGACCGTTCCGCGCAAGGTGCTGCAGGTCCTCGAATTCGTCGAGAAGAATGGGCAAGCTCCCGAGGGTTACGAAGGCGGCCGCACGTTTCTGAATCTGGGCAAGGGGGGCGATCAATCGCTGCCAAACTTCGACTCCAACTCCAAGACGATCAAGTACCGCGAATGGGACGTGAACCCGCACGTCGAAGGAAGAAATCGCGGGACCGAGCGGCTGGTCACGGGATCGGATGGCCGGGCGTACTACACGTCGGATCACTATCGCACCTTTATTCGAGTTCGCTGACGCCATGGACGTGCATTCGCTCTTTCGGACGGCTCCCCCCTATCTACACTTGTGGAAGGCGGCGCCTTCCGACGCCTATGAATTCTCGCGGTCGATTCAGCAGGCGCCCGGGCGGCAGGCCATTGTGCGACTGATCCGCGGCGCGAAGGCAAAAACCGAAGCCGGCTTGTTTGACGAGTTCGGGGCCGCCCTGCAGTTCCCCGACTACTTCGGCGAAAACTGGGACGCGCTGTTCGAGTGCCTCTGCGACTTGGAATGGCTGGCGGGCGACGCTTATTTGCTTTTCATCACTAACGGTGAATTAGTCCTCGAACGCGAACCGAAAGAGTTCAAGAACCTGATCACAGTGTTGGCGAACGCCGCCGAGGAATGGGCCAAGGCCGAAGATTCCCAAGGCGTCGCACGGCCGTTTCATATCGTCTTGCAGTGCGGGGCCGAACGTGCGGCCCATCTCGAAGCGCGCATTCGGGAAAGCGGCCACAAGTTCGAGGTCCTCTCGGCGGACCAACGACGAAGCTGACTGCGCTCGCTCTTCGACGGCGCTCGATCTGCTACGGCACGCTCGGTGCGGCCGGGTGCATCCGTTCGAAGTGCAACATCTCGTGATGCCTTCGATGGTGATGATAGGCCAAACCAATGAAGGCAGTCGCCAGTCCCACCAGGCACATCCCGGTCAGAAAAAGCATGATGAAGACCAGGGGCTTGTCCATTTCGGACAGGCGCAGTTGCGTTATGGTGCCCTGCCCGTTTCGGTCGAGTCCGACCGTTTGTCCGTAGCGCGTGCCGAAGGCAATCGCGGTGAGGCCCAGGCCGATCATCGCTCCGGCCGTGATTATCGCTCCGCAAAGTGCTCGCATCGAAGGTTCTCCGACTTGATGGCTAGATAGTGGTGAGAGGATCCGGAATTTAATCGGCAACCACGACGTAAACGCCGCGTCAGAAGCCGACCATTCGCAGACATCCGCCGAAGACCATCAGAATGATCGCCAACATGATAAACACGCTGCTGCAGCCACAGCCGGGAAACACCCCATAGGGGCCTCTGGGCCCCAAATCGCCGCCCCCGCCATAGAAGCCGCCACTTCCAAGATTTCCACCAAGACTCATTGCCGTCCCTCCTCTCGAGATGCTGAAGCCAACTTGAACGCCGCTCGCTGGTTTACCGAAGTCTGCGGAGAGCCATTCCGATCGAAGACCGCCCAGAGGTCAGCGTGCGTCCCCCGTCGGATGTGCCGCGCCTCCGGTTCGACGTGCCCTTCTTCGTACGCGTGTTTGGCCGCCCACGCGCGGGGCACCCAACTCGCGATATTCTTCAGGCGACGCTCGTCGCTCGGATGGTCGGACAGGATCTCCGGCACATGGGGGCGCTGAGCCGAGAGCTGTTCCATTCGCTGCCAAAGCCGGACCCCTTCCTCGGGGTTGTAGCCGGCGAAGGTCATCAGAAAGATGCCGATGTGGTCGGCCTCGTCCTCTTGGTGGCGGTCGAAGGCTTTGCCCCGCAACATGCCGAGCACGCTGCCGCCATCTTGTTCGTGCGCGATGCGTTCGCTCACATGGTGAGCCAACGCGTGGGCCGTTTCGTGACCAATCACGGCCGCAAGCTGATCATCGTTTTGCACCACTTCGAGCAATCCGGAGAAGACGGCGATCTTGCCGCCCGGCAAGCAGAAGGCGTTGATCTGCGGGCTGTCGAGGACGTTGATCTCCCAATCGAACCGCCCGGGATGCAGATTCATTTCTTGCATGAGCGGCTTAATTTCTGTTGCTTTGACAATGTGGGCAGCCACCGCCCGGACCCGCTCGGTTTCGGGCGAATCTTTCGGGAACACGTGGCCGTACTTCGATTGACTGGAAAGGATCTCACGGTACGCCCGCCGACCCAGCTCCAGCTCTTGCCTGGGGTTCAAAGCAAGCACCTGACTGCGATGCCCCGGTCCCTCTCCTTGCGCTTCTCCGATGGGACCTTCGCAACCCGACGCTCCCAGGACTGCAACAATCCAGAGCGCTGCGAGCGCAGGGCGCATCGAGCGGGAGACCTTGAGAGATTCGATCATCCGGAGATCCAACCGATAGGAAAGCCAGCACAGCCGACGGGTCCGAATGCACTGCAAGTTGTGTACCGCCCCTTGCTCAACGGCGGGTTTGTAGACTCGCGTCGGCTCATCGCCCGGCACGTCACCTCGCAGTCCTTCAGGCCCGCAGTGGAACAGCGGTCGCATTGCAGCTACAAAACTAGGTAGACGAACTGCGAGTGCCCAGGGCCCCAAGGAAACCGCGTGCCCGCCGACGAGTCCCCCAAACCGACCGATCCGCGACCGGAACCGTTGTTTGAAGAGAGCGGCGATGCTTCGCCCAATGCTCAGACGCGCTTGACCGACTCAACTGCGGCTCAGGCCTCGAGTAACCGTAGCGCGACGCATCGCTCGCCTCAGGCCTGGATCGGCCGCAGCGTGGCCCGCTATCAGATCGTCGAACTGCTTGGCATGGGGGCGATGGGCGTCGTCTATCGCGCGTTCGACACGCTGATCGAACGGGACGTGGCGATTAAGATTCTGCCCGCCGAACTGGCGGCCGACGAAGCGACGCGGAACCGCTTTCTAGCTGAGGCGAAAGCCGCCGGACGGCTGGCGAATCCACACGTCGTCGCGCTGCACGAGGTCGGACAGCAGGATGGTACTGACTACATCGTCATGGAGCTGATGGACGGCGGTAACCTGGCCCAAGTCCTGCAGCGCAGCGGCGGCTTTGCACCGGCCGAGGCCACGCGAATTCTGGCCGATGCCTGTCGCGGTCTGGCCGCCGCCCACGCTGCGGGGATGATTCATCGCGACATCAAGCCCAGCAACCTGCTGTTGAACTCCGAAGGGGCGGTCAAGCTGGCCGACTTCGGCCTGGCCAAGCGCAGCCTGGCGACGGGTCAGAACTTGACCCTCACGGGCCAGGTGGTGGGCACGCCGTACTACATGAGTCCCGAGCAGTGCCAGTCGAAAACTCTCGACCCGCGGACCGACATCTATTCGCTCGGGGCCACCTATTACAGCCTGCTCACCGGTTTCACTCCGTATCACGAGATCGAGAGCACCGTGCAGGTGATGTTCGCGCACGTCCATGGCGAACCGCTCGACCCCCGCAAGATCAATCCGGCGATCCCCGAGCTGTGTTCCGCGATTGTGAGCCGATCGACGGCGAAGAATCCGGACGATCGCTATCCAACGGCCTTGGACATGCACGCCGATCTTGCGGCAGCCCACGTCGCCTTGGGCGGGGGTCCGCTCATATCGCACCATTCGGCGACTCGCAGCGCAAGCGGCTCGGCCGGTCAGTCACTGGCCAGACCAAGGTTGTTACGCGGATTGAAGCTGGTGGGGGCGCTGGTTGCCGCCAGCGTCATCGTGGCCGCGGCGTGGGTGGCTTGGTCCGGCCGGGGGCATCGTGGAGCAGACTCGGGCGAAAGCTCCAAAGCCTCGGCGCCCGCCGTCACCGGCCCGCTGGCGCAAGGCGTCACCGACTCGACGATCAGTTTCGGAATGTCGACCGCCTACTCGGGCACCAATCGGGATTCCGGGATGAATATCGCCCTGGGCTTCCGCACTCTCTTCGATGCGGTCAACGACAGCGGCGGAGTCAACGGCCGCCAGTTGAAGCTGACCGTGCTCGATGACGGTTATGAGCCCGAGCGAGCGCTCGCCAACATGCGTGACCTGTTCGTGAAGCGCAAGGTGTTTGCCGTCGCCGGCAACCTGGGCACTTCGACGGGCGAGGTGACGGTACCTTACGCGATCGAATATCGCCTGCTGTTCTTTGCTCCGATCACCGGGGCGGCGTTCGCCCGCCGCGACCCGCCCGAGCGCTATGTCTTCAACTATCGAGCCAGTGGCAGCGAGGAGACGTCGGCCCTGGTCCATTACTTCGTGAAAGTTCGCCACATTCCCGCCAATTCGATTGCCGTCTTCGCTCAGGAGGATGGGTTTGGCGAAGACGGATTTCAAGGGGCGGCTCGCGCCATGCGTGTGTATGGAGTTCGAGCGGAGGACATCTTCCGCGCCGGTTACGGCCGCAACTCGCTGCAAACCGCCGACGCCGTCGACAAGATGGTCCAGCGTCGCAGCAAGATTCAGGCGATCGTCATGGTCTCCACGTATGCGGCAGGCGCCCAATTCGTGAAAGGCCTGCACGATCACAAGATGAACGTCACGCTCGGTGCTGTCTCCTTCGCCGGCAGCAACAGTCTCGCCATGCTCCTCAAGGCCATGGGGCCGGAGTACGGCGAAGGTATGGTCGTCACCCAAGTCGTCCCCCACCCGAAATCCGGTGCGACCGGTGTCATTCGCTACCGGGAGCTATTGCACAAATTTCATCCGGAAGCGGAACCGGGCTTCCTCTCGCTCGAGGGCTTCATCGCCGCCGAGTGCCTGGTAGAAGGGCTCAAACGCACGGGCCCCGAGGTCACGACCGAAAAGCTGATCGACGCTCTTGAATCGATCCGCGATCTCGACCTGGGCATCGGGCCAATCATCAGCTTCGGCCCCTCGCGCCATCAGGCCTCAAACAAAGTCTGGGGCACCGTGCTCGATCGCGATCGCAATTTCCAGAACTTGGATCTGGAATAATTAGCCAGCAGAACTTGGATCTGGAATGATTAGCCGGCAGAATTTGGGATCTGGAATAACTAGCCGGCAACGTGGACGAGCGCGCTGTAGCCGCTCCAGATGATTTGAATGCCGATGCAGAGCAGGATGAACGCCGAGAGCCGCACCAAGACGTTGGTGCCGTGTGCGCCGAGTACTCCGACCGTCCCTTCGGCGAACCGGTAGCAGATGTAGATCGTCGCGGCCATCGCGACGACGCCGGCGACCGCCGCCACGCCGAGCAGCGCGACGTCGGCCAGGGCCTCTCGCGGCCGCTGGCTGCCCAGCGTGATCGCGACGGCGATCGAACCCGGGCCCACCGTAATCGGCATCGTGAGCGGATAAAACCCGTCGGTGGGGACCACCGGTCGATGCCCGTCGCGTGCGTCGTTTCCGTACCCACCTTGGAGCAGGTTCCAGCCGGTGGCCGTGACGACCAACCCACCGGCGACACGCACGATCGGCAACGTGATGCCGAAGAATTCGAGCACGTACGAACCGACGAACAGCGAGCCGAGCAACAAGGCGAAACTATTGAGTGCGACCTGCAGCGCCAGGGCGTTGCGTTCCGGCTTGGTGCAATCGCGGGTCAGGCCGAAGAAAATCGGCGCGCCCCCGATCGGGTTCACAATCGGGAACAGCCCTGCGTAGATCAGCAGAAATGCATTTGTGACGCCGCTCGCGGACAGTGTCATGCCGCCAAAGTCCCCTGACTGGTTGAGCGATGCAACAAGTGGCCCTGCCTCACGACGACCTGATCCGCGAAAAACCGCCCTGTCCCAGTCTGCTGGGAGAAAGTTGGGTGAGGCCCTTCATCAAGTGACCGGCAGATTGCGGAACTTCCTCACCGCGAGTGTGCCGAGGACGATGAAGGCCACCAGGGCGACGACCTGAGTGACGAGGAACGGCGGCTCGGACTGGGTGGGGGCCAAGGCCTTGAGACTCGGCACCTTCTGAAACGACTGCACGATCAAGACCACGAAGTTGAGGTAGAAGGCGAAGACCGCACCGATGATGTACACCAGCCGCCAAACGCCCGCGAGGCGGCGGGAATAGCGGGCATAAATCACCGGAGCCAGGATGACGAGCGAGATTATTCCGAACGCGATTCCCGGCGTCATCCCCTTGATTGGGAAGCCGAAGCCCGTGACGCTCGTCGCCACTGTGGTCGCCAGGAAGAAAGCGTTCCAGCCATCAAGCCGCTTGTTCGCAATCATCCCGAACACGACGATAAATCCCGACGCGATCGCCGCCAGGCTGATGGCGACATGAATGATCGTGAACGTTGGCAGAAAGGATTCCGGGATAAGCATGTCGTCACGACTCCGAACGAGGTCCCGCGAACGGCAAGGCGGCCCGAGTCTATCAGATTCCCCTTGGAGCGGATTCAGCGTACCGCGAAATCGGGTGTTGACTGCCTGCTTCTGAGGCGAGTGTTACTCCGACTGGTGCAGCAGCTCTTCCAGATACTTCTTCCAGACGGCGGCCAGCGTGTGGGTGCCGTGGCCGCGGGTCTCATCACTGAGCGGAATCACGATCGCTTTGCCCCGTTTCACGCGGACGATCTCGCGCTCCAGAATGCCCTGCTCGGGAGGGTTGATCAGGTCGTCGGCCGTGTTGATGGCCAAGAGCGGAGCTTTGATCTTCTCCAGACCGGGGCCGGGGTCGTAGTCGCTCGAGGCGTCCAGCGCATACGCGGTGTTGTTGGCATCCATCGTGCCTAACGTCCGCGAAATGAATTGGTCGATGGCCGCGTCAGCCTTCTCGCGAGTGGGCATCTCTTTCTGCCGCTGGACGGGATTGCCGCTCATAAACATCAGCATAAAGGCACCGGTACGCAGGCCGGGTGGCTGGGTGGTGTACTCGCCATTTTTCCATTCGGGATCGGTTCGGATCGCATCAATAATCGCCCGCCGCCAGATCCGATTGCGGCCCGAGATCTGGGTGGGCAAGCTCGCCAGTGGCAGTAGGGCGTCCATGAAATCGGGATACTCCTCGCCCCACAGCCAGGTGTGCATCCCGCCCATCGACGTGCCCATCACGAGCCGCAGGTGATTCACCTTGAGCCCCTCGGTCAACAGGCGATAGTCGGCAGCGACCATGTCGCGGTAACCGTAGCGCGGGAAACGCGCGTGCAAGCCATCGCTGGGCCGGCTCGAATGGCCGTGTCCGATCGCGTCGGGAAGAATGATGTAATACCGCGACGCGTCGAGAAGCTGCCCCTTGCCGAAGAGCTGGCCGGCAAACTCGCTGCGCAGAAAGTTACCCCCTTCCCCGGTGGTTCCGTGCATGATCAGAACCGCGTTCCGCACGATGCCCTTGCCGTCGCGCCGGGGAGTACCGAGCGTGCGATAGTGCATCCGCAGCTCGGGAAGCGCTTCGCCCGAGGCGAAATGAAAGTCGTGCAGCACGTAGTCGCCGGCTTGCGGAGCCGGGTAGTCGGCTGCCCACGACGATCCGCGCTCGGCCAGGATCAAGAGGCTCAGGAACATAATGGTTCGGGCTGCGCTGGTCCTGGCTGCGAACGTCCTCATGGTGTGTCTCATGAATGGAACTCGTCTTTTACTCGGGAACACGACAGGCTCGAAAACGGGGCTATCGCCGCGTTGCGGGTCAGCATACTCATTCAACCGAGAAACGGCAGCGCTCAACGCTTCGACGCTGGACGCGCCGGCGTTCTCACGTCACTGACGCTGATCCCCGCCCCATTCGCTAGAATTGAGCCGCACTGAGCCGATTTCGAGTCCGACGATCTCCAGTCCATCAAGGAGTGACCCAGGGCGATGCCCGCCGAACCTAGAACAGCCGCCGCGTGTGTCATCGTGCGCGGCGATACCGAGCCGGAGGTATTGCTGGCCCGGCGCAGCCCGGATCTGCGATTTATGGCCGGGCACCATGTGTTTCCCGGCGGGCGCGTGCACGACGATGAAAGCATCGACCACGTGGTTCACGCCACGGACGAAGCACATGCCCGCGCACTGCGGGCCGTGGTGCGAGAAGTCTTCGAGGAAACCGGGCTGCTCACCGTGCGCGGGACCCTTCCTGCGCGAGACATCGTGCAGCAGGCGCGGCGCCGGCTCATCCAGGAAGAGCTGAATTTCGCCGACTTCCTCGCGGAACATTCACTGTCGATCGACGCGCACGATTTTGAGCCGGCGGGTGAATGGCTGACGCCGTCGTTTGTGCCGATCCGTTTCGCCACCCGCTATTTCTTGCACCATCTGCGCGGCGACCAGCAAGCCGAATTGATCTCAGGCGAGATTGTCGGGCTCGATTGGCTCACCGCGGCCGAAGCACGCACGCGCTGGCATCGCGGCGAGATTCACCTTTCGACGCCCGTCGCGTACACGCTGCGTCAACTGGCAGCCGTCGGCTTGCCCGCCGCTCTCCCGCTATTGGCTCGCGGAACCGAGCGCGTTCCCGGTCAGCACAACTGGTTCGAGATTCGGCGAGGCATCACCCTCATCCCGGTAAAGAGTCCGACCATCCCGCCCGCCACGCACACCAACTGCCTGATCATTGGCGAAGAAGCCCTGTATGTGATCGATCCGGGGGCCAAGGAGGACGAAGAGGTGGGTCACCTCTGCCGGCAGATCGATCATCTGATCCAGCTCGGCGGCAAAGTTGAGGCCATCCTCTTAACGCATTCGCACCCGGACCATATTTGCGCCGCCGAGCGATTGCGCGATACCTATCGCGTGCCGATCATGGCCCACTCGGCCACCGCCGCTCAGGTTGCCTTCAAGATCGACCGTCATCTGCACGACGACGAAGTCCTGACGAGCGGGATCGACCCTCAATGGCGATTGCGCTGCCTTCATACCCCCGGGCACGATCCGGGCCATTTGTGTTTTCTGGAGGAAACGACGAAGGCCCTGCTGGCGGGCGACATGGTGGCCAACCCCGGATCGGTCGTCGTCTCGCGCAAATATGGGGGCGACATGGCGGCCTATCTGCAGAGCCTGCAGAAATTGCTGACAGTCGATTGCAAGCTGATCATCCCGGCGCACGGCCACCCGGCTGGTCGCCCGCACGAGTTCCTGCAAAAGCAACTCGATCATCGGATGTGGCGGGAAGAAAGAATCAGACGCGCCTACGAGGAAGGCGCGAAGACATTCGATCAACTGCTGGCCACAGCCTACGGCGATGTTTCGGAAACTTCGCTCCGCTGGGCCCGCCACTCGCTAGATGCTCACCTGGTCAAACTGGGCATCGACCTGCCAAGCGGTTTGTTCTGAAGCGGCGCGCGAGCTACTCGACGCATCACGGCTTGGAAGTCGCACTCGCTGCCGGTTGCTGTTGATGTGGCCCCTTGTCGTCGACGATCAAGCTCGCGCGTTTGGCCCAGTCGGCTCCGAACTTCCATTTCGTCTTGAAGAGATCCCGCGCGATCAGGTTGAGGGCCAGCACTTCCGGCGCGAAGTTCTCGACAGGAATGGAGGCTGGATCGGCCCCTTTGAGAATCCGCGCCGCCAGCTGGCCTCCGCCGCGGCCGACTTCGTAGTAGTCGGGACCAACTGAGAACAATGCCCCGTCCTTCACATTGCCGAGCATGTTCGAGAAGACCGGGATCCCCCCTTCGCGTGCGGTTCCGATCAACGTATCGTGAGCGGCCGCCACTGTAGCGTCGCCGCCGGCCCAGATGGCTTCGACCTCGCGGCTGATCAGCGCCCGCGCTGCTTCCTGCACTCCCGAGGACGAGTCGACCGTCATTTCGACCAGGTCGATCTTCAACTTCTGGCAAATCGCGCGGGCCAACTTCGTCGACGCCTCCGAATTCGACTCGGCCGGATTCCAGACCACGCCCACTTTCTTGAGATTCGGATTGGACTCGCGGGCCATCTCGAACAAGCGGGCGACGGGCGGCAGCGATTGCTGCCCCGTCATGTAAGGGGGATGCTGCGGTACTTTGTCGCGAAAGAGCCCCACCCCCGCGGCCCAGGGATCGGTGGAGAGGGTGAACACGTGCGGCCGCCGCGTCTCGACATTCGCCGTCGCCACCGCCTGCAGTACGGGGGTGGAAATCGTGACAATCAGATCGAAGTCGCCGCCGACCACTTCTTTGGCAATCATGATCGCCGTCGACCGGTCCCCTTCCGCGTTGTAGCGGGTGAGCGAGATATTCGTGCCGTCGACGAAACCGTGTTCCTTCATTCCGGCGATCACGCCGGCTTCCCCATCTTCGAGCGTCGGGACGGAGACATAGTTGATAATCGCGACCTTTTTCGGCGCGTCGGCCGCACGCTGCTCACGCCTCCAGCGCGGGTCCGAAAAGAGCAATGCCGCCGAAGCCGCCACGATCAGCGCCAGCCCCACGCCGAAATGCCGCACAAAGTTGCCCGTGACCGAACGTGATTGCACCGATTGGCTCATAGCGGGTCTCTGGGCTGCGAGTATCCGTCAGACGTACTGCGTACGGAGCATTTCGGCCGCCGACTCGTCGAGTTGATTGGCGCGCCGGAGTTCTTCGAATCGTGATAACAGGTCTTCCGGTCGCAAGCGGCGTTTGGCCTGCCCTGCGATGTCGAACGCGATCCGTCCTCGATCCATCATGATCACTCGATCACCCAAAAACGCGGCCTGCTGCATCGAGTGCGTCACCATCAAAGTCGTCAGTTGATCGCGGCTGATGAACTCCTGCGTGAGCCGGATGACCTGGTCGGCGCTCTTGGGATCTAGCGCGGCCGTGTGCTCATCGAGCAGCAATAGGGACGGCTTCTTCAAGCCCGCCATCAGCAAAGTCAGTGATTGCCGCTGCCCACCCGAAAGGGTGCCGATCGGGTTGTTAAGGCGATCTTCCAAATTGAGGCCCATCGCCGCCACGCGGTCGCGGAGCGTGCCGCGGTTGTTCGGCGTCAAGGCCCGCGTGAGCCCCCGCGACTGGCCGCGCCGGGCCGCCAACGCGAGGTTTTCTGCGATCGTCATCGAAGGGGCCGTCCCGCTGAACGGATCCTGGAAAACCCGACCGATCAACTTGGCCCGTCGATGTTCGGGCCAGCGCGTGATGTCGGTGCCATCGAGTTGAATTCGTCCGGAATCGACCAGGAACGTGCCGGCGACCGCGTTGAGCAACGTCGACTTGCCCGAGCCGTTCGTCCCGATCACGCACACAAACGAACCGCGTTCGAGCGACAGGCTCACCCCCTGCAAGGCGCGAACTTCATTCGGCGTGCCGGGATGAAATGTCTTTTTGACGTCGGTGACCTCAAGCATGCCGGTCTCTCCGCACCAAGCGCGAACCGCCCGACACGAACCTTGGCAACACGAGCGCCGCGAACACGAACGCAGCGGTGATCAGCTTCAAATCGTTCGGATTCAATCCCAGTCGCAGGGCGATGGCCACCAGCAATCGAAACAACACGGATCCCATCACGGCCCCGGTGAGCAGGTAGCCAATTTTCGTGGTGCCGGATAACGACTCGCCCAAAATCACGCTGGCCACGCCCCAGACCAGCATGCCGATTCCCATCTGCACGTCGGCAAAGCCTTGGTATTGGGCCATCAGGGCGCCGGAGAGTCCAATCAGGCCATTGCTGAGGAACAAGGCCGCGATCATCATCAGCTCGACATTCACTCCCAACGCCCGAATCATGCGGCTGTTGTCGCCGATGGCCTGCATCGCCAGACCGAGGTTCGTGCGAAAGAAGGCGAGTAACAACAGCCCAAAGGCGAGAGCGACAACGCACATCAGGAGCAGTCCGCACACGTCGCGCGGCGAGGCCTCCCAACCGGCCAGGTGCAGCACGGTTCGTCCGCCGAACAGCGTCGAGGCCAGCCGGTTCGCCGTATTCATCAGAGTTTTCTCGGGCACCAACGGGATGTTGCTCTTTCCCATGACCCGCAGGTTCACGGAGTACAAAGCCGTCATCACCAGGATCCCCGAGAGCAGCCGGTCGATGTGGAATCGCGCGTGCAAGGTGGCCGTCACGGCGCCAGCTGTCGCACCGGTAAGTGCTCCGCACAACGTGGCGATCAAGGGATGGATGCCCGCGGTAATCAGCATGGCGGCCGTCGCTCCGCCCAGCGTGAACGAGCCGTCGACGGTCACATCCTCGAACGCCACCACGCGAAAACTGATCAGAATGCCAAACGCGAGGAGCGCCAGAATCAACCCGACCGTCAACGCTCCGATGAGCAACGTCATGCGGGGACCTCTTCGGCGATCACGTCGGCAATCGGGCCAATCCAACAGGCGCCGCTGAACAGTTCGGACTCGCCGAGACCAGTAATCGGGCGATCGTCTCGCAAGAGATGCAGCACGTCTTCGATCGAGCCCGACTCGAACAACTCTTTCACAGAGGGCTCCAGAGGCAAAACGCGTTTTTTGAGCGGCCGATAGGGAAAGACGGCCGCATGAAAATGCCCGCTCAACTCTCCGTCCGAGTCCATCGATCGCAGCAGGGCGTGCAGGGGCGACGCTTCCTCGACGGGCCCCAAGGCGGCAATTCCCGTGATCAGCACCAGATTGTGCCGATGGATCTGCTCGGCACTAAAGGAAAGCCAATCGCGGACGCCCGGCAGCGCAAAGCGATCGCCCCTGCTTTGCACCACTCTCGCCGGCGATTGTCGCAACTGAGCCCCGACCAGTCCGGCACAATCGGCGAGGATCACGAAGCCTGCGAGCCGCGAATTCGTTTGCTTCAGCGCGCTTGAGACGATTGCCGAGAGGCGGAACTGCGTGCCCACTTCGGTGGGACTGAAGCGGATCAGAAGCGGAAAATCGCCTTCGCACTTCACTCCGTACAGCACGTTCGCCGACGGAACGAAGTCGCCGGCCGCCAACAAATAGTCAGGCAGACCGCGACTCTTGTGTGCCGACTGCGCCACAGCGCCTGCCACGGCCAAGAATTCGCCGTAGCGCGGCCGGGCCGTCTCGACTGTGGACGACTCCGTGGGCGACGAATCCAACTGATTGCCCAGTGCGCCCAACCCAAAGCCGAATGTTCGTCCTTCAAAGGTGACGTTCTGGAATTCTTCGGGGGAGCTTTTCGATTCGAACAACGACTGCGGTTGGCCGAAGGTGCGGCACACCAGCGTTGCCGACTCATTCAACGCATAAATCGACAGGTCGAGTCCGCCTTCCTGCGCGAACCGGGTGTTCGGCGACAAAGCGAACGAACTCGCACTGAGCCCCGGGCCGGACCGCGCCTTTTGAGGATCGCACCGAAGCAACTCCAGCAAACGCGTCAAACGCAGAACCTGTTCGACCGCCGGACTCGCGTTGTGAATGCCAAACAAGCCGGCAAGACGGTCCA